>ERZ857503.4-NODE-4-length-359088-cov-21.792663_pt1 | contig 359088 bp, 274 predicted proteins | sample MGYA00519766_ERZ857503 | MGnify/ENA primary metagenome ERZ857503 (study PRJEB31778, sample SAMEA3449345) | human gut metagenome | biome: human gut; feature: human-associated habitat; material: faeces | place: United Kingdom | collected 2010/2012 ...
TGTGTTTTTCATGGTATTAGATTTAAGGTTAACAATTGAGATTGGCTGTCCGTGATGGATAGCCTTTTTTGTTTCAAAAAATCATAACCATGAGATTTTAGGAGTGTAGCTGAAGGTTTTTTCGTAAATTTGCGCTCCGTTTGTAATACTAGATCCTGTATTTAAGTGTATGAAAAGAGTATTCTGTCCAAAATGTGATAATCAGTTGTCTTTTGATGAGACCAAATATCCGGAAGGGAAGGTATTAGCCTTCGTCTGTCCGCAGTGTGGAGCGCAATTTAAGATTAAATTGGGCCGAAAGGTGGTGAAGACGGCTACCGGTGAGGAAAAAGAGGTGAAGGAACCGGATTTCTCTTGTGGTTATATTACCATTATCGAGAATGGTTTTGCTTTTAAGCAAGATCTACCATTAGTGATGGGAGATAATGTGATTGGTCGCCGTAATAAGGATACGGAAGGTGTAGATGTCCCTATTATCACGAGCGATCCAAGTATGGGGCGTAAGCATTGTGTGATTAATGTAAAGAAAGACACTAATGGCAAGTTCGTTTATATGGTGCGTGACTTTCCTAGCTTGACCGGGACTTTTGTGAAAAATGTATTGGTCGGTAAAAAAGAACAAGTACGTATCGGGGAGGGTACGATCGTAACGATTGGCGCTACTACTTTTATCTTACATTCGGCGAACGAGGGAGAAGAAGAGGAATAAATATAAAAAACTTCAGAGGCTGTTCCCGTTAATGATCTCGATCTTTAACTTCGGGTCGGAATGATGGCAGATAAGGGATTTTGGCGTTTGTTTTGGGAGTGAGTTATAAGATATATGCTCATTCCGGGATACAGCTCTGAAGTATCACTGAGAAAACAAGGCTCATAGGTATTAAGATTAAGCCGATTAACATAAAGAAATGAAAAGAACCGAAAGAATAGTTGTATTAACTATGGTTAAAATAGGCTCTTAGGGTTTGTTTTTCTAGAAATTAGCTAACTTTTTGTGTGGTTTTTGAAATGTTAATGAGCACGAGGTTAAATAGAAATATGGACAGTCATGGAGCAGGTTCCTAAACAACAGCCGGTAAATAAAACAGCATTCCGGGTATTGGTGGCGTTAAGTGTTACGCATTGTTTGAATGATTCGTTGCAATCCGTTATCTCGGCGGTTTATCCACTTTTCAAGGATGATTTAGCGTTGAGCTTCGCCCAAATCGGGTTGATTACGCTTGTTTATCAATTATCCGCTTCTGTTTTCCAGCCTATAACCGGTTTGGTTTTTGATAAGCGTCCCGTGGCTTGGTCGTTACCTATTGGTATGAGTTTTACGTTGGTCGGCTTGTTGAATCTCGCTTTTTCCTCTACGCTCCATTGGGTCTTGATCTCCGTATTCTTGATAGGTATCGGGTCTTCGGTTTTGCATCCGGAAGCGTCCCGGATCACCTCGCTAGCGTCGGGAGGGCGTAGGGGATTGGCGCAATCGCTTTTTCAAGTGGGTGGTAATTTGGGCGGATCGTTAGGTCCGCTACTGGTTGCTCTATTGGTGGCGCCTTATGGACGGACTCATATCGCTTTGTTTTCTATACTAGCATTCGTCGCTATTTTGGTGATGATTCCTATCTGCCGTTGGTATAAGGCGTATTTGAGTCGGGTGAAATGGCAGAAGAAGTCGGGTGAGACGCATGTGGAGATGCCTCTTTCTTTGGGAAAAACAGTCTTTTCGATCTCGATATTGCTGACCTTGATTTTCTCTAAATATATCTATGTGGCTAGTTTGAATAGCTACTATACCTTTTACTTGATCCATAAATTCGGGGTGAGTGTACAGACTTCGCAGATCTGTTTGTTCGTCTTCCTGATCGCTACGGCCATGGGAACCTTGGCGGGTGGTCCTATCGGTGATAAGATAGGACGGAAATATGTGATTTGGGGATTGATTCTAGGGGCAGCCCCATTTAGCTTGTTGATGCCGCATGTGGGATTCGCTTGGACGATCGTGCTTAGTTTTTGCGTGGGTTTGGTCTTATCATCGGCGTTCCCGGCTATTTTGTTGTATGCGCAAGAGTTGCTTCCTTATAAATTAGGTCTTATCTCGGGACTTTTCTTTGGATTTGCTTTCGGTGTGGCGGGTATAGCCTCGGCCGTATTAGGAAATATGGCGGATCATTATGGAATAGAGGCTGTCTACAACGTATGTGGCTTCATGCCTCTTTTAGGACTGGTTACTTGGTTCCTTCCCAACTTGAAAAAGAAGTAAAAACAATCCTCCCTTTTTCGCTGTTATTACTCCAACTGAACGTCAATTACTAAATGAGTTTATGGTGAGTAATATAGTATCTTACAGTATTCTTTTGCTGTATCTTCTTCCATGCGCTTCATGGAGCCAAGGGAACGATGTGGATTTAAGCTTGGAACAATCTCTCGACCTGCTTCATAAGGAAAATAAAAGCTTGAAAATAGCCGGGAAAGAAGTGGAATGGGCTCGGAATGAGCATCAAAAGCTAAACGCTTTTTGGTATCCGTCGGTGAACGCCGCGGGTGCTTTCGTACATATGTCGAATCCGATAGAGGTACGGCAGTCGCTGAGTAAATATACGGAACCGGCGAAGGAGTTTGTCCATAATTATATCCCGGATAATGAGTTGATCATGTCGGTATTGGATAAGATCGGGCAAGGTACTTTCTCGCTTCCGCTGATCTCCCAAAACATCACTTCTATAGACGCTACGGTGACGTGGCCTGTTTTCACGGGAGGAAAACGTATCTATGCGAACAAGATCGGAAAGACGATGGTCTCTATAGCGGAGGTGAATAGGAGCCAAGTGGATGCTAACCAACAATCCTTATTGATCGAGGCTTATTTCGGGCTTCGTTTGGGACAAAGCGTGGTGGACGTAAAAACAGAAGTGTACAATTCTTTGAAAACCCATTATGACCAAGCCCTTAAATTAGAGCAAAACGGGATGATCAATCGGGCCGAGCGTCTGTTCGCTCAGGTGAGTATGGACGAGGCGAAACGAGAACTGGAATCGGCCCGTAAGGATTTAGCGGTCGCCCAACAGGCGTTTAAAAGCTTGATTAATATGGAGGAGGGGAGCGACGTACGTACCACGACTCCTTTATTTATTAATGAGGCGCTTCCTCCGGCCCAATACTTCAAGGATCTGGTTCCGATGAATAATTATATAGTCAATCAATTGAAATTGCAGCAGGTTGTAGCCGATAATCAACTAAAGATCGGCCGGTCCGCTTATGTCCCGAATATCGCTTTATTCGGCAAACAGACTTTGTACGCTGATGGACTGGATAAATATTTGTTACCTCGTACGATGGTAGGAGTTGGTTTTACGTGGAATATTTTTGATGGCTTGAACCGGGAGAAAACCATCCGGCAGGCAAAGATCGCTAGTCAGTCGCTTCGTTTGGGTAAGGAGAAGGCGATTACGGATCTGGAGGTCGGTATCGATAAATTCTACAGCCAGCTACAAAATGCCTTGGACAATGTAAAAGCTTTGGATACGACGATCGAGATGAGCCGGGAACTGGTCCGGGTGCGGAAGAAATCTTTCCAAGAGGGAATGGCTACTTCTACGGAGGTAGTCGATGCTGAGGTTATGCTGGCGAAGGTGAAGACCGCTTTTCTTTTGGCTTATTATCAGTATGATGTAGCCTTGATTAATCTGCTGTCTGTCTGCGGTACGCCGGAGCAGTTCCACCAATACAAGATGGAGGGAAAGACCGAGGAGCTTTTGGGGAATTGAAAATTGAGAATTGAAAATTGAAAATTTAGGAGTTATGGATAAAACTAAGAGATATTTGAGTGTGGCCTTCGTCGCAGTCTTGGCGATTGTTATAGTTGTCTCGTTGATCGGGATGATCTTGTTGAAAAAGAAGCCGGTGATCTTGCAAGGGCAGATCGAGGCAACGGAAATACGTATCTCCGGTAAGTTACCGGGGCGTATCGATACCTTTCTGGTAAAAGAGGGACAGAATGTACGCCAAGGCGATACCTTGGTAGTCATCAATAGTCCGGAGGCATTGGCTAAATATCAACAGGTGAACGCCATGGAGAACATAGCGAAGTATCAGCACCAGAAAGTGGATGAGGGTACACGAAAGCAAATCATCGCTTCCTTGCAACAATTGTGGAATAAATCCAAATCGGATTTACAATTGGCGAAGATTACCTATGATCGGGTCAATGCCTTGTATAAAGATAGCGTGGTAACCTCACAGCGTAAAGATGAGGTGGAGGCCATGTATAAAGCGGCTGAGGCCGCCGAACGTGCCGCTTATAGCCAATATCAAATGGCGGTAGACGGGGCGCAGATACAAGATAAGGAGAGCGCCCGCTCGTTGGTGACGGCGGCGCAAGGAACCGTGGAGGAGGTGGCGGCTCTCTTACAGGACGCTCGGTTGACGGCTCCGGAATCCGGACAAATCTCAGCTATTTTCCCGAAACGGGGAGAGTTGGTTGGGGCCGGGATGCCAATCATGAACTTAGTCGTATTAGATGACGTGCATGTGGTATTGAACGTACGTGAGGATCGTTTGCCTTTATTTAAGATGGGAGGAACGTTTGTCGCCGATGTACCGGCGATCGATAAGAAGGATATTGAGTTCAAGATCAATTATATCAGTCCGTTGGGCAGTTTCGCTACTTGGAAATCTACCAAGCAGACAGGTAGCTATGACTTGCGGACCTTCGAGATACATGCCTTACCGGTGGAGAAGGTGGAGGGATTGCGTCCCGGTATGTCCGTACTCTATCAACTCCCTTGATACTATCCAGTTGTAGAGACGGAGCGTGCTCCGTCTCATCCCCTCGAAATAGTATTTAAAGTTACTGTCGGACGGTGGGAGACGGGGCACGCCCCGTCTCTACAACTAAATAATTTATTGTCGCTATGCTAAAGAAGAGTCCTTTTTATATGGTTTTACGTCGGGAACTGGATCGCATGGTTTCCCGGAGATTATATTTCGGGGTGTGTATCGTGTTGCCTTTGTTCTGTATATTCTTCATGTCTACGATTTTCGGAAGCGGGCAGATGGAGAACATACCGATAGCGGTAGTGGACCAAGACAACACCTCCATGTCCCGGGAGATCATCCGGCAGGTAGAGGCGGTACCGACTTTCCGGGTAACCCGGCATTATACGGATCAAGAAACCGCTCGCCGTGCTACCCAAGCAAAAGAAATCTACGGTTATCTAGTGATCCCCAATCAGTTTGAGGCGGATGCCACGGCGGGGCGTGACGCTACTTTATCGTATTATTACCACTATGCCTTGTTGAGTGTGGGCGGTGAGGTACGTGGGGCCTTCGAGACCCTGCTGCGTACGCTTTCGCTCGCCCCGGTGGTTGTGCAAGCTACGGCGATGGGGCTGGGGGAGAATCAGATAACCACCTTCCTATTACCGGTACGATCCAGTAGCCACCCGCTGTTCAACCCGGATCTGGATTATTCCGTTTATCTGAGCAATCCTTTTTTCTTTGTCTTTTTCCAAGTGATCATTTTGCTGGTTACGGTGTACGCTATCGGTAGCGAGATCAAGTTCCGGACAGGCGATGAGTGGCTGGAGGCGGCACGGATGAATATGTTCGTGGCGGTGGTGGGCAAGCTGCTCCCTTATACGATTATCTTTTGTATCATGAGCGTCTTCGCTAACTATATCATGTTCGGGGTCATGCATATTCCTTTCGCTTGCGGTTTCTGGCCATTGAACTTGACGGCGATCTTATTCGTGGTCGCTACGCAAGCGTTGGCGGTATTCCTGTTCTCGTTGTTTCCCGCTATAGCGATCGTGATTAGCGTGGTGTCGATGGTCGGTTCGCTGGGGGCTACTTTATGCGGCGTTACTTTCCCGGTCGATTCCATGTACGCTCCCGTACATTTCGCCTCGTACCTGTTTCCGGTACGGCATTTCGTGGAGATCAACCAGAACTTATTGTATGGCGATTACGGATTCCCTTATACATGGGTAAACGTAAGTTCGTTGTTTGCGTTTATGTTATTGGCATTGGCACTATTGCCACATTTGAAAACCGCTATTTTAAGTCATAAATATGAGAACATCCGATAATATGAAAGGAACCTTGGCGGATATCGCTTCCTTGGTCAAGGACGAGTTTAAGACGATCTCCACGAGCTACGCTATCTTGCTCGTCTTGGTAGGAGGTATATTTCTCTATGGCCTGCTGTATAATTATATGTATGCCCCGGATCTGGTGCGTAACGCCCCGGTGGTAGTCGTCGATGACTCAAAGACCGACTTGAGCCGGGAGTACATCCGTTTGCTGAACGCCACTCCGCAAGTCTCGGTAATCGCCGATGGTTTGGATTACGCCGAGGCGCAGGAGTGGATGAAGGAGGGGGATGCCGTAGGTATCTTGTATCTTCCCTCTGATTTCGAGACCCGGGTGGCACGAGGGAATGAGTCCCTGTTTATCATGTACCAGACGACAAGCGCCTTCCTATATTATATGGCGATGCAGGAGGCTTCCAGCGGTGCCATGTTGGCGTTGAACGATCGGTATCGTCCGGAGATGTTGGTGTTCTTGCCCCAGCAAGACGCTTCCAAGATCGTTTCGGCGCAACCCATATCAGTGGTCGGGACGGCGTTGTATAATTTTACGGAAGGATATGGAACCTATTTGATCCCGGCGGTATTGATCGTCATTATGTTCCAGACCTTGTTGATGGTGATCGGTATGATAAGCGGGGAAGAGCGGGATTCGGGTACCATCGTTCGTTTCGCCTCCGAGGGATTATCCTTTGGCCGGATCGCTAGGGTGATAATCAGCAAGACCTTTGTGTATTGCGTATTGTATACGATTTTCGCTTTGTTCTTGTTGGGCTTGATACCGCTATTGTTTGGCCTGCCGGATATCGGTAATTATCTGAACACCTTGATCCTGCTGATACCTTTCTTGCTGGCTACCAGCTTCTTTGGGCTGGCCGCCTCTTATTTCTTTACGGACTCGGAGGCTCCGTTATTGATGATCGCCTTCTTCTCGGTAGGCTTGATCTTCCTTTCCGGAGTCTCTTATCCCTTGGAATTGATGCCTTGGTATTGGCAAATGGCCCATTATATCATTCCGGCGGCTCCCGCTACGCTGGCCTATGTACAGCTCAACTCGATGGGAGCGTCGATTGAGCAAGTCGGTGTGGAGTACGTGACGTTGTGGGTGCAATGTGTCGTTTATTTCCTCTTGGCTTGCTGGGTGTACCGGCGGAATATCTTAAAGGCGAGCCGTGCCTTGTCGTCATTGTAGCTCCCGTATCCTCACGTCGATACCGCTACCTTTCAAGGCATCTTTCAACTCGCCGATCTTCGTATCCCCGTAATGGTAAGGGTATAGGATTTTAGGCGAGAACATCTTGGCCGCTTTCGCCGCTTGCGGGACGGTCATGGTATAAGGCTGGTTGATGGGAAGGAAAGCGATATCGATGTCTTTCAGGTCTTTCATCTCCGGGATGTCTTCCGTATCGCCGGCTATATAGACTCTTAGTTCGTCGAACGTGAGGATATAGCCATTATCCCGGTGGCGGGGGTGATATTTATCCCGGCCGGGTGTGGTGTTATAGGCGGGGACGGCCTCTATCTTCATATAGCTGATGGAGGTATCCGTATCGCCGTTTTTCAGGACCTTCCCTTTTCCCAGCTTCTTTTGGCTGTTCTCGTTGGCGATGATTTCCGTATCGCTTTTCTCGACGGCTTGTATCGCTTTCGGGTCCAGATGATCGCCATGCTCGTGGGTGATCAAGATGATATCGGCTTTCGGGAAAGTCGTATAATCGGCGTATTCGGAGACAGGATCTACCTGTATCGAATGATTGTCGTACGTAAGCATCAGGCTGCCGTGCTTGATGAACGTGATGGTCAGTTCTTTTCCGCTCTTGGTCTTGAAAGAATCCGAGGCGAAGTTACTAGCGGAGGCTAAGCTCGCCATGAATAAACTACACATAAGCATACATGATTTTAGTCTCATAATCTCGCGGTTTTTTTAGTGTTTCCGCGAATATACTCATAATAGATTAATTCCCTAATTTGTTCGCCTATCCGGTATAAATATTTACATTTGCGACGTATATTCTGATAACATGAAAACGAAATGAGAAGAATTGTTCTGTTGATTACGATTTGTTGCCAAGTATTTTGGGTGGCGGCGCAAAAGAAAGCGCCCAAATGGATGGATAAGCAACGAAAGGCGGTGGTTACCGTCACTACTTATGGAAAAGATAACCAGAAGAAAGCGTCCGGTACGGGATTTTTCATTACCGAGACCGGTGAGGCGTTGTCCGGCTATTCCTTGTTTAAGGACGCAGCGAGGGCGACCGTGACCGACGCCGACGGAAAAGAATATCCGGTAAGCCGCATCTTGGGGGCTGATGAATTATATGATGTGATCAAGTTCAAGGTAGAGGTTCCGAAGAAAGCTGTGTTCTTGCCGATCGCCCGTGAGCCGATCTCGCAAGGAGTTATCGCTTATCTGATGCCTTACTCGACCGGTAAGATCACGAAGTTCGGGGAAGGACCGGTCTCGGAGGTCAGTAAGTTGAAGGAGCCGTTCAGCTATTATAAATTGTCGATGGCGCTGGAGAGCGGGCAGGTAAACGCTCCTGTATTGACGGCGGACGGCGAGGTGTTCGGCTTGGCGCAGGAAGATGCGTCGGGGAAGAAAGAAGATTCCTATGCGGTCTCGGCGGGATACGCGAATAGCCTGACGATCCAGTCGGCGGACGCCTTTAATTCCACCTATAGCCGGATTGGTATCCGGAAGGCGTGGCCGTCGGACGTGAGCCAAGCGCAGGTTTCCTTATATCTGATGGCAAGCTCGCAAGACCCAAAGACGTATCTGGCTACCTTGAATGATTTCATCGCCACTTTCCCGGATTCTCCCGACGGGTATTTGAACCGTGCCAATCATTACGCTTACCACCGTGCGGATCTGGCTCCTACGGAGGCCGAGCAGGGGGCTTGTCTGGATAAGGCGTTGGAAGATATAAACACGGCTTCCCGCTTCAGCGAGCGGAAAGGGGATGTCTGGTTCAACCGAGCCAAGCTGATCTACGGCGTGGCCGCTGCGGATACGACCTTGAATAAGGAGCAGTGGACCGTCGATGCCGCTACCGAGGCGATACAAAAAGCGATCGGGGAGGAGGACTTGCCGGTCTATCGCCAATTGGAAGGGGACATCCATTTTTATAAAGGAGATTTCGAGCAGGCGTTCGATGATTATATGAAGGTGAACGATAGCGATATGGCATCCTCTACCTCTTGGTATTGGGCGGCGAAGGCGAAGGCGAATATCCGGGGCGCTAACTTCGGGGATATCATCGCCTTGCTGGATAGCGCCATCGCCAAATGCGGCAACCCGCCAACGAACGAGGCCGCTCCCTATATCTTGGAACGGGTGGATCTCCGCTTGAAACTGATGCAATACAAGGAGGCCGTGGACGATTATGATTTATACTACGATCTCTTGAAAGGACAGGTCGGCGACCGCTTCTTCTATTACCGCGAGCAAGCGAAGTTCCGCATGAACGATTTCCCCGGCGCCTTGGCCGATATCCAATCCGCGATCCGCTTGAATCCGGGCGACCCGACTTATCCGGCGGAGGAAGCGTCCGTATATATCCGTATGGAAAACTATGATCAGGCGTTGAGGAGCTTAGAGAATGCCTTGCGGATCGCTCCGGATTTCGCCTCTTGCTACCGTCTGCGAGGCATCTGCTACGTCCGTCAGGGTAAGAAGGCGGAAGCGTGCGAGGCTTTCAACAAGGCGAAGGAGTTGGGTGATCCTGTCGTGGACAAATTAATAAAGGAACATTGTAAGTGACGAGATATCCGGGCAGGTATGCACGTCCGTATCTACCCAGCTGTACGTCCGTATCTGTCCGGTTGCAAGTCCGTATCTGTCCGGTTGCAGGTCCGTATCTGTCCGGTTGCACGTCCGTATCTGTCCGGTTGCACGTCCGTATCTACCCGGTTGCAGGTCCGTATCTGTCCGGTTGCAGGTCCGTATCTGCGCGGTTGCAGGTCCGTATCTGCGCGGTTGCAGGAATGTATCTGCCCGGATGTAAGGCACCGCTTATCTCCCTATGAACTTCTTGAACGCCTCTACCTTGTCGTTCAATATCAATTCCTCCGGAAATCGTGTCTCTTGCAATAACTCGTAGATATGATCGTACCGGGCTATATCGAAAGATATATGCGCGTCGCTACCTAAAATCACAGGAACCTCGTATTTCTTGCATAGGCGCAAGATCGTGAGGTTATTATCCCGGGCGGTGAGTTTCTTGCGGACCGGGTTGAGAGAGCTGTTGTTGATCTCCAGCAACGTGTGATGCTCTTTGGACGCTAATACGATAGGCTCGAAATCCACCTCGGCCGTGCCGTCTCCCGGGTGGCTGATGATGTGGACATGCGGGTTGCGGATCGCCCCGATCATCGCCTCCGTATTCTGCTCGACCGTTCCCGGTTTGTAGCAAAGCGAGTGGATGCCCGCTATCCGGATATCCAGCATCGGGAAGTACTCCTCGCCCAGATCGATCGTACCCTTATAATCGATGATGTTCAATTCCGCTCCGAGCAATAACTCGACACCGTATATCCGGCGGGGAACCACGTGCAGGTTGCGGAAGTAAATCGGGGAGCACGTCCCCGGTATGCCGGGGGCATGCTCTGTTATACCTAGTAACTTCAATCCTTTCTCGGAGGCGGCCGCTGCCATTTCTTGCAGGGTGCTAAAGGCATGCCCACTGGCTACCGTATGGGTATGCACGTCAAGTAACGTCTTCATAAATTCGTCTTTAACCTACCCGCGAAGGTAGTTATTATTTGGTGGATACCCAATTCCCGGATAAAATAAGCGTCGTGCGAGATCAGCAAGATCGTGCCCCTGTACGCACGGACCATGGAGGTGATAATCTCGATGCTTTGGATGTCGAGATTATTGGTCGGCTCATCTAGGATAAACAGGTCCGGAGTCTGGTTACTGATCATCAAGCAACAGAATGCCAACCTCATTTTCTCGCCTCCGCTCAGCTTCCCGCAGCTCTTCTCCCACGTGTCGTGCGGGAAGAGGAAACGGTTTAGCAATGTCTTGATCTCGTGCTCTTGGAAATGACGCTCGTTGAAGGCTTGCGCTTGCTCGTACACCGTCCGGTCGTTCCGGACGATCGAGTATTCTTGGTCGATATAGATAGAGGAGAAATCCGCACGGATCAAGGAACCGCTACGAGGCGGTAACTGGCCGGTAATCAACTTCAGCAAAGTCGTCTTGCCTGAACCGTTATCGCCTTGTATCAGCCACCGTTCCCCACTCTTGATCTGGAAGCTCATCGGGGAGGGCCATAGATCGCCGGCCTCGGCGTAACCGAAATTGATCTCCTTGGCGGTAACCAATATCTTGCCTTCGTGTAAGCCGGATGCGCTGAAATCCAGTTTCATGCCTTGAAGGTCGGGTAGGGAGGAGCGCATTTGCTTTAGCTCGTTGGCAAGGTTCTCCATCTTGTCCTCGTGAACCTCTTTTAGTTTGGAGGCGCTTTTCTCGGCGTTCTCCTTCAATCCGCCCATCATGATCCGGGGGATTCCTTTCCGGATGCTTTGTTTCTTTCCCCGGGATTCATGCTTTTGTTTTCGCTCGGCTACCTCACGGGTGGTTTTCCTGACCCTGCGAAGCTCTTTCTCCTTCGCTTCCAGTTTCTCTTGCATGGAAGCCTGTTCCTGTTCTTTTTGTTCCTTGTAGAAATCATAATTACCCCCGTAAAGGGTGATCCCCCCGACGGATAATTCCGCTATGGAAGCTAATAGGTTCAATAAGGTACGATCGTGGCTGACGACCAGCAAGGTGATACGGCAAGACGTGATGAAATCGTATAACTTCTCCCGGCTACGCCTATCCAGATGGTTGGTCGGCTCATCCAATAGCAGGATCGAGGGTTGGTGGATCTCGATTCCGGAGAGGAAAACCTTGGTTTTCTCGCCTCCGCTTAATGTGCGCATCGGTTGGGAGAGGAGGATATGCTCCAAACCCCAAGCGTGCAGGGCGGCGAGGCTCCGTTCCTCGATCGTCCAGTCATCCGCCAGCGTATTGAAATTAGAGAGGGAGGCGTCGCCCTCAGTGATCGCCCGCAAGGCTTCTAGTTTCCCGTCGATACGTAAGGCCTGAGCCACCGTCAGGTTATCATATTGCCCGAAATGCTGGGGTACGTAATAGGGTGGGGTCGGATAGATAATCTCCCCTTCCTGCGCTTGCAAGGTTCCAGCCAAGATACGGAGGAAGGTAGATTTTCCCGATCCGTTGTTTCCGACTAAGGCTACCTTTTGCCCCTTGTTGATCGTTAAGTCGATCCCCTTGAATAAGACTTGATTGTCCGGATGTATATACGTGATTTTTTGCGCTACGATACTCATAGTGTGAACTGATTTAAAATGTGAGATACTAAAATGGATAAAAAATACCGATGATGATCGGTCTTGCGATAGCCTCGAGTATGTCGTCACGAAATCAGCTCTATACGGATAGAGGGCTTTCCGGATGGAAAGAACGACATCTTGAGATAAATTAAGCGGCTATTCTCATTGGAGTAATTATATAGTTATATAGGGACGCAAAGGTAGGAATAGTTTTGGGTTTAGGCAAATGAGTATATACTTTCATGTACAAAAGGGTATGCTTTTGCCCTTGAAAGTATATACTTATGGGGATAAAGCCTAGAATTTCTTTGTTTGCTTCAGGATATAGAACTTGGCTAAGTCGCCCGTGATGGGTTGCTTCTGCTGGTCCAGCATTTTCAGTTGGCCTTCCTCTACCTTATAATACGTGATGTCTCCCCCTTCTTGTTTCGTTGTCAAGACGTTACCGTCCAGCGTGTAAGTTCCTTTATCATTAAAAATACCGTCTTTCTCGTCAATATATTCGGAGCGGAGGGTAAAGGTTTTATCCTTGTTCAATGTCAAGGTCGTTTTAATACCCGGCGAGCTGGCGGCCGGTAATGTCCCTTCGTAAACACCCCAGTAATCCAAGGAAGTCTCTGCGTTGTGCATATCCGGTACTTGGGCGGTTTCCTGCTTGTTCTTGTCTGTTTGCGTGGCGTCTGCCTTTGGGTTGTCGCTACAGCTGAATAGGGCTGCGGCTACCGCTACTACTAATACATATTTTTTCATGTCATTCAATTGAATTATAAGTTCTCGTTATTTAAAACCAGTTTGTAGGTTGTTTTGTTGCGTACCGATATTCAAATAATAAGGATCGTGTCTGGGTTCCATCTGGCGAAAAAGCATTATCTTTGTGTTGTAAAACATAGATAACATTTTTATTCGTAAGATTATGTCATTACCAAACGATCCGATGATGCTATTCAGCTTCGTCAATATGAAACTTCGTGACAATTATTCTTCCCTCGACGATTTATGCGAGGATTTGCAAGTGAACAAGAAATCCCTTCTTACAAAGCTTAAAGACGCTGGTTTTGAATACAGCCCGGAGCATAATAAGTTCTGGTGATCGGGAGTGATCCTAGCCCGGTAAACCTATGAGATCCGAACCATAAGTCAATGACTTACGTATCGTAATCCATTGACTTACGATGCGTAATCCAATGGATCGCATACCCCGGTCGACAAGGTTGTCTCCATCAAGTCTCATTCGATATAGTTCTTGACGATCTCTTTCCGGTCCGTATACTTCGGATACTTAAAAGCCGGTATGCCGAGCGCCATGATCGCTTGTATCTTGCCGTCGATCCCTAGAGTCTTGGCGAGCGTATCTTTTCCTTCCTGCCGGATAGCGGTGAGCACAAAGCCCATATAGATCTGGCTTACCCCAAGCGATTGCGCCATCAAGGAGGCGTTTTGATAAGCGAGGTTAGCGTCCTCACTTCCGAATCGGTTGGACTTCGGTGTATGGATCAGTAGCAGGGCGGTGGCTTTCCGGAGAATCGGATCTTTACCCGCCTTGTGTTCCTCTTTCAACCGATTGAATACCGGTACGTATTTATAGACATCCTTCATAAACGGCTTGACCACACATTTCACGACGGGATTCAATAATAGCTTCGCCAAGGAGTCGAACACGCCTATCGTATAATCGCTCACCTGCCGTAGCTTTTGCGGATCGGTGACGACGGTGAACGAGAGGCTTTGGGAGTTTGTCGCCGTCGGCGCAGAATGAGCGGCCTCCACGATCTTGTCCAGCATCTCCTTGGGGACGGGCCTCGAGGTCAATGTCCGGTTGGAACGGCGTGACTTGATCAGCAACATCACCTGCTCCGGCGTAGGCATTTGGCTGTAATCGATCGTATGCGTTTTCTCCGGCGGGAATTCGCTGTGCGACACGGAGCCCGTCGGACATACGTCCACGCAATGCCCGCAAACGATGCAGCTTTCCACACGTACCAGCCCGATCGTCTCTCCGGCCCTTTCTTGCGTGAATATATCCGAAGGGCATACCCGTACGCATTTCCCGCATTTGATGCAACTCTCTTGGTCTATGTTTAGTGTCATCCTTTTCCTCCTTTTGATAAGTAAAATAAAAACTCCTGCAACCATCAAGATTACAGGAGTCTATATATAAACAATTATTTTATTGTTTAGTTGATTACTTCTTCATAGCTTCCTCGATAGCAACCGCTACGGCAACCGTAGCACCTACCATCGGGTTGTTACCCATACCTAGGAATCCCATCATTTCTACGTGAGCAGGTACGGAAGAAGAACCAGCGAACTGAGCGTCACCGTGCATACGGCCCATTGTGTCCGTCATACCATAAGAAGCAGGACCAGCGGCCATGTTGTCCGGGTGCAAAGTACGGCCCGTACCACCACCAGAAGCAACAGAGAAATACGGGTGACCGTTCTCCATACATTCTTTCTTATAAGTACCGGCTACCGGGTGTTGGAAACGAGTCGGGTTCGTAGAGTTACCCGTGATAGATACGTCAACACCTTCCTTACGCATGATAGCCACACCCTCGCGAACGTCGTCAGCGCCGTAGCACTTAACTTTCGCACGAAGACCGTTAGAGTAAGCTTTCTCCTCGATAACGTTCACCTCACCTGTCATGTAGTCGAACTGAGTCTGTACATACGTGAAACCGTTGATACGAGAGATAATCTTAGCGGCATCCTTACCTAAACCGTTCAAGATAACACGCAAAGGCTCTTTACGAACCTTGTTTGCCATCTCGGCGATCTTGATAGCACCCTCAGCTGCGGCGAAAGACTCGTGTCCAGCCAAGAAAGCGAAACACTTAGTCTCCTCGCGAAGCAAACGAGCGGCCAAGTTACCGTGGCCGATACCCACCTTACGGTCGTCAGCAACAGAACCAGCGATACAGAATGCCTGCAAACCGATACCGATAGCCTCGGCAGCCTCGGCAGCGTTCGTACAACCTTTCTTGATAGCGATAGCGGCACCTACTACGTAAGCCCAGCAAGCGTTCTCGAAACAAATCGGTTGAGTTTCCTTACACATTGTATAAGGGTCGATACCCTTAGCATCGCAGATAGCCTTTGCGTCTTCGATACCGTTGATACCATATTCGTTTAATACCGCGTTGATATGATCAATACGACGGTCATAACTTTCAAATAAAGCCATATTATTTTTTTACTTTTTAAAATTCTTATTTACTAGGAATAAAGATATCAGAAAGTTGAAAACCAATACACCGCCACAACAAGCCACGTAAAACGCCAACCACGGTTTCTCCGGCTTCATCACGAAATACGTGATAAGCGTAGCCACAGCCGTGATAACGCTCAGCCCGATGAGGACACGTGTAAATGTTTTCTTATTCATTACGAGGATCGATATATTTTACAGCTTCTTTGAAACGACCGTAAGAGCCTTTCGCCTTTTCCAGTGCCTCGTTAGCGTCCATACCCTTCTTAACCATATCCATGAATTTACCCAAGTGGATGAATTCATAACCGATTACTTCGTCATCAGCGTCTAATGCCATGCGTGTGCAATATCCCTCGGCCATCTCCAAGTAGCGGGGACCTTTAGCCAATGTACCGAACATCGTACCCACTTGGCTACGCAAACCTTTACCAAGGTCTTCCAAGCCAGCGCCTACAGGCAGACCTCCCTCAGAGAAAGCGGACTGTGTACGACCGTAAACGATCTGCAAGAACAACTCGCGCATAGCGGTGTTGATAGCGTCACAAACAAGGTCTGTGTTCAATGCTTCCAAAAGGGTTTTACCCGGAAGGATCTCAGAAGCCATAGCCGCTGAGTGAGTCATACCGGAACAACCGATTGTCTCTACAAGAGCCTCTTGGATGATTCCTTCTTTAACGTTTAATGTCAGCTTACATCCACCTTGTTTCGGCGCGCACCAACCGATACCGTGAGTCAAACCAGAGATATCAGTGATCTGAGTTGCTCTAACCCACTTTCCTTCTTCAGGAATCGGAGCGCACTGGTGGTTAGCTCCCTTCTTTACAACACACATGTGTTGAACTTCATGTGAATAAATCATAATCGCTAATTTATTATATTAAAGTGTAATAAAACCTTATGCTAATTTTATAGTAATATCGCTTTCTCTAAAGATCGCACAAAGATAAATTTTTTAATCCAGCCATGCAAGAGGCGGGAAAGGTTTAAGGCTCGATGATATTAAAATAAGCGTCCGGAGCCTCAAAAGTGGAGAATAGCTCTTTTAGGCTTTCAAGTTTCCCGGTTACCGATAACTTATGGTTTTGCAGATTTGCCGCTATACTCTCCGGCTGCATGAGGCTTGCGTAGATGACTTGTTTGTCTCCTTCCAAAGTTACGGTAGGGGCCGGATGGAGCCGGCCGATGCGGTTCGATAAAGCGCCGTTCTTTAAGATCAAGGTGGCCTGTTCGTTTGTGTCGGTTAAGATAATATTTATTATTAAGTCTTTATCGGCCGCTTTTTCTCCATTTATTTGGATAGCGAGCAAATCGAATAGCATTTCGGGACTTAGGTTCTGGGACATACGTGCCCGGTTTGAGTTGGCCTTACCTTTACCAGCGATGCCTTCGGTCAGTTCCATAGCTCCGGTCAGGTAGAAATTACGCCACGGACCGCTTTCCGCTTGGTAGCCCAATTGAGCGTACGTGTCCGCAAGTAATTGGCGGGCGGGTTTATGCTTTGGATTAGCGAAAACGAGATGGTTCAGCAAAGTAGCCGTCCAACGGTATTCTCCTTGATTGTATGCCTCTCGTGCCTTTTTCATTATCTCGTCCTCTCCTCCGATAGCCTCTACGTATTTTTTACCTTCTTCTACCGGCGGGAGTGGGTTCAGATGGGCGGGGATGCCGTCGAACCAGCCGAAATACATTTGATATTGGGCTTTTACATTATGGCTAACGGTTCCATAATATCCCCGGTTGGCGAACTCGTTGGCGATAGAGCTTGGTAATTTAATCATCTCTGCTATTTCTCGAGGTGTATATCCTTGATTGGCGAGGTGAAGTGTCTGGTCGTGTAAGTAGCGATATAGATCCCGCTGCTTTTCCCAGTAAGCGACGATGTTCTTATTGCCCCAAGTCGGCCAATGGTGGGTAGAGAAGGATACCTCTACCTGATCGCCGCACTCCGTGATCGCCCGGTCGATATATTTGCTCCATAATTGGCCGTTCCGGACCTTCGCCCCTCGTAAGGTCAGCAGGTTGTGCAGGGTACGGTTGATTTCCTCGGCTACGCAGAAAGCTTTCATCCCAGGGAAGTACATCATGATTTCCGAGGGAGCCTCGGCGCCGGGTACGGACATGAATACGATCTCGACACCATCAATTCGTAAAGTCTCGCCCTCCTCGGATATCTCACGGGTAGGAGGGACCAAGCCCGTAGTTCCTGCCGCGGTAGTTTGTCCTAAACCAGTACCTATATTTCCTTTCTCATTTTTAGGTAGACTGCGGCCATACATATAGGTCGCTCTTCGCCCCATGGCTACACCCGCCATCAGGTTCTCGCTGACGGCATCTTCAAAGAAACCCTTGGGGCCAATGATCTCGATCGTTTCGGGCTTATTGGGGGCGTTCTCCAATATAGCGTCTATTCCCGCGAAATGGTCCACATGAGGATGCGTATAGATAACCGCCTTGACCGGAAGATCTTCTACATGTTTCTTCAGAAGATTATAACCTGCTAGGGCCGTCTCTTTCGAGAGCAATACATCTATGACGATCCAACCGTTATCACTACGGATAAACGTCATATTTGCGAGGTCGAATCCTCGTATCTGGTATATTTTACCGGGTAATACCTCAAATAAGCCGTGTATGCGGTTGAGTTGCCCTTGTCGCCAAAGACTAGGGTTGGCGGATGCCGGAGTCTCTTGACGCAGGAAATCCCAGACAGTTAATCCATACACCTCTTTTCCTGTCTCGTCGGTAATGGAAGGTTCGTCTATCGTGGCGATAAAGCCACGGGTAGCGTCTTCAAAATCTTGTTTGTTATCAAACGGGAGTGATTTCACCACTTGTTCGTTAGCCTCTTTCGTAAACATTGAAGGTTCCGTGTTTTGCGCATATACGAACAAGTGACTGGTAGAGATAAATAAAAGTAAGAACTGTTTTCTAATCTTCATGTTTTTGTGGTTTAAGCGGTTCGCCGTTCAGTAAGATATCGTAGGTAATCGGGCCTATCTTTTTCATCATAAGTCCTACGCCACAGTATTTTTCCTGTGAAAGGCGAATCGCTTTCTCTATTTTGGCGGCGTCCCCGATGTTCCCGTCGATATGGTATGTAGCGTGGAATGCGGTATATACCATCGGGATCGTATCCGAAGTCTCTGCGGTTACGTCGATAGAGATTTTGTCGAAACGTACTCTCATTTTAAGGAAAAGGGAGATTACGTCCATTGCGCTGCATCCGGCCAAGGCGACCAGCATTAAAGCCTTAGGACGGGGGCCTTCATTATTACCCCCGTTCTCGGCTGTTGTGTCGATCGTAACCTTATGGCCGTCCAGCAAGGTCTCGAAAGTCGAGTCCTTCGTCCAGTTTAACGTGATTTGGGCGGACATATCGTGTTATTGTTATTATTATTTCAATATTTCTTGAAGTTTAGCGTCGATCTCCTCGCCATGTAGGTTCTTGGCGATGATCGTTCCGTCCTTATCCACCAATACGGTGTGAGGGATGCTGTTTACCCCGTATAGTTGAGCACCGGAGTTTTTCCAGCCTTGCAAGTCGGAGAGTTGGGGCCATGTGATATTCAGGTCCTTTACGCCTTTCGCCCATGCGTCAGCCTTGCTATCCAAGGAGATACCGACGATCTCGAAACCTTTGTTCTTGTATTTCTTGTAAGCGGCTACCAAATTTGGCATATCCCGGCGGCAAGGAGGACACCAGCTTGCCCAAAAGTCGATCAACACGATGTTCTTGCCATTGCCTACGAACTCGGATAGCTTGTGCGTCTTACCGTTCGGGTCGGCCATCTCGAAGTCCACGAACTTCTTGCCTACGGCTACGGTTTTCAGTACATCTAGGTGAGCCATGAGCTTATCGATGTTTGGAACGGCCTTGAAAGCGGAGTCCGCCTTGGCGATAATCTCGTTCTGGGCCGCCTCGTCCAAGCTATAACGGAAATCGTATAATAACTTGGCGGCGGATTGCTTGGTCGTATTATTCAATATGTAAGTCTTGACGGCATCGGTTACCTTTTGGTCGATCTCGTCATATTTCTTCTCGGCGGCGCTTACGACTTCCTTGTCCTCTGATTTCATGTCGGCGGAAAGTTTCTCCAGATCCGCACGCAAAGTCTTCATTTGTGCTTGCAGGGCTTTCAATCCGTCATTCTCCGGTGTTCCAGAAACGGCGGAAGCTGCCTCATCAAGAATAGCCTGTAATTTACCGTTCTCCAATACGAATACGCTTGTGAAAGGGGCGTTCTCGCCGGAAGCGGCACGTTTGGGTTCCACGACATCCTCGGCGAAGGCAAGCTTGCGTAAGGCGGGGGCGTTCTGTGTTCCCTTGAACGTGAACGTACCGTTTTGCACCAATGCGCTATCCATTGGGGCGGCATCTTGTACGCCATATTCATACAGGTAAACGTATTTTCCGTTTAGATCGGTGTTCGCTACTGTACCGGAGATCTCATAACCCGGTTTTTCACTACAAGCAACCAAGAGTAAAGCCGCTGCGGCAAGAGTAAGATACTTTTTCATTTTGTATTTGTGTTATGTAAGTAATGTATTAAAATATGGAATATTGACTTCGCAAATATACGAAGTCTTTTGTGAAAACCGGACGCAAACCGATGAATAGTTTGCGCCCGGTATGGATATATAGAGAGTGTATTAAAGAGGGCGTATTTTATGGGGCATATTTTGCGAACTGGAAATAACATTTTCCTGAATGCAAGTAGGGTAGCATTTTATTCTCCGAGCTATATGTGCCACCCAGAACCCAGACCGGTTGCCGGTTTGGATCATGATCTCCCGTGAAGTCGAATCCTTGGTAAATATTTTTATCTTCTCTGATTGGTAGAGGGATAGACGTTGCCCCAAAGTCTTTGCCTGTACCGGGCGAGATATAGATATGTGTCAGGTTCTTCTTGTTGCCGTATCCGACACCTGCGTTTCCAAAGCGGACATAACCCCCGTTCACGGCCCGGTAACATCTCCCGTGGCTTCCGAGGTTTCCTACGATCCCTCCCCGGTAGTCGGTACCAAGCGTGCTGGTCGCTTTTTGCTGTCCGTTGATTTCTCCCATATTGTAGCAATCCAGTACGTAACTGTCGTCGTTATCGTTAGCCTTTTCTATGCTACCCACGATACCTCCAATGCCATGGCTGTCTTCTTTATCTTTCGGATAGTCTATATTTGCCCGGTTACAGCAGTAACGGACATGTGCTCCCCCTTGCTTCACATACCCCAAGATACCTCCTGCTCCATAATACTTGGCATTCCTGTTTATGGTGATATTTCCGTGGTTAACGGATTTATAAATTGTAATGGCATCCTCGGCGGCACCGGCTATACCGCCCACTCCGCATTCTTTATCTCCTGCGATACCTTGGATTACGCCGAAATTAGCTGCGTCATAAACCTCTATGTCTTTTCCTGAAGTTTTCCCTATGATACCGCCTACGTTATTTGTGGCTGATATCTTACCTAAATTCACGACTTTATTGATCTTTACGCTAGTTCCCGCTACCATACTCCCGAAAATGCCTCCGATATAATTGGATCCTGAGGAGATATTACTGTAATTTACTAGATTGGAAAACTCACAGTGGGATGAGCACGATGCTTGTCCGATAATTCCTCCTACCATAATGGCGCTATTATTCCCATTATTAAATGTTTCTGTTTTCACGCCGCAATCTGATATTTGAGTATCGCTCGCATATCCGATGATTCCTCCGACTGTACTTCTGCCGTAAATGGAAGGTTGCGTGAAGAGTCTTCTGAGAGTAGATTTATCGGCATATCCGACAATTCCTCCAATAGAAGCGGCATTTTCTCGATAGGGTTTTTCCGAATTTATGTTACCCGGGAAAATAGGTCGTGGAATCTTGCTCACGATTACGTTCGTGGTACTGAATTCGGGGGTATAGGTTCCTGTCAACGTCCCATTATATAATTTTCCGATGATTCCTCCTACGTTATTTCCTCCTTTTATTTTGATGTTGGGATTAATCACCAATATTTCCGGATCCAAAAGAATTTCTTTCCCCGGTTCTTGGTAAGATAAGGCTCCGGCTAAAGTGCCACAAATCCCTGAAGAAGCTTCAAGGGATTCATTATCCATATACAATCGTGAGGCCGGGGTAAATTGTATTTGGGTATCATCTAAAGAACCGAAAATACCTCCTATAACAGACTGCCCGGTTATCGAGGCATGAAACAAGGATTCCCCTTTAAGCTCTATCGTAAATGCGTTAGCGTGTGTTTTGTGGGAATATCCGATCATTCCACCCACATAACTACCCCCTTGGATTTGAGACCGATTTGCCGGATTGGACAACTGGAAGTTCTCGATGGTGATGAGGATACTGGTAGGGGCTTCCGACCGGATCTGACCGATCAATCCGCCGACATAGGAGCTACCTTTGATCGGCATGTCGATGGTTATGTCTTTGAAATTGGATGCCGCCTGTAAGAATGCCTCACCGATCAATCCGCCTACGTTCTGGTTACCGGATATCGGGAAATCGTTTAAGGTGGTATGTTGCAGCTTAATTTTTCTGGCATCGATTTGACCATATAATTTCCCGATCAGACCGGCCACATGATTATTCCCTCTCAAGTTTTTGAAAATCCCGTCGCTACTGATATCCTCCACTTGAATGGAAGCGTTCTCGGCCCAGCCGATCAACGCTCCGATATAAGAGCTGCCGGATTCCGAGAATGAGACGCCTAATCGCACATTCCGGATACTGATTTGTGCCAACGACTGGGCGTTGCCCTCGATATAGCCTATTAAACCGCCAACCTTATCCTTCGTGGACTTGATATTCCCGTTTAAGGTTATATTCTCGATTCGTATATTTCCGTTAGCTACTCCCGCAAGCAATCCGCAACAATTCCCCGGATACTCTATATCCGCTCCTTCTATATCAAGATTCCGGATCACTGCCCCGTCGTGTAAAATGGAGAAAAGCCCGATCGCGTCGCTTTGCTCTCCGCCGTTCGTCCCGAGATAGGTTAGGTTTAGTATCTTATGGGAATCACCGTCGTAGTTTCCCGCGAACGGGGCGCTTTTATAAGCGTTGCCTTGATACAGGCAATTGGGGATAGGAGCTTTGATGTCGGCTATTTGCTTGAAGAATTGCCCGTATCCGTAATTACTGTCGTACGTGGCTAATTGAGACACGAGATAGGCGAAATCGTTGGTGGAAGTAATCAGATAAGGATTCTCTTCCGTACCTTCGCCATTCAGCATCTCGTAAATATATTTAGTATCACGTACCATACTGACCATCTTGTCACGGAATGTCAGATGATAGCTTAGTGGATAGACGCTGCCTTCTTCATCGAATTTTAACCAAAGTATATAGTCTCCATCTTCTAATACCAGATTATTGGGGATAAACATTTCACAGGAAAGAATCCCCGCGTTTTTCCGGATCTTACCTTCCATGAGCTGTATGGAGTTATCGCTCAGCGATCTCAACTGGAAAAAGATCTGTTCTCTCGTATCTTGTATGGGAGTTTTGCCTTCCGGCAAGGAGAACGTGCTTATTAGATGAGATTCTGTCTCTTGCAAGGTCGATCCGCAGTCGTTTCGTATGATGTCATCGTCCGCGCATCCACCGAGCAAGATGATAAGCATGCATGCGCATATATTCCATATTGTTTTAGTGTATGTTTTCATGTTTGTTTGTTCGTTTATTTATAAATTAGGTTTATCAAATTGCATCTCGGATTTCTTAGGGATCGGAAAGCTACCTGTTTCGTTGGATGGTATTTCCCATTTTACATCAAAGTCCCATCCAGTAAAGGTCTTTTCCGACTTTAAGTCTTGTAAGCTGAATATGTTCATAATCACAGGATTCGGTTGCTCTACAGTGCCCAGCATGCAATAATTCCCAAAATAAGAAACGGATGCGGGAGGTGCGAAAAGATACCAATTCTCCCCGACATTCAAGTTCCTGCCTACCCTTACGTTTGGATTGACAACTCCAATTAGGGCATTGGCTCTTTTATTTGAGCGTCCCATATTTATACAATCGGAGATAAGGCAGCTTTGCTGAAGTTGGCCTACCAAGCCTCCGCTGCTATATTGGCCAATCTCTCCGGCGTTCAAGCATTGTGTGATAACGACGGAGTTTTCCACGAAATCATCAAGAGTGGCCGAAACCGAATTGCCGAAACTGACTAACGCTAGCGCACCTCCCATCAAGGCTACAGCGGGAACACCTTCGGGGAAAGTGATAACTGTAACAAAAAGCAAGGCTGAATTGACTGCGCAACAAACACCACTGACAACCGTATGTAGAACTTCTTCGTTTTTTTTGCTTTTAAGGATCTGTTTGGAGAGCAATCCTCTCTTATAATTCATCGCGTCACTATAAATCTGGTGGTTTGCCCCACTTTCAAACCATACTGTTAATGCCTTTCGATTAGACATGAACCTATTTGTCATATCTTTGCTCCTCAGTTTGATGCTTGCGAACGATAGGTTATCTATTTTATTGGCCAGTTTCGTGTCCATGTCTGATTCCAACATGGCGATATCATGGGTAATGACACCTTTCAGCCTCTCTGTTTCTATAATCTCCGGATGACCGTGTGAAATAAGCCCGAATACGCTAAAACCTTCTGATAAAATATCGATATCATTTAAGACGAGGCTAAGTACTGTAAGGGCGCAGTTAACAAGGATTTCTCCGCTTTCTCCCACGATTTTAGCGAAAGGGACAAATCCGACAAGAGTAGACGCCAGCTCGAATGTGGCAAACCCCAAGGATACGCCATCCATGATCGTCCATTTCTTTGCGTCGCCTACCTCGCCGATCATACCACCGAGGTATGAGGAGCCTGATATCGGCGCGAAATTGGAACAATAGTTCATGGCAAGCGTATTCCCTGCCCTTCCTATCATACCACCGGCATATTCATGGTAGGAGGCTACTTCCCCTAGATTCGTGTTAATACCCAACGAGCCGGCAAGGATGGAACCGGCTATTCCTCCGCTATAAGAGGAGGCGATTACTTTATTGAAATTCGCCGTGTTGGTGATGGAGGCCAAGGGAGCGAATCCTAAAATTCCACCAGCGAAGGATGAATTAGCCTCGATCATACCCTCATTATACGATTTATAAGCGCCAAGTTGCGCCTCACCGCATAATCCTCCTATATAACTGTCGCCGTTTATATTCCCCGAGTTCGAGCAAAAACCGATAAACGTGTTATTATAATAAGTTTTCGGCTGGGTAGTTACCAGTGTGCTTCCGATAATTCCCCCTACGCCCCTGCTTCCTTGCACCGTCCCGCTGTTTCGGCTGGAAATGATGGTGCTCAATCCGCTTCCTCCGGCGATCCCGCCCGTTCCTACATTATATATAGAATTGGCAGGAAGGTTTCCGGGAGGAGCGGTTGTGGATGCGGCACCTTTGATAGTGCCATTATTGCTACATGAATATACATAGAGCGTATCGGCGTACCCAACGATTCCTCCGGCACAATTGTAAGATGCGGTTACCTTGGTATTCCGGTTGTGGGAGTTCGTGATTTGTGTCATTGAGTACACTGTTCCTCCGCCAAGGATTCCTCCTACGGCAATCGCCCCGTTTATAGTGCAATCCTCTACCGAGCAGGAATCTATCCAGAGATTTACGTTCGGGTCTACCATGCCGGCGATCCCGCCTATGGCCATGCCGTCCGTGACTACGCCATCGCTACGGCTTTCGATGGTGGATTTTTTTACTACGCACCCTTTTATAAATGTCTTATTGATGCTTCCCCCCTTGGTGGTAACGGCTCCTACGATAGCCGATAGCGCTCCATAGCCGGTTATGGTGGCTTTCTCGATGGTGAGATTCGAGATGATGGCTTGATTTGCGAAGCCGAACAAACTAGCGCCCACGGCGTTTTTATCTAACATTTTCAGATCCCGGATCGTATAGCCGTTGCCGTCATAATAGCCCGTGAAAGGATAACTGGCTGATAATCCGATCTGGTACCAGTTGCCCTCCCAGCCGCATTGGTCATTATAGTTGGCCATGCTAATGTCATTTTGTTGTTCGAAGCAGGTGTAGGAATTAACAAGGTTACCATTGTTGTGGAAGTTGAGGATCGCTTCTTGTATCTTCGCCAAATCATCGGCAGAGGTTATCCGGTACGGATCTTCCGGCGTACCGTTCCCATACAGGCCGATTCGCTCGTCACGGTTGGTTTCGGTGGAGATCCCATTCTCACTGACGGTAATGTAGCACCCCATGCCGAACTCCCCATTCCGCCCGTCAATGTCCGGGCAATCCGATTGGATGGTATATTCCATATATAGTAGCTGGTATTTACCCTCCTTCAGCCCTTTTTCCATAGTGAATAGGGAAGTCCCGGATAATCGCCGGTGCTTGGCTTTCCGTTGGATAATGTTCCCGTCGGGAGTCTTGATGTGGAAAGTCAGGTCTCCATACGTGAAATCTTCGGTTTCTTTCGTGAAACTGATCAGATCGTGTACTCCTTCATAGGTGTCCTCTGTGGAGGCCGGGATATCCGGAATGTTTTTGTCATCCGAACATCCCATCAGAATCAAAAGAAAGAAAAGGAGAAAAAAATAATTTGTCTTCATATATAGCTTGTTTTTAGGATTAACAGATATCGTTTCAATATGCGAATAGTAATCCTAAAAGCTGTCCGTGTGGCGCAAAACATTTGTCCGTGTGGCGCAAGTTTTTGAAATATAGTATTTTAATTTTCTTTTTCTTTCTCCGCAAGTTTTCGATATTCGTTAGGAGACAGGCCATAGCTCTGTCGGAAAAGGCGGTAAAATACCGAGCGGGAAGCGAACCCGGAGTCATAGCATATTTGATCGATCGAGAGGGCGGAGGGAGAGGAGAGCAGTTCGGCGGCATGCTTTAGACGAAAGTCATAAATATATTCGCGGACGGTCATATTCCCGCTGTAAGTACGTACGGCTTCCATCAAGTAGGTACGGTTGGTCCCCAAACGTTGTGCCAGATCATCCCGGTTCAAGGTGGGATCGGTGTATAGCTTTTCTTTTTCCAATAACTCGTTCAAGTTTATGAATAAACGTAATTCCCGGGAAAGATCGTTCTCGGGTATTTGCTTAATGGTTTCCACCGCCTTATTCTCCTGCCGGATCTGTTCCTGTATACGTCTGTAAAGCACTTGATTCTTTGCTTTTAGACATTGGGAATAAATGATATATCCCGCTAGCAAAAGGACAAGGAGCAAGCAACCGGTAAAGGCGGCGAACATCCAGTTCCTTGCGTATTGCCTCTCTTGGTTGAGCCGGTCTACCTCGTAAATAGTCCGTAGTTGATCCATCCGAGAGGCGATATCCAACCGGTTTACCGAGTCTTTCACCTGTATATACGTATGATAGAGAGATATACAGGACCGGGGATCTCCGGAATGAGCCAGAAGTTCCGCTTTCTTCAACAAATCGTCCATATAGAAAGATAGGTCACCCTCATGAGCAGTTAACAGGATATCCATATCCTTGATAGCCCCTTGGTAATCTCCTGTCATTTTCCGTAATTCTCGACGAGCCTCGTAAAAATGCTCATAAGCGTTGGCTGGGATCTGGGGATGAATAAACCGGGCTGCCTCATCCAACAATCGTCTCGCCTCTTTTATTTGCCCTTTCTTTAGGAAAGAGAAGGCTTGGAGAGAGCGGGAGGTGACAGGATAATGTCCGGTAGGATCTACTTTCCCATGCTCGTCCCTCCATTTGACGAGGGCGGCATAGCTGTCGGCGTAACGGGATATGCGTTCCGTGTCGTTTACCTTCAGGGCGGTCATGAAGAGCCATTCGTAAAGAACGGCCGAGATGTAGAGTACTTGGTTCTCGCCATTCTCGTAAGTGGGGCATATAGCGATCCCTTTTTCCAGCGAGGTGAGGGCTTGGTCGTACAAGCCGAGTTTATAATACATGCTGCCTTGTACCTGCAAGGCCATCGTCATGCCTACCGGTTGTTTAACCTGTTGCGCCGTCTCGAACATGGTTGTGGCTTCCTCACGGGCCTCGTCGAACCGTCTTTGCTTGAACAATCCGGATATATAAGTATTATAGGTGGAGAAGTAGAAACTGTATTGCTTGGCATCCAATATAAAAGGAAGGCTTTCCTGCGCCTCGATGATAGCCGAATCCACGGAGTAGAAATTAAAGAGGCATTGTATACGATTCAATCTTGATTGACAGATAGCCGGAGTATCGTACCGGTCGATAGCGTCGTTGAGCGTAGCGTCCCAGTCGGCGATATCGTTGGTGGACATGGCTATACGCATCAGTAGATCATGCTTTTCCTTACCCACGCTCGCTGCGGCCCGTTGTCGCAATGAATCTGTCGGGGGATGTCCTTGCGCTTGTATCTCGTTATGAGACGAGATCAGGCAGATAAGCGATAATAGGAGTGCAAGAGGGCTTTTTCGCATCGAATTTTGTGATTAACTAACGTTAATAGAAGGTGTAAATATACGAAGTCTTTTGTGATAATTAGGTGCAAGTTGATGAATAGTTTACTCTATTGTGCCATTGAAGTAGCCTACAGAGTAAACGGATTAAAAAAATACAATAAAGCATTTGTTTGAAATGGTTTATAACTGGCTTATAATTAGATGGATATAAATTATGATGGAGATTTGAGTAAAACACGTACATGTTTTCGAAAAAACACGACCGTGTTTCTTGAAAATTACGTACGTGTTTTTGGAAAAACACGACCGTGTAAAAAATAGTCAAGTAAAATATACAGTAAGCTACCTGTTTTCTCGTGTTCACTTCATGGTGACACACCCTCTTCTTGTTGAAGGTTGATCGGTTATAATGATGAGGGCAAGTTTACCAGTGATTTCCCGGAAGTTTTTTTCGATGCTATTTTGAATGAACATATCCCCCTTCTCTTTTATTAATACGGATTTTTTTCCTTATATTCGCGTCACTTTTGAACACGTATCAAATAATTTCTAAATAAATCAATTAAGAAATGACAAAGAGTGCATTACAAATCGCAAGAGCAGCTTACCAACCGAAGGTACCCGCTGCGTTGAAAGGTGCAGTGAAAGCCGTTGACGGCGAGTATACTCAATCAGTAGCCGATCAGGAAGAAATCAAGAAATTGTTCCCGAACACTTACGGAATGCCGATCGTTACATTCGAGAAGAGTAACGAGGAGAAGGCTATGCCTGTCATGAACGTTGGTGTGATCCTTTCCGGTGGTCAGGCTCCCGGTGGTCACAACGTGATCGCTGGTTTGTTCGACGGTATCAAGGCTCACAACGCGGATTCTCGTCTGTATGGTTTCATCTTGGGCCCGGGCGGTTTGATCGATCATAAATATATGGAATTGACGGCTGATATTATCGACGAGTACCGTAACACGGGTGGTTTCGATATGATCGGTTCCGGACGTACGAAATTAGAGACGAAAGAGCAATTCGATAAAGGTCTTCAGATCTTGAAAGAGCTTGATATCAAGGCTTTGGTTATTATCGGCGGTGACGATTCTAACACGAACGCTTGCGTATTGGCTGAGTATTACAAGGCTATCGGTGCCGGCGTACAGGTAATCGGTTGCCCGAAGACGATCGACGGCGACTTGAAGAACGCCCAGATTGAGACCTCTTTCGGTTTCGACACGGCTTGTAAGGTTTACTCCGAGGTAATCGGTAACATCCAACGTGACTGTAACTCCGCCCAGAAATACTGGCACTTCATCAAATTGATGGGTCGCTCCGCTTCTCATATCGCTTTGGAGTGCGCTTTGCAGACTCAACCGAACGTTTGTATCATCTCCGAGGAGGTTGAGGAGAAGAATATGTCTTTGGACGATATCGTTACTTACGTGGCTGGTATCGTGGCTAAACGTGCCGCCGAGGGTAATAACTTCGGTACGGTATTGATCCCTGAGGGCTTGATCGAGTTCGTTCCGGCTATGAAACGCTTGATCGCCGAGTTGAACGACTTCTTGGCTAAGCACGACGCTGAGTTCAAGATGATCAAGAAGAGCGAGCAACGTGCTTATATCATCAGCAAGTTGACGAAGGAGAACTCTGATCTGTACGCTTCTCTTCCGGAGGGCGTAGCTCGTCAGTTGTCTTTGGACCGTGACCCGCACGGAAACGTACAGGTTTCTTTGATCGAGACTGAGAAGTTATTGTCTGAGATGGTTGGCAAGAAATTGGCTGAGTGGAAGGCCGAGGGCAAGTACGTAGGCAAGTTCGCCGCACAACACCACTTCTTTGGTTACGAGGGTCGTTGCGCCGCTCCGTCTAACTACGATGCGGACTACTGCTACTCTTTGGGTTACACGGCATCTTGCTTGATCGCCGCCGGTAAGACAGGTTATATGTCTTCCGTACGTAACACGACCGCTCCCGCTGATCAATGGATCGCCGGTGGTATCCCTGTTACTATGATGATGAACATGGAAAAACGTCATGGCGAGATGAAGCCGGTTATCCAGAAGGCTTTGGTTAAGCTTGACGGCGCTCCTTTCAAGGCGTTCGCCGCAAACCGTGACGAGTGGGCTTTGACTACTAGCTACGTATACCCGGGTCCGATCCAGTACTTCGGTCCGACGGAGGTTTGCGACCAGCCGACTAAGACTTTGCAGTTGGAGCAAGCTTAATACAGACTTATACATTATATAATATATAAGCTAGGGAGGATGTCATTTATTTGGCATCCTCTTTTTATTTACATACATTTGCCACGAGATCTTAAACCTAAAAATAAATCTTTATAACACATAGATTCCATGAAAAAGAAAATCGCCTATCTATTGCTCCTTTTGATGCTGATACCTGTCGGCTCGTTCGCCAAGGAGAAAAAGAATCGTTTGATGGAAAAAGCGGTAAGCCCGTTTAGCGTGGATGAGACGATGCGGCGGATCGAGGAGATCATCAAGTCTCAAGGAGGTTCCGTGTTCGCCCTGTTCGATCATGGGCGAAACGCTAGCGAGGTAGGGATGGAGCTGCCTCCGAATAAGGTGATCGTCTTCGGCTCGCCGAAGGTCGGGACTTTATTGATGCGGCAAGATCCGTCCATTTCCTTGGAGCTGCCGCTACGTATCTCCGTTTGGGAAGATGCGGACGGCAAGGTTTGGGTCGGTTCCCCGAATCTGGAGACGATCGCCTCCGAATACGGGATGGAAAACAGCGGTGTCATCGAGAAGATGCAAGAGGCCGTAACGAATATCGTGAGTAAATCGATAGCCGGCAGCCGGTAAAACGGCGTCCTCTTTTGTTTTATAGGGGGCTATCGGCTCATTATTCGGGGTAGATATTGATGATTCGGTAAAAAAAGTTTGTGGAATTTAAGAATAGATGATATATTTTAAACATGCGTTTTAACATATCGCCACTTTCTGTGGCATTGTCTTTTTGTTTACAAAGATGCCCCTTTTTCGATATTCAATGCTTGTTTGCGTGCGCGTATGTTCAGGAAAAATAAAGGAATGTGGAAAAAATAGGCATAATATTGTTTTTTATGAAATAATAAATTATATTTGCGCCAGTATCCGAAGAGTGGATACGAATATTAATGTTAACCTATTTTTGTGTTATGATGAACAAACAGTTGGCTTTTGTTAAAGGTGGGCTGGGTTTGGCACTTTGTTTCTTGATGGTCGGTGCGGGCGTGACCCCTCCAATCCACGCGTCCAACGCGAATGTGTCCATTTCCCAACAAGCTAAGAAAGTTACCGGTACGGTAACTGACGCAAAGGGTGAACCCCTTTTGGGTGTGAATGTTGTAGTAAAAGGTACTACAAACGGTACGATTACCGACCTTGACGGTAAGTATTCCTTGGAAGTTGAGCCCAACTCCATTTTAGTCGTTTCCTACATCGGTTATGTATCTCAGCAAATTCCTGCTTCGGGCAGTGTGGTAAATGTTACCTTGAAAGAAGATACCCAGAACCTTGACGAGGTTATCGTGGTAGGTTACGGTACGCAGCAGAAGAAGGACATCACTGGTTCTGTGGCGGTAGTCGATACGAAAGAGTTGCTGGCCTCTTCGGGATCTTCTGCGGCTCAGCAGTTGCAAGGTAAAGCTGCAGGTGTGTATGTGGGACAATCTGGTTCACCGGGTTCGGCCACGATGGTTCGTATTCGTGGTATTAACTCAGTTAATGACAATGGCCCGTTGTATGTAATTGATGGTGTTTCTACTCGTAACCAAAACATGAGTAGCTTGAACCCGAACGATATTGAAAGCATGCAGGTGTTAAAAGATGCCTCTGCTGCGGCTATTTATGGTGCGCAGGCAGCGAATGGAGTTATCTTGATCACTACGAAGAAGGGTACTAAATCAGGACAGCCGAAAGTTACCTATGACGGTTATATCGGTATGCAAAAAACGACAAAGAGGTATGAGGTGCTGAACTCTGCGGATCGTTTGGCATTGGAATGGGAGTCACAGCAGAACTCTTATACGATTCGTGGCGTAGATGAAGTCCCGGAACATCCTCAGTTCGGAAAGGGGCCAAAGCCAATCATTCCGAATTATCTGACAACAAATGGAGCACAAGGAAGTCAGAATATTAATATGGATGATTATAGTTATCCCGATAACCAAATCGTACCTTTCTCAGATACGGATTGGTGGGACGCTGTTGATCGTACGGCTTTGATGCAAAACCATCAGATAGGCTTATCCGGAGGTACAGAGAAGGGAACATACAATGTAAGTGCGAACTACTTTAAGCAAGATGGTACGGTTATTGATTCTTATTACCAGAGATATCAAGTACGTGCGAATACATCGTTTAATATTCGCCCATGGTTACGTGCGGGGGAGAATATGACCTATGCGTTTTCTAAAGATAATGGTTTGCAGGCTGCTGCCGCAGAATCTAGCGCATATTCTTGGACTTATAGAGCCTCTCCTTGGGTTCCTGTACGTGATACACATGGTAATTATGCGGGTTCAAAGATAACAGGTACTGGTAATTTCCAGAATCCTGTGGCGATTCAAGAAAGAAACAAAGATAATTATTGGACGAACAGTCGTATCTTCGGTAACTTGTGGGCTGAGGCGGATTTGTTTAAAGGCTTGACATTCCGTACGAACTTTGGTCTAGATTATACGAATAATTATTCTTATCGTATGGATAAGAAAAATCTAGAGTTCTCTGAAAGCCCTGGTACCAATAATCTAGAGGAGATATCTGGCTTCAATTTTCGTTGGGTTTGGACGAATACTTTGACTTATAGCACTGTCTTTAAGGATGTTCATAAGTTGAACGTTTTGTTGGGTACAGAGGCTATTCGTGACGGTATAGGACGTAAGATGACGGGACAGCGTTTCGGTTATCTAATGGAAGACAACATGAATACATGGGTATTGAATATGGGAGAGAACGATGCGCGTCGTAGGGCTGAATCTGAATATAAGGGAGAGTTTGCTCTATTCGGAATGTTTGCACGTGTGGATTATTCTTTTGCAGACAAATACTTAATTACGGGTATCGTGCGTCGTGATGGTGTATCTCGTTTCGCTAAAGCGAATCGTTATGGTGTGTTCCCCTCCGTATCTTTAGGATGGCGTATTTCTGAGGAGTCATTTATGGAAAACACAAAGGATTGGTTGGATGACTTGAAGTTGCGTGTAGGGTATGGACAAACAGGTAACTCCGAGATGAGTCGTAAGACTAACTATGCGTTTGAGTACGCAACAAAACCGACAAACACGAATTATGACCTGGGTGCTTCTAACTCTGGATCAATGGTTGGATTCCGTTTGGATAAATATGGTAATGAGGATACGAAATGGGAAGCTACAGAGATGACAAATGTTGGTCTTGATGCCAGTTTTTTGAATGGGAAGTTTGGATTAGGTTTTGAGTGGTACTACAAGAAGACTTCGGATATGTTAATCGAGGCGGCTTATTCTGGATTGGCAGGTAGCGAGATAGGCAAGCCATATTTAAATTATGGTGATATGAAGAATACCGGTTGGGATCTGACATTTAATTATAGAGATTCTAAAGGTGATTGGGGCTGGGATATCGGCGTAAATGCTTCCGCTTATAAGAATGAGGTTTTAAAGCTGTCTAATACGGACGATTTCTTTATCGGCAAAGCCGGTGCTCGTTTTGAGGGTGAACATGTTACTCGTACAACGAAAGGACAACCTATATCTTCTTTCTTTGGCTATAATATAATTGGTTTCTATGAGTCTGCTGATGATGTTAAGAACTCACCACTGCCTTATGGTATAAGCAGTAAAGAAGAGTTGAAACCAGAGCAGATGGTTGGTAAGTTCAAGTTCGAGGATCGCAATGGCGATGGTAAAGTTAATGGTGAAGATCGTACGTTCATCGGTAGTCCTCATCCAGACTTGATCTTGAGTTTAAATGCTTCCGCTACATGGAAGAACTGGGATTTCACGATGTTTTGGTATTCTACGATTGGAAATGACATATTTAATAACACAAAGTACTTTACGGATTTCCCATTGTTTGGGGGAAACCGTTCTACTCGTATGAGAGATTTGTCGTGGAGGCCAGGTGCGGATAACTCAAAGGCGATATTACCAATCCTTGACTCAAAGGACTCTTGGAGTGGTGCAGTTCCTAGTTCATATTACGTAGAGGATGGCTCGTTCTTGAGATTGAAGAATGTGGTATTGGGCTATACCTTCCCGAAATCTTTGTTGCAAAAAGCCACTATCTCTAATTTACGTGTATATATACAAGCAGAGAACTTGTTGACGATTAGTGGATATAGCGGTTTGGATCCAGAGTTTACGAATGCTGATGTAGGCGAAGGCAATGGAGCAGATTTGAGACGTGGTATTGATATGGGTGGTTGGCCGACTACTTTGAGATTGTTGTTTGGGGTGAATTTCGCTTTCTGATAAAAAGTGAAACATATGAAAACTAGAATAAAATATAGAATTATGAAACAAAAATATATAGCTTTATTAGCTTGTGCATCTTTGTTGACTTTAGGGGCTTGTGGAGAAGACTTCCTATATAAAGCTCCGCAAGGTGCGATTGATAAAGAGGCGTTGACGAATGCTAATGGTGTGGACTTGCTGGTAACGAATGCTTACGCTAACTTGACGGAGAATGGTTGGGGAGCTTCCGTTTTCAACTGGACATTTGGTGGAATGTACGGTGGCGATGCTAACAAAGGATCTGACGGTAATGACCAGTCTATCTTGAATACGATGGAAATGTACAATATGCTTCCTTCCAATGGATACCTAAATGAGAAATGGGAATGGGTGTATAAAGGAGCGAAACGTGTGAATAATACATTGCAGATCATTCCGGCGGTTACAGATATGCCCGAGAACGTTAAAAATACTCGTGTTGGTGAGTTGAAATTTCTTCGTGCCTTATTTTATTTTGAAGGTATCAAGGTGTTTGGTCCTATGATTCCGTGGGTGGATGAGACAATTGAAGAAAACAATCCTTTGGTGCATAATGACAAGGACATTTATCAAAATGTGCTTACAGATATAGATGATGCGATCTCTAAACTCCCGGAAACCCAAGATATGGTGGGACGTGTAAATATCTGGGCGGCTAAGGCTTTGAAAGCGAAGATTTTAATGCAGAAAGGGGATATGGCTTCTGCTAAACCTATTTTGAAAGAGGTTATTGAGAGTGGTAAGACTTCTAATGGATTAGCCTATGGCCTAGAGAATGATATGAACGCAAATTTTGATTCTTTTAGAGATAATGGTAAAGAATCTATCTTTGCTATTCAATTCTCTGTGGATGCTAATGATAATGGTAATTCAGGGATGTCTTTGTGCTATCCTCATGGTGGCTCTGGTAATCCCGGAGGCTGTTGTGGATTTTATCAGCCGTCTAGTGAGTTGGCTAACTCTTTCAAGGTTGATGCGAATGGCCTGCCATTATTGGATAATTCGTATCGTGCGGGTAAGCCTGTTTCTTATCGTAACAGTAGTACAAATCCAGAGGATCCTATTGCTTTGAATAATGATGAGATTGCGGTGGATCCTCGTTTGGATTTCGCTATCGGACGTTTTGGTATTCCTTATAAGGATTGGGGTACCCCTAAGAATGGATGGGTACGTGATGCTGCAAACGGTGGTATTTATTTGCCGAAGAAACATGTATATTCAAAGGCGGAAGAAGATGCGGGCTTGGCCAGTGGAGGGTTCAGCGGAGGTTGGGCTCCGGGTTCTGCGATGAATTTGCAATATTTGAGCTTGCGTGATTGTATTTTGATGTATGCAGAGTGTTTGGCTAACGATGGTCAGTTGGCAGAAGCTATGTCTCAAGTGAACAAAATCCGTGTTCGTGCAGGTTTGGACGTGAATATTATCAAGAAAGATGGTAAACCAGCCGCTAATTATAAAATCGCTGAGTATCCCTCGTCTCACGCTGCTTTCTCTGATAAGAATACCTGTATCAAGGCTGTTCGTATGGAACGTAAGCTTGAGTTAGCGATGGAGGGACAACGTTGGTTTGACTTGCAACGTTGGGGTGGTGATTATATGGCTAAGACTCTTAAGGAATATGTAGACTTTGAGAAGGGTTATTTGGCTAAATTCTCTACGGCTTCTTATTTGCCAGCGGCTAAGGTAATGTTCCCTATTCCTGATCAGCAAATTTCGACCATGGGTAACGACGAGAGCGGTCAGCCGTACTTGGTACAGCCAGCTCCTTGGAAATAATTTTGCTTGGTTCAAAGAGTATAATGATTAGGTTATGTTCTTTGAAGGATGTTATTTTATGTTTAATATTTTAATTGTTAAGTTATGAGAAAAATATTATTGGTTATTTTTGCTTGTGCGTCAATGCAATTAGGGTTCGCTGAGGTAGAGAATGATAAGGATGTCATAATTGAAGACGTGACCGAGATGTCTGTGAATGCAGTTAATGTAGTGTATGAGGTTGACGGACCTACATCGTACGCCTTAAATGGCTCCACTTCAGGAGTGGGGAGTAGTTACAGTATAGCCCCTCTTCCTCCTGCTAATGCTACTTTCTCTTGGAAACTTCAAGGGGGTGGTAGAGGATACATCTATCCAAATCAGTATAACTGCGGTATTAATTTGTATGATGCCGGATCTTATCGTTTATCTTGTATAATAACGATTAATGGCGTTAAAACAGAATCTGCTACTTATATTACAGTGACACCGTGATGATTTTTTAGTGTCTGAATTTAAAGGGGGTGTGTCATTTTTGACACACCCCCTTTCTGTTGTTCAGCCCCAGTACTTCAAGAGGTACCCTGCGCACCCCGCTATAAGGAGGGTGTAGCCGGAGATACCCAGCCAGTCCGCCCCGGGGGGCGGTGGGGAGGAGGGGTGCCGTCGTGGCGGAAGAGCGTCAGCGAGGCGCCGATCGCCGCTAGCGTCACCTCCGTCTCCCGCATGAGGAGGGAGAGGAGGGCTAGCAGGAGAAGGAGCAGCGCCGGTAGCGTCTGTCGTTTCGGGAACAGGGGGATGCTGCGGGAAGATGACCCGGAGGAGCGCCGTGAGGCAACGGAGGATGAGTTCAAGGTATTTCATTTTAGTTGACAGTTGATGATAGGGGCGGCATCTGCCCGCCCTTTGGATTAACGATTGATAGTTGCGAGCTGATTTTTCGGCAAAGCTGGACGATCAGCTTACGATAGGCTTCCCGGTTGTCGCCGTTCACCTCGCTGATGTAGGGGCTGTAGGCGATCTCCTTGGCGAAGGCCGTAGGGTTGGCGCTCATGTCGGCCGCCCGGGGATAGGCCGAGCGAAGCAGGCGGCAGTAATCCATGAACGAGCACTTATCGTCCGGGTAGATCCGGAAACGTAGCGAGCGGGGCGACAGCTCCGTCCACCGGCCGGTCCACCATACGTTGGGCAACCCGTAGGCCGTGATGCCGAAAAAGTTATGATACTCCCGGCAGAGCGTACTCTCGCCCCAACCCGTCTCGATGGCCGCCTGTGCCAAGATCACCACCGGATCGATCCGGAACGCCCGCCCGGCCTCCCCAGCCAGCGGAGCGTATTCACGTATAAAAACAGAAATCTCCATACCACTTAATTTTCAATTTTCAATTCTCAATTTTCAATTCCCTAAATCTCGTCCGGGCTCTCGGAATCGCCCCCGCCACCTCCCGGGGTCACCTCCCCGTTCGAGTACTCGGTGTACTCGCGGAGCTTGGCCGTCAGCTTAAGCGAGGCGCTGGAGAGATTGCCCGTGGCACGGGCACGGAGGCGTACGCCGATGATATTGCCTTGCGTGGAGAAATCCTCCGGCGTGACGGCCCCCTTCGAGCGGATGCCCACGCTGAAGATGCCGAGGTCGTCTATCTTCACGTTCTTGCCGTCCATCAGCAGCTCCTTGATACAATTTACCATGTCCTTCAGCATGCCGTGGATGGCGCCGGTGGAGAAGGGGGTGTTGTGGGTGGACATGTGCTCGGCCAAGGCGGCGATGTCTACCGTCTCCTCGCATACGGCACGGGCGTACCACTTGTTGAAGGTTGTCTCGTTCTTCTCGTTCTTGTTTTGATACTTCTTGTAGCGGATCATAATGTGTTGTTTTTTAATGTTGATACAAAGATACGGCAGGGCATGGGGGCTTTGTCGCTTTGGGTGACTTAGGGTGATTTCGGGTGAATTATTTCTCCGGAAAATGATGGATATATGCCGGAGATTCACTATCTTTAGGATATGGAAACGACATTCAAGATACGAGCGTACGGGCGGATGGAGCTGGCCGAGGTCTACCTGCCCGACCTGCATCCCCGCTCGGCCCACCGCAAGCTGCAACATTGGATAACGATCTATCCCGGCCTGCCCGGTCGCCTCCGCTCGCTGGGTTATCACGAGGGCGAGCGGGTCTATTCGCCCGCCATGGTGCGGGCCATCATCGAGTCGCTCGGCGAGCCGTGAGAGCCGGATGGTATCCGGGTGGAATAGGGTCGCTAAGTCAATGGAAAGCGAGACGGATTCCATTGACTTAGCGACCGTATCTCATTGGTTTTCCGGTCATGTTTCTTAATCCCGACGAATATCGGTACCGGGGTTAGGGCGCAAAAGGCGCATCTTTACGTGCCTATATAAAACTTTTCTTGTAAATATATTTTTTCATCACACTGCTATAGTGTGATATATATTTATCTTTTTGTAAAATGTTTTTCCAGACACTGTTTTTTGCGCCTTTTGCGCCCTGCTCATTTTAGAAAGTCAGTTTTTATTCCGGCTTATCTTCTTGACCCTTAAAGATATCATTCTCCTTTTGGGCTCTATCCTCTTCCTCTTGCCTAGGGCGCAAAAAATTGGCTTTTACCTGTTCCGAGGTGATCTCGGCGACCTCAAACAGTAGTTTTCCTCTAGTTTTCGTGAGCTTAAAACCATGTTTTTTCAGCACCTTGCTCAACGTAACTATATTAGAACGTGTCGGCGTGATACGTGTAAATACACTTAGTTTCGTCATAATATCGCTCGCCGTAAGATACTGTGGCGTGTCGAAACGCTCCGGTTTGCGGAAATAGGTGAAGAATAATTCCTCCTCGGGGCTTCGCTGGCGGAAGGTCTCGTTGTTCTCGTTGATCTTCCGGATGTCTTCGCCGGAGAACCAGTATTTCTCGCCCCGGCGGAAGAGGGCGAGAGCTTGGGCGTAGATGTCGGCGTGTCGCACGGGCGACTGGTAATCGATCCGTGTGGCCTCGAAGCAGAGGAAGCGGCGAGACTCGTTATCGTCCGGCAGCGATTGCAAGTCGTTCACCGTGGCGGCGAAGGAGGCGTGGCGTATCTGCGTCTCGGCATAGTGTCCGTACGGGCGGCGCAGGTAGATGACCCCGGTGGAGGTGAGCGCCTTGAGGCGGTTCAGATCGGCGTAGCTCTGGCCGGACATCTCGTCGATGACGATCAAGAGGCAGTCCACCATCATCTGCGGGAAACCCTTGCTATACGGATTGACATTGCCCGTGAAAAGATAGTCCCGCAGCTCGGGCGGCACGAGGTTCCGCAGCCACGAGGTCTTGCCCAGCCCCTGCCCGCCGGCCAGCAGCAGGATGGTATGGTTTTCCACGCCTAGCTCCATGGAGCCGGCCACTTGCGCGATAAGCCAGCGCTTGAGGCAACCCCGCCAGAAGGCGGGCCGGGTGGTGTCCACGGTATCGGCCAGCTGCCCGATCCAGTCCGTCACCCCGTCCCACGGGGCCAGCCCCTCGAAATACGAGCGGAAAGGGTGGAACGTCTCGCTGAAGTCCGACATCAGTATGGCCCGGATGTCGTTATGCGAGCAGTAGTGGCCGTCCTTCAGGAGACTCCGCCAGAGCGAGTTCACCCAGTAGTCGGTCACCGGCTTGAAGACCGGCTTTTGGCCGTTCCGCTTTTTCTTCGAGGCCACCTCCACGTACCCCCTCACGCCGTTCTTGCGGGTGAGGAAACGCTCGGATATATAGGCCTCCACGGCGACCACGTCCAGCGGGCCCCCGCCCTTTTTCCGGGAGGTGGCGGCGCTCGTCTCGGCGGCGTGCTCCTCCACGTGGCTGTAGGCGCTCTCGATGGCGGCGAGGCGTTCCTCCGCCGGCAAGTCGGCGAAGGCGGTAGCGGCGTAAGCCTCCATCTCGGCCCGCTTCACGCCCAGCCGGTTCGCCCGTGCGGCCATGACGAAGATGAAGTTATTACGGTTGCCCTCGGCGTAGGCGCCTTTCCGCTCGGCGGTCCGGCGTGCCTTCTCCAGTGGCGAGGCCACCTTCCTTTCCTTCGCCCCGGGAGCCGTCTCGCTAACCTCCTCCTTCCAAGTAAGGGGTAGCGGGGCGAGGCCCTCCGGTAGCTCGCCGGTACCCTCCAGCCAAGGGCGGTAGGCAGGCGAGAAGTATAGGGCGGGATCGTCCGATACGAAGCAAAGCCGCCCGATGTCGCTGCCCGAGGTATCCAGCTCCACGCCGAGCCGGGCGGTGTACCAACGGCTCATGGCCTCGTAGACCCTCCGGTGATTGCCCGGCGTGGCGGTCTCGTCCGTGGCGGCGTAGGCGATGAGTTTCGCCCCGTCGCCGCTGGGACTGCGGAAATACGCCACGGTGTAGGGCGCTTCCGTGGCGAGCGGGGTGATACGCTCCAGCTCCCGTTCCCCTACGTGGTCGATGTCGAGTACCACCAATTGGTTATAGCGGGTGATGTGAGGGTCGAGGCGTTTCCCGGAGTAGGTGGCCTGTGGGGTGAAAGCGGGCAGTTTTTTCTTTAGTTTGGCGGCCAGTTCCTTATCGCCCGACGCTAGCGCCTCCCGCGTCTCATCGATGAACTGCTTGTACGTTCCTCTTTGGATGTTTTCCAGTACGCCCGCTAGCGAGGCGTCTCCCTTGTATCGTCCGAAAAGGGCGAATAATGACGTGTTTATCATACTATATTTTTAAGTGATAAAAAAGAGCCAGTGTCTCTGGCTTGATGCCGCTAAGGTAGGGAGGCGCTTTGGGACGCCTCCCAAGTTTTAACTTTTGTTGTGAAAAACGGGAAGCTTGTTATTCATGCGCTTTCCCGTATTCCTCCTGCGCCGTCGAGAGGATGCTCCGGAAGCTCCTTGGCTCCGGGCAGCCGTTGGGGTGTATCTCGAACACCTCGTCCAGCGCCCGTATCATGGCTTCCCGGTTCGTCTGTCCGTTCACCCGGAACCGCGGGTCATTGAGGATGGGCAGCGTCAGCCGCACGAAGTCTTTCACGGAGCCCGTGTAGATGATCTTCTCCCGTTTAACCAGATCCTCCTCCGGCTGGTAGTCTTTAAACAACTTATGCGCCCCTTTCGCGTCTTTTTTCAAGTCCACCCATGCCTTTTGGGCATTTTCCAGACTATCCAGCAGCTTTCTCACGCTTGTTTCCGCTTCCCGGAAACTGATTTTTTTTCATATATGATTAATTGTTAAAGTTAAAAACATCGCAAAGGTACATTATCCGCGTGATAATTCCTCGGAAGTTGTTGGTTTGTCGGATATATATGCTTACATTTGGCATGAAACTTTAAATCTGTATCTTATGAGAAAGCTTCTGGGGTTTTTATGCGTATGCGCGTTGGCTATCGCTACGGCTAGGGCACAAGATGCGGTGGATGACTATGTCTCTTCCGCCGCCGGCCAAGCCGTGATCTACCATGGGAAGGAGCAATTAAAATATCCCACCTCGATAAGAAATCACCCCTATTTGAAGAGCGAGAAATACGTACCCGGGGATCTTAGCTTCGAAGGCATTCTCTACAAGGACGTGAAAATGCGCTTAGACCTGTACAAGAATGAGTTATTACTGCTCTCTCCGGACAATCGCTATAATATCGTCTTGCCGAGCGATCGGGTAGACTACGCTGAGTTTCATGGGTACGATATCTTCTACAGGTATCCGGACGAGCGGTCGGGCAACCTGCCGGAAGGCTATTACCTACGGTTGTATGAAGGGAAGTGTACCGTACTGGGGAAATGGTCTTGTATATTATCTAAGACGATAAAAGATATGAAGCTCGATGAATCCTTCGATCAGTCCGTAAAATACTACATCCGGAAGGAGGGCGTTTACTATACCGTGAGGAGCAAGGGCTCCGTGTTGAAGGTCCTCAAGTCCAAGAAAAAAGAGCTGGCCCGGTATATCAAGCGGCGAAAGCTGGATTTCAAGCACGCTCCCGAGGAAGCCATCGTAGCCGTGGTGAGACAGTATGAACAGTTAAACGAGATCCCATGAGAAAGAGCCTATATATCGGTATGGTAATGTGCCTGCTGTCCGGCTGGACGGCGAGGGCGCAGCGGACGGTCGATCTGGATTTCCGGCAAGTAACCTTAAATGTCGTGTTCAACGCTATCGAGCGGCAGACCGGACAGCCCGTCTACCGGCAACCCTTGGAGACGGACTCCATGGTCGTTAGCGTACACAGTGAGAAGGAAGAGCCCTTGGTGGCGTTGCGGCGTGCGTTGGAGGGAACTCCCTTCCAAGTATCCTCGTATGGCGGCGCCTTCTTTGTGTTGAGAGATAACACCTTGATGACCTCCCTGCCCGAGAACTTCTTCCTGCGGGAGAAGCGGAGAGAGGGCGATGGCGACGAGGAAGGCTCCGGTATCTCCCTGATGGCGGGCCGGAAGCAGCAGAAGGCTACCTCGGAGAACAAGGTTTACGAGATCGGCGACGCCTCGGGCAAGGCGGCGGACCGGGTCACGGTGACCGGCAATATCAGCGATTTCAAGACCGGCGAGCCGATGGTGGGCGTGGCCGTGTTCGTGAAGGACCCGATGATCGGGGCTACTACCGACGCTTACGGCTATTATACGCTGCGCCTCCCTCCCGGACGACACGAGCTGTACATACAAGGCATGGGCATGAAGGACACCCGGCGGCAGATCATGCTCCATTCCGACGGCAAGCTGGATATCGAGCTGGAGGAACAGGTCTACACCTTGAAGGAGGTCACGATCTCCTCCGAGAAGATCGCCAACGTGCGGAATACGACGATGGGCGTGGAACGCCTGAAGGTGAAGGATATAAAGAATATCCCGATGGCGTTCGGTGAGGTGGATATCATGAAGGTAGTCATGTCGCTCCCCGGCGTGAAGGCGGTGGGCGAGGCCTCTAGCGGCTTTAACGTGAGGGGCGGGGCGACGGACCAGAACTTGATCCTCTTCAACGACGGGACGGTCTATAACCCGACCCACCTGTTCGGCTTCTTCTCCGTCTTCAACCCCGACGTGGTGAAGGACATGGAGCTGTACAAGAGCAGCATCCCCGCCAAGTATGGCGGACGTATCTCCTCGGTACTCGACATCAACAGCCGGGAGGGTAACAAAAAGGAGTTCAAGGGATCGGCGAGCATCGGCTTGCTAACCAGCCGCCTTACCTTGGAGGGGCCTCTCTTCTCCGAGAAGACCTCCTTTATCGTGGGCGGACGTACCACTTACTCGGACTGGATCTTGAAGAAACTCCCCGAGAAGAGCGGCTATAAGGATGGCAACGCCGGTTTTTACGACCTGAACGCCACGATTAACCATAAGTTCGACGAGCGGAACAACCTCTATCTGAATGGCTACTATAGCCACGACCGTTTCCGCTTTAACGTGGATGAGCGGTATGCCTACGAGAACGCCAACGCCTCGGTGAAATGGAGGCATATCTTCTCGGATCGTTTCACGGGGGTCCTCACCGCTGGCTACGACCATTATGGCTACAATACCCGTAATACGGATAACCCGGTGAACGCTTATTCCCTCGCTTTCCGTATCGACCAGATGTACGGGAAGATGGACTTCACGCATTACCTGAGCGATAAGCATACGCTGGATTTCGGCGCCAGCTCGCTGTTTTACGACTTGGAGCCGGGGAAATACCTTCCCTATGGCGGGGAGTCGTTGGTGAAGGAGGACCGGATGGAGAAGGAGAAAGCGGTGGAGTCCGCTATCTATGTGGGCGATCGTTGGGATATCACCTCCCAACTCTCCTTGAACGTGGGGGTCCGTTATTCCATGTTTAACGTATTGGGGCCCCGTACCTATAATCTCTATGCCGACGACCAACTGCCTTCCTTGGCTACCGTGACGGGTACGGTGGATAAGACCGGGGCGTTCAAGACTTACCACGGGCCGGAGTTCCGGGTATCCGCCCGTTATGCCTTTACCGAGGACTTCTCCGTGAAGGCCGGCTTTAATACGATGCGGCAGAATATCCATAAGCTATCCAACACGACCATCATGTCGCCCACAGATACGTGGAAGCTGAGCGACGCCAACATCAAGCCGCAGACGGGTATGCAAGTGGCCGCCGGGCTATACCGGAATTTCTTGAACAATACGATCGAGGTCTCCTTGGAGGGATATTACAAGACGATGAAGGATTACCTAGATTACCGGAACGGCGCCGAGCTGCTGATGAACCACCACATCGAGACGGACGTGCTGAGGACCGAGGGGCGTGCCTATGGCGTGGAGCTGATGGTGAAGAAAACGCAAGGGAAGTTGAACGGCTGGGTAAGCTATACCTACTCTCGCACGCAACTGCGGCAGAACGACCCGATGATCGTCACTCCCGTGAACAAGGGGGATTGGTACGCCGCCGATTTCGATAAGCCGCACGACTTGAAGTTCGTGGGTAACTATAAGTTCACGCATCGTTTCAGCTTCTCGCTGAATTGCGACTATAGCACGGGACGGCCGATCACCTTGCCGGTCTCCAAATATCATTACGGGGGCGGGGAGTTTGTCTACTATTCGGACCGTAATCAATACCGCATCCCGGACTTTTTCCGGATGGACGCCTCGTTCAACATCGAGCCGAGCCACCACCTGACGTTGCTTACGCATAGCACGATCTCCTTCGGAGTCTATAACCTGACGGGGCGAAAGAACGCCTACTCGGTGTATTATATATCGGAGAACGGGAAATTAAAGGGATATAAGATGGCGATATTCGGGGTGCCTATCCCGTTTGTCTCTTATAATATTAAATTTTAGGGGGGAGTTGAGATGAGGAAAGAAGCGAAGATAAAAGATTCTATAAAAGGCTTTCATTGGTGGCTGGGGGCTTTGCTGTTGTTATTGTCCGCCTGTGTCACGGATTACGAGCCGAAGGGTTTGGAGCAGGTACGGGATTTGTTGGTCGTGGATGGTATCATCACGAATGGCGAGACTACGATAAAGCTCCGGAGAAGCGTGGGCCTGACCGACGATTTCACGGAGGATGAGTTCGTGAATAACGCCAAGGTGGTGGTGGAGCGTGAGGATGGAGCTGTTTTCACTTGCGCTAATTCTTCCGGGAAGGGAGAGTATAAGGTGGATATGGGAGAGCTGGACCCGGGTAGCCGGTACCGGCTACATATCTCGCTGGATGGGCTGGAGTATGAGTCGGACTATCTGGGACCGGAGATAACGCCTCCGATCGACTCTCTCTCCTTGCTGAAGAAGGGGCCGGGAGAGGAGGTCCGTCTCTGTGTGTCTACGCATAATGCCCCGGATCGATCCTCTTATTTCCGCTGGATGTATAAGGAGAATTGGGAGGTGAAGGCGGAGATCTTCATGGCTGCCGAGAAAATGGGTAATACGGTCGTAATATATGATTTACTTACATCGAATAATTGGTATTATTGCTGGGGGAAGGACAGCTCGAAGGTGATCTCCCTAGGCAGTTCCGATAGGCTGACGCAGAACGTGATCGCTAACAAAAGTATCGCCTCGTATCATCCCAGCGATCGCCGTTTCTCGATGTTGTATCATGCGGAGGTGGAACAATATGCGTTGCACCGGGAGGCTTACGACTACTATTTTAATTTGCAGAAGAACATAGAGGAGTCTGGTAGCTTGTTTGCCCCTATTCCTTCCGAGATGAAAGGGAATATCCGCTGCGTGACGGACCCGGAGGTTCCGGTGATCGGTTTCGTGGAAGTAGCGACAGTGACTCGCCTCAAGCGTTTCTTTCCGGAGATAGAGAAGGTATATGAGGCCGAGGTTACGGGCTGCGCAAGCACGATCGTACAGGGATCGGAATATGATAATAATCCGGATTACGGATATGTTTCCTATAATCCGATGAATGCGGCGAGTAATACGTATGCGCTGAAACGTTGTATGGATTGCGGCCGTTTTGGTTCGAAACAGAAGCCCTCTTGGTGGCCTACCAGTCATTTATAATTTAGTTGCTATGAAGAAGTCTATGATAAAACAATGGTTCTTGTCGCTCCTCTGCCTCTTATGGGCGGGGCAAACGGTTCTCGCAGGGGAATTGCGAGAGCGGGTTTACCTGCAAACGGATAAGCAATTTTATCTGTCGGGCGAGCTTGTATGGATGAAATTCATTGCCACGGATTTGGACCAACGGTTGTCCGACGTGAGCAAGGTGGGATATGTGGAGCTTCTGGATAGCGCCTCGGCGGTCGTGCAAGCCCGACTCGTGCTGGAGAAGGGGGTAGGGAATGGTTGCCTGCAATTGCCGTCTACCTTGCCGACCGGAAACTATCGGCTGGTGGCCTATACCCGTTATATGCGGAACGAGGGGGAGGAGGTCTTCTTTGAGAAGCCGCTGACGGTGGTGAACACCTTCGTGACGAACGAGACCCTGCTGACGGATACTTTATTGCCCGCTTACTCTTTTACGAGGCGAGAGGGCCCGGTTTCCGTATCGCCGGACCGTATGACCTATGATACCCGTTCAGGGGGGGAGATCCGGATAAACGGCCTGCCCCCGGATCTACAGACCCTATCGGTCTCTATCGCCGGGATTGACTTGTATAAACCTTCCGCCCGGAGCGGTATCGTTGATTGGAAACAAAGCATGCCTACTACGGGATCATCGCCTGCCGATCGTAAATTCTTGGCGGAATACGAGGGGCCGATCCTGACGGGGAAAGTGATCGATCTGTCTACGGGCGAACCTTCGTCTAAGGAGGCGGTGAGGCCTTTATTGGGCTTTTCCGGGGGGGAGATCCGCCTTTTCGGGGGGCAACTGGGCGCTGCCGGGGAGGTGACTTTCTTTACGAAACACATATCCGGGACGCACGAGATCGTGACGGTGGCTTTATCCCCTTCCTCCTCTCGCTACCGGGTGGACATCGAATCTCCTTACGCTACGCATCCGGAGAAGGAACTTCCCGCCTTGAGATTGAATCCCGCTTGGCAAGATGAGTTGGTGAAGCGGAGCGTGGGGCTACAGGTGTTGCATGCTTACCGGTCTGATTCCTTGGTTCGGGAAAAAGCGGAGAAGCCTTGGTTCCAGTGGCAACCGGATTGGAGTTATCTTTTGGATGAGTACACCCGTTTCACGACGATGGAGGAAGTCGTGATCGAGTTTATCCCCGGCCTCCGCTTCCGTAAGATGGATGGGGTTCGCCGGTTGGCGGTCCTGACCGAGGAGCGGATCGGGTATACGATCGGTAACTCATTGGTTTTATTGGATGGTATCCCTATCACCGATCACGAGATCATTTTTAAGTACGATCCCCTAAAAATCCGGAAGATCGATGTGTATAAAGGTAAGTACGTATTCGGTGGGCAGATATTCGACGGTATCGCCTCCTTCTCCTCTTACGAGCATAATTACCCGGGTCTGGTAGTCGATAACTCCACCCAGTTCTTTGATTATGAGGGCACGCAAGCCCAGCGCATCTTCTATATGCCCGCTTACCGGACAGAGGCCGAGAAGCGATCTCCTGTTCCGGATTTCCGCCATACCTTACTTTGGCGACCCGATATCCGGACAAACGGCGAGTCCTCTATATCCATCCCCTTTACCACCTCTGACCTGACCGGTGATTTCACCATCACCATCGAGGGCCTGACCCAAACCGGCGAGGCCCTCTACGCGACGGAACAATTTCAGGTAAAATAGCGTGCGATATGGATTATTCTATTTATCTTTGTAACCTTACTATGGGAAATTAAATCGGATTGAAGATTATGGGAACATTGGAATTGAAATTATCATTGATACAACGGCTCAGTCTCATAAATGATGATGATTTGTTACATCGTATCAAGAGCTTGATTGATAGGATGGAGGAAAGGCAAGCCCTTCGTTTCTCGCCGGAAGTAAAGGTTGCCATAAAGCATGCGCGAGAAGATATCTCGGAGGGGCGTTTTATTGAAGATGAAGGACTGGATAGATATATGGAGCGATGGGTAAACGAAAGTTGATTTGGTCTCAATCAGCTTTGAATGATATGACCGAAATTTTTGACTATTATAATAAACGTAATAAGAGTAAAACGTACAGCACTAAATTATTAGGAGAGTTTAGGGCGATAATGCGTTTAATCCTTTCTTCTCCTCGTATGGGGATCAAGACAGAGGATGAGAATATCCGTTATGTGCTATCTGGTAACTATGCCTTATTTTATGAAATCAAGTCTTGTACAATAGAGGTCTTGATTGTTTGGGATTGCAGACAAAGTCCCGGGCGGTTGGAGATGTGCATCCGTCAACGTCGTTGATATGAAATAAAAACAATTCAAGATATCCTCATTCTCATCTTAAATCCGTACTTTTGGCGAAAAATCAGATTTAAAGATGAGAAGTTTCGCTAGTGACAACAATTCCGGCGTGCATCCCCGGGTAATGGATGCGATCATCAAGGCAAATGATAATCATGCGGTTGGATATGGTGATGATCCTTGGACAGAGGCCGCTACGAGTAAGATACAAGAAGTGTTCGGCAAGGATGCTTCTCCTTTTTTCGTGTTTAACGGGACGGGGGCGAACTCCGTGGCCCTGCAAGCCGTAACCCGTCCGTTTAATAGCATCCTGTGCGCCGAGACCGCCCATATCAACGTAGACGAATGTGGTGCTCCCGCACGGATGACCGGTTGCGCCATCGTCACGATCCCTACGACGGACGGTAAGCTGACACCGGAATTGATCCGTCCCCATCTGAAGAACTTCGGGGTTTGCCACCATTCGCAACCCAAGGCCGTTTATATCTCCCAAGTATCGGAATTAGGTACGATCTATACGATAGAGGAAGTGAAAGCGATCGCCGATCTCTTACATTCGTACGATATGTATCTGCATATGGACGGAGCACGCTTGGCGAACGCCTGCGCTTACCTGAATTGCACGATGCGCCAAGTGACCGTAGACGCAGGCGTGGATATCTTGAGCTTCGGAGGCACGAAAAACGGTATGATGATGGGAGAGGCCGTGGTCTCGTTCCGCCCGGAGATCACGGAGAACCTGCGATTTTACCGAAAGCAATCCGCTCAGCTAGCCTCGAAGCTACGTTATCTCTCCGCCCAGTTCATCCCTTATCTGGAAAATAACCTCTGGCTGGAGAACGCCATGAAAGCGAATATCAGTGCCGCCAAGCTAGCGGACGTGCTACGACAGTACCCGGAGATTCATTTTACGCAGAAGATCGAGTCCAACCAGCTCTTCTTCACGATCCCTGCCGAGGCGTTGAGAAAGTTGCAAGATAAATATTTCTTCTATATGTGGAACGAGGAGATCAACGAGGCCCGTCTCGTTACCTCTTGGGATACTTCCGGCGAGGATATCGCTGAGTTCGAGCAGTCATTGAAAGAGATATTCGGTTAAGGTATAGATATAAAATGAATATAAACATTAGATCGAATCCTATGAGGAAATGGTTTATTTGGGCGATCGTTATGATCGGATGTTTGCCCATAAATAAGGCATTGGCACAGCAAAGCGGCGATGCCGAGCGGAATACGTTGCGTATCATGAGCTATAATATCCGCAACGGAAGGGGCATGGATGAGGTGACGGACCTCGGGCGTATAGCGGACGCTATATGTAAGGTAGCCCCCGATGTCGTCGCCGTACAGGAGGTAGATAGCGTGACCGGAAGAAGCGGCGGGATCGACGTGCTCCGGACACTGGGAGAACGCACCCTGATGTTCCCTACCTACGCCCCGGCCATCGACTTTGATGGCGGTAAATACGGAGTAGGTATGCTGAGCAAGGAGAAGCCGGTGAGCTACCGCTATATCGCCCTTCCCGGACGGGAGGAGGAACGGGTCTTGCTATGGGTCGAGTTTGAGAGATATATCTTCTGCTGCACGCACCTTTCCTTGACGCCGGAAGACCGGATGCTTTCCTTGCCGATCCTTCGGCGGGAAGCCGCTTTCGCGCATAAGCCCCTGTTTATCGCCGGGGATTGGAACGCTACGGCGCATTCCCCCTTTATCACGGAAATCAGCAAGGATTTTCTACTGTTGAGCAATCCTAAACAGGCTACATTCCCGGCTTTCACGCCGGATAGCTGTTTGGACTATATAGCGGGTTATGTAAAGAATGGACAGCCCTTTACCCGTTTGTCCGCATGGGTTCCCGAAGAGGCGGTGGCATCGGATCATCGCCCGGTCGTAACGGAGGTTCGCTTGAAGGCCAGGCCGGAAGAGATCTTTTATGCGGCGCCCTATCTGCAAAATCCTACGGAGGGCGGCATAACGGTGATGTGGCAGACCCATGTCCCTACGTATAGTTGGGTAGAATACGGTACGGACACGCTGAACCTGAAAAAGGCTCGCACCATCGTGGACGGTCAAGTGATATGCAACGGCTTGCATAATAAGATTCGGCTGACGGACCTACGACCGGGGCAAACCTATTACTACCGGGTATGCTCGCAGGAAATCATGCTTTACCAAGCCTATAAGAAAGAGTTTGGCGAGACGGCGGTATCCCCGTTCTACACTTTCAAGGTCCCTTCCGCATCCCAAAAGGATTTCACGGCCTTGATCTTTAACGACCTGCATAAGCATATCCCGACCCTAGACGCCTTATACGGGCAAGTGCGTGATATCCCTTATGATTTCGTGGTATTTAACGGGGATTGTATAGACGATCCCGCCAATGAGAAAGAAGCTTTGTATCATTTGGCTTATTTATGCGGGAAGGTGGGCGCCAGTCATGTACCCGCTTTCTTCCTTAGAGGCAACCACGAGATACGCAACGCTTACTCGATCGGCCTGCGTGCCTTGTTTGACTATGTGGGCGATAAGACGTATGGGGCGTTCAACTGGGGAGATACCCGTTTCGTCATGCTGGATTGCGGCGAGGATAAACCGGATAGCACATGGGTGTATTATGGCCTGAACGATTTCACCGGTCTTCGGAAAGATCAAGTGAGTTTCCTCTCGAAAGAATTGAACGGCAAGGAGTTTAAGCAAGCCTCGAAGCGGGTTTTATTGAACCATATCCCTATCTACGGAAACGGGGATGCCTATGAGCCTTGTCCGGAGCTTTGGGGAAGCCTGTTGGCGAAAGCCCCTTTCAACGTGAATATATCCGCCCATACGCATCAATACGCCTTCCACCCGAAAGGCTCGTTGGGAAACAACTTCCCGGTGATCGTAGGCGGGGGGTATAAGCTCGATTCGGCTACGGTGATGGTATTGCGGAAGAAAGGAGACGAGATGAGTGTACAAGTGTTGAACGCAAAAGGGGAGACCTTATTAGACTTGAAATTATAAGAGACAGGATGAATACGGATTTGATTTACGGGATCGATGACCGTCCGCCTTTGAAAGAGACGCTTTTTGCCGCCATCCAACATCTGCTGGCTATTTTCGTTGCGATCATAACACCTCCCTTGATTATCGCCGGGGCGCTGAAACTGGATCTGGAGACGACCGGTTTCTTGGTTTCCATGGCCCTATTCGCCTCCGGGGTATCCACATTCGTTCAATGTCGTAAATTAGGACCGGTCGGGGCGGGGCTGCTATGTATCCAAGGAACCAGCTTCTCGTTTATCGGCCCGATTATCACGGCTGGTTTGGCGGGAGGGCTTCCCCTTATTTTCGGCGTTTGTATCGTCGCCTCTCCGGTAGAGATGATCGTGAGCCGTACTTTTAAATATCTGCGCTCGGTGATTACTCCCTTGGTATCGGGTATCGTGGTGTTGCTCATCGGCTTGAGCTTGATCAAGGTAGGAGTGGTCGCTTGCGGCGGGGGGTATACGGCTATGGATAACGGTACGTTCGGTAGTTTGCGTAATATCGGAGTAGCTGTGTGCGTCTTGTTGAGTGTCTTGTTCTTCAATCGTTGTAAGAACAAGTACTTGCGGATGAGTTCCATCGTGCTAGGGTTGTGTATCGGTTATGCGATCGCTTTCGCCATGGGGATGGTGGATATGGAGGCTGTCTCCTCGCAAAACCTGAGAGGGTTTAATATCCCGGTTCCTTTCAAATATGGATTGGATTTTAATATCTCTTCATTCGTGGCGATCGCATTGATCTATCTGATCACGGCGATCGAGGCTACGGGGGATATTACGGCCAACTCGATGATATCGGGAAAATCGATCGAGGGAGAAGGCTACCTGAGGCGAGTCTCCGGCGGGGTGCTGGCGGATGGGGTGAACTCATTTATCTCCGGTGTTTTTAACTCTTTCCCGAACTCTATCTTCGCCCAGAATAACGGGATCATCCAGCTGACGGGAGTCGCCAGCCGGTACGTGGGGTATTATATCGCGGGTATGCTGATCCTGTTGGGATTATTCCCGGTTGTCGGCGTTATCTTCTCCTTGATGCCCGATCCGGTGCTGGGAGGAGCTACCCTGCTGATGTTCGGTACGGTGGCGGCGGCAGGTATCCGTATTATCGCCGCCCAAGATATCAACCGGAAGGCCACGTTGGTGTTGGCGGTTAGTTTGTCCTTGGGGTTGGGGGTGGAGCTGATGCCGGATATTCTAGGGGCCGCTCCTCAAGTGATCCGTGGCATTTTCTCCTCCGGCATAACGACGGGTGGCTTGACGGCCATTCTGGCGAATTTATTTATACGTGTAAAAGAAGATCAAACAGAATAACAAATTATGGAATTATTGAAGCAACGCATCTTGCAAGACGGCCGCTGTTATCCCGGCGGTATCCTTAAAGTGGATAGTTTTATCAACCATCAAATGGACCCGATGTTGATGTATAAGATCGCCGAGGAATTTATCCGTCGTTTTCAAGATCGTAAGATAAACAAGATCGTGACCATCGAGGCGAGCGGTATCGCCCCGGCCATTATGGTGGGTTATATCATGCAGTTGCCGGTGGTCTTCGTAAAGAAGAAGAAACCGAAGACGATGGAGAACATGCTCTCTACCGTGGTCCATTCCTTCACGAAGGATCGTGACTATACGGTATGTATCAGCAATAACTTCTTAACCCCGGAGGATCATATCCTGTTTATCGATGATTTCTTGGCTTACGGAAACGCCGCCATGGGAATGGTCGAGTTGGCGGAGCAATCGGGAGCCGTGATCGAGGGTATGGGTTTTATTATCGAGAAGGCGTTTCAAGATGGCGGGAACCTGCTGCGTGAAAAGGGCATACGTGTGGAGAGCCTCGCCATTATCGATAATCTGGATGATTGTAAGATAACGGTTCGTTAAAGGAAAAGATATGGATGAGAGAATAAAAGAAAAGTTGATTAACCGTGCGAAGACGAATCCTTATGTGAATTTTCTGGGGATCGACTTCACGGTTATCGAGGAAGGTCGTGTAGAGGCGCATATGCCCTTGCATGACGAGCAGAGACAATATAGCGGCGTGACGCATGGGGGTGTCTTGGCTGCTTTGGCGGATACGATCGCCGGTTTCGCCGCCTATACGATGACCCCGCTGGAGAAAGACGTGCTGACGGCAGAGTTGAAAATGTCTTTCTTACGGGCCGCTTGGGGCAATGAGCTGATCGCCAAGGGTACCGTGATCAAGGCGGGACGGAATATACATTTTTGTGAGTGCGAGATTTATTGCGACGATAAGTTGGTGAGCAAATCTTCCGGCACCTTCTGTGTGGTCCATCCCCAAGTATAGAAAAGATGTTACTTATTTATCAATATCATGAAGATTTCAAATGTAAAAAGAATCCTTTGCGGCTGCCTGTTGTTCGCCGCTACGTGGCCGGCATTCAGCCAGCCTGCCACGAATCCCCGCCTGATCATCCGTGCGGATGACATGGGGTCGTTCCGTTCCGCCAATATAGCGTGTATGGAAGGGTATAAGAATGGGGTGGAGACCTGTATAGAGGTTATGGTTGTCACCTCGTGGTTCCCCGAGGCCGCCCGGCTGTTGAGGGAGAACCCGGGGATAGATGTCGGGCTTCACCTGACGCTGACCAGCGAATGGGATAACGTGAAATGGCGTCCGCTGACGCATTGTCCCAGCTTGACCGATAGCAATGGCTATTTCTTGCCGATGATGTCTCCGAATCCCGCCTACCCGGGTCTGGCCATTCTGGAGAATACATGGAGCTTGGCCGAGATCGAGCAAGAGGCCCGGGCCCAGATAGAGATGGCCTTGAAGAACATTCCCCAGATCAGCCATATCTCCGGCCATATGGGATCGACCGGTTTCGATCCGGAGGTGGTGAAGTTGATGCGCCGCTTGTCCGAGGAATATCATCTGCCGGTCGTGGATCGGGTAGAGGCGATGCAGGAATACGATTTCACCTATTCCGGGTATGATGGAGCCTCCAAGACCCCGGCCGAGAAGGAGGCCAGTTTCATCCGGATGTTGGATAAGCTGGAACCCGGTAAACGCTATATGTTCTTGGATCACCCGGCCTTGGATAACGAGGAGATGAAAACCGTCGGGCATATCGGCTACGAGAACGTGGCGATGGACCGTCAAGGCGTGACCGATCTTTTTACCAGTCCGAAGGTGAAGCAAGCCTTGAAGGATAAGAACATAGACTTGATCAGCTATAACGACCTGACCAAGGAACTCCCTCGTGCGGAAGCCTCGAAAGCCTTGGATAAGGCGTTCGGCAATTATCTACGGGCGGTGAAAAAGGCGGATCAAGACTTGCATAGTATCATGATCCTCCAGCATGGAAAGGTCGTAAAGGAGCAATGGCTGGGTGAGGGCGACCGCCATACGCCGCATGTCTTGAACTCCGTTAGCAAGACCTTTACGGCTACGGCTATCGGTTTTGCCGTCGCGGAGGGTAAATTGAAGGTCACGGACAAGGTGATCTCCTTCTTCCCCGACCAATTACCGGCCGAGGTAAGCCCTTACTTGAAAGAGCTGGAGATACGTCACCTATTGACCATGTCCTCCGGCCATGATGTCGATCCCACCGCTTTAGTACGGCAGAAGGGGAACGAGAAGGCCGATTGGGCAAAGCTCTTCCTCTCGGCGCCGTTGGTACATAAACCGGGTACCTATTTCGTATACAACAGCCTCGGCACGTATATGCTTTCCGCTATCATCCAGAAGGTGACGGGGGAGAAGGTGATCAATTATCTCTATCCCCGTCTGTTCCGTCCGCTGGGTATCGTCGGCGCTACTTGGGAAGAGAGTCCCCAAGGCGTCAATTGCGGTGGTTGGGGTTTGTATCTCAAGACCGAGGATCTAGCGAAAATGGGTCAGTTTTTCCTGCAAAAGGGAAAATGGAACGATAAGCAATTGCTCCCCGAAAGCTGGATAGAGGAAGCCACCACCTCCAAGATAGCCTCTTTGCCCGCCGGTATGAGACCGGAGAACTTGAAGATGAAGCCGAAAGATAGCGACTGGTTACAAGGCTACGGTTACCAAATGTGGCGTTGCCGCCATAACGCCGTTCGTGCCGATGGAGCCAATGGACAATACATTATTATATTGCCCGAGCAAGATGCGGTAATCGCCATGACGGCGAATATCGGCGATATGCAGGCCGAGATCAACTTGATATGGAAATATATCTTGCCTGCCTTGAGATAGGAACTGTAGGCCCTACGTCCGGGAAACCAATAAGAGCCCCCGGACGTAAGCCTATGTGACTTGTTGGGCGTAAGCGAATGGTTTACGGTACGTAAATCAATGGATTACGGGAAAAACTCAATGATTCCCACCCCGTAAACCATTGGGTTACGAAAAAAGAAAAGCCTTCCGGTCTATGACCAGAAGGCTTTTTTAGTTGCGGAGGCAAGACTCGAACTTACGACCTTTGGGTTATGAGCCCAACGAGCTACCACTGCTCCACTCCGCGATATAGTTGCTATCATTTCTTGATTGCGAGTGCAAAGGTAGGGATATTTTCTTACAAAACAAATTTATTGCAAGTTTTTTTTAATATACTTGGTAGATACGATCTTTTTTAAGTACTTTGCGCACAGTTTTAATCAAAATGTGCAATACAATGCCGATGACAGTTTCTAAAACACGTGACATGTTGGTGGATGTGGCCAGACAATTGTTTGCCCGCATGGGGGTTGATAACACAACGATGAACGATATTGCACAGGCATCTCGTAAGGGGAGACGTACGCTTTATACGTATTTCAAAAGCAAGAACGAGATCTATTTGGCGGTAGTGGAGTCGGAGCTGGACCAACTTCATAAGATGCTGGTGGACGTGGCCAGTAAGGATCTGCCGGCGGACGAGAAGCTGCTGACGTTTATCTATAGCCGCTTGGACGCTGTAAAGGCGTTGGTGTTTCGGAACGGTACGTTGCGGGCTACCTTCTTCCGTGATATATGGCGGGTGGAGAAGGTACGTAAGAGCTTCGACCTTCGGGAAGTGGAGATCATAAAGGGAATATTGGACGATGGCGTGAAGGAGGGTATATTCAGCATGCCGGACACGGACATTACCGCCCTCGTGCTCCATCATGCCTTGAAAGGGCTGGAGGTGCCCTATATCCGGGGGATCATGGGTGATAATATCAGCCAGCGGATTAAACGTAGAGACAATGTGATGAATTTAATATTCAACGGAATAAAGATTAAGTAAATCAAAGACACTAAGGAATGTTTATTAATGCGACAGGGTTTTATGTGCCTGAAGAACGGGTAGATAACCAACATTTTCTTGAATTGAGCGGGTTGACAAGTGAGTGGATTGAGCAACGGACGGGAATTCATACCCGCTCGAAAGCGAAAGAGGGGGAGAATATCAATACCATGAGCCTTGAGGCCGTGAAGGACGCTCTTCCCAAATTGCCTTACGATATCACGGAGGTAGACTTGATCGTCTCCGCTTCGTATTCTCCTTATGATACGGTTGCGACGGCCGCGCATACGGTTCAACATGAGTATACTATCGCTGACGCGAAAGCTTTATATCTATCCTCGGCTTGTTCTTCTTTCTTGAACGCCTTGGAGGTTGTGGAGGGATATTTCGCCATGGGGAAGGCTTCCAAGGCTTTGGTGCTTTCCGCTGATAAGAACTCCGCTTATTATAATGAGACAGACCCGAAGGCGGGCCATTTATGGGGTGATGCCGCCGCCGCTTTCTTTATCTCCAAGGAGCGGATCGGTGAGGGCGACGCTGAGATCGTAGAGGTCTACACGCAAGGTCTCGGCCATTTGTCGAAAGCGATGGAGGCGGTTCACTTGCGTCCTCGTGACGGCGGTATCTTGATGCCGGAGGGGCGTGACGTATTTATCCAAGCTTGTACCTATATGCCTAAGAATGTCCTTCATTTGTTGGAGAAGAACGGTTATACGCTGGATAACCTTACTTATTTCATCGGCCATCAGGCGAATATGCGTATCATGGCGAATATCGCCAAGCAATTGAACTTGCCGGACGAGAAATTTTTGCACAATATCGAGGAGCTGGGAAATACGGGTTCCGTAAGCTCGGCCTTGGTATATGCCCAGAACGATAAGAATTTCAAGAAAGACGACTTGATCGCTATCACGGTATTCGGCGGTGGCTATTCGACGGGAGCTTGCTTGATTAAACATTGATATTAAAAAATTTGAGTAATATGAAACTATTAGAAGGTAAAGTGGCTGTCGTAACAGGTGCCGCTCGTGGTATTGGTAAGGCTATCGCCTTGAAGTTCGCCCAAGAGGGCGCTAACATCGCTTTCACGGATCTAGTGATCGATGAGAATGGCTTGGCTACACAGGCCGAGATCGAGGCCTTGGGCGTAAAGGCGAAAGGATACGCTTCTAACGCCGCTAACTTTGAGGAGACTCATAACGTGGTGGCCGAGATCGTAAAGGATTTCGGACGTATCGATATCTTGGTGAACAACGCCGGTATCACGAAAGACGGCTTGATGATGCGTATGAGCGAGGGACAATGGGACGCTGTGTTGAACGTGAACTTGAAGTCCGCTTTCAACTTTATCCATGCTTGTACCCCGGTCATGATGAAGCAACGTGCGGGTAGCATTATCAATATGTCTTCTGTCGTAGGTGTTCATGGCAACGCCGGACAAGCGAACTACTCCGCTTCCAAGGCCGGTATGATCGGCTTGGCTAAGTCTGTCGCTCAGGAGTTGGGTTCTCGTGGCATCCGTGCGAACGCTATCGCCCCGGGATTCATTATTACGGATATGACCGCTCAGTTGTCTGACGAGGTACGTGCCGAGTGGTGCAAGAAGATTCCTTTGCGCCGTGGCGGTACGGTGGAGGATGTGGCTAATATCGCTACCTTCTTGGCTTCGGATATGTCTTCTTATGTATCCGGACAGGTTATTCAGGTTGACGGCGGTATGAACATGTAATATGGAGGTTATTTACGAGGATAATCATATTATAGCGGTAGATAAGACCTGCCGTGAGATCGTGCAAGGCGACAAGACGGGCGATAAGCCTCTCTCGGAGATGCTGAAGGTATGGCTGAAGGAGAAGTATTGCAAGCCCGGGAATGTCTTTGTCGGTGTCACGCACCGTCTGGATCGTCCGGTGAGCGGGGTCGTGATTTTCGCCAAGACGAGCAAGGCCCTTTCTCGCTTGAACGAGATGTTTCGTGTCGGTGAGGTGCGCAAGACGTATTGGGCGATCGTCAAGAGCCGTCCCCCGCAGGATGAGGGTGAGTTGGTGGATTGGCTGGTGCGGAACGAGAAGCAAAATAAGAGTTACGCTTACGATACCGAGCGGCCGAATGCCAAGAAAGCTATCCTGCGTTATAAATTGATCGCCCATTCGGATAATTATTATCTGTTGGAGATCGATTTGAAGACGGGGCGGCACCATCAGATCCGCTGTCAGTTGGCGAAGATGGGATGTCCGATCAAGGGGGATCTGAAATATGGTTTCGATCGTTCCAATAAGGATGGAGGCATTAGCTTGCACGCCCGTAGCGCGGAGTTTATCCATCCGGTTTCAAAAGAGAACGTGCGAATTGTCGCTCCCGTACCGGACGATAATTTGTGGAAAGCGTTGTCGGTTGATCAATAAGATAATAGATGAAGATCTGGTATCTGTGAAATCCTTTCGGATGGAAAAAGCATTTCATTCGAAGGGATTTTTATTTTTAAGTGTAGACTTTCCCGGCTGGTTGTGGATTTATTCCCCAGTTGGATATGCCCTAATTTTAGTATAAATGTTAACATAAACGCTATACGGTTTGTTATTAAGTGAAGTAACGTTAATTATCGATGTCCTCGAGAAAAATGGAATGATTCTTTCTTTCTTAAATGACAAATGTGACATAAGTAATTTATATAGGTAGAATGAGCAAGAAAAGATTGGCAAAAGTACAGGTTATCTTGATAGCCCTTGTAGTAGCGATGACGGGTTGCCACCATAAGGAAGAGCAGCAATTGCCCATCGTGATCGTAGACAAACCCTCAAAAGAAGACGTGCAGATTTATGGTGAGTACGTGGGACGTATCCGTGCCGCCAGCTTTGTCGAGGTACATGCCCGTGTGGAGGGATTCCTAGAGAAAATGTTGTTTGAGGAAGGTAAACGGGTGAAGCAGAATGAGCCCCTGTTTATGATTAATCCCGATAAATATCGTGCTAGGGTAGAGAAGGCGAAAGCCCAACTGAAGAAAAGCCAAGCCCAAGCGGCCAAGGCCCGGCGTGATGTGGAACGCCTGAAACCGTTGTACGAGCAACACGCCGCCAGCCAGCTGGATTTGGATAACGCCACGGCCGCTCTGGAAGACGCCGAGGCGAATATCGCCATGAGCAAGGCGGATCTGGATCAAGCGGAGATGGAGTTGAGCTATACGGTAGTGACCTCGCCGCTGTCCGGGTATATCAGTGAGCGTTTCGTGGATGTGGGCGCTTTGGTGGGCCCGGGTGTCAATTCGAAATTGGCGGCTGTCGTGAAGAGCGACACGGTATTGGTCGATTTTAAGATGACCGCCTTGGATTACCTGCGTGCCGAGCGTCGTAACGTGAAATTTGGCGAGCGGGACACGACCCGTTCTTGGCAGCCTACCGTGACGGTTACCTTGGCGGATGACTCTGAATACCCGGTAAAAGGTATCGTGGACTTCGCCGATCCGCTGGTGGACCCGAAGACCGGTACGTTTGGCGTTCGTGCGGAACTATCCAACCCGAACCAGAAATTATTGCCCGGACAGTTCACGAAAGTGAAGCTCCTGCTGGATGTCCGAGAGCGTTCGATCGTCGTTCCCCGGAAAGCGCTCTCGATCGAGAAAGGAGGTGCGTTCATCTATATCATCCGTAGGGACGATATCGCCGAGAAGCGTTTCGTGCAGACCGGCCCGGAGATCGGCAACAAGGTCGTGATCGAACGAGGCTTGGGCGAGAACGAGCGAGTAGTGGTAGAGGGTTATCATAAATTGGTACCGGGCGTGAAGGTACATGCGGTAGAGGCCGGCGACGAGAAGGCTATCCAAGCGCTTAGAGAGGAGGAAGAACAATGAAACCGGGATTCTTTATAGACCGTCCTGTCTTTTCGACCGTCTTATCGATCCTGATCGTGATTGTCGGAATCATCGGACTGGCATTGTTGCCTGTGGACCAGTATCCGCAGATTACGCCCCCCGTGGTGAAGATCAGCGCCACGTATCCGGGAGCGAGCGCCCTGACAGTGTCTCAAGCGGTCGCTACCCCGATCGAGCAGGAGCTGAATGGTACGCCCGGCATGATTTATATGCAAAGTAGTAGCTCGAACTCGGGTAGCTTGAATATTACGGTGACCTTCGATGTATCCGCCGACGCGGACTTGGCGGCTGTCGAGATCCAGAACCGTGTGAAACTGGCCGAGAGTCGTTTGCCCGCCGAGGTGATCCAGAATGGTATCACGATCGAGAAGCAGGCACCCAGCCAGTTGATGACCTTGAGCTTGATGTCCGACGATCCGAAGTTTGACGAGATCTATCTGAGTAACTTCGCCACGATCAACGTGTTGGACGTATTGCGCCGTATCCCGGGCGTAGGCCGTGTATCGAATATCGGTAGTCGTTATTACGGTATGCAGATCTGGGTGTATCCGGATCGGTTGGCCAATATGGGATTGACGGTAAAGGACTTGCAGGATGCCTTGAAAGACCAGAACCGGGAATCGGCGGCGGGCGAGCTGGGTAAGCAACCTGTGCTGGACGTGGATGTCACCTTGCCTATCACGGCCCCGGGACGTTTGTCCACCGTGAAGGAGTTTGAGGATATCGTGGTGCGGGCGAACCCGGATGGCTCGATCGTCCGGATGAGCGACGTGGCCCGGGTATCGCTGGAGGCTTCCTCGTATTCTACGGAGAGTGGGATCAACGGGAAGAACGCCGCTATCTTGGGTATCTATATGTTGCCGGGAGCGAACGCTCTGGAGGTCGCCACGAAGGTGAAAGAGGCGATGAAGGATATCAGCAAGAACTTCCCGGAAGGCTTGGAGTATAATTTCCCGTTTGATATGACGGAGTATATCTCCCAGTCCGTGCACGAGGTGTATAAGACCTTGTTCGAGGCCCTCTTCTTGGTCGTTCTCGTGGTGTTCCTCTCGTTGCAGAATTGGCGTGCGGCCTTGATCCCGACGATCGCTGTCCCGATCTCCTTGATCGGAACGTTCGGTTTCATGTTGATCTTCGGCTTCTCGTTGAATATGCTTACCTTGCTGGGATTGATCTTGGCGATCGGTATCGTGGTGGACGACGCTATCGTGGTGGTGGAGAACGTGGAGCGTATCATGGCCGAGGAACGTGTGACCGCCCGTGAGGCTACGCATAAGGCGATGCGGGAATTATCCGGCGCCTTGATCGCTACCTCCATGGTATTGGCCGCCGTGTTCGTGCCGGTGAGTTTCTTGGGAGGTATCACGGGGCAGTTGTACCGTCAGTTCTCCGTTACGATCGTAGTTTCCGTGTTGTTGTCCACGGTAGTGGCCTTGACGTTGAGCCCGGCGATGTGCGCCATTATCTTGCGTCCGTCTCATAAGAAGAAAGCGTTTATTTTCCGTAAGATCAATCTGTGGTTGGCGAAAGGAAATAAGAAATATACGAAGTTGTTGCGTATCTCCATCGCTAATCCCCGCCGTATCTTGGCAGGGTTCGGGATGGTACTGGTGGCTATCTTCGTCTTGAACCGGGTGTTGCCTACCAGCTTTATCCCGGAGGAGGATCAAGGATTCTTCACCGTAGAGCTGGAGATGCCCGAGGGTACTACCTTGGAGCGTACACGTGCCGTGACAGACCGTGCGATCGAGTTCCTCGACCATCATCCGGCCGTGGCCTACGTGCAGAACGTAACGGGTAGCAGTCCCCGTGTCGGTACGAACCAAGGGCGTGCCACGCTGACGGTGATCCTGAAACCGTGGGAAGAGCGTAAATCCTCCGGTATGAAGGTAGAGGACGTGATGGCCGATGCCCGCCGGGAATTCTATTATTACCCCGAGGCTAAGTCGTACGTGAACCGTCCGCCGGTAATCCCGGGCTTGGGCGAGAGCGGTGGCTTGGAGATGCAGTTGGAGGCTAGGGGAGACGCTAGCTGGGATAATCTGGTAAGCGCCACGGATACCTTCCTGTATTACGCCTCGCAGGCGCCGGAGCTTCAAGGCGTATCTTCCGCCATGCAGAGCGAGATCCCGCAGTTGTATTTCGACGTGGATCGTGACCGGGCGAAGTTCCTCGGCATCCCTTTGTCCGATATCTTCTCGACCATGAAAGCTTATCTAGGCTCCGTGTACGTGAACGACTTCAATATGTTCAACCGTATTTACCGTGTATATATCCAAGCGGAGGCGCCTTACCGGGCTACCCGGGATAATCTGGACTTGTTCTTCGTGCGCAGCAAGGACGGGGCGATGGTTCCCTTGACCGCCTTGGGCACGACCCAATATACGACCGGCCCGGGAACGATCAAGCGTTTCAATATGTTCACCACGGCCTCGATCAACGCTGTAGCCGCCCCGGGATATAGTACGGGCGAGGCGATGGCGGCGATGGAACGGATCGCTAGGGAGCATCTGCCCGAGAATATCGGTCTGGAGTGGAGTGGTCTTTCCTATCAGGAGAAACAGGCCGGCGGGCAGACGGGATTTGTCTTGGCGTTGGTATTCTTGTTTGTCTTCTTGTTCTTGGCGGCTCAGTATGAGAGCTGGATCGTGCCGATCGCCGTATTGCTTTCCTTGCCGGTCGCCACGTTGGGTGCTTACTTGGGTATCTGGGTGACGGGGTTGGAGAACGATATCTATTTCCAGATCGGTCTGGTAACCCTGATCGGTTTGGCGGCGAAGAACGCTATCTTGATCGTCGAGTTCGCCAAGGTACAGGTGGATAACGGGGTAGATGTGGTGAAAGCCGCTATCCATGCCGCCCAGATGCGTTTCCGCCCGATCTTGATGACCTCGTTGGCTTTCGTGTTGGGTATGCTTCCGATGGTGTTGGCTAGCGGGCCGGGCTCAGCTTCCCGCCATAGTATCGGTACGGGCGTGTTCTTCGGTATGCTGGTGGCGATTACGGTAGGTATCGTGTTGGTTCCCTTCTTCTTTGTCTTGATCTATAAGATAAAGGGAAAGATGCGGATGGAACGTATCGCTCAAAAGAAAGAAGTGGTAACCTCTATTTTAAAGAGACACAAAAACGGAAAATTATGATGACAAAGAATTTCTATATAGCCGCTTTCGTCGTTTCTATGCTGGCGTTCTCTTCCTGCAAGATCGGAAAGCGGTACGCACGTCCGGAGTTGAACCTGCCGGACCGGATCGAGGCTTATACGGATACGACCGATACGGCGTCCGTGGAGAATATCCCTTGGGAGAGCCTTTACGCCGATGAGACCTTGAAAGATTTGATCAAAAAGGCTCTGGATAATAATAAGGATATGAAGATCGCCGCCGCCAAGGTGAAGGAGATGATCGCCGCCAAACGGATCTCTTTCGCGAATATGCTGCCGGAGGTGGGTGCGAATATCTATGCGCAAAAGGAACGCTTGAACTATGGAGGGGATGATCCGAAGCCCGATCCGGAGTTTGGGGCGAAGTTGACTTTGTCTTGGGAATTGGATTTATGGGGTAACCTCCGCTGGGCGAACGAGGCTACCATCGCTTCCTATATGCAGACCGTGGAGGGGCAGCGTGCCTTGCGATTGACCATCATCGCCGAGGTAGCCGCCAATTATTATCAACTTTGCGCCTTGGACCAAGAGTTGTCGATCGTACAACAAACCTTGGACGCACGTCGTGAGGGTGTCCGCTTGGCGAAGCTTCGCTATGAGGGCGGACTTACTTCCGAGACGGCTTACAACCAAGCCCAAGTGGAGTTGGCCCGTACCGAGACCTTGATCCCCTCGCTGGAGCGTCAGATCAAGATCAAGGAAAGCGACCTCAGCATGTTGTTGGGCGAGTATACGGATGATATCCCCCGTGGCCTTTCCTTGAGCGACCAACACCTGCCGGATGCCTTACCGATCGGCTTACCGTCTTCTTTGCTGGAGCGCCGGCCGGATATGCGTCAAGCGGAGTTTAAGCTTCGGGCGGCGAACGCTCAGGTGGGTGTGGCGCAAACGGACTTATTCCCGAAGATCCGTTTGACAAGTAATTACGGTTTCGAGAGCGATGAGTTAAGCAGTATCTTGAAGAGTCCGGCAGGTTTTATTGCCGGAAGCCTGTTGCAGCCGATCTTCGCCATGGGGAAGAACAAGGCGAAAGTGAAAGCGGCGAAGGCTCGTTACGAGCAAGAGGTCTATAGTTACGAGAAGAGCGTATTAGGCGCTTTCAAGGAGGTGAACAACGCTATCGTGACCGTCCGCAAGGTGAAGGAGATCCGTGCTTCCCGCATGAATCTGGAAGCCTCCGCCAGTAAATATCTGGAACTCGCCCAACTGCAATACATCAACGGTGTCATCAGCTACATGGACGTATTGGATGCCCAGCGTGGTTTGCTGGACGCCCAGATCGGTTTGAACAATGCCGTGCTGGATGAGTTGCTGTCGGTGGTATACCTGTATAAGGCTTTAGGGGGAGGTTTCTAATCCTTATACCTAAAGCAGATATATGGATATCAATTTATAAACCAATGGAACCCATCCTATAACTCAATGGAATACGAACAAGATCCCATTGAGTTATAGGATGGGTTCCATTGGTTTTCTTATTTATAATAACCATTAAATAGTGAGATATTTACGAATTTTTCGAACAAATCTTTGCGTAGCCATTAAAAATTCCCTATATTGCACAGGGTGAATGTTATTTGCCTTTATCCTTAAATTTAAACTAAAAGAAAAGACTATTATGAGACAGAGCTTGATAGCGGCGGGAATGTTTTTATTAACGGGAGGTATGGTTGGTTGCGGTACCTCTTCTACCCAAGAGAAAGAGGATCTTATCGTGGTGGACGTATCGAAAGATTATCCCAAAAAGGAACTGATCTTGCAAGATCTTTTTGATGTGGAATATATTCCGTTGGAGACGACGGACGAGTTCGTGACGCTAGGCTGGTTGCAGGCGATTGGGAAGGATGTGATGATCATACGAAATATGTGGGCCGTCGATGGTGATATCTTTATTTATGACCGGAAAGGTAAGGCTATTCGGCATATCAATCGGAAAGGGCAGGGGAACGAGGAGTATGCCGCAACGAGCGGTGTCTATCTGGATGACGAGAAAGGGGAGATATTCGTGGGGAATAGGGCCGATGGCAGTGTGCTGGTCTATGATTTGTACGGCAATTTCAAGCGACGTTTTAAGTTCAATGGGGACGGGTTTGCGGATTTTAGCGCTTTTTATTCCCTGTATGATTTCGACAATGAGCATTTCATCGTCCAGGATTCCAATAGTGGACGCACATTCAATTTCACGACCAAGGAGGAGGACTTGGAGCCTAGAAATCTGTTCCAGCTCATATCCAAGCAAGACGGGAGCGTCTCGAAAGAGATAGAGATTCCTTTTGAGAAAAAGGTGTCGCAAGTATTGTTCGACGAAAAGGGCATAGGTATGGTTAATAACCCTTGTATCGTCCCTTACGGGGATCGTTGGCTACTTACGGAGCCATCTTGCGATACGGTCTACACCTATTCGCCCGCTGATGGATTAAAGCCCTTTATCGTAAGGACTCCCTCTATTCAATCCATGAGCCCGGAGATCTTTCTTTTCCCGGGTGTGGTTACGGATCGCTATTGTTTTATGCAGACCGTAAAGAAAGAATTGAACTTGGCGATGATGGATACCTACTATCGGTTGATGAGAACCGATTTGGTGTACGATAGGGAGACAAAGGAAGTATCTGAGTATGTCCTGTATAACGATGATTTCACGAAAGAAGTACCGATCGCCAATCTCGTGGACGAGATTGGCGACCTCACGGTCTTCAATAACGACGAGATCGCCTTCACGTGGCGGATAAATACCCCCGAACTTGTCGAGGCCTATCAAGAAGGACACCTCAAAGGCAAGTTAAAGGAGATCGCCGCGGGTATGCACGAGGAGGATAACCCCGTGATCATGGTGGCGAAGTATAAGCGATAATGAGAAAATTCTCATTATCTTTGCGCTCATATAATAATCAGAGATAGAAAATGCCATTAAATTTACAAAAGAACTTACCGGCTATCGAGCTGCTGAAGAAGGAACACATCTTCGTGATGGATTCCTTGCGCGCGTCGGAGCAGGATATCCGCCCCCTTCGGGTAGTCGTATTGAATTTGATGCCCCTTAAGATAACGACCGAGACGGACTTGGTTCGCCTCCTCAGTAATACACCCCTGCAAGTGGAACTTGATTTCATGAAGATCAAGGGACATACGCCGAAGAATACGCCCATCGAGCATATGCAGGAATTTTATAAGGATTTCGATGAGATGGCGGATGATTTCTACGACGGGATGATCGTGACGGGCGCTCCCGTGGAGCAGATGCCTTTCGAGGAAGTTAGTTATTGGGAGGAGATCACGCAGATATTCGATTGGGCCCGTACGCATGTTACCTCCACGCTCTATATCTGCTGGGCGGCGCAAGCGGGGCTATACCATTTCTATGGGGTGCCTAAATATGATTTGCCGGCCAAGATGTTCGGTGTCTTCCGTCATTCGCTCCGGGAACCGTTTGTTCCGATCTTCCGGGGGTTCGATGACGAGTTCTTCGTGCCTCATAGCCGTCATACCGAGATTCGCCGGGAGGATATCATGAAGGTGCCCGAGCTCACCTTATTGTCCGAGAGCGAGGAATCCGGCGTCTATATGGCGATGGCTCGTGGCGGACGGGAATTCTTCATCACCGGCCATTCCGAGTATTCGCCCTATACGCTGAATGATGAGTATATGCGTGATTTGGGGAAGGGATTGCCCATCAACAAGCCTCGTAATTATTACCGGAATAACGATCCGGCGCAAGGTCCGGTGGTACGTTGGCGGGGGCACGCGAACCTGCTGTTCACCAATTGGCTGAACTATTACGTATACCAAGAGACCCCGTTCCGCCGGGAAGATATTAAAAAACTAGGAAGCTTGTAAATGAGAAAAGAACCCCGTTCGATAGAACTGTTATCTCCCGCTAAGGATCTGATTTGCGGTAGGGAGGCGATTAACCATGGCGCCGATGCCGTGTATATCGGTGCCCCGAAGTTCGGAGCCCGTGCCGCCGCCGGTAATACGCTGGACGATATACGGCAGCTTTGCGATTACGCCCATCTCTATTCGGCTCGTATTTACGTGGCCTTGAACACTATCTTGAAAGAAGAGGAGCTGGCAGAGGCCGAGCAAATGATCTGGCAACTTTACGAGGCCGGGGCGGATGCCTTGATCGTTCAAGACATGGGTATCACCCAGTTGAACCTTCCGCCTATCCCCTTGCACGCCAGTACGCAAACGGATAACCGTACGCCGGAGAAGGTGAGATTCCTGCAAGAGGTAGGTTTCACGCAAGTCGTATTGGCGAGGGAGCTATCGCTGAACCAGATACGGGAGATCGCCGAGCGAACGACCGTGCCTCTGGAGGTCTTCGTGCACGGGGCGCTGTGCGTAAGCTATAGCGGCCAGTGTTACCTGAGCGCCGCCTTGAGCGGACGAAGCGCCAACCGGGGGGAATGCGCCCAGTATTGCCGCCTGCCTTATAGCTTGATCGATGCGGACGGGAAGGAGATCGTATCGGGTAAGCATCTCTTATCCTTGAAGGACATGAACCGGGGCGAATACTTGGAGGAGTTGTTGGATGCCGGTGTCTCTTCCTTGAAGATCGAGGGTCGTTTGAAGGATGTATCTTACGTGAAGAACGTAACGGCTTGGTACCGGAAGAAACTGGACGCTATCTTGGCCCGTCGGCCGGAATACCGTCGTGCCTCGGCCGGGCATAGCGCTTACACGTTCGAACCTGTGGCGGAGAAAAGCTTCAACCGGGGTTTCACGCCTTTCTTATGGAAGGAGCGTACGAAGGATATCACCAGCTTTGATACGCCTAAGTCCTTGGGGGAGCCGGTGGGTACGGTGAAAGAACTGAAAGGAAACTCTTTCACGATCGCCGGACTGAAACAATTGAATAATGGCGACGGGCTTACCTTCTTCAACGAGAAAGGGGAGTTGGAGGGCTTCCGAGTAAACCGTGTGGAGGCGAACCGGATCTTTACGCTGGATCGCCCGGCGATCCGTCCGAAGATGCCTTTGTACCGGAATTTCGATCAAGAGTTTGATAAACTGCTATCCAAGCCATCCGCCGAGCGGAAGCTCTCTGTCCGGATGGAATTTCAAGATAACGCTTTTGGCTTCACGTTAAGTATGACAGACGAGACAGGAGCCCGTATCATGCTTACCCAGCCGTTCGAGAAAGAACCGGCCCGGCGGGATCAGGCGGAGAATATCCGTACCCAGCTCTCTAAGTTGGGAAATACGCCTTTTGAGGCGGTGGAGGTCACCGTGGCGATGTCCGATAACTGGTTTGTCCCTTCTTCTTTATTGGCCGAGATGCGTAGGCAAGGGGTGGAGAGGCTTATCTCTACCCGGCGTATTCGTTACCGCAGGGAAGAGGCTCGTCCGGTAAAGCCGTGTGTAGGCGAGGCAACGGAAATCCCTTTCCCCGAGAAACGTCTGACTTATTTAGGGAATGTCTCCAATAGCAAGGCTGGTGCCTTTTATAAGGCACATGGCGTGACTGCCGTGGAAGACGCTTTCGAGTTGTCTCCCCGGAAGGATGTCCCTTTGATGTTCACGAAACATTGCCTGCGGTACAGTATGGGATGGTGCCCTACCTACCAGAAGCAGAAGTCTCCCTATAAAGAGCCTTACTTCCTGCGCTATAAGGAGACGCTCTTGCGTTTGCGCTTCGACTGCAAGAATTGCCAGATGTTGATCTATGCGGAGGAATAACCGGCTTTGTAACTACTTAATCCGATAAATAAAACAGGTATGAAACGACAAATTTTCTCGCTGTTCCTGCTCTTGCTCACGTTGGTAGCTTGTGGGGATAAGCCTTTGGACCCGAATAAACCCGTATATGTGAAAATCAAGACGACGATGGGAGACGTCACCGTCCTGCTATACGACGATACGCCTCTTCACCGGGATAACTTCATCAAGCTTTGCCAGTCGAACGAGTATGAGGGTATGCTTTTCCACCGTGTTATCAAGGAGTTTGTCGTGCAAGGTGGTGATCCGGAGAGTAAGGCGCATGAGCCGGGTGCCTTGTATGGGGATGGCGATGGTGGTTATACCGTTCCCGCCGAGATATTACCCAATCATTTTAATAAGAAAGGCGCTTTGATCGACGCAAAAGAGATCGATGCCGTGAATCCGGAACGTGCCTCCGCCGGTACGCAGTTCTGTTTTGTGCAAGGGAAAGTCTTGGACGACAAGGAGCTTGCGGAGAAAGAGGCTCGTATCAATGAGATCCGCCGCAACTGGTTGTACTATAAATTCCGGGATGAGCTGAAAAAGCAAGATCCTTCCTTGGCCGCCGATTCCTTGGAGAATGAGTTACATGCCCGTGCGTCCATCTTGGTGGAAGATACGTTGGCGGTATTAGGCCCGGTAGTGATCCCGGCCGAACGGCGTGAGATTTATAAGACGATCGGTGGCGTTCCGCATCTGGATGGCTCGGTAACGATCTTTGGCGAGGTAGTGGAAGGCTTCGATATCGTAGAGAAGATCTCCGTGGTAAAGACGGATAAGAACGATCGTCCTTTACACGACGTGATGATTAAATCGACGAAGGTTTTCCAGAAATAATAACAATGCCCATTGTAAGCTCCTTATAATGGGCATCGTAAGGTCTTTACAATGGGCATCGTAAACACTTTAGAATGGGCATTGTTAAAACCATCGGATAGCTCTTGTTATACGAGGCTGATCGCTAGCTTGTTATACTAAAAGTATCATCGATCATATTTGGCTCTCGAGCCATTCCAGATACTTCTTTACTCCCTCCGTATCTTCCGCCTCGGGGCTCCAAGGCGCTAGGTTCTCCGGTGCTAGCGGTGCGAACGGCCCTTGCTTTATCTCATAAATAACCGATCCGGATTCCAGTACCAGAAGCCCGTGCCATGTTCCGGCCTTGATCTCCGCTCCATAAGCACCTTCCTTTGGATTCAGTATCGTTTTCTCCGTGATATTCCCTTCCTCGTCAAACAAGAATACCGCTACCTTTCCACGTAGCAACAAGAAGATCTCGTCTTTCGCCGGATTTAAATGCCGGTGCGGACGCAAATACGTACCGGGCTCCATGGCATTCAGTAACCGATTGATCGGATCATCCAATCTCTCATGGAAATTATAGTTCATTCGCAGGCGGGGAGACTGCAAGGCTTTGGCCTGGGTCTCGTCGAGTAATTGTTCGTTGATTATCTTCATCTCTGTATCTTATTGTATTTCTGAGCCACGAATATACGAAATATTTATTGGTCAATGCTTGATATTCCTTATCTTTGCGCCTTGATGATACATATTCTTGAGTCTGAAAATTAAATATTTATGTTATTTAATTCCATAGAGTTCCTTATATTCCTGCCATTGGTTTTCTTTGGTTACTGGTTTGTTTTCAAGTCTTTGCGGTGGCAAAATCTATTTGTGGTAGCTGTTAGTTACCTGTTCTACGGATGGTGGGACTGGCGCTTTTTGCTGCTGATCCTGTTTACGTCGTTATGCAGTTACTTGAGTGGAGTCTATTTGGAGAAATGCGCTGGCAACCGGTCGGTCCAAAAGTGGATAAGTGCCGGCAATATTTTACTGAACCTTTCGATCTTGGGTGTATTTAAGTACTTTGATTTTTTTACCGAGAATTTGGTAAATGTCCTTCACCTATTGGGCTGGGATGCCGATTACGTGACGTTGAATATCTTGCTCCCTGTCGGGATCAGCTTTTATACGTTTCAGGCTTTGAGCTATACGATTGATGTTTACCAAGGTAAAATCAAGGCGACTCATGATATCGTGGCATTCTTCGCTTATATCAGTTTCTTCCCCCAATTAGTGGCGGGCCCGATAGAACGGGCTATCCATTTGTTGCCTCAGTTTCTCCGGCCTCGTAATTTCGATTGTGATCTGGCGTTGGATGGTATACGCCAGATGCTTTGGGGATTTTTCAAGAAAGTGGTGGTTGCCGATAACTGCGCTTTGTTCGTGAACGGTGTGTTTGAGAATTACCAGACGTTGGATGGGAGTACCTTGTTTCTGGGGGCTTTCTTCTTTACGATACAGATTTACGGTGATTTTTCCGGATACTCGGATATAGCGATCGGCTGTGCCCGGTTATTTGGCATAGACCTTATGCAGAACTTTAAGTATCCTTATTTCTCTCGGGATATAGCGGAGTTTTGGCGGCGTTGGCATATATCGTTGACGACTTGGTTCCGGGATTATATCTATATACCGCTAGGGGGGAGCCGGGTCGGAAAATGGAAGAGCTTCCGGAATACCCTTGTTATTTTCTTGGTAAGTGGATTCTGGCATGGGGCTAACTGGACGTTTGTGGCATGGGGAGCGTATCATGCGTTGTTGTTTCTGCCATTGTTATTGTTGGGTCAAAATAGGAGGTATAGAGATTCCGTGGCGGAAAACAGTTTCCTTCCCTCTGTGAAGGAATTGACACAGATGGGAGTTACGTTTCTACTGGTCTTATTGGGATGGATTCTGTTCCGGTCGGAAGATATATCTCAAGCGGCTGTGTACCTCGAGCGGATGTTCAATGCCTCATTATTCTCGGCTCCTCAACTTGTGGGCTTGGGATTCGGGCAACTCCTGCTGAAGAAATGTTTCTTTTTCACGGCTCTTATGTTCATTGTGGAATGGATCGGCCGAAAACAAGCGCATGGGTTGATGATAGAGGACCTGAGCCTTCCGGTTCGGTATGTTATCTATACGGTATTGCTGATTATCATCTATGGTTTCGACGCCAGTAATCCACAAGGTTTCATTTATTTTCAATTCTGATAAGTATGAGAAGGTTCTTTATAGCTATATTCCGGTATTTAGGGGTGGTAGGATGTTTAGGGTTGCTTAGTTGTCTGTTGATCCGCTCCTATTTTCATATAAGCGTACCCAGCCTCAAGAGTGATCCGGAAGTAGAGGTATTGATTTTGGGAGATTCCCATCCTTTACATTCGATATCCGCCGATATGCTGGGGAAATCGAGGAATGACGCTAAATCCAGTGAGAATTATTTCAATACCTATATCGATTTATGCTTGAAAGCGCCTTACCTTCCCCATTTGAAAACCGTGATATTGGGGTTTGGTTATCACACGTTTACCGTGGCCGATGATTCCTATCAGGATGAGTTTCCTGCCTATATGTCTATTTATCCCCATCTGAAGGAGCGGGAGGATTTGCGACCCTTGGTACAGGAGGCTGTTTCGCCGGTAACCCGTAAGGAGGTCATGTATTCATATGAGTTTGGCGTTCCGTTCAAGAATTGTGTAGCTGAGATTAAAAGGAATGTGATCGAGCGTATTTTCACAGGGGCGACCGGGGGAACACTAGACGTTATTATCGATCGTCATTACTATGATGATAAGGGTGCTTATTTATTGCCATCCTCATTTCAACAAGAGATGTTGGGGCGAATCGTAGAGGAATGTAAGAAGCGGGATCTGTCTCTTATTTTGTACAATGCCCCTGTTTCCACGGAATATATGGAACGGGTTCCTTCGAGTTATCGAGAATTGACGGATTCTTTGGCTCGGGAATACGTGGATGATAAAACGGTCTTTTATTTAAATTATACGGCTGTATCGCTACCTGATTCTTGCTATAGGGACGCTGATCATTTGAATGAAATCGGTATCCATAGATTTACCCCGTTGTTAAAAGATACCTTGACTTGTTTGGGGGTAATTTCGGAATAGTTTTCGTATATTTGTAGAATAAACGATCGAATTAAATATACCACATGAAAGGAAACCCGCTTTATATCCTGCTTTGGCTATCCCTTATTCTTTGCTTTGCCTGTTCACCCGGTAAAAAAGAAAAGAAATATGTCATCGGTGTATCTCAATGCTCGATGACGGATATTTGGCGTCAATCCATGATACGTGATATGGAAGTAGAGGCTTTAAATCATCCGGAGATCGAGCTGGTCGTGATGGATGCCATTCAAGATAATGATACTCAGATCAGCCAGATAAAAGGTTTTATCAAGAAAAAGGTGGATTTGCTGATTATATCGTCGAATGAGACCGAGCCTGTTACGCCTGTCGCTGTTGAGGCGTACAGGGCTGGTATTCCCACTATCATATTGGACCGGAAAATTAATAGCGATGAATATACGACGTATATTGGAGCGGATAATTACGAGATCGGTCGCTCGATCGGAATGTACGTCAGCTCCTTGATCAAGAAGGAGACAACGATTTTAGAGATATGGGGACGGAGAGGCTCTTCCTCCGCTACAGAAAGACATCAAGGTTTTGTCGATGCGATGTCTATTGATCCGAATGTGAAGATCCGGGAGTTGGATGGGTATTGGTACAGGAAGAATGCCTATGAGGAAGTCTTGAAGCTGGATTCCATAGAGGATGTCGATATCGTTTTCGCTCATAATGATATGATGGCCTTAGGGGCCCGTGAGGCGATTGAGGAGCGAGATTCGTCGCTGGTGGGACACGTGGAATTTATAGGCGTGGATGGACTCTTGGGAGGAGGCTTGGGCGTGGAGGCGGTTGCGCAGGGTAAGTTGGATGCCTCTTTTTATTATCCGACAGGTGGTGGGGTGGCTATTAAGGTAGCTTGGCAGATCTTAAGCGGACAAGCTTATACGAAAAAGTATGCGTTAAGCACCGCTATGATCGATAAGACCAACGCCGGTACCCTTTATTTACAATCAGACCGGTTGGTAGAATATCAACGCCAGATCGAGAAACAGCGTGCGAATTTGTCGCAATTGCTCTCGAAATATAACTTTCTTTATAGTTCCTTGATTATTATCTTGATATTGGCGCTTTTGTTGGGTGGTTCCGCTATTTACACGGTTTATATTAATCGTAAAGTGCGCCAGAAGAATCATTTGTTGAATGAGAGAAATCGTTTGGTACAACAACAGAAAGAGGAACTCTCGGTAGCAAGCCAGCGTATCGAGCAAGTCACGACACAGAAATTGCAGTTCTTTACGAATGTATCTCACGAGATAAAGACTCCTTTAACCTTGATTCTAGGGCCTCTGAACAAGATGGCGCAAGATGCCCCGGCAGGCGCTTTTGCGGATGATATCCGCATCGTTAAGAAGAATGCGGAACGCTTGAAACGTGTGATCGACCAATTGCTGGATTTTCGGAAGATAGAGAATAATAAGATGGGATTGCGGGTTACTAAGATGGATTTGGTCTTTTTAATCCAAGAGGTGAAATCTTATTTTAATACTCTGGCCCAGAGTAAGCGAATTGATTATACCTTCCTGCATGAAATGGATTCTCTTTTTGTTTGGGTGGATACGGACAAAATGGAGAAGATATTAACGAACTTGCTTTCGAACGCTTTTAAGTTTACCCCGGAGCAGGGGAAGATTACGATTCGTTTGCGGGAGGAGGAGACGGAGGTTGTCTTATCGGTGGAAGATAATGGAGAGGGTATTCCCCCGGAAAACCTAGCCTCCGTATTCGAGCGCTTTTTTACAAGCGGACAAAGCTATGCTCCGGGAACGGGTATCGGACTGCATCTGACACGGGAATTTGTCCTTATGCATCAAGGCTCGATCCACGTGGAAAGCGAGCAAGGCGAACGGACAGTGTTTACCGTTCAGATCCCGAAAGGTAAATCTCATTTTGATGAATCTTGTGTCTTTCTGTCGAATGCGACCGAATCGTCCTCTGGTGTAGCGCATTTGGATATATCCCAAGTTCAAGAAACGTTGAATAAGAAATATGATTATACGATCTTGATCGTTGAGGATGATTGGGATATTCGAGCTTATTTACAGCATGAGTTGTCCGGGAATTTTAATGTACTTGTAGCGGAGAATGGTGCCAAGGCCTTGGATATTCTATTGAAGGAAAATGTATCACTGGTCGTCAGTGACGTGATGATGCCGGAGATGAATGGCTTCGAGCTTTGCCGCCGGGTTAAGTCGGATATGGCCCTCAGTCATATCCCGGTAATCTTGCTTACGGCTCTTTCGGATGACAGTCAACGCTTGTATGGATTTGAGGGGGGAGCGGATGAATATATCCAGAAACCGTTCAATATCGAGATCGTGAAATTACGTATCATTAAATTGTTGGAAGAACGTAATCGTTTGCGAGAGGTTTTCTTGAAAGAGTCTCAATCGCCTGCGGGACTTTCCATCGAGACTAAAGGGAAGGTGGAGAGTCTGGATGATTTGTTTATGCGTAAGTTTATCGCTTTGATAGAGGAGAATTATAGCGATCCCGATTTCAGTATAGAGAAAGGCAGTGAGAAACTGGGCCTGTCTCGTGTGCATTTATATCGAAAGGTGAAGGAGTTGTCCGGGATTACCCCTACGGACTTTTTGCGTAACTATCGTTTGAAAAAGGCATCCGCCCTATTGAAACAGCGATCCGGAACGATTAGCGAGGTTGCTTATGCCACGGGATTCGGCTCGCCGGCCTATTTCTCCAAATGCTTTAAGGCGGTTTATAATATAACGCCAACCGAGTTTATAGAGTCTTTGTAAGGATGCTGCTTGTACAGATGTTACATACGGGTAACGTCTGTTATTGTCCCTTGAAAATAAATCTTTTATGTAACTTGTGTGATTTATCTTGTAGCTATAGTTATCGTTGTATTTATAACGATGATATACTTTTGCGGTGTCGATAAGTACGAAAGTTGTTTTTAATAGAAAGACCATGGAACAGGTGACTGAATCAAGACGTAAACCAATTGTCGTTGGGATTGGAGAATTATTATGGGATATGCTTCCTTCTGGGAAAAAGGCTGGGGGTGCCCCGATTAATTTTGTCTATCATGCGTCTTGCCTAGGTGCTGAGGGATATGCTATCAGCGCTGTTGGAGATGATGAGTTGGGTAAAGAGATCGTTGATGAGTTGGATAAGAATCATATCCAGCATTTGATCGAGAAAGTGCCTTACCCGACGGGAACCGTTCAGGTAGAGTTACGAGAAGGTATCCCTACTTATACGATTCATGAGCGAGTGGCTTGGGATCATATATCGCCTACATCCGATGCGATTGATTTGGCGGAGAAAGCGGACGCTATTTGTTTCGGTACATTAGCCCAGCGTTCCCGTCAGTCCCGGGAGACAATACAAGCGATCTCGTCGTTTGCGCCGAAAGACGCTTATCGTTTGCTGGATATCAATCTTCGCCAGCGATACTATGATAAGGAGTTGATCGAGGAGTCTTTGTACTTAGCGAATGTGTTGAAGGTGAATGATGAGGAGTTTAACGTTCTTCGGGACTTATTCGGCTTGAATGGAACTGAGAGGGAAGTGGCTTTATGGTTTATTGAGAAATACGGCCTTCGGATGTTTGTCTTGACTGCGGGGAGCTCCCATAGTACGATTTATACGAGAGAGGAGATCTCTACGTTGCCCACGCCGGAGGTCACGGTGGCGGATACGGTCGGGGCGGGGGATGCTTTTTCGGGGGCTCTAATCATCTCGCTCTTAAAGGGGAAGTCCTTAAGCGAGGCCCATCATTTCGCTGTAAAGACAGCGGCTTTCGTTTGTACGAAAGAAGGTGCGTGGCCTGTTTATGAAGAGTAATTCGTTTATATCATATGTGTTTAGATGTTTTGAGTTTATACAATTTCGAATAGGTATTACGTTTTTAAGGTAAAAAGGTTGTTAGGATATAAGAAGAGAAAGGCAAAAAGAAAAAGATGGTTTTTGTTTTAGGTTAAGTTAGATTAGATTGGTGAAAAGTGGCTCGGCTGTTGAAGTCGGGCTATTTTTATGTCCTTATGTTTCCTTCAAATAGAATGGTCTCGATAACCTGCAAGATTCTTCTTACAGGCTAACGAGACCTTCCGCTTTTATCTTTTCTGATAGCTTACAATTAATAAGCTCTCTCCAATAACCAAGCGTCTTGGAAGTTAGGAGCGTATTTCGCCTTGATGGCATCACGGCTATCGGCGGCGTCCGCTTTATTGTCGAAACTAGCGACGATCACACGCAACATACCTTGCTCGTTCTCGCCCAACACTGCGTTATAGCCATCATTCTGCATACGTTCTTTTAATGCGTAAGCGTTTGTCTTATTCTTGAAACTACCGACAACAACGCTATAACGTTTCAGACGGCTAGCGTCCTCGCCTTGAGCGGCGTTGATTTTTTCCGTACGAGTGGTAGCCGTAGAGGTTCTGGGTTTTGAGACAGGAGCGACCTCAACAACTTCTTCCTCTTGTTCTACAACCTCAACAGGAGCCGTCGACTCTTTTTCTTTGGCCTGTTCGTAAGCAGCCTTGTACGCGCTCTGTTTAGGTTTACATGAGCCGAGTGCTAATACCATACATACAGCGGCTCCAAATAACCAAATCTTATTCATACTGTTCAGTTCTTATAATTAGTAACGCGAAGATATAAATTATATTTAGTACTTTCGCACTCAAATTGTAATATATTATAACGGCATGAATAAATCTATCGGAACAATGATTATGGCAACATCTCTACTGTTAGGTGCTTGCAATCCGGCTACGGATGTGAACGTGAAGGAGACCGGTGATAAGAACCTTATCGGGAAGTCGGACATCCGGATCAAAGACGGTCGCATGACCCCGGAAGCTTTGTGGGCCATGGGACGTATCGGCGGTATGAACGTATCTCCGGACGGGAAAAAAGTGGTGTATACGGTGGCGTATTATAGCGTACCGGAAAACAAGAGCAACCGTGAGGTCTTCGTGATGAACGCTGACGGATCGGATAATAAGCAAATCACGAAAACCGGATTCGCTGAGAACGAGGCCGTATGGATCAAAGGAGGAACCAAGATCGCTTTCTTATGTAACGAGAGTGGTAGCAGCCAGCTTTGGGAAATGAATCCGGATGGGACGGACCGTAAGCGACTTTCCGATTATGATAAGGATATCGAGGGTTTCGCTTTCTCTCCCGATGAGAAAAAGGTCTTGTTTATCTCGCAAGTGAAAACCGTGAATAGTACCGCTGATAAATATCCGGATTTGGATAAGGCGACAGGTGTTATCATTACGGATTTAATGTACAAGCATTGGGATGAGTGGGTGACTACCGCTCCGCATCCTTTTGTCGCCGATTTCGATGGCAAATCGATCAGCAATCCTGTGGATGTAATGGAGGGCGAGTTGTTTGAGAGCCCGATGAAGCCGTTTGGCGGTATCGAGCAATTGGCTTGGAACACTACCTCGGACAAGATTGCCTATACCAGCCGCAAAAAGACGGGTAAAGAATATGCGATCTCTACGAATTCGGATATTTATGTATATGATCTGAATACGAAGCAAACGACCAATATAACGGAAGAGAACAAGGGATATGATACGAATCCCACCTATTCTCCGGACGGAAAGAGTATCGCTTGGCTAAGTATGGAACGTGATGGTTACGAGGCGGATCAAAATCGCTTGATGGTAATGAATCTGGAGACGGGTGAGAAAACATTCGTAAGCAAGGATTTTGACTCCAACGTGGATTCTTATTGCTGGAGCGCTGATTGCAAGCGTATCTATTTCACGGGCGTTTGGCATGGCGAGTCGCAGGTTTATCAGATAGACTTGGCGAATGGCAATAAGATTACCCTGCTGACCGAAGGTATGTACGATTACGCCTCTGTCGCTCTTCTGGGCGATAAGCTGATCGCTCAACGTCATTCCATGAGCATGGGAGACGAGATCTATTCGATCGATTTGACAGGGGATCATACGGTAACTCAACTTACGTTTGAAAACAAACATATTTACGACCAGCTTACGATGGGTAAGGTAGAGGAACGTTGGATGAAGACGACGGATGGCAAGCAGATGCTAACGTGGGTTATCTATCCGCCTCAGTTCGATCCGAATAAGAAGTATCCTACCTTGTTGTTCTGTGAGGGTGGCCCGCAAAGCCCTGTGAGCCAGTTCTGGTCTTACCGTTGGAATTTCCAGATCATGGCGGCTAATGACTATATTATCGTGGCACCGAACCGTCGGGGTCTTCCCGGATTTGGCTTGGAATGGAATGAGGCTGTCAGCGGCGATTATGGCGGACAATGCATGAAAGACTATTTCACCGCTATTGACGAGGTAGCCAAGGAACCGTATGTAAATAAGGATCGCTTGGGTTGTGTAGGCGCCAGCTTCGGTGGATTCTCCGTATATTGGTTGGCAGGTCATCATGATAAACGTTTCAAGGCGTTTATCGCCCACGATGGTATCTTTAATATGGAAATGCAGTATCTGGAAACGGAAGAGATGTGGTTCGCCAATTGGGATATGGGTGGAGCGTACTGGGAAAAGCAAAACGCTACGGCTCAGCGTACATTCGCGAACTCCCCGCATAAGTTCGTGGACAAATGGGATACGCCTATCCTTTGTATCCATGGAGAGAAGGATTACCGGATCTTGGCTAATCAAGGAATGGCAGCGTTTAACGCCGCGGTTCTTCGGGGTGTACCGGCCGAGTTGCTGATTTATCCGGATGAGAACCATTGGGTATTGAAGCCCCAGAATGGCGTTCTATGGCAACGCACATTCTTTGAGTGGTTGGATATGTGGTTGAAGAAATAAAATTTGAAGGCCGTCCCCAAAGTATATAGCTTTGATGGACGGCCTTCTTTTCTCAACGCAATAACAAACTAAGCGATAGTAATATCCTTATCCAAATAAATATCTTGAATTGAATGAAGTAACTCCACGCCGTCTTTCATCGGACGTTGGAACGCCTTTCTTCCGCTAATCAGCCCCATGCCACCCGCACGTTTGTTTATGACAGCGGTGACGACAGCGTCTTTAAGATCTGAGGCGCCATGAGATTCCCCACCGGAGTTGATAAGCCCGACACGTCCCATATAATTATTAGCAACTTGGTAACGGCAGAGGTCGATCGGATGTTCTGTCGTTAACTCTGTGTACATCTTTTGATCGATCTTCCCGAAATTGATAGCGGTGAAACCTCCGTTGTTCTCCGGTAGCTTCTGCTTGATGATATCGGCCTTGATCGTGACGCCAAGGTGATTAGCCTGTCCGGTCAAATCGGCTGCCGCGGAATAGTCGATGCCATCCTTTTTAAAAGAGCTGTTTCGTAAATAGCACCATAATACGGTCGCCATACCTAGTTCATGGGCATACTCGAATGCGTCGGCAATCTCGACTAGCTGACGTCGGCTTTGCTCTGATCCGAAATAGATCGTGGCCCCTACAGCTACGGCGCCCATATTCCATGCTTCCTTCACCGTGCCGAATAAGATTTGATTGTAAGAATTCGGATAAGTAAGAAGCTCATTATGATTTAGTTTTACCAAGAATGGAATCTTATGGGCATATTTTCGTGCGACTGACCCTAGTATGCCGAACGTAGAAGCGACTGCGTTGCAACCACCCTCGATCGCTAATTTTACGATATTCTCCGGATCGAAATAAATGGGGTTTGGAGCGAAGGAAGACCCTGCGGTATGCTCGATATCTTGATCTACCGGGAGGATAGAAACATATCCGGTGTTAGCTAATCTTCCGTGCCCCAACAAGGTTTGCAGACTATTGAGAGTCTGTATGTTTCTATCTGAATTGACCCACACATCGTCCACGCAAGTGGGTGATGGAAGATGAAGCAGCGATTTATCAATAGTCTTACATACGTGATTTAAATAATAATCACTTTTGTCTCCTAATAAACTAATAATCTTAGATGTATCCATATAAATAAATATTTACTTAGTAAACAATCACTGTCAAAAATAAGTTCCATAGTTTTTATCGATTAACACATAGAATTAATCTATCGATAAATTATGGTAGTATCGGATAGTTTAGTTAATTTTGTGCCATACAACCAATAAAAATTTTGCGATATATGAAAAAGAAATGGATTTGCACAGTATGTGGTTATGTACACGAAGGTGATGAGGCTCCTGAGTTCTGCCCTCAATGTAAACAACCGAAAAGCAAATTTAAGGAATTAGTAGAGACAGAAGGTGCGTTGCAGTTCGTTGACGAACATGTACTAGGTGTTGCTAAAGGTGTAGACCCAGTGATTTTGGAAGGTCTGAACGCTCACTTTATGGGAGAATGTACCGAAGTTGGTATGTATTTGGCCATGAGCCGTCAAGCAGACCGTGAGGGTTATCCTGAGGTAGCTGAGGCATTCAAGCGTTACGCTTGGGAAGAGGCTGAGCACGCTGCTAAGTTTGCGGAGCTTCTTGGTGACGTTGTTTGGGATACGAAGACTAACTTGAAAAAGCGTATGGAAGCTGAGGCTGGCGCATGCGAGGACAAGAAACGTATCGCTACATTGGCTAAACAACAGAATTTGGATGCGATCCATGATACCGTACATGAGATGTGCAAAGACGAGGCACGTCATGGCAAAGGATTTGAAGGTTTATATAATCGTTATTTCAAGTAATTTAGAGGTATTAGTTATATGTTTTAAAGAGGGGCGTTCTGTGAAGAATGCCCTTTTTTGTATTTGATAAAGTAATTTTAGCCTTTCAAGAGAATAACGATACTATATTTTATGTACTTTTGTACACGTCAACCACAAGGAAAGATGCCGGAGTGGTCGAACGGGCCGCACTCGAAATGCGGTGAGCGGGTAACCGCTCCCTGGGTTCGAATCCCAGTCTTTCCGCTTGATAACTATGACTTATCCACGCAGAATACTAAATGAAGCATATCGATATTGCGATAATGTTTTATGAAATTTGCGATTTCCCTCATATCGTTTCTTAGTGCTACTTTTTGAGAGGGGATATTTGTGTCCCGTATGATGGAGTATACTTTGTCGAAGTTAAGGATATTGAAGGCGTATTCCTTACAAGCTATGGCGGCCTCGGTAGCATAACCTTTATGCCAGTATTCCGCCCTAAGCAAATAACCGATCTCCGGAACCTGTTGACCGTTGAATTCTTGATAGGTGAGACCACACTGACCGATAAGCTCTCCGCTGCCTTTCTCTATCATCCCCCATAAGCCAAAGCCATCGTTTTGATACCTCCTTAATTGCTTATCAAGCCATTCTTGTACCTCTTTTTTACTGAACGCTCCTTCGTAAGCGTACATTACAATCGGATCTTGTAAAAGCTTACAGATATCATCAAAATCATCTTGTTTTAATTCCCTTAATAGGAGTCGCTTTGTCTTTAGTATCATCTCTTTCATACGATATTTTTTCTTGTCTTCTCAAATTGTTGGATGACTAGTTAGAATATATCGCTCAAGGAATACCGGAGTTGATCCATCATCAACGGCACTTCCGCCTCCTCGATTCCCGCTACAAGAAGATCGGGGATATCTTGATTGAACTGCTCTTGGAACTTCGAGAAATCACCGGACTCTTTCTCCACGGCTTTTTTATAAAAAGCAAGCGCTCCCTTTATATTCTGTAATGCCCATTCCGTATGTCCCGCATTCAAGAAATCTTGGGTGTTGGGTTGATTATCCATGATCTTTTTGTAATAATTACGGGCCTGATCGTATTTACCGGTCAAGAAAGAACACCAAGCGATCGGACGCCAAGCCTTCGTGCTTTTATTGTCCAGATAATCTACCTTGAAATAATATTTCAGCGCCTCATTATAATTCTTGAGTTCAAGATGGCAGTGGCCGATACATATTTGGATCGATAAATCATTCGGATTGAAAGCCTCGTAACGATGATAGTATTTCAACGCTTCTTCCGGTTGCTTTAAGGTACGGTAACAACCGGCGATCCGGCGAATAACCCATTTACTGTCCGGATTGATAAGATCCGCATGTAAATAAGCCTCCAAGGCGCCTTGTATATCGCCATTCATTTGTTTGCAGTAACCGATTTTCTGGAATAAGATATCACTTTCTTGATTTGCATCGGATAAGCGATTGTAGATCGTGAGCGCGTCGAGGAAGTAATTCTTCCGGAGATAATACTCCGCTATAGTTGTCAAACTTTCCTCATCACTGACGTAAGGCTGCAAAATTGGCAGGTTATGAAAGTCTAGCGCAGATGTAAATATGTCATCAAAATCCAGATGTCCCGGATAAAGTTTGAAGAAACGATACAAGTCCTGTATGTACTGTCCGGATATGATTTCCAGTTTTCCCCGTTTACTGATCAATTCCTCCTTCGTTTGCTGAATCATCTCGGAGGCTTGGCTACCAAATTGTCCCATCATCATTTGACGGGCTTGATCCGGCAATTGCATCATACTGAAATATAAGGAGTATTTATCGGAATTACACATGAATGCCGCAAGAGTCATGGAATCTAGCATGTCCTTTTCCGTTTGATTCTTGCTCAACTGATTGCCAAAAGCGGAATGCTCGGTCGTGAATGGCATGAACCAGTTACCCAGTTCCCGGAAAAAGGGGAAATGCTTTAGGTGCACGAAAGTAGAGTGCATTACGTCCGCGCCTTCTTGTTGCAGTTCGCTGAACTCCTCCATTTTCTTCCCTAAGGAACTGTTCGATAACATATTCTGCCACTCCGGATTCATCTCGTTTCCGAGAAGTTCCGGATTGATATCCTTTAAGTTTATCTTTTGACTGATTTTAGGGCCTAGCTTGATCATCTCCGGAATGATCTCGTCTTGTAGCTTACGGGTGATCTTCTCTGTCTCACGGGCTAGGATAAAACGAAGGGTAATCGTTCGGATCGCTTTCGTGAAATTAGGAAATCCCTCGGATAAAGCCGCTAGTCGATCCGCTATCTGCGGATATAGCGCCGTACGTTTCCTATAGGTATAGAGCGTCAGGAGAATCCCGATCAACGCACGGTAACGAATCTCATCTTCTTGGAGATTGGCCGCATCGAATAATAATAGCAGTTTCTCCTTATCGAAAGCGACTTGCAATCCCAACATTAATGCCGATACGATTTGGCTACCGATGATAAAAGGCAACTCTTGGTCATTCAATAGGTTCCTGATGGAGGCTATTTCTTCCTTATTGAGAGGATTCGAGGTCCAGATCTTATTGAATAATAGGATCGTGGCGGATTCGATTTGCTGCTGCTCCGTGATGGTTCCGGTCGGAGTCTCTATCTTCACCAGAGAGGCGTTTCTCAAGACCTTGTGGAGCTGGTCATAGTTGGTAAGCTCCTTTTGCATCATTCGCCTACGGCTATAATAGGAGAGAGGCGAATCTACCGATAAGGCCTTGTGCTTCACTATATCCGCGAACTCATAGCTGGATGCGATCAAGTTGTTGTATATTTGGTCTTGCATCGGATCTTTAGCCCCCTCGATCCGGTATCGCAACATATATTTATAAGTATCTTGTAGCTCGTTCAACCTGTCTTGGAATGAGTACTCACGTATTCCCGCTATTAAACCTTGGAGAAAATCGAACGCATTCTTTAGCTCCTTTTCGTCTAATGAACCGATAATTCGGTTGTATGCTTTATTTATTTCTTGTATTGTCATATACTATTAACAACAAATGGTATGCCAAAAGTATAGTATTTAGGCTAAATTTCCTATCTTCGCGTACCTAAAAATAAATTTAGCAGATGAAGAATATCCGCAATTTCTGTATTATTGCTCATATTGACCATGGGAAAAGTACCTTGGCAGACCGTTTGCTTGAGTATACCAAGACAGTAGAAGGTAAAGACATGCAAGCTCAAGTCCTTGACGACATGGATTTAGAGCGTGAGCGTGGTATTACGATCAAGAGCCATGCGATCCAGATGAAGTATAATTATAAGGGTGAAGAATATATACTGAACCTGATCGATACTCCGGGACACGTGGACTTCTCGTATGAGGTTTCCCGTTCTATCGCCGCCTGCGAGGGTGCGTTGCTGATCGTGGACGCGGCCCAAGGTATTCAGGCGCAAACCATCTCTAACCTATATATGGCGATAGAGAATGACTTAGAGATTATTCCGGTGATGAACAAGATCGACCTGCCTAGCGCCATGCCGGAGGAGGTAGAGGACCAGATCGTGGAACTGTTGGGCTGCCCTCGTGAGGATATCTTACGGGCGAGCGGAAAGACAGGCGAGGGAGTGACTGAGATCTTGAATACGATCGTGGAGAAGGTCCCGGCCCCGAAAGGTGATCCGGAGGCCCCGTTGCAGTGTTTGATTTTTGACTCCGTCTTTAATCCGTTCCGTGGTATTATCGCTTACTTCAAGGTGGTAAACGGCGTGATCCGTAAAGGTGACCATGTGAAGTTTATCGCTACAGGAAAAGAGTATGACGCCGACGAGGTAGGTATATTGAAATTAGATATGTGCCCCCGTGAGGAGATCCGGACGGGAGACGTAGGATATATCATTTCCGGTATCAAGACGTCCCGGGAGGTGCGTGTCGGTGATACGATCACTCATGTGTCTCGCCCGGCTAAAGACGCGATCGCCGGTTTTGAGGAGGTGAAGCCGATGGTCTTCGCCGGTGTCTATCCAATCGATAGCGAGGATTTCGAGAACCTTCGTGCGTCATTGGAGAAATTGCAGTTGAACGACGCTTCCTTGACTTTCCAGCCGGAGAGTTCCGCCGCGTTGGGTTTTGGGTTCCGTTGCGGTTTCTTGGGCTTGTTGCATATGGAGATTGTTCAGGAGCGTTTGGATCGTGAGTTCAATATGGATGTGATAACCACTGTACCGAACGTTTCTTATATCGTGCATACAAAGAAAGGGGAGGAGATCGAGGTACATAATCCGGGAGGCTTGCCGGACTCGACTTTGATCGATCATATAGACGAACCGTTTATCCGTGCTTCCGTGATCACGAACACTACCTATATCGGCCCGATCATGACACTCTGTCTGGGTAAGCGTGGCGTCCTGCTTAAGCAAGAATATATTTCTGGTGATCGTGTCGAGATTCATTATGACTTGCCGTTGGGCGAGATCGTAATCGACTTTTATGATAAGTTGAAGAGTATTTCAAAAGGGTACGCTTCTTTCGATTACCATTTACATGATTTCCGTCCCAGTAAGTTGGCTAAATTAGATATCCTGTTGAACGGTGAGCCGGTAGACGCTTTGTCTACATTGACGCACGTGGATAATAGCGTTACTTTCGGACGTCGTATGTGCGAGAAACTGAAAGAGTTGATCCCCCGCCAGCAATTCGATATCGCTATCCAAGCGGCGATAGGCGCTAAGATTATCGCTCGTGAGACAATTAAGGCTGTCCGTAAAGACGTGACGGCGAAATGTTATGGAGGCGATATCTCCCGTAAGCGTAAATTGCTGGAAAAACAGAAAGAGGGAAAGAAACGAATGAAGCAGATCGGTACGGTAGAAGTTCCGCAAAAAGCGTTCTTGGCCGTATTGAAGCTGGATTAGAAAGTCAATGGAATCCGTTCGCTAACTCAATGGATTTATAAAGAAAAGTCAATGGATTCTGTAACGGATTCCATTGACTTTTTTTATATAAATGGGTCACTTCTCGTTCACGAGCCGTATCCCGCCATCTTCCAGCGTGATAAGATGTTGCTTATAGAGTGCCCCGATCGCTTGTTTGAAAGCTTTCTTGCTACAGCGGAATAAGGAATAGATCACGTCCGGATCGCTCTTGTCGTGTACCGGGATGTATCCCCCTTGTGTTTTCATCGCTTCCAGAATGACGCCGGCGATCCCCTCTACCTTTTGGTAGCCTTGCGGCGTTAGGCTTACGTCTATCTTATCATCCTCACGCACCTCTTTTATATAGCCTTTCAGATGCTCACCTTTCTCAAGACGCTGGAATACCTCATTATAATAGATCAATCCCCAATGCTGGTTATTGATGATCACTTTATAGCCAAGATCCGTCTCGTCAGCTACCAATAACTGAACCTCTTGATTCTGTTCGTAATCGATAGGGGTATTGTTCAAGAACTTCTCGATACGTGCGGATGCCATGATACGTCCTGTCACATGATCCAGCCGGACATAGACCAAGTACCATTTCCCCTCTCTCATCGGCATTTTCTGCTCCTTGAAAGGAACGAGCAAATCTTTCATGATACCCCATTCCAGAAATGCGCCGGCATTATTCACGTCTTTTACTTCCATGAACTGGAACTCCCCGACCGTTGCCAGAGGACGTGCGGTAGTAGCGATCAACCTCCCTTCATTATCATGATAAATAAACACCTCGACCTCATCCCCGGGTTTCACGTTTTTAGGTACGTAACGAGTCGGCAACAAGATCTCCACCCCGTTACCGCCATCCAGATAAACCCCGAAGTCAAGGTCTTTCACTATTTTCAGCGTGTTGTATTTTCCTATCTCAACCATATGTTTTTGTTTTGTCACAAACTTACGCAATAATCATGAAAAAGCGGTAAAAACAACTATAATTTTGATTTAGCATGCAGCAATATCTAGACAATTGCATCGTTATAGAAGTATCTTTATACTTGTGGTCCTTTTGAGGCCTCATGTTCAAACTAAAAAACGTATATTTGCACCTTATTTGAAGAAAACAAAGATTATGAGAGTGAAATTAGTATCAGTAGTGGCATTGTTTGTCTTATTGTTAGGGGCTTGTTCTGTTCCTAAAGATGTGGTTTATTTCCAGGGAGTGGATGCCTTGACCCCCGAACAAGTGAGTAAGATGAATCAAGCTTATACCTCGAAGATTTGCCCTGATGACTTACTTACGATAACCGTTACGGCATGGGATCCGACAGTCGTTACTCCCTTTAATCCCCCTGTATATGCCTATGCGACTCAAGGTGAGACTACGACGGTTTCTTCTGGTCAATTAAGAACGTATTTGGTTGATCAGGAAGGTGACATAAATTTCCCTGTTTTGGGAAAGATCCATGTGGCGGGATTGACCAAGCAACAGTTAAGTGATAAAATGCAAGAAATGATCTCCCCTTATGTGAAAGATGCATTGGTTAATGTACAGATTGTTAATTATAAGGTCACGATGATGGGTGAGGTCGCTCGGCCGGGTGCGATTTCCGTGAAAAATGATCGTCTTTCAATTTTAGATGCTATCGGTCAAGTCGGTGATTTGACAATTAACGCAAACCGTAAGAACATCTTGGTTATACGAGATAATAATGGAGAGAAGGAGTTTGCTCGTTTGGATATTACCGAGCCGGATATATTTACTTCCCCCTATTATTATCTTCAACAAAATGATGTTGTTTATGTGGAACCGAATAACGCGAAGAAGAGAAACGCCCGTTACAGTCAAGCCCAACAATATAGTATAACCGTGTTCTCCTCAATTTTGAGCGCTGTATCTGTGATAACGACTGTTATATTGGCTATTACTAAATAATAATTAGATGATGGAAGTGAAAGACAACGAAACAATCGGACTTAAAAGTATTATCGTAAGATATCTGTTGCACTGGAAATTATTTTTAGGGGTATTCCTGTTTTCTATAATCCCTGCGGTTTTATATCTGATTTATTACCCTCGTACTTATGAGATGATGGCTCGTATCCAGATTCAAGAGGATAAAGACCTTGGAGGGAGTAGCTTTGGATTAGGAGAGGCTGCCGGGTTGATGAAATCTTTTGGGCTGGGGGGGAATTCTGGCGGAATGATAAATATTGAAGATGAATTGATGACCTTGACATCCAATAAGCTTTTGCGGGATATGGTTCTAGAGTTAGGTGTAAATGTTGAATATTCAAGACCTTATGCGTGGGGATACCGTCTTTATGAGGAGACTCCTTTCAAGATGACGACCGATTCTTTGACAAATACTCGCTTGGAAGAAGAAGTTGAGTTCTTTGTTGCCATGAAGTCAGGAAAAATCGATGTGACAGTGGAATCAGGGAGTATGGAAAAGAAAAAGTTTAGTTTCTCCTCTTTACCGGCATCTATAGAGTTGCCTATGGGAGTTTTTGTTTTGGCTTTTGCGCCTGGACAAGAACAAATTTCTTCCGCAAAGTTGAATATAACATATCGTCCGGCTGGTTGGGTTGCGGAAGATTTGGAAAAGGAATTTTCTATAGAGGAAAGTTCAAAGTCTTCAAATATCATTGAGTTATCCTGTACAGAATATGAGAAAAAGCGTGGAACAGATATGTTGAATACGTTGATTGCTCTTTATAATACCCAATCTGATACGTATAAAAAGACTGAGGCCACAAAGACGATTACATTCCTAGATGGTCGCATCCAAAATATTGTTGCGGAATTAGCTGATGTTGAGAATAAAATCGAGGAATATAAAAGCAAGAATAAACTAATGGATATTGAGCATGATGTCCAATTCTATGTTGAGCAGATGAAAGAGCTCCAGACGAAATTAATAGAATTAGAAGCTCAAGCTAATATCATTGATATGATGGATGCATTTGTGAAAGATCCGTCGAATAAATATAATTTGGTGCCAGTTTTATTGTCAGCCCAAGAAGGAGAGAAAGGTGGTCCTTTGACTTCCTATAATGAGATTTTATTAGAGCGTGCACGTGTTATTCAGAACTCAAGTATAAATAATCCATTGGTCGGGACACTTACGGAGCAAGCGGATAAGCTACGTAAGAGTGTTGTGGAGACTATTGGTAATGCACGGAAAGGACTTCAAATATCTGTACGCGACGTGAAAGAGAAAGAGAAGCAGATTTATGAGAAGATGAATAGTTATCCCGTTGCGGAACGTCAATATGTAGAAATGAAACGTCAGCAAGAGATCATTCAAGGAGTCTATTTGATATTATTGCAAAAAAGGGAGGAGGCAGCTCTCATTTTGGGTCAAGCTAGAGATAAGGCAAGGATTGTGGATGCTGCCTATGTAAAAAGTAAGCCGGTTGGACCTCGTAAATTGTACGCTGCTATTGGTATGTTGCTATTGACACTTGTGTTACCTGTGGCTTATTTGTTTGTAAAAGAACAATTTTTGTCTTTGTATGATTTGTATAGAAGTATGAAATAGGAGAAATAATGAGGATTTTTGCTATATTGTGCTATTATGCTATTTTATGTGTCAAGGGAGGGGCTAATCGCTTGCTTTCGGGGATATATAAGAATTGGATGATATCTTGTGGTCACAATGTTCGTTTTTCTGCGATCACATCTGATTTTACATATCGGAATATCTCCATTGGTAATAATGTGTATATCGGCCCTCGTGCTTTATTTGTGGCGACAGAAAGCCGTATATATATAAAGAATAAAGTTTTATTCGGCCCGGGAGTGACTATCATAGGAGGAGATCATCGAATGTCGGATGTTGGATCTTTTATGTATGACATAAAAGTAAAGAAGCCAGGAGACGACTTGGATGTGCATATAGAAGATGATGTATGGATCGCGGCGAATGTAACGATATTGAAAGGTGTGACGGTGGGACGTGGGGCCGTGGTTGCTGCGTCTTCTCTGGTCATACATGATGTGCCTCCATATGCGATTGTTGGTGGAGTTCCTGCTAAAGTCTTGAAATATCGTTTTCCTACCGATGATATAAAGAAACATGAGGAGATCTTATATGAACCGCATGAGCGATTGACTATTGAGCAAATAAATACAATAAGGAAAGAATGAGTTCGAAGAGAGTTTTAGTGGTTGCGACATCTCGAGGTACGAGGGGAGGGATCACCGCTGTTGTTAGTGCTCATGAAAAGGGTAAGCAATGGCGTAAATATCATACGAGATGGATTGGAGCATATATTGATAGAAGTAATATAATGAAAATCTATTATTTTATAACTTCGTTAATTCAATATCTGCTTCTTTTGCCATTTTATGATTTAGTTCATATCCATGTATCGACGCATACATCTGTATTTCGAAAATCGTTTTATTTGTATCCAGCAAAACTCCTAAGGAAGAAAGTTATAACTCATTTGCATTGTTCCACCCCCTCTATCATTTATGAGAAACGAAATCGCATCCTTTATCGGACAGCGTTTCTTGCGAGTGATGTCGTTTTCGTGTTATCCTCACAATGGAAAAAGTATGTAGAGGAAGCCTTGGATGTTAAATATAATGTACGTATATTGTATAATCCAATCATATCTTTGCCTCTCGTAGGAACGAATTATGAGAGAAAAAAATATATCTTGTTTGCTGGTACTATTGATAAAAGGAAAGGATATAACGATTTGATAAAAGCGTTTTCCGGTTTGGTCACCCAGTATCCGGAATGGAAATTGATGTTAGCAGGAAATGGAGAGATTGAGGAAGGAAAAATGTTGGCAGAGTCTTTAGGGATTTCTTCTAATGTGGAATTTTGTGGTTGGGTATCCGGAAAAGAGAAAGACCGGCTGTTTGGTGAGGCCTCCATTTTTTGTCTACCGAGTTATGCGGAAGGTTTTCCAATGTCGGTATTGGATGCTTGGGCTTTTGCTCTTCCTGTCGTTTGTACTCCTGTTGGTGGTATTATGGATGTTGCGAAAGATGGTGAGAATATTTTATTATTTGATCCGGGGGATATAAAGAAATTGCAAATCCAGCTAGAGGCATTGGTCAAAGATGAGAATTTGCGAAACCATATAGCTGAGGAATCGCATAAATTGTCTGAATCGGTGTTTAATTTAGATTTTATAAATAATCAACTAGGCGAGGTCTATAAAGAATTATTAGGGGAATAAATGATATCTGTCTTAGTAAATGCATATGCGTGTAGTCCGCATTGGGGCTCTGAACCCGGTATGGGTTGGAATTGGATTTTAGCATTATCCAAGTATTGCGAACTATACATCATAACAGAAGGTGAGTGGCGAGATAAAATAGAAGAGGCCTTGAGTAGTTTACCCCAAAAGGATACTATTCACTTTTTTTATCTGCCGGTAGAGCCTTGGGTCCGTGAGATTTGTTGGAATCAAGGTGATTGGCGTTTTTATTATTATTATCGAAAATGGCAGGAGAGAGCGTTGGAGCAAGCGCATCAGATTATGCGGCAATATCCGATTGATCTTGTTCACCAATTGAATATGATAGGTTTTAGAGAGCCCGGTTATTTGTGGAGAATAGAGGGTTTACCTTTTGTTTGGGGGCCTGTTGGTGGAATGAATCTTTTTCCTGAATGTTATTTGGCGGGCGCTGGCTTTAAATATGCTTTTAGACTGAGATTGAAGAATGTGCTGAATAAGTTGCAAATGCGATATTATCCGAGAGTGAGAAATGCGGTACGGAGGGCGGATGCATTATTGGCTGCTACCCCGGAGACGCAAAAAGTCTTTCAAGGTTATTATCAGCGAGATTCTTTCCTGATCAGCGAGACGGGTTGTGCACTTGGTGAATATAACTTGAATGTGGATCGCTACTCCTCGAAAGGTCGGTTGGACTTGCTTTGGGTGGGACGTTTTTTCTATGCTAAACAATTGAATATAGCCTTGGAGACGATTGCGAATTTAAGGGATCTTGATGTTCGTTTGCATATCGTAGGGGAAGGGAGTGTTGAAGAGACTGCTTATTATAAAAATTTAGCGTCTTCATTGTCTGTTGATGATAAATGTGAGTGGTATGGGAAAGTCCCTCATGAAGATGTTTTTAAATTAATGCAAGATGCGCATATCTTCTTTTTTACCAGCGTATCGGAAGCTACTTCCACGGTTGTTTTAGAAGCTTTACAATGTAATTTGCCTGTGATTTGCTTTGATACTTGTGGCTTCGGAGCGGTTGTGAATGAAAAAATAGGGCGTAAGATAAAGTTGTCCGATCCTCATGCTTCTGCTCGTGCTTTTGCCTCCGTGATAAGAGAGTTGTCAAAGAACCGGGGTATGTTGCGGGAACTATCAGCAAATTGTATGAATGAGATTCAAAAACTATCATGGGATTATAAAGCAAAGCAAGTATTATCTATATATAGTCAAGTGTTAAAAAAGTATGGTGGATAAAAAAATATTAGTTGGCGATTTTGAGATAGCTTCCTGTTTTCAGTTGGATAAGCTTCCGGAACGGCGTTGTGTAATAAATACGATTAATGCTTATTCTTGGGTCATGACTAACTCTGATTTTGTTTTTAAGAAGGCTTTACAAACGAGTGATGTCCTATTGCCGGATGGAGTGGGAGTCGTGTGGGCTACTCGTTTGCTAACAGGGATAAAGATAAAAAAGATAGCAGGTGCGGATCTGCATCGTATGCTGTTAGAACTTTTAGAGAAAAAACAGGGATCTTGTTTTTATCTAGGGGCTTCTGATAAGACATTAGAAAAAATAAAGTTACGTTTAAGCAAAGAGTATCCTTCCATAAAGGTAGGAATGTATAGCCCGCCTTATAAAGCTCAATTCTTGGAAGAGGATAATCGGTTAATGATAGAGGCAATCCAACGATTTGAGCCTGATGTTGTTTTTGTTGGCATGACAGCTCCAAAGCAAGAGTCTTGGATCTTTCAGAATCATAAGTTTATCGATACCTCTGTTATTTGTGGAATTGGAGCGGTTTTTGATTTTTACTCTGGAACAAAGAGTAGGCCACCTCAGTGGATGATCGACTGGAACTTGGAATGGTTTGGACGCTTGATTAGCGAACCTAGGCGTATGTGGAAAAGATATCTCGTATATAACTGCGTTTTCTTATACGATATATTTAAAGTGTATATGAAAAGGGGAAGAAAGAAATCATAAGATTTCTTTCTTTTTTTTTAATATAGGCTCTAAGCGGAGCGCATGTTTCTGTATCCGATCTTTCATTGGAGGAGGAGTCATATAGTTTTCTCCATACAATTGAGTTAAGTAAGCATTCGCATTGTGTGGAACTTTAACGATAGCATCTTCGAATTTCATATCCTCTAAAGGAAATATTTCATCATACTTAAAGTATCTCCTCCAAGGTGTATCCATTCCATGACCGATAAGACACTCGTCATTAGAAAGTTGTAAATTCTTATTAATATGTTTTTGTATCATTTTCTTATAGATGATAGTCAAATATTTGAAAATGGGTTCAAACGAGGATATTAGTTTATTCTTTAAAGAGCGATCTTTCCCCAGCTTTGCGTCTAGGCATTTAGTGATAAATCTGAAATAGCTCTTCATACATTTCTCCATGGCGAAAGATAATCCTCCTGTGTGATAACGATCTGTCGGGAAAATATCAATAAAAAGACCTTGCTGATACTTTTGATTTTCCATACCTTCAGATATAATTAGGCTGTTTTTATCTCTGACTTTACACGGTAGTGGTAGATAATCGTAAGAGGGATCGGTCTCTTGTGTCTGTAGGAATATGTCTGTCGGAAATTCTAAAGGGGCGATTTGTATAAATCGGTTGTAATCCTCGCGTAACATACAAATATCAAGATCATCATCCCAAGGAATGAACCCTTGATGACGTACTGCACCTAGAAGGGTACCGGAGCATAACCAATAACGTAGGTCATGTTTCCGGCAAATGTAGTCTATAATTTTTAGCATACGTAACATTACAAGTTGCGCTTGTCTTAAAGGGGTTTCTCCTGTTTCTCGGATGTCAGGAAATATAGATTGGAAGTCTGTCATATATATTATTCTTTTGTTTCTTTAATTTCATCATCTATCTCGGCTATATCATGTGCTCTAATTCGCTGTTTCATATTTGCATAGATGATACCCATAAACATCATGAAATAAAGACCTCTATTGCTGGTAAATGTTGCGTCTGCGATATTTTCTACAGCAAAAAAAGCTATCAAGATCATGGCAATGTTAGTAAGTTGCATATCAGAAGTAACTTTGAGGTAATGAAGCGCCTTTTTAAGCAGATATATCCAAAATAATATGAATAGAATAACTCCTAGGACACCGAATTGAGCTAATGAGGGATAGTAAGTGTCCGAGATGAAACTATGATAACTCTTACTGATACCCCATACTCCGTCTATCTCATACTTCTTGTAGATAGGTGAGTAATAGGCCCCGGATGCGAATGTTGCGAAGCTTCCTAATCCGCAGCCAAAAGGAAAGTAATCTATAAATATTAAGAAAGATGTTGCGTATAAAGCGAAACGAGCTACATAATCTTTCTCCGCACCTTCTGATATACCTTGCAAAAAATAGAGTTCGATTTTTTCTTTGGCTACGAATGCGATGAAAACAGTGATACAAAGAAACAAGATGATATTTTTCAGATTGACTTTGATACGGTCCGTATGGTTGAAATAGAGTACGATAAAAGCAGCCAAGATAAAGAAACCATAAAATTTTGATCTGCCGGATGCCAATCCGATCGCTAACATAATAATAAAAAGTATTCTGTTTTTCCGTGAGTTTTCGCTTGTATAAAAGAATACTAAAGCTAGCGCTGTAATAGCTGCCGCATAGTTGGATGCATGTGCCATAGTAACCGTGAAGATTTTAGGATTAACCATGCCTGCTATACCAATGGGAATTAGCAATCCCCAACATAAAACACTACTTTGGCGTAATATAGTCTTCTGCTTTTCACTAAATGTGGGCATGAGTTGATATACGCAGAAGAATGCCAAGTAAGGCTTTAGCTGGATAATGAAATCCATTAGAATACCTTTGGTACTATTACTATGAATGTAAAATGAATAACATAAATAGAATAGAAATACGGATAGGACAATCATGAAAAACTTATTGATCTCCCAGTCCTTGGTATTGAACATATGAAATAGGAACATGAGAAATAACAAGGCTCCACATAATTCGTCAATCGACTGAAAACCGATTAGCCCATATAATACGACACCAAAAAAAAGAGTAATGAGAAAAAGATGATAGAAATGTCGGTCGATAAATTCTTGTATCATGTTGAATGTTTACCTAATGTCAATTTGTACTCACTATATACTTAATATATAACTTTGCAAAAATAGGCATTATTTTCTTCACATCTATGCCTCGCACTTTTTTTAGTAAAGATTTAAGTCTTTGGTTATATAGGTAGAGTTGGCAGGGGCAACTAGCAAGTACAATAAATAACAAAAATAGAAATATAATATGAAGAAATATTCCATGCGTTTTTTGAATGGACCTGCTTTTCATTTCAGCTCCTCTTATTGAGTAGATTTTATTGGATGTTGCTTACGAAAAAGGTATCTTAGGCTTATTGACCGGCAAAGTTAAGATACTTCGCCAATGAACCTAAGATACTTTACCAATGAGCCTAAGATACTTTTTATATTTGGAATAGCCGGAATCTGCGTACCCCCCAGATGCGGAAAAGGATAAGAAGCGTCTCTGACATGACTACCATCATGGCTACTGTAATGGGAGAAATGGCTCCGTAAATGTATAGAACCACTAATCCTGTGATGTGTACAACTGAGGTTGTCATGACAGTATAGTTCGTATATAGAGGGTGCCCCATGGCCGCAAGGAATGGATAGCCTAACAACATGGATGGGATGGTTACAAAGCAAGCGGTTACGAGTATACGGAATACTTCCAGTATATTAGGATCCGCTGTCCCATAAACGATATCCAGCACATAGGATGCTAATAGGAGTGCGGCTGCCACACAAAATAGGTTGGTGAACGTGATCCTATAGAATATCTTCTTGAAGAACAATACATCCCGACTTTTCGCTATATGAGGGAATAAAACCCCTGTGAATGGAGATAATAATTGATTGTAAGCTTGATATAGTTTCTCGGCTGCCGAATAATATCCGACCATCGTATTCCCACAAACAAGTCCTAATAGAAAAGAATTGCTTGTCGTGAATAAGGAAGTGGAAGCTCTGGCTAAAAAATAGGCTGAGCTGTCTTTTAAGGAACTGCTTATCTGACTGATCGAGGTGAAGTACCATTTCATCCCCATCTTGAAATAGACGATGAATAGGCTGACGATTCCTGCGAGAACAAAACCAATGCTATAAAAGATGGGTACATATATATAATCTTCTGGTTTTCGTATGAAAATAAAGAAGGGAATGAAGCTTAATGATTTCGCTACTATATTAAAAACCGTAATGTATTTCATGTTCTCCATCCCTTGAAAAAACCACATCGGAAACATCACATTTCCTAAGATTATGCCGAAATACAGCAAGTAAAAGATGGACTCTGTGCTGAATTTGTCAAAATAAGAAATCAAAGCCAATAGTATGGCTAAGCTGATACCACATAGGATAAAGCGACCTATCATGGCACTATTCAAGTAGGAATTGATTTTCTGTAAATCATTCCTATGTTCGGATATGTATTTCGTGGCAGAGAGATTAAAACCAAAATCTGTAAACATCACGAAATACTGCATCAGAGAGTAACCGAAAGTAACTAGTCCCCACCTCTCGACACCTAATACTCTAAATAGAAATGGAAAGGATAATAGAGGTAATAAATAATTAACTCCTTGGAGCAATGCCAAGGAGATAAAATTTATAGCCATAGGGCTTTTCAGCTTACTCTTGATTCTCATTTGTCGTTGTATTTAGAGATTATATAGATCTTCGATCGTATTTATACCAAAATTCTGAACGATACCTGATTCTCGGATATCTTTTCCTGTTAGTTTATTATCGTTTGCTAAATAGCATTTTCCCATCTTTTTTTGCATCCAGAGAATAACTCTGTCTATCATGGGAGTTTCTTCTTCAAGAAGAAGCCCTAAAGATTTAATGATTAATAAGCCGTATGGGACATCTTCCGTAAAATATCGGTTTGTATAATCTACCTTGAATTTATTTCCGTGAGCTACCATTGTCATTTTTATCCCTTTAAAAGCCTCAATTGAGCGAATCTTTCTTGTCAAGGAAACTGCGTCTGTTGACTCGTAATACTGAAGTAGTGAAGGAATCTCCTCTTGCTGAATGGCTAATCGGGATAATATATTTTGAAACTCTTGATCGCATTGGATTAGCACTTCGGAGCTTGTATTATCCCATTCCTCATAAAAAAGAAACTCTTTCTCGTATATATCTGCTTGGATAGATGATAGCATACCATAGATACGAGACGGGTGCAAAATAGGGTTGCTATTTGTCAATGTTGCTTCTAGATAATGCCCTAAGGTAACAGTGGGTGTGCTTAACGCTTTTGTGAAGAAAGCGGCGAGTCCTTCCAAGTCACTATCTTTGTTGCCTCCGATCTTGAGTTTTGATTTATATCCTTTTAGCTCGGCACTTTTGCCATATTCTTTCACTCTGCTGATATAAGGTACCCGTTGGAATCCAAACAACCGATGTTCCTTACCCAGCTCATGACGAGCCATCCAGAAAAAACCACCACTGCTAATGACTGTACCGATCTCAATATTGTTATTAACATATGGGGCGATTGCATGCAGAGTTTTTTGGATGAGATAACCGGGCACACATAATAATATAATATCAGAAAAGGGTATAACCTCTTCCGGATACTTTGATATTTTTGCGATTTCTCCAGTTATGATGGTGCCGTTACAATCTGTTACATGGATATGATTAGACCATTGCTCAGGATGTCCTGTCAGCAAATTTACTTGATAGCCATTATGATTCAGACTTGCGGCTATAGTATGTCCCAGACCTCCGCCTCCGCAGATACATATAGTACGATAATTATACATATTCTTACTTTCCTAATTGTAATAAAGCTTCTGTTAACTTGTCATTATCATCTCTGTCACGGATAGCGAGCCGAATATATTGCTTGCCATTAAATCCTGCCTTTGGCGAGCAATTCTTTATTAAGATATTACTTTGCGACAATAATGAGCTGCAAAGTTCCTCTGCCGTATATGTGTCAGTGACCTCGCATAAGAAATAATTGGCGGCCGAAGGTATAACCCTTAAAAAAGAAACTTGTCGCAAGTTAGAGAAAAAACGATCTCTTTCCCTCAAGAATTTGAGACAAGCTTTTTCGTAATCATCTTTATACTTTATAAAGATTTGCATATAAAACTCAGCGAAGGAGTTTATGTTCCAAATTGATATGTCTTTTTTCAATAAACGGATCAACTCTTTATTTCCGGACGCTAGGAATCCTAATCGCAATCCCGGTACTCCATATGATTTGGATATACTTTTAATCACGATTAAGTGTGGATTCAAGTTCAGAAGGTCTTCGTCCAATAAAGAGATACTATTGCCGGATTGGGCGAAATCAAGAAAAGACTCATCAACAACCAACTTGATCTCTTTTGATTTGCTCCATTCCAACAAAGACATCAATTCTGCTTTGGATAATAAATTTCCGGAAGGGTTGTCCGGGTTAATTATTAAAAGCTGTTTGATAGGCTTGTCCTTGAAATAAGCCATGATATCAGATCCGGTATAAGAGAAATCCGGATTGTCTGGGATAAAGTATTCCAATGCTTCTTGATTTAATCTATTGGGATATTCCTCGAAAGTGGGCAAAATAACCCCAGTCTTACAGGAAGGCAAGATTCGCATATAGCTATTGATAAGTTCCGCCGCTCCATTTCCTACAATGATCTGGTCTGCGGAAATCCCTGCGTATCGAGCGGCTAATTGGGCATTTACTTGCATTCCTGAAGGATATTCTGTTAAAAGCGTATCAAAATTGGCTTTCATCTCCTCTTTTAAGCGAGGATTTGGAAAATAAGGATTTACTAAATAGCAGAAATCCAGCAGCATAGGAAAACGCCAATATCCACCAAACCGTTTACCATAGAGAGACAATGCCTGCTTCTCTTCTGCGAATAATGCTTCCGCATTATTTAAGTCCTGCTGATCATCGATCTCATACCATTTTTCCGAGTCTATTTTTAATGCTTTAAGATCCGGTTTATTTAATAATGAGATTACTTTCAAGACTTGTTCGTAATATTCGTTGTTACCTAAGGCTTTGCAATAAGCCTCAAGGAAAGGAACGTATTTGTTCATTGAGAATTCCTTACTAAATTTATAAATATTCACAGTTTTATAATAGGAATCTTTAAGGCTGAACATGAATGCCTTCTTAGAAATAAAGTTTAAGATGTTGTTTTCCTCATCTAATGTCACGACTGTTCCATCCATCCAACTTTGGTATTTGGCGACTACGGCAAGGTTGGGGTTCGGATCTGCAATTAATTTTTGAAGAATTATGTCTGAGAATATTAGATCAGACTCTAGCAAAAGCGTCTCGTCCTCAACAAGGTACTTCTTGGCTAGGTATAAAGAGTATATGTTATTTGTTTTATCGTAAATAGAATTTTCGATATATAAAATGGGTATGTTGCCAATTTTATTGCCTATCAGTGATTTGACTTTATCTCCTTTATATCCGATAACAAGGATAATACGGTCCAGCTGTAAGTTTCCAAGCTGTTTGATCATACGCTCAATTAAAGTTTGTTGATGTACTTTAATCATGCACTTTGTATTCTCTCGGGTAAGTTCACCTAGACGTTTACCCATTCCTGCTGCTAATATAATCGCTTGCATAAAATCTTTTTTATTAATTATCTTGATAGACTTTTTTAAGTAAAAGCTGCAAGGGTGCATTTTTTATTTTGCCACAAGATGTTTTTTGTTAATAGAAACGATTAAACTATGGTTTCATTGTATAGGATATCGTTCTTTTGCTTTTTGTTTTTGAAAAAGCTTCCAAAGTTATGTATAATTCTTGAAATAGTCTTACTTTTGTATCTTTTTTAAATGCACTATAAACATAAGTAATAGATATATATGAAAATAGCGATTGTAGGTACAGGCTATGTCGGGCTGGTAACGGGTACTTGTTTTGCGGAAATGGGGACTGAGGTCTTTTGTGTGGACGTGGATAAGGTAAAGATTGAGAATCTAAAGAAAGGCATAGTTCCTATCTATGAACCGGGGCTAGACGATATGGTGGCACGCAATTCCCAAGCTGGTCGTCTTCATTTTATGACTGATTTAAAAGAATGTTTGAATGAGGTCGAGGTACTGTTTTGTGCGGTTGGTACACCTCCCGATGAGGATGGTAGCGCAGACTTGAAGTATGTGCTTGAGGTTGCCCGTACGGTAGGACGCTATATGAATAAATATATCTTGGTTGTTACGAAAAGTACGGTTCCGGTAGGCACTGCCCAGAAAATCAAGAAAGCGATCAAGGAGGAACAAGCCTTGCGAGATGTGAGTATTGAATTTGATATCGCTTCTAATCCTGAATTCTTGAAAGAAGGTGCGGCTATCAAGGATTTTATGAGTCCAGACCGGGTTGTTGTTGGGGTTGAGTCTGATCGTGCTCAGAAGTTGATGGCGAAATTGTATCGTCCTTTTTTGTTAAATAATTTCCGTGTAATCTTCATGGATGTACCATCTGCGGAGATGACAAAATATGCGGCGAACGCTATGTTGGCTACTCGCATCAGTTTTATGAATGATATTGCCAATTTGTGTGAGAAAGTTGGGGCGGATGTCAATATGGTACGTAAAGGAATCGGTACGGATGCCCGTATAGGTAGTCGTTTCTTATATGCGGGTTGTGGATACGGTGGGTCTTGTTTTCCTAAAGACGTTAAGGCGCTTGTGAAGACCGCAGCCAACAGTGGTTACCAAATGCGTATCCTAGAAGCGGTGGAAGCCGTAAACGAGGAGCAGAAATCGATATTGTTCCGTAAATTAATGAAACATTTTAGAGGAGATATACAAGGTAAGCGAATTGCTTTATGGGGATTGGCATTTAAGCCGGAAACGGATGATATGCGAGAGGCTCCTTCGCTAGTCTTAATCAAAAAGTTGAAAGAAGCCGGATGTGTAATTTCCGCCTATGATCCGGTTGCAATGCCCGAGGCTCAAAGACGTTTACCTGTGGGGGTGATTTCATATGGTAAAGATATTTATGAGACCGTGATAGATGCAGACGCTTTGTTGCTTGTTACGGAATGGAAAGAATTTCGTATGCCCTCTTGGTCTGTTATCAAGAAATTGATGTCTACGCCTTTAATTTTAGACGGACGTAATATTTATGACAAGACAGAGTTAGAGGAAGCCGGTTTTATCTATCATTGTATAGGTCGGTAAATTTTAATTATACGAGATTGTATGAATCTCCGGATAGTTACGATCATTAGAAGGTTTATAGGCACCGAAATAGGTGATGTAAATCTTCTTTTCTTTTGTATCTACAGCATAGATACAAAAACTGTTACTTGATAGGCTATCCTCTTCACGTATGACCCTGTTGTATACCACGCCTTTTTCACTTGGAGCTTGATTGGTACAAAGGATCATTTTTTGTGGAACGAGTTCCGTGCTTTCATTTTCTAATCCAGTCACGTCAAAATAGGCGTTGCAGTGGATATGTCCACCTAGATAGCAGACAAATTCTCCTTTGCGGTCACTGAAATCTGCTTTGACATTGATGGGGTCTAGGTTGAATTGATTTGGATATACTTTTTCTAATGAGGAACGAGTACGAAAGGCTTCAATGATTTCGGGAATCATATTCCACGAATGGACATAATCCCCATCACATAAATAGGTATCGTTATTTACACTACGGCGTTGAAATGGGTAATGAGTTAAGATAATGACGCTATGATGGTCTGTCATGCCATTTTTTAATGCGGTGTTTATAAGCCAGTCTATTTGTTTCTGGGAGAAATATGCGTAAGATAAAGTATTATATTGGGATGCTGGTTGGTCTAACATATCAAGGGCGATGAAACGGATCGTACCTCCTTGAGGGTTTGCTACATCCGAATAGTAATAATTCTCGGCACTATTTCGATTCTTCGAATAATTACTGTTGGCGAATAATATTTCGTTGATCTCGTTTTTATAAAAGAAGGTACTGCCTATCTCTTCCTCGGAATTGCTGTCATGATTTCCTGTACAAATAAAGGTGGGGACATGATTTTCATCATAAAGGTAATGAATAAATGAGTGCATATATTCTTTCGCCTTCTTTTTCTTATCAATAGAGATAAAATCACCCGTAGCGGTTATCGCATTGATCCGCAGTTCTTGTTGATTGGCGAATTGGATGGATTGTCGTAGATTTATAGGTAACTCGTAATTATTGCTCGGAGACCAAGAGGATAAATGAGAATCCGAAATATGGACGATCTTAAAACGTTCATAACTTCCACTATCTGTTTTATTGTACATGATTTTCGCTAGTCTCTGAGCTGCGAGCTTATTGTTTTCCCAATAAAAAGGTTCATTCTCTCCGCTACGCAAGTTGAGGTTTTTCCAATCATCTTTACAGCCCGCTGACAAGATCAGCAGGATAAAAAGAGCATATATTTGTAAGGCCGTGTTATTCATAACCTATGGTGTATTAGAATAACGCAAATATAAAAAATATTTTGTTATTCCTTCATTCTAAACTCTTTTTTCAACGAACACCCACTACACCCGCAGCAAGGATCACTGGATTTCGGTTTCGTAAGCATTCGATAAACCTTATATGCGATATATCCGATAACCGAGATACCAATAACGCAAACTGCTATATCTTGCCACATACCTATAAATTTACCTCCTATATATAACTAAATAAAACATAGGAAAGTTCTTGGCTGAATAAACCCACAAAGAAATTTCCCGTTTGATAAACAATGAAAGAAACGATCCATGCTAGGACACAAGTATAAATGATAACGAATATACCCCATTTCCATGAGCCAGACTCGTTGACAATAGCCGATATAGTTGCTATGCACGGAAAATAAATCAAGACGAAAAGCATTAAGCTAATCGCTATGAGCGGTGTGAATACCAAATTATCTTCTGCGTTACGGTCTTGCTTCAAACGCTCCGACAGGGCTTGGCTGTTATCATCGGCATTCCCCGTGTATAATACGCTTAACGTGCTGACAACAACTTCTTTCGCCGCCATACCGGTAAGTAAGCTTACACTCATTTTCCAGTCGAATCCTAAGGGAGCCAAGACCGGTTGAATCGTCTGGCCGATACGCCCGATGTACGAATTTTGTTGGTGGTCGATTGCCTTCAAGCGTTCTAACTCCTCTATCGTATCTGTTTTTTCTTGAGAATCCAACTCCGTATTTTCGATCTCCGCTATCTGGCGATCAAACTGATCTCCGCTCTCCGAATGTCTGGGGAAATACCCAAGGAACCAGATGACGATAGAAGCGACCAAGATGATACCTCCCATCTTGTGCAAGTATTGTTTCGCTTTCTCCCACATATGGATCATGATGGATTTGCCGGTAGGCATCCGGTAGGGGGGGAGTTCCATTACGAAAGGAACATCCTCCTCGTTAAACAGGAAGCGTTTGAAAAGACGGGCCATGATAACTGCCAGCAAGATTCCGGATACATATAAAGCTAATAACACAAAGCTGGCGTTCTTCGGGAAAAACGCCCCGGTCAGCAATACATAAACCGGCAGGCGGGCGCTACAGCTCATCAACGGATTTACCAACATCGTTATCATCCGGCTATTACGGCTCTCTATCGTACGGGAGGCCATGATAGCAGGAACGTTACAACCGAATCCCATCACTAAAGGGATGAACGACTTTCCATGCAGTCCCATCTTATGCATGATCTTATCCATGATAAAAGCCGCACGTGCCATATATCCGGAGTCTTCCATGAACGATATGAACATATACAGAATCAAGATATTCGGCAGGAACACGATAACACCTCCCACGCCACCGATGATACCATCCACGAGAAGATCCTTCAAAGGTCCTTCCGACATATGGCCGCGCACGAAATTACCGATCACCTCGACCAATGCCTCTATCCATTCCATCGGATAGCCTCCCAAACGGAAAGTGGCCTCGAACATGATCCACATGAATAGGATAAAGATAGGGAAGCCTAAGACTTTATGCGTGACGAATAGATCGATGATCTGCGTATTCGTTGCCTCTTTGATCGTATTTTGCTCGTAAGTCTCACGCAACGCTCCGGAAATAAAGCCATAGCGTGCGTTCGTGAATGCGGTCTCACAATCCTCTTGCAATAACTTTTCTATTAGGGCTGTATTACGGTCTCTTTCTTGGAAGATCGTTTCAGCACCGGGCAGCGTTTTTATAAATGTCTCTATCTCCCGGTCTCCCTCTAATAGCTTGATAGATAGATAGCGCTTTGACAAGCTTTTGGGTATATCCACGCTATTTTTCAAGGTCTTCCTAACATTGCTGATCCCTTTCTCTAAAGACTCTCCGTAATTAATATGGATATGACGGATGACAGGATCTTCTTCTTCGTATACCTTGATTACACGGTTGAACAAATCTTCTATGCCAAAGCCTGTTTTACTTACGGTCGGGATAATCGGTGCCCCGATCATTTTCGCTAAGGACTCATGATCGAATTTATTACCATGGCGTTCCAGCTCATCATACATGTTTAAGGCGATTACCATGCGAACGTCCATATCGATCAGTTGGGTGGTCAAATATAGGTTTCGCTCCAGATTGGATGCGTCGATAACATTGATCACCACGTCTGGTTGCTCTTCATTCAAATGCTTGCGCACGTATAATTCTTCCGGCGTGTAAGCGGATAGGGAGTAAGTACCCGGTAAATCTACGATGCGGAATGTATAGCCATTCTGTTGGAAGGTTCCTTCCTTGGCATCTACGGTCACGCCGCTATAATTACCCACATGCTCATGTGCTCCAGACGCAAAATTGAAAAGAGAGGTCTTTCCGCAGTTCGGATTACCAACCAAGGCTACGTTAATTGTTTTTCCTTTATGTAATGCGATGGCTTGCAATTCATTGCCGGAAGGCAGGATAAAAGAGTCTGCGCTCCTGTTCGTATCTTGTACCGAGGTAGCTTGTTCCTTTTCGAAATCCGCCGCGCTAACGACTTCGATCAATGCGGCGTCCGAGCGTCGCAATGAGACATCATATCCCATTACACGATAGTGAATAGGGTCTTTGAGCGGAGCGTTTTGTATAACGATCACTTCTTTCCCTCTGATAAATCCCATCTCGATAATGCGTTTGCGGAAAGCTCCGCGACCCATTACCTTTACTATAACACCTTTATCGCCTGTGCGAAGTTCTGATAATCTCATGTCCTATTAAATGTTACGCGAAGGTAGCTTGAAAACTTCGTACCACCAATACCAACTAATAGGTATTTTTTTATTTCCATGGGTTGTTTTTCGAGTATTTTATGTATGTTTGTGCCACAAATTTCAACTTTAGACAAATGAAACTACGAATTACTTTGTTCGCCACCTTATTGGTTCTTCTGTCTGCTTGTTTTACAGGCTGTAAAAAAGAATTGAAGGATTTCTCTTTTAGTTATAGTATGGAAAGTGTAGATAACTACAAACTAATGGTTCTGTTTGATAGTGACAAGACATTCCGTATCGAGGAGTATAATTATTATATGGATAATTTCGCCAAGAAACGAGATCCTAAAATTATGGAGGGGACATTGACTGACGAGGAGTTTGCTTCTTTAAAACCGATTCTGCAAAAATGTAATTTCTTTAAGATGAAAGACTCTTATGGCTTTGAGGAGGAGACGAACCGGGATTTAGGGGATATCATGTATCAGGTTTCATTTACCACGGAAGGTAAGGAGAAATTTATCTCTATCCGTAATAGCGATACCGGACAATTTTCCGCTTCTTTCGTGAAGTTGATCGGTTTTATCAATACATTCTTGAATAATCATAAGAATGACTAAACGCTTTTAGCCGGAGATGGAGAATAAACGAAACCGGGTTCTATTGTGCTTAGGCTCTAATTGGGATAAAGAGAAAAATATGGAGCGCGCGGCGGAGATGCTGCGTGCTCATTTTGTTTTTATACAGTTTTCTCAGCCAGTTTATACGGAACCGATCGATTGTCCATTATCAACTACATTTTTGAATCGAGTGGCTGTTTTGTATAGCGAGGAGAGTCCGGCGCGAATAAAGGATGTCTTGAAAGATATAGAATGCTGCATCGGCCGTAAGCCGGAAGATAAATCTTGTGGGCGTGTGCCGATAGATATTGATTTATTGCAGTGGAACGACCAAATCTTGAAAGCTGAGGACTTGACCCGTGAATATGTTCTAGATGGCATCTGCTCGCTCCTTGCCGCAGGAGAGAATGATGAATGGTGCCAATAGAAAACCAAAGGAGCCGCTGTTGCGGATCAATGCGTTGATACCTTTGCATATCAAGGAAAGAACTGGGTTGTTTCGGTCTGCGTTATAAAATCCTTTCTCTACTTTAAGCTTGAACTGGTAGGGTGCCAATAAGTCCTCATAAGTCTGTATGGGAAGGATTCGTTCGGCCCAATTACCTGTAGCCGGGTCGCAAGTATTGTATGGGTCTTCCGGGCTTGGTAAGCTCTTTTTCTCGATCGCTTTTTGAATATCGGGATAGGTCAAGCCTCTAGTCTGCCGGGCCCATGTCTCTACTTCTTTTGGGGAGAAATCCGGGCAAAGTTTCGTTATGAATTGCTCTCGTAATGTATAATAGTTGGGGGATTCCAAAGATCCACTTTCGCATCCGACCATCATCTTATGTAACCGTTGTTGGACATACGGGTTGAATGGTGTAGAGGCTGTCGTGAATAGTAGATACATGGAATCGTTTATATGGATTAAATCCTTGAAGAACAAAGATAAATCATAGACATGCTCTATCAGGTCCGTAGCGATTAAAAGTTGGGGGTAGACTTTGTTCCTTGCGCACCAGTCCGCAAGAACATCTGAATCTCCATGGAGTATGATATCGGGGCCTATTCCTATTATTTGTTTCAATAGCTGGATCGTCTCCACGGAAGATGGGTTAAGATCAATATAAATAACTTGTCCTATTCCTATGGATTTCGCCAGAATACTAAGGAAGCCGGTTCCTCCTCCATAATCGATTAGCGTGACATCGGAGATAGGGGTTTGTATCGCTTGAAGTCCTCTTTGTAGGCAATCTGCGTATATATGCATGAAATAGCTTAACGCCGGCTTTAAGTTGCCGATGTATCGCTTATTATAATCGCTGATCGGTAATTTATTATAGTCGATCGCTTTCAAACGTTCGGTTAATGTATGTAATAAATCACTTCTATTCTCTTTCATCATATATCATCTTGTATAAACGTATCCCCTGATCTTCATTAGAAAAAGCAGGGAACAATAATTGTTTTCGTTTATCTATCGCCTCTTTATCTATAGGTAGGGCTATTAATTGTTCGCAAGCCCGTATCATCTCATCCGGCGTATCGGCGATATGGCATAAAGGATCTAATCCGCTACCCGCTAGCATGAGATGATTGACAATCGTATGCCTTCCGGCGAATAAGCTGTTCAAAAGCTTTAGTTTTAGGCCGGTATCTTGAAATGTGATTAGCATATGAATTTGTGCGTTGTGGATCAATGCGTCCATACGTTCCTTACTGGGATTTGCTTCTACTTTTATATGTGGGTAAGGAGCGGCTGCCTCTCGTATCAAACGGGTCGGGTTCATGCCCGCTATTATGCAGGTATGTTTTAATTGGCTGAAAACATGCTTGGTGAGAAATAACACGGCTCGCTCATTCTCGATAACGGATAACTTGCCATGATATAAAATATAATCGGATTTTCCCGGTTCGGCCGTAATCCGGTTATTCTCGTGGAAACAAGGAACGAACTCGATCCTTTGATTGGGAAATTGTTTTCGTAAATAGTCTGCGTCTGTCGTGGATACGGCGATTATCAGATTTGCGCACCGTGCTATTTTTTGATAGGCTTGGAAACGCATGGCCTCGATCCTGAAAAAGGCATTGCGAACCAATCCTTTGCCCGACTTTGCCAAGTGGCGATAATAATCGTGCTCGATATTGCACTCCCGGAATATCTTCATCCGGTTTCTTAAACGGGGATCGTTCATATAATAACAGGAGTGGAGGCCCTCAAATAAGATCGGGTAATCATTTTGTAAAAGATTCTCGATCAAGCGATGATCTTTCCGGCTATATACATTGTAAGGGAGCCATGTTAAATTAGCGATTACCCCGGTACGGCGTTTATAATAGAAAACCTTGTCGCAAATGCTTTCTAATTCCGGTGCATGCGGACGTTCATATTCGAAACAATGTAATATGAGTTTCACGCCGCAAGCACGCAAGGCTTCCAGTTTATAATACACATCAATAACCCCTCCGTAATTGGCGGGATAAGGTATATTGAACGATACTATGTTGAGGTATTTATCCATCTGCTTAAATCTCCTCAAATATACGCGCAAATTGGCTAGCTTGCTCTTTCCGGGAATAATTCGATAGCTTATCCCGATTGACGGGCGAGGTCGTATATCCTTTTTCCTGCCATTCCTCATAGTAATGTTTCAAGAAATCGTACACCTCGTCTACCCGGGTTGCGGCCAGTCCGGAATGGGTCTCCTTGATGGCTTCGGCGAGGTAAGCCTCGTCACTCTGTACGCATAAGATGGGTTTTTCTACCGCAAGCGATTCAAAGAACTTAGTTGTCATGAAGCCTTTTGGACCAGACGTGTCAAACTTATTCGTCAAGGAAAGCAGCACCGAGCTTTTGTTCAAGATGAGGGGAATATCGGATGCCGGTACATACTCATGGTAATCCATGAAAGATTGCACCCCATGTCGTTCGGCCTCTTGGCGGATGATGGAGCGGGACTCTTGATCGGTATACCATACAACTCGAAAAGTTTCGGGGATAATGACCTTGTCCTCCGTAAGACGGGCGATGGCCGCAAATAATAACTCCGGATTTCGGATCGCTAAACTTAACAACCGTCCGGTATAGGTAATGATAAACCGGGAGGTCTTGATTTGTTGCGGATAGAACAACTCAGGATCGAATCCGTTATAAATCAGTCTTACGTTGGGATTATATTGTTTGAGTACCTCCACATGCCAAGGCGATACGGTCGTGACACAATCCGCTACCTCCAAAGCGTTATTTCGCTTTCTAAGTAACCGTTTGCGAAATCGCTTTGTGATGAATGCGTCTAACCATGAAAATGTATGGAATTTATGCGATATATATTCGTTGGAGGCGTATTGCTCGATAATATCTCGTAAATCCACGACGAAAGGGAGGTTGGTATGGATCGCTAACGTCTTGGCGGCGGTTAAAGGAAAGGTGCGGTATGTGCTACACAATATTCCTTTGTACTGGTTGGTCTTTATTAAGGGAATACATGCGTTGATTATTTTCATGTCTTTATAACCAAACAAGATGTCTAGAAACATGACCCACATCCATTCGATATGCTTTGAGATCTTTCCTGATGCTTTGTAGTAGCGGACGCAATACACGTCCGCATACCCCGTAAGGAATTCGAATGTATTGTCTTCTATGTATTCTGTCACTACGGTAACTTCCCATCCCATGCGTGTCAAATATTTGCATAGATATCCCATTCTGGGGGCGAAAGCGGGTGGGAACATATCACATATGATAAGGAGTTTATTCATGGATTCAATCAGTGTTATAAGAATAGACGAACGACTTCAAACGCTTCCGCATAGGTACATCCCGCTTGGACGCCCCGTGCTCTCGCTAATGAATAGATAAAGTCCTTGGATAGATAATCTCTCGCTCCTTGCGATTTATAGGCTTTCAATGATTCTACCTTTGCGTCGATATGGCGCTCTTCCAGCCTTACAAAACATTGTGTATTGAATGTCAAGTTGTTCCAGATTAACTCATAACCTAATATATTCGTGTTTTTGAACGCTCGTAGACCCTCTTGGGCGATCGTCGTATGATCTTGGTGGATGTCGTGCAAGCTAGGGATGAAGACTAGGTCAAAATCGGATACTTTTTTCAGGCGTATTAACTCCTCTAATATCTCTTGTCTTGCGTATCCTAGTTTTCTTACTTCGTAATTGTATATGATTAGGTTTTCCGGTTCTATACCTAAGGTCTGGGTCGCTTGCTTGACCTCTGTCTTCAAGATATCTTTCGGAAAACCCTCGGGAACCGATTGCTGTGCGGTGGAGAAAGCCACATAGGTCACTTTTTTACCATCTTCTATCAGGCGTGAGATAGTTCCCCCCAACCCAAGTTCCCCATCATCCGTATGAGGGGCGAGGACTAAAATATTTTTACAATTAGTAATCATTCTTTCTGATTTATTTGAATACAGGGATTTTATTGTTTTCACTGCTTCGCTAATTCTTTTAATAGCTGGGCGTATAATTTACGTAAATAACTTCCGGACCCTTCTTGTACGGAGTCATTATGCCATAGTAAAACCAATTCACCTCCTACATTATTTACTTGTTCCACTAAATTCCGGCAATAGGTTAAAGCCCTGTCAAAATCCAGTCCCATATATTTCTCCTCCTCTAGGGTACAATCCATTATAATAAGCGGATGTAGTCGGAGAGGAGATAGCCGGCGGGTGATCGGATTGATCCAACGAACCGGGTAGCAAGTCCCTAACCGGAATCCGGAGACATCGGCGTACCCCATGGTGAAATCGTCCGTAACCCCAGCAGCCTCTATTTGGTCCATATCTTCCGGTTCCCGGATTGCCAAGAAATGATGACGGTTGAACCGAACATTTTTACCGATATGATCTTCCAGACCGGTTTTCTCTTTCCGGATAAGGCTGGGAGTCGTACCCGCTTGGTAGCTACTATGCAAACCAATAGTTACATTATGCTCTAAAGCACTTTTTATCAATTTACGAATATCTTTATTCCTCAAATCGTAATGAGGTTTGTCGTGCTTGGCTTTCCCCCCGTTCCGGATAAATAGGATAGGGTGACATTGTTCCTTCCCGATCAAGTCCTGAAGGATACTATTCTGGCGGAAAAACCAAGGGAAGGTATAAAACGGGTCTTTCTCAAGGGAACCGAATTTACCTTGAAAGGATTTATATAAACCTCTTCTATCTCTAATAGACCGTATCAAACCTTTCCACGAACGATATAGAGTCGGAGAATCTACGTCGTGCGTGAGGTAGATCTTCCGGATTTGCTTTTTTACCTCGGGTACACGTAACCGGGATTGGCGCAGCCAACGATGAAGCAGCATGCGATATTCATCCACGATCGGACGATGCAGGAAACCGGCCCGGTAGGGCAAGGACTCTTTACCGGGAAATCTTCCATGCTCATCCCGAAGTCCACGCCGTACCATCTCCTCGTATCTGGAAATGAGAAAATAAGTACTTGCGATGATATCGGCATGAACCACCCATGTATCTCTTATCCATTCCTCTTTCGGCGAGCCGAATAACAAGGGGATACCTTGAACCTCTCGCAAGGGGAGTTCTGGTAAGGAAGCGGGAGTCCCGTATGTTTGTCCATCAAAGAAGCCGGATGGAATGATAACGACGTTATATCGGTCGAATTTATTGGGATCAGCCGTGTACCCGATCGTTTCCACCAGTTCGCTAGGGACATCATCTCCTACAAGAAAGCGTATTATATAATGTAAAGTGCGATTTTTCATACCCATTTGCTTAGTTTAATGCGTGCTCTGTCTAATAAACTCAATTTCCCCCTAGATATTGTGAAAAATGGGGTTTGGATAGCTCCGAACTCGCGGAAGAAACGTTCTACTCCGGGTAACATAGACCCTTCGAAATCAAAGACCGTCGTAAATTGAGAAACGAAATGAAGACATTCCCACAGGACGTAGCTTTGCGCTCCGGAACCTCTATAGGCCGGATTTCCTCCTCCTGCGAGATAGTAAGCCGATCGATCTTGCCATACGATGAAAGCGGCCGCATGTAAATGGCCTTGCTCGTCATAACCTCCCCATAAATCACCTTGTCCTCTTTGTCGGCAAGTGGCGATCAAGTCTTTCAGTACATTCGTGTCTTCCTTGATTCGTACATGCTGGCGGTCAAATGTTTGGGTTTGTACAGCTAGGAACTCATTCAAAGGAATCCCTTTTTTTACGGATATATGGTATTTATTCTGCGCTTTCGTAATATTTCGCCGGATATTGGGGCTCATATTCTCCCATACCGCTTGATGATCCCGGATATTTTTTAATAAATAGGTATAACGTGTCGTTTGGTTATATCCCGCCCAATAAAACGGAAGCCAATCCGTAATGTCATAATTGAAATTTTGCAGGAAGTGCGGATAGCGTTTTAGTTCTTCCGTGAATTGTTTGCATAGTTCTTGACGTCGTCCTAACTCGGTCGTATATTTCGTGTCGGAGGAACTTGCGGCGAACCAAGGGCCCATCGTTTGGGTGTAAGAAGGCATTGAGACAATATCGGAATGGGGGACGTAAAGGGGGAGGGTTGCCTGTATCCTTCCCTTTTGTTCTATAAGCAAGACATCCCATTTTTTTTCTCCGCAAACCGTATCCAACCACCAGTCATGTGAGAAGATCGGTATATTTTTTTCAGTATTGCAAAGTAAACGATATTTGTCTTTATTACTCATTACAATTTTGTATAGGGGCGGGGTTTGCCCGCCCCCGCAAATTACTTGTTGGCTTTTAATGCGTCAAATATTAATTCGGATAATTCGTCTGCCAATTCGGGATTGTCCTCGACACATTGTTTTGCCGCATCACGACCCTGTCCCAATTTGGTATCATTGTAGCTGTACCATGAACCGCTCTTCTTGATGATATTCAGTTCAGAACCAAGATCGATGATCTCTCCGGAACGGGAGATACCTTGACCGAACATGATATCGAACTCTGCCTTGCGGAATGGAGGAGCCACCTTGTTTTTTATAACTTTCACACGCACTTGGTTTCCCTTGATCTCGTCACCATCTTTCAGCTTTCCAATACTACGGATATCCAAACGGACAGAAGCATAGAATTTCAATGCGTTACCACCTGTCGTCGTTTCAGGGTTTCCGAACATTACACCGATCTTATCACGCAATTGGTTGATGAAGATACAGGTCGTATTCGTCTTATTGATCGCGGCCGTCAACTTACGAAGGGCTTGCGACATTAGACGAGCTTGCAGACCCATCTTGCTGTCTCCCATATCGCCCTCAATCTCGGCTTTAGGAGTCAATGCGGCTACGGAGTCGATAACAATGATATCTACGGCGGATGAACGGATCAATTGCTCGGCTATTTCCAAGGCCTGCTCACCGTTATCCGGCTGGGAGATCCATAGGTTCTCTACATCAACGCCTAGCTTCTCGGCATAGAAACGGTCAAAAGCATGCTCCGCATCGATAAATGCGGCGATACCTCCTTTCTTCTGCGCCTCGGCGATCGCATGGATCGCTATCGTTGTCTTACCAGAAGATTCCGGACCATAGATCTCGACGATACGTCCTTTCGGATATCCACCTACGCCCAGCGCTGCGTTTAAAGCGATAGAGCCTGTCGGTATCACCTCGATATCCTCGATGCTTTCATCGCCCAGTTTCATGATCGAACCTTTTCCGTAGTTCTTCTCGATTTTATCCATTGCCGCACGTAAAGCTTTTAGCTTATCCGTGTTAGCGGCTGGTTTACCACCTTCTTCTTTCGCTTTTTCTTCGAACAAATTTTCTTCTTTTGCCATATGTGTCCCTTATAAATTAAGGATTTGATTTGCATGGTCTTTTGTCTTCACCTCTTTCGGCCCGATGATATTGGTAACAATACCTTCCTCGTTAATGATAAAGGTGGTCCGGAGAGTCCCCATGTATGAACGTCCGTACATTTTTTTCTCAGCCCACACACCAAACTGTTCTTGTAAGGCCGTGTCTGTGTCCGCTATTAAACGGAAAGGTAAGTTTTGCTTTTGTATAAAGCCTTGATGCGATTTGGCGCTATCTTTGCTTACTCCGATGATCTCGAAGCCTTTCGCTTGTAAGGCTTGATAGCCGTCACGTAAGCTGCATGCTTCCGCCGTGCAACCGCTCGTATTATCTTTCGGATAAAAATAGAGCGCTACTTTTTTCCCTTTATAGTCACTCATCTTTACCTCTTTACCGTCTTGATCGGTTCCCAAAAACTCGGGAACCTTATCGCCTATTTGTATTGCCATATTACAATTCTAAGTCAATGTTAAACAATTCATGCCAAGGCAAACCTTGCTCATTTAGCTCTTTCATGAATGGGTCCGGATTGAATTCCTCCACATTCCATACGCCCGGTTTCTTCCAAATGCCTTGCATAAATAATTTGGCGCCGATCATGGCGGGAACACCGGTGGTATAACTAACACCTTGCGCTCCTGTCTCTAGATAAGCGGCATGGTGGCTACAGTTGTTGTATACGTAATAAGTTAATTCCTTACCGTCCTTGATACCACGGATGCGGCAACCGATGGAAGTCTCGCCAGTATAATTCTCTCCCAGATCACCCGGGTTCGGCAGTACGGCTTTTAAGAATTGGATCGGAACGATTTCCTGCCCGTTGTAAAGGATCGGGTCGATACGAGCCATACCGATATTTTGGATGACACGTAGATGAGTCAAGTATTCCTGTCCGAAAGTCATCCAGAAACGAGCCCGTTTGAGGGTCGGGAAGTTTTTGGTCAAACTTTCCAATTCCTCGTGATACATCAAATACGATTCTTTCGGTCCTACATTCGGATAATTCAAGGCTTTATGTACGCTTAACGGATCGGTCTCCTTCCATTCCCCATCCTCGAAATATTTGCCACGTTGAGTAATCTCACGGATATTGATTTCCGGATTGAAATTGGTAGCGAATGCCTTATGGTGATCTCCTGCGTTGCAGTCTACGATATCCAGATAGTGTATCTCGTCGAAATGATGCTTTGCCGCATAGGCTGTATATACGCCGGTAACCCCCGGATCGAAACCACATCCCAAGATAGCGGTAAGACCGGCTTTCTCGAAACGATCTTTATAGGCCCATTGCCAGCTGTATTGATATTTGGCTTCATCAAGCGGTTCGTAGTTGGCCGTATCTAAATAGCTAACACCGTATTCCAGACAAGCATCCATGATATGCAAATCTTGATAAGGTAAGGCCAGATTTACCACCAAATCCGGTTTGAAGGCGTTAAACAAGGCAACAAGCTCTTGCACGTTGTCTGCGTCTACCTGTGCGGTTTGCACTTTCACGTTCTTGATATCGGCGGCGATCTTGTCGCATTTACTTTTCGTACGGCTAGCTACCATGATATCCGTGAAGACATCCGCATTCATCGCTATTTTCTTAACAGCAACGGTACTTACGCCCCCTGCACCAATAACTAATACTCTTCCCATTTACTAATAGAATTAATCTTGTTAATATACAGTTTACAAGGTTTTCAACCAATGGACAAATATACGGCTTTTCCTTGACAATCCCTATATATTTATTCATTTTAGAACGGAAGAGGGAAAAGAAAGATACAGCTAATGAATGTGAATAATGAAAATAGTCGTACTTTTGTCACATTTACTGTTTAAAGTTTGGACATGAGATTCTTAAATAATGTCGGGGGTGTTTTTATTCTGCTTTTATTAGCGTTGGGGTGTAAACCTGAGGCGAAGCGGAGCCGTGTGCTTGTGATCCAATCTTTTCGGTGGGATGATAAGAACTATCTGGAATTAAACTCAGATATCCGGAAAGAGCTGGGAAAAAATCGGGTGAATGCGGACATCCGTACGTTTTATCTCGACTGCGAGTGTTATATGGCTGAGGAGGAAGAGGAACGGATGTATAACTTTATCGATACGATCCGTCTTTGGAAGCCCGACATCATATTGGTGAATGATGATCAGGCTACCTATACGTTGATGAAATGCTGCCATCCTTTTGTAAAGAAAGTTCCGGTTGTTTTCTCTGGCGTCAATTTCCCTAATTGGGATTTGCTGGAAGAATATCCGAATGTAACAGGTAGCTGGGATAAGATTGATTATGAGGAGAACCTTCGTTTGATCGATCGGCAAATGGGAAAGTCTCGCATTTATATCAATTATGATAAGACCTCCTTAGGGCAGTTGGCTTTCCGGGAGTTGATAAAAGCAGTCGATACGAGCCGGTATGTGTTGGATTATAATCAATTGGCTTTCCAATTAAATGATCCGGACTTTAAGGTGGATTCCATGATGTTTAGAACCGAGATGAGAATGAAGGCGATACGTCCTTCGAAAAATATAATCCATTTCATGCCTTTTCGTAAAGCCAATGGGGAGTTTTTATTGAGTAATATTAATGGTACCTATCCTTATTGCGTATTTTTCAATATCCGTTATGACTATACATCCGCAGGCTTGTCTAAGATGTTCGTGACTCCTTCATTTACGGCAGTGCGGGAAATCTTTAATATAAACGTGGAAGTTCTGGGAGGCTATTTTTGCTCGAACCGCATGCAAGCGGCGGAACAGGCTAGGTTGGCGGCTAAAATTCTTTCCGGTACGCCTGTCTCTTCCGTTCCGATCGTAGAGAGTCCCAAAGAGTATCTGTATGATTGGGTAGAGATGCAACGTTTAGGTATTTCAAAGGAAGAGGTCCCTACTAATGTTCATGTCATAAATATGCCTATTTCCGAACGGTATAAGATAGAGGTTTTTATCGCCTCTTCCTTGGGTGTGATCTTATTGTTGGCATTGATCGGTTATTTGTTTTATCTCTATTGGCGGGAAGCTAGACGAAGGAAAGAGGTGCTCGCTAATTTAAAGCAGGAGAAAGAGCATCTTTCTTTAGCGTTGGAAGGGGGTAATATATTCGCTTGGGAATTACAGTCTGGAACTTTCCGGTTTGACAACGAGTTCTTTAGCTATGTGAATACTTCTCCCCGGGAAATTCCTTTGGATGAGCTTTACGAGATGGTCCATCCGGACGACAGGCAGAGTTTGCGCTCCTTGATTGATTTCATTTGTACGGGTACAATCTCTCATCATATCCTTCAATATCGTTGCGATTTTAACGGGAAAGGTTACCAATGGTGGGAATTTCGTTACGGAAGCTTAGAGGATGCGAATGATGGGTATGTAATCAATGGCTTATGTTTGAATATCCAAAATATCAAGGATACGGAGGAGGTATTGATCTCTGCGAGGGAAAAAGCCGAGGAGTCGGATCGGATGAAGTCGGCTTTCTTGGCGAATATGAGCCATGAGATCCGTACGCCGCTGAACGCGATTGTCGGTTTCTCGAATTTAATGAACTCGGAAGAGGTCTTGGAGCCGGAAGAGCGTGAGCAGTTCGTGAAATTGATTAATACGAACTCCGACTTACTATTGAAACTGATCAATGATATTTTAGATCTTTCCCGTATGGAATCCGGAAAGATGAGTTTTGTTTTCGATCGCCATGATTTGAATGTCTTGATCAATGAAATCTATTGTACTTTCCAATTGATGATACCCGAGGGGGTAGAGCTACGCATGCGTGTCCCCGAGATCCCGGTGGTTGTGGCGGTAGATCCTTATCGGCTGAAACAAGTATTGTCTAATTTTATCAATAATGCCATCAAGTTCACGACTTCGGGCTATATAGAAGTTGGATACTATTTCTGTACGAAAGGCGACTGCCTTCATATCTATGTAGAAGACACTGGTATCGGCATCCCTGAGGAGAAACAGAAGCAAGTCTTTGATCGTTTTTGCAAATTGGATGAGTTTGCGCAAGGCACTGGACTCGGACTGGCGATTTGCCAAGTGATAGCGCAGCGTTTCGGCGGTGAGATACAATTGAAGTCAGAATATGGTAAAGGTAGCCGTTTTACGCTAACTTTGCCTAAAGAACGTATAGGTTGACAAAGCATGGAACAAATAGAGGAACTTTCACGATTTATCAAGGAACATGCGTCGGATGATTTGAATCGTCTGTTGCTTTCCGCCTCTCGTTATCCGGGGATCGATATCCCTTTCGTGGTGGATCAATTAAAATCTCGGCGGCAGATCAAGGATAAACTACCTTCATGGTATCAAAACGATCGACTGGTTTTTCCGGCGAAGATAGCGGCGGAGCAATGTTCCTCGGAACAGACTGCCTTGTACAAACAGAGGTTGGTAGATCCACAGGCACATGTATGTGATTTGACTGGTGGATTGGGGATCGATAGCTATTTCTTCTCCCGGAAAGTACGGCAGGTTACCTATATCGAACGCTTTACCGCTTATTGCGAGGCGGCTATCCATAATTTCAAGGTGCTAGACGTTGGTAACGTAACGGTATTGAATGGCGATTCTACGGAGTTAATAGATAAGATCGATGGAATAGATGTGTTTTATATCGATCCGGCTCGTAGGGGAGAGGGGAATAAGCGGGTTTTTGCGCTGCAAGATTGCGAGCCGGACTTGACAAAGTTGGTTCCTGTCTTGTTTGGTCATGCCCCTAAGGTGATCGCTAAATTATCTCCGATGGCGGATATTCATATGACGTTGGATTTGCTTCCGGATGTGACAGCCATACAGGTGCTTTCGGTGAAAAATGAATGTAAGGAGCTTTTGTTTGTGTTGGAGCGAGGCTCGAAAGGCGGGAGTCCTCAAATCTGTTGCGTGAATTTCACTTCGGAGGAAGAGCCGGAATTGTTTGCGTTCTCATTGGTGGAAGAACGGGAAGCTGTCGCTTCCATCCGTGGAGAAGTCAAGCGTTATTTATACGAACCGAACGCTTCCATCTTGAAGGCGGGTGCGTTTAAAGCGGTCGCCACTCGTTTTGGATTGAATAAATTGCATGTCAGCAGTCATTTATATACGTCGGATGAGGTTGTCCCTAGTTTTCCGGGACGTTCTTTTGTGGTAGACGAAGTGATCCCCTTTACGAATAAACAATGTAAGACCTTGTCGAGGCAGATTCCCCAAGCGAATATCACAGTCCGTAATTTCCCCCTCTCGGTGGATGAGTTACGTAAGCGAACTAAAATTGTGGATGGAGGAACTATCTATCTTTTCGCTACTACTCTGGAAAATGGGGATAAGGTACTTATCAAAACTCATAAGATATAGGATACTGCATGGGCGTTGCAGTGTTACTGCATAGGTGCTGCAGCATTACTGCATAAGGGTTGCAGTACTATTGCAAGGCCTGTTGCAGTGATATCCGAAGGGATATAAAAAAAGTGTATGATGTTATCACCATACACTTTTTATGATATGAGGTTTATATTACTTCAATAGATTCGCACGCATTTCCTCAATCTTAGCTTTTGACTCACGAGCCGTATTTATGGTTGCTACCATTCCGCTTAACGGAGCGATTGTAGTTCCTAATTGCTCCAAGTCAGGATAATATTTAGCTAAGTCGGCTGTGATCTGCTGGATGATACCGATACGTTTTTCCATATTCTCGCTCAAACCGGCGGAAATAGCGTCGCCTTTAACAACCAAGCCCGGGTTTGCGTATACAATGGCATATTCTACAGCCATGCCCCCTAACAACTCAAGCTCAACGTCAGCCTTATCATTTTCCATCATAGCGTCGATCAATTTGTTTTCTTGGTTTTTCATGAATTTGCTTAACTCCTCTTTGCTGGCGTTAGCGGGAGCGGACTCTTTCATGATGTCGATAGCGAATGGAATGTCCAAATCCGTAGTCAATTTAACCAATACGTTCTCGATATCTGTAGTCGGCTTTTTCATAGCCTTCAATACGTTCAAGTCTGCGAAGTAGATACCGCAAGCACGTGCTTTCTGGGCTTGTGTGTTCAATTCGGAAACCTTGCTGACCGGCAACATAAAATCAGTATTAGCGACAGAGATCGTAACCTCGCCGGTAGATACTTTGTAAGGCAACTCCGAATCCGGCATATCTTTCAAGAAACGAGTAACCTCGTCTTTCAACTCGGCAGTAAGCAGACCTTTAGATACTTCTCCTGCGATAGCTGCTTCTTCCTCTACTTTTTGCTCAGCGGCGTCTTGTTTTTTACTGCTGTTGCAAGATACCATTCCAAATGTAATCGCTGCTATGGTTAGCAGGCTAACAAAACTCTTTTTCATGTTATTCTTTATTTTTAGATTATATATTTTGTCATTAATCGCTCCCTTTGTTTAAATACTTGCCGGGAAACTCTGCGAAGATAGATATAATTACCAATAAAGCAAAGATTCCTAACATTAATAAATTAAATGTAAAAGTAGAAAATGTATAACCGGCGAATTTTTTCTCATGACTATAGAAAGGCGCACGTCCCCAATTATTGTCCGGTTCCAGATAAATCTGCCCGATTTTAGGATAGATCCGGTTGTGAGCCTCCTTATAGAATTGGGTACTGGTTGAGTTAAGTACTAGTTCCTCAATGGCCGAGTTATGGTGCTCTTTTTTCAAGGTGTTCAACCATTCGGAGCCATGTTCTTGAATGACCTCTTTCCGTTTTTTCTCTAATAACGCCGTGAAATTATCGCTACGGGTATGCAGGGCTTTTTCCACTTTATCCATATAGCTCTCGTAACTCTCTTTGGACGTATAGGGGGCGATACGGGCGGCACGGGATAGTACGGCCAGTTCGTTGTGGATCGTCCGGGTGTTTTCTTCCCGTTTATTCGGGATCAGGTTGAGGCTGTTTATGAGGCTGCGCACCTCGTCGGCATGGACATTCCGGTAATATTGCGCTAGGAACTTTTCTTTTTCGACCGTGAAAAATAGGCGGTTGTAGCTGTTGTTCCGGAATTGTTCCGTAACCAACGCCTCGAATGCCCAACGTGAGGGGATAACCTCACCGATAAGGGGCACTATGTTCCGGCTGGATGCGCTCCTGCTCAAATCGTCGAACTTGACAACTAAGCCGCAAAGTAAAATCTGCGGGATTAAAAGCAGCGGTATCGTTATATAGATCGCTACGATCGAGTTTAAAGATTGCGATAGTATCAAACCTGTCAGGTTGGCGAGGAATGAGGTTGCCCATAGCGTGATCCACCAAGTAAGGAACATCTCGCTTCCGATGCCTATCAATAAATTTCCTACCACTATGAATAGCAAACTTTGGATCGCTGAGATACAAAGCAGGTAGAACATCTTTGACGAGAGATAACTGCCTCGGCTCAATCGCAAGAATCGTTCTCGCTTTAGGAGCGTCCGGTCCTTGATGATCTCTTCGGCGCTGATGCTTAATCCCGTGAAAGTAGCGACAATCACCGCCATGAAAATGTAGGATACCAGATTTTTGTTCGCCAGCAAAGAATACCCGTCATCGGGTACGAAGCGGGTGAGCAGGGCCACGATCACCGCCAATAAAGGAGTCTCCAGTAAGGCGATGCACAAATACTGCTTATTGGTCAGCTTGGTTTTTATGTTTCTTTCCAAGAAGATACAGAATTGCTTCCAGATCGAGGGCTTCTGCTGATGATTCGGGGGCAGGGGGGTAGGCTTAACCTCTTGGAACTTCGGGCGGGAAGCTACATATAACTCATGCCATTCTTTTGAAGTTATCTTCCGGATGTTTGTCTGGTTTCCGCTATCGTCTATCTTTTTTGCGTCGATAATAGTTAGGATTAATTCTGGATTGATATTTCCACAAGTGCCGCACACGCTGATATCCTGATCGGTGTAATTGGCGATCCGTTTGAAATAAGTGATCGCCTCGATCGGGTTACCGTCGTAAATCGGGTAACCGCCGGTATCTAATAACCACAGGCGATCGAACAACTTATAGATCTCGGACGAAGGTTGATGGATATTGACAACCACGAGCCGTCCCCGGTGTGTTTGTTCCTTTAACAGCATGATGACCTTCTCGGAATCGGTGGACGAGAGGCCGGAGGTAGGCTCATCCAAATAAAGGATCGCCGGCTCACGGATAAGTTCCAGTGCTATATTTAAACGTTTACGCTGCCCTCCGCTGATCGTTTTCCGGATTGGAGACCCGACGGCCAAATCCCGGATCTTGCTCAGATCCAAATCCTCCAGTATCGTATTGACACGATCCTCGATCTCCTTTTCGGTCAGGTTCGCGAAACAAAGGCGGGCGGTATACCATAGATTTTGGAATACGGTCAATTCCTCGATCAGCAAGTCATCCTGAGGCACGAAACCGATCAATTGCTTGCATTCCGGATCACTCAGCGGATGTCCGTTCAAGCATACACTTCCCTCACCGGGGATAATATTCCCATTTAAGATGCTTAACAAGGTAGACTTACCAACGCCACTTCCTCCCATGATGGCTACCAACTGGCCGGATTCAAGGTTGAAAGAGAAATTGTGCATACCGTTCTCGCTATTCTTGAAGCTGAACTCGATATCCCTCCCGGTTAATAAAATACGTTCCTTATGCTCATTCTGATTGAATACATCAAGGACATCACTATAATAAACCGGCAAGAATAGCGGGCTTTTGATTACGCTGCTGCGTTGCCAGCCATAGAAGATACCGGAAGTAAGCGGGATATCGTTCATGAATACCCGTCCGCTGCCTTGGTAGATAAAGACCATTCGGTCGAACCGGGTCAGTCTCAACACCCGTATCTCGCCCTCCAACCCCCTTCTGTAGATATGGTTGACGTCTTTATCGCTATCATCAGCGTTGATCGTAAGTATGGAGGGGGATTTTTTACCGACAACAAAGGCGTATAGATTGTCGAAGGTATCCGTGTCGATATTAAATATCGTAGCGATCTTATGGAAAATGGCTAAGTTCTCGTTCAATCCTTCATTGTTGCCATGGGCGAACTCCATGAAACGGAGAAGAAGCAATAGCTGGTCTTCCGCAATCAATTTGGGCTTGAGCTGGTTGCATACGTTGATAATAACACTCTCTCTATCGATATCGAAGTCCGGATCATCGTAAACACTTTGTATCTCATCAAATAGCTCCATATATTCTTTATGGGAGCGGATACCAAAGTGACTGGTTAAGTAAGAATTGACGGCCTGACGCGCTTGGTCACTTTCTATTTTTGCCAACGAAGCAAATATAGCGAACAAGTTCAGTAGCCCATTGAGTATAGTTTCATTCATTCATCAAAGTATTGTTTCAAATGTCTTGCAAAGATAAGGTAAGTGAAACAAAAAACAGGTCGAATGTTAGACTTTTTAAGCAGTCAAGTGAATAACATGATCAATAATTGGGCAGAAATCACCCGGATGAACATGGATAACGGGTAAACCGTAGCGTAAGATACGGAAGGCTCGTCACCCTCGACGGTCGTATTGGCATAACTCAAGGCCATCGGATTGGCCATGCTTCCGCATAGCATACCTATGTTGTGGGCGTAATCTAGCTTGAAGAATTGAGAGGCGATGAACCCGACGATCAAGACCGGTACGATCGTCAATAGGAAACCGAGGCCGATCCATAACAATCCTTCGGCACGGAAGACGGTCTCGAAGAAATGAGCTCCGGAGTCGATTCCCAGTCCCGCCAGATAGATCACTATACCGAACTGCCGCATCATCAGGTTCGCGCTCTGGGTGGTATAAGTCGTTAGGTGGAAACGGGGGCCGAACGCACCCATCAAGATTCCAACGATGATCGGTCCTCCGGCGATACCCAGCTTGATGGGGGTACTCATTCCCGGTATGGCAATTGGGATCGCCCCGATTAATACGCCCAGCGTAAGTCCTACGAATATGGCAAGCAGGTTGGGGTTATCCAGCCGTTTCAGCTCGTCTCCCAAGATCTTACCCACGTTATTCACGGAATTGGCCTCGCCTACGATCGTTAGTTTATCCCCGATCTGTAGACGGAGGTCACGGGAGGCCACCAGATCGATACCCGCACGGTTCACCCGGGTGATGTTGATCCCGTATAGGTTGCGGAGCCGGAGCGAGCCTAGCTTTACCCCGTTTACCCGGTTGCGGGTTACGACGATACGGCGGGAGATCAATTGGCTGTCGATAGCGTTCCAGTCAATATCTTCCTTATTCCAGTCCGTAGTCTCTTGTTCTCCGAAAAGTACCTTGATGGATTCGACATCCGCCTTTACGGATATGATAAGCAAATGGTCTTTTTCCTTTAAGATGGTTTCAGAGGTAGGGATCGTCACCTTTCCGTTCCTCCAGAGGCGGGAGATCACGAAATGTTTCTCTGTCAATTTCATGACTTGCTGGATGCTCTTATTGTAAATAGAGGGGTTTAATACCTGAAATTCCGCTACGTTTGTTGTCGTGTCTTGCTCCTTATGCGTGTCCTGTGTCTTTTTAGCGAATAAGGACCTCAAGATGATAATAGCGAGAATTACGCCTACGACACCTAATGGATAAGCTACGGCACAGGCCAGAGCCATATCCGTTACGTTCCTCGTATTTTCCGGATCCATCTGTAAGAGCGCTTGCTGGGCGGCACCTAGGGCCGGGGTATTCGTTACGGCACCGGATAGCAACCCTACCATAACGGGGACGGAGATTCCTGTTATCCAATGAAACACCAACGTCAAAATCAGTCCTAAAGCGATCACCCCTAATCCCATCGTATTCATTTCCACCCCGCCTTTTTTTAGGGAAGAGAAGAAACCGGGACCTACCTGCAATCCCAAGGTATATACGAAAACGATAAGCCCGAAATTCTGGGCGAAGTTCAGCATGTCCTTATTTACGGTAATGCCCAGATGCCCTGCCATAATACCGGCGAAGAATACAAAAGTAATGCCTAATGAAATGCCGAATATCTTTAGCCGCCCTAAATACACACCAACCGCCGCCACGATAGAAATGACAGCCACGGCCTGTATCATCGAGGGTTCTGCAAGCGTCTCAAGTAACCAATTCATAAGAGTTTCTTTTTTGCTTTAGAAGCGCGAAAATACATAAAACAAAGCAATTAAAAAAATTGTAGTATCTTTGCCCACGAAATAACGATGATACAGGGTGAGGGAAACGATGGTTAAATATATAAAGTGGTTGCTGCCGGTACTTTTTATCGCGTATTATAGCAGCGTCTCGCTTTTTACGCACGTCCATGTGGAGCATGGTACGACCATCGTGCATGCGCACCCTTTCAAGAAGACGGCGGACGGTACTTGCCATCATCATGCCTCTCTGGCGGAGATACAGTTGTTTCATATGCTCTCGTCTATTCACGTGATGGACGGGGCGATTCACCCGTTACGTTTACAATTCTATTCTTTAGAAGTATCTAATCTTTCCGAGTCTCCGGTCTATCCGGATCATGTCACTTCCGTTGAGGGACTGCGATACCTGCGGGCTCCCCCAGTTGTTTGATTACATATCCAGAAATCAATATCCGTTTGTAGAGACGGGGCATGCCCCGTCTCCTCGGCAATTCGTAATCATTAATATTCAAACAACTATTAATCAAGCAATGAATAAGTTTATTACACTTATACTATGCCTGTGCTGTATCTTTACGTCAGCGTGGGCAGAGGGAGACGATCATGTTTCCCTGAATCCTTCCGACGCTAATATCGTAGGTCATATCCTCGATAAGAAAACAGGAGAGCATCTCTCTTTTATCAATGTCTATCTCCACGGTACGACAATCGGTACGACTACCGACGCGACCGGTCATTATTATATGAAAAATCTTCCTGAGGGGAAATATACCTTGGTCATGAAGTCTATTGGATATAAAACCGAGGAGAAGACGGTGAACCTTAAGAAAGGGAAGACATTGGAGATTAATTTCAATGCCGAGGAAGACGCTGTCTCCTTGGACGGTGTTGTCGTATCGGCAAACCGTAACGAGACGACCCGCCGTCTGGCTCCTTCCTTGGTAAACGTGCTCGACTCCAAGGTGTTCGAGACCACACACGCGACTTCCTTGGCCGACGGCTTGAATTTCCAGCCCGGCGTGCGTGTGGAGAACAACTGCCAGAATTGCGGTTTCCAACAAGTACGTATCAATGGTCTGGAGGGCCCTTATACCCAGATCTTGGTGGATAGCCGGCCGATCTTCAGCGCCCTGACCGGCGTATATGGCTTAGAGCAGATCCCGGCGAATATGATCGAGCGGGTGGAGGTGATGCGCGGAGGAGGCTCGGCCTTGTTCGGTTCGTCCGCTATCGCCGGTACGATCAATATCATCACGAAGGAGCCGATGCGCAACTCCGCCCAGATCGCCCATTCGTTGACGATGATCGGGGGAAGCCGCCCGGATAACAATACCACCGTGAACGCCTCGTTGGTGACGGACGATCATAAGGCGGGTATCTACCTCTTCGGGCAGGGCCGCCACCGTGCCTCTTACGACCATGATGGCGACGGCTACTCAGAGCTTGGTAAGCTGGAGGGGAAGACCCTAGGATTTCGTTCTTACTTGAAGACCAGCAATTACTCCAAGCTGACTTTCGAGTACCATAACATCAGCGAGTTCCGCCGGGGCGGTAATTTATTGGATCTTCCGCCTTATGAGACGGATATCACCGAGCAGACCGACCACCAGATCAACGGGGGAGGCCTGAAATTCGATCTTTTCTCTCGCGACTACCATCATCGGCTGAATGTGTATACCTCCGCCCAGCATACGAAACGCCAGAGTTATTACGGTGCCGGAAAAGATCCGAACGCCTATGGTAACACGACGGACATGACCTTTATCGGTGGCGCCCAATACTCCTACGAATGGGACAAATGCCTTTTTATGCCCGCTACCTTTACGGGAGGTGCTGAATATAGCTACGATGATTTGCGGGACGAGATGCTTGGTTATAACCGTACGATCGCCCAGACCGTGCATATCGGTAGTGCTTTTGCCCAGAACGAGTGGAAGAATGATCGTTGGAGTTTCTTGATCGGTGGCCGTTTGGATAAGCATAATATGATGGATCACGTGATCTTTAGCCCTCGTGCGAACGTGCGTTTCAATCCGACGAAGGATATCAACCTGCGTATGTCGTACTCCAGCGGTTTCCGGGCTCCTCAAGCGTTCGACGAGGATTTGCATATCACCGCCGTGGGTGGCGACGTGGCGATCATCCAGATCTCCCCGGACTTGAAGGAGGAGAATTCGCAGAGCGTGAGTGCTTCCGTAGATTTTTATCATCGCTTCGGCCCGGTTCAAGTGAATTTCTTGGTGGAAGGTTTCTATACGGATTTACGGAACGTGTTTATCTTGGAGGAGATCGGCCGTGACGAGGACAATAACCTGCTGATGGAACGCCGTAATGGAAAGGGTGCCCGTGTGATGGGTATCAATCTGGAGGGTAAGATGGCCTATTCTTGGATGCAGATACAGGCGGGCGCTACTTTGCAACGGAGCGGCTACAAGGAGGCAGAGCAATGGAGCGAGAACCCGAATATCACCCCGCAGAAGAAGATGTTCCGCTCTCCGGACGTATATGGTTATTTCACTTCTACCTTCACGCCGGTCAAGCGTTTCTCCGCTTCCTTGACAGGTACATATACGGGAAGTATGTTGGTGCAGCACTTGGCGGGTTATATCCCGGAAGATCGTGAGGAGAAGACTCGTGATTTCTTCGACTTGAATCTTAAGCTGGCTTATGACTTCCCGATCTTCAAGTCCGTGACTTTACAGGTAAATGCTGGAATCCAGAATATCTTCGATGCCTATCAAGATGATTTCGACAAGGGAGCGCACCGGGATGCCGGGTATATCTATGGCCCGGGGATTCCCAGAAGTTATTTCGTGGGGTGTAAGATCAGTTATTAAATACTCGGCGAGCCTCCGCGGGGCTATTCCTCCACTATTCTCTCTATATAATTTGGCGGCAGGGTGGTGCGTGGCACTTTCATGCCGCCAAACCATTTATGCAAAGGCAAATCGAAACCAGTTCCATTCATGTAATTATAGAGGGAAACGCGAAGCCCCTCGCTGAAAAGCTCCGGATCGCAGCCGGAAAGCGCCTCGAACTGTACGTCATTACGGGCGAATCCCCCAAAAGGAGACTCCGTGACACGGCAACTGTACTCGGCGGGGTGCAACCCCACAGGACTATGTGCTGTCATGGCGAAACGATGCCAAAATCCGGATTGGATCAGCCCTAGCTCAAACATTTGCCGGACTGTTTCCAAGGAATCTATGGTTTCTTGAGCGGTTTGGGTCGGGAAACCATACATCAAATAGGCATGGACCATGATACCAGCCCCGGTAAAGTTGTTGGCGACCCGTGCCACCTGAGCCACTGTCACCCCTTTATTTATCAGTTTGAGGAGTCGGGGAGAGGCTACTTCCAGGCCTCCCGATACGGCGATGCAGCCACTTCGTTGAAGAAGGTCGCATAGTTCCTCAGTATAGCTTTTCTCAAAACGAATATTTCCCCACCACACGACGGTTATCCCACGGCGGATTATCTCCTGCGCCATTTCCCGTAGCAAGGCGGGTGGAGCGGCCTCGTCCACGAAATGGAAGCCGATTTCACCGGTTTGCTCGATCAAGCGCTCCATACGGTCTACCAAAGTCTTGGCTGTATTCGGCTCATATCGTTTGATGTAATCCAATGAGCCGTCGCAGAAGGCGCATTTCCCCCAGTAGCAACCGTGCGCCAAGGTCAGTTTATTCCAGCGACCATCGCTCCAAAGCTTGTGCATCGGGTTGGCCATTTCCATGACGGAGATGTATTTGTCCAGCGGCAAGCCCTCGTAATCCGGGAATCCGGTCTCGCTTTGCCGGCAAGCGGGGTAAGCGGGATTATCTTGATAAACGACCCGGCTACCGCTCTCGTCCAAGGAGAAGGTGCGTACCAGTTCCTCTTTTGGGATCGCCCCGTCTAGATAGCGTAACACTTGGAAAAGTGGGTCCTCTCCATCATCTAGCAAGAGATAATCGATGTATTTGAAGAAGCGTGTATCCGTGATGGAGCGAAGTTCCGTATTCACGAAACCACCTCCCATAAGGATCGGGATATCGGGATGTGCCTGCCGCAGCCACTGGGCGAGCCGGAGGGAACTGAATAAATTCCCCGGGAAAGGTACGCTGAATGCGATCACCTTGGACTTGCTCTCGGCTATGTGCTTTTCTAATAGCGGCTGCGTCATGCGATCGATAAAGCTGAAAGGCTTTTGGAGGGCTTCCTCGATCTCGTCGAAGGAGGAGGCGCAGCGGCCTAGATGCTCGGCATATCGGCTGAAACCGAAATCCGGGTCGATCGTTTCCCGGATCAAGTCGCAGAGATCCTCCAGATACAAGGTTGCCAGATAACGGGCTTTATCCCGTAATCCCGAAGTACCGAATGCCCATTCCAGCTCCTCCTCGTTTTGGCTCCCGCGATCGCTTTCTGGAAGGTAATCTTGATTACAGATGCGATAAGCGAGAGGATCGTTCTTTCCTTGAAGGAAAGCGACAACGGCGGTTATCGTGTCGATATACCGTTGCTTATTAGCCAGCATCCCCCGGACTTTAGCCGGATATTTACCTTTCCGTCGCTCGATCTCGGCGAATAACTCCCCGAGACCCTGCGTGGAAAACAAAGTCAAGATTGTCTCGATACCCAGATCCGCCTGCCCGGCACGTACACCCTTTGCCTCCAAATAACCTTTTAGGTAAGCCGTGGAAGGATAAGGCGTATTGATCTGCGTAAACGGAGATAAAACCAGAAGAACCGAAGCTAATCCCATATCAACTCAACTAATTTTCAATTATTCAAGCTATTGTTGATAGACTCGATATAGTCCAGAATCTCATCCCGTCCCTCTTTCTTCTCCGAGGAAGAGAGGAAGATCGGAGGAAGCTCTTCCCAAGTCTCCAGTAATTTATCCGTATAGACTTTTAGGTTCTCTTTCAAGCGTCCCTTGCTGATCTTGTCGATCTTCGTGAAGATGATAGAGAAAGGAACCCCGCTCTCACCCAGCCATTCCATAAACTCCAGATCGATCTTTTGCGCCTCGTGGCGGCAGTCCAAAAGGACAAATAGGTTGGTCAGTTGCTCGCGATCGAGGATATAGTTCTCGATGATACGTTTCAATTGCTCCCGGTTCTCCTTGCCTCGTTGGGCGAAGCCATACCCCGGAAGATCTACCAGATACCACTCGTCATTGATAAGAAAATGATTGATAAGTAAAGTCTTACCCGGTGTTTGAGAAGTCATCGCCAAGCCCTTCTTGTTGGTAAGCATATTGATCAAGGAGGATTTGCCTACATTACTTCGTCCGATGAAGGCATACTCCGGCTTATTACCCTCGGGGCATTTCCTTACGTCTGTGTTACTGATAACAAATTCTGCGCTTTTAATTTCCATAAAATATAAATTAATGAATAATGAATAGTGAATAGTGAATAATGAATAATGGCGAAGCTTAATTTTCAATTTTCAATTTTCCATTTTCAATTGCCGAAAGCCACAGCCCGGCGAACGTGATGCCTCCGTTTACCATAAGCATCTCATAGCCGAACGTATAGCCTGCGTATTGTTTCACCAAGAAATCCGTGGCGAGGCAAATCAACGGGGAGGCTATACAGATATAGGGCACGTATTTGTCACGGGGGTTCCGCTTCGTGAAAAGCCCGAAAACAAACAGCCCCAATAGAGGACCATACGTGTACGACGCTATCATGTAGATCGCGTCGATAACACTCCGGTTATTTACGGCCTTGAACGCCAAGATGATCAAGACGAACAAGACGGATATCATCACGTGTACCTTTAGGCGGGTACGTTTCGCCCTTTTCGCTTCCTCTCTCTGCACGCCGAGGATATCCACGCAAAAAGAGGTGGTGAGCGCTGTCAACGCCGAGTCGGCGCTACTGAAAGCCGCCGCTATGATACCGATCGTAAAGAAGATCAAGATACTCCCGCCCAAGATCCCCGAGGTACAAAACATCGGGAGGATATCGTCGTTGAGGGTTGGCAACTGGATGCTCCGCTGTGCCGCCAATGTCAGTAGCAGTACCCCCAGCGCGAGAAACAAAAAGTTGACCGGCGTGAAGGCGAATCCATATGTGTACATATTTTTCTGGGCATCTTTCAAGCTCTTGCAGGAGAGGTTCTTTTGCATCATGTCCTGATCCAGCCCGGTCATGACGATCGTGATAAAGATACCGCTGAAGAACTGCTTGAAGAAGTTCTGCGTACTATGCCAATCGCCGAACTCGAAGATCCGGAAATGAGGGCTTTCCACCAAGGTCTGCGCCATACCCCTGAAATCCAGTCCCATCTTGTCCTTCACCTGCCAGATGATCACGATCAACATTGCCACGAGACAAAGGGCCTGCAACGTATCTGTCCAGATGATCGTCTTGATACCGCTCCGGAACGTATATAGCCATACCAGCAGGATACTGAGGATAGCGGTCACGGCGAATGGGATGTTCCAAGCGTTGAACACGTAGGTTTGCAAGATCAAGACCACCAGATATAAGCGTGCGGCCGCCCCTACGATCTTCGAGAGCAGGAAGAATGAGGCCCCTGTCTTGTACCCCCTTCTCCCGATCCGGTCATCCAGATACGAGTAGATGGAGGTAAGTTGCAACTTATAGTATAGCGGTAGCAATACCTTGGCTATAATGATATATCCCACGAAGAAGCCTAATACAGTCTGCATATACGTCATATCGATCGCCCGCACCATGCCGGGTACCGATACGAACGTCACCCCCGATAAGGATGTCCCTACCATACCGATAGAAACGATATACCAAGGTGATTTCCTGTTCCCGAGGAAGAATGCCTCGTTGCTGTTATTACGTCCCGTGATCCATGCTATCAGCAGCAAGACGGCGAAATAGGCAGCGATAATAAAAAGGATCATATAGCTGTTCATGTATTGCTAACTTCTGTCTTCTTCTGCGCAAAGATACGGCTTTACTTTGAAATAACCGGCATATGCGTGGATTCTACCGTGATGGGTTTCTTGAAGCCCTTTAGGTAGTCCATGAAAGCGTCGGTCGATATGATACCTAATTTATCGAATTCCGGGATCTCGTAGCCCTTGAATAAAGAGGCGTCGTACCCGTCTCCGCCATCGGTGATGAAAGCGTCTAGGGTCACCACGCAAGGGGTATTGTCCTCGATCTCGGTCTTTTGCCCGTCTCTTGTATAGACTATTTTCTCGATCTTATTTCCGCTTAGGGTAAGCGTGAGGTCGGAGGATTGAAGGAAACCGTTCGGATTCTTCCGTCCATCCTCCAATAGCTTCTTCAACCGCTTGCCGTCGAAACGATAGGCAACGATAACGGAGCCGAAAGGCAGGATGTTGCCGGCACGCAGTCGGGTGATATCCCCTTTCGGAAGGGCCGCACGGATACCTCCGTAATGGTTTACGCCGATCACCGGCTGATCCTTGTAAGCGGGCATCTCTTTTTGGAAACGCTTGGCGTAAGCGGCCGTGACCAACGCCCCGATAGGCGTATAGTCGAACTTATTGATGGTACGGTCGTGGATCAAGGCCTCTTTTGCCGTGGCAAGTTTCTCGTTCAGCCGATATTTATCCATGATCTTCTCCACGGCCTCTCGCATCTCCGGGTTCTCCTCGCAGGCTACACGCACGGTATCCCCTTGGATGAAAGAGATATCCCGGTGTCCGTTGAAATCTTGTATCTGGAACAGCAGTTTCCCGATATGGGTACCGTTTACGCCGGCTTGGATGATGGGGATGTTATTGATTTTATCGAGCACCAGCTCATGCGAGTGGGCGGATATGATGGCGTCTACCTTATCGATGAACGGCAGTCCTTGGGCGTTCTCCTCGGTGATGCGGTAAGGCATTTTCATATCCGTGCCGATGTGCATCAAGAGGATAATCATATCGATCTGGCCCTCTTTCTTTAACTGGTAGACGGTTTGTATGCAGGCCGCTCCCAGCGGATGCGTGAACTGAAGCCCTTTCAGGTTCTCCGGCTTGGTCTTGACGTAGGTGTCCGTCGTGGTCAGTCCGATGAAGGCTATGCGCAGGGAGGAGCCATCTTTCAACTTACGCTCTACGATACGATAGGGACTCAACCAGTCGGGGTGAGTATATCTCTTCTCTTCGGTGATATTGGCGGCCACATGGGGGATATTCAAAGCGGCGGTGTCCACTAGATAAGGAAGCCCCCAGTCGAACTCGTGGTTACCGATGGCGGACATCTCCACGTCCATCGCCTCGTACATCTCTTTGATAGGCTCGCCTTTCGTGATCTTGGAGAAATAGCTTCCGCTGAAATTATCTCCGCCTGAGACAACGATGGAATGCGGATAGCGTTGCTTCTCGTTTTGTGTCATTTGTACCAACCGGGCGGCTCCCGGCGTGATCCCGTCGGAGGCGAAAGCCCCATGGAAATCGTTGAATGAGAAAATGGCTAAAGTGTCTATCGAGCTAGACGGGGTGGCGATATCTTGAGCGAATAGGGGAGCGGTTAGCGCGCTGCCTAGTAAAATCGCCGATACGAATTGTTTTTTCAGTCCCATGGTTGTATGTATTAATAGGGACAAAAGTAGGAAAAATAACGGGATTCACCGAGGAAAACGCCCGATTCGTCGAATTCTTTTTGATCGTTTTAAACCTTCGGCCTACCTTTGTATCATAGTAATAGCTCGTGAGAGTGAAAGCGAACCGGTTGTTCATCATAACCGGGAAATAGGTAAACATTAAGTCAAAGGGCTGCCGTCTGGATAAGATGCGGCCCTTTTGATTTATTCGGACTTGAGGTTGTTTACGGGATTGTCGTGGGTGGTACGGAATACGTTATATCCGGAAACCGCCAGTATGACAGTGAGTACCAATACGCCTCCTCCCACGAATAGATACCAGGATAGCTGGATCTTCTCCGAAAATTGCTCTTGCCATTTCTGGGAGATATAGAAAGCGATACCGCAACCAAGTAAGATGGCCGGCAATGCCATGGTGATGATATCTTTCAAGAAAATATGGAGTATGTCTTTTACCGTGGCTCCGTTAATCTTGCGGATCGCCATTTCTTTCCGGCGACGGTTCACCTCGTCGTTCGTGTATCCGATCAATCCGATGAAGACGATCAGCAAGGTGACGATGCCACCGATCATGACGGAGTCACGGAATTTCCGGGAGGAGGTGTATCCTTCCAGCATCTCGCTCTTGAAGGAGATTACGTTGAGTTCTTTATCCGGGATGAGTTGCCCCATTAGATCCTGCGTCTTGCGTAGAGCCTCGGAAGAAAGACTATGGTACCGAATGACCATATGTTGGGCCGCCCCTTTCGTATAGAACATGATCTTGGCTCGCGGATCTTCTCCCGCTATGGAACCTAGGCGGAAGTCCTCGAATACGCCCCGGATCGTGAAGAGAGGCATCGACTCGGACTTGGTATCGTGTCCGGTTATTTGTACCGTCTTGCCCACGGCTCCATCCTTCCAGTCGGCGAAAGGTTTCATGTATTCAATGAAATTGCGGCTCACCAGTATCTCTTGCGAGGAGGTGGTATTCTCTGTGAAGTATTGTCCTTCTACGATCGGGATTTCCAATACGTTCAGGTAATCGTTTCCTACGTCGTAGAGGTCGGCGATGTTGAATAGTTCCCGGTCGTCTCCCGGAAGATAGACGTTATTGCCCGAGGCTCCCCAGAAAGGAAGGTTATAGCAAGTCGTGATGGCGTCTACCTCGGGCAATCTCTGGGTTTCCTCGATCAGTTTGGCACGCCCCGTGGAGTCTACGGCACCGATATACACATAGGCGAGGTTCTCGGGATTGTATCCCGGATGATCATTTACCATATGGTCGTATTGCTTGCCTACCACTAGCAATAAGGAGGCGAGGAAGCTGATTGCCGTGAACTGGAAGAACAAGAGTCCCAGTTTCCAAAGGCGGCGTGCTTCACGAATACTCCGGAAAACAGCCGCTACAGGAATGCGTCCTAAGAACCAGCCGGTAGCTATGCCCGTAGAGATAAGTACGACTATGACCGTGAGGCATATCGCCCACATACCCGTGGATAGGAATAACGATCGGACTCCCGTGCCGATCAGCTCCTTTATAATTCCTTGAAATCCTAGGATCAGAAGTACGACCAGCGCTAGCGCGACGGTGACGTGGGTCCCTACCTCGGACAACGCCATACCTTGGATATCCTTACCGCTCGCCCCGTAACATTTGCGTACGGCCATCTCTTTCGTGCGGTTCACGATGGAGGAGATCACGATCAATATATAGTTCATTACGGCGGTGAAGATCAATACGAAGGCGATGAACGAGAGGATCAAGGCCATACGTTTGGCCATATCGTCCTCCATATGTACGTTGAGTAGTTTGTGGAAGGTGAAGGTCAGTTCCACGCCGGCTTTCTTAAGGTCGTTTACGGGGAAATGCTTGTCGATCATCTGTCTCATTCCCGCTTCCAACTGGGCCTCTGTCGTACCCGGCGATACCTTGACATAACTTTGGTAGCGGTCGTTTCCGGTTAACATATGGGTTCCGTCCCACATGAACTTGCTAATGGAAGAAAGGGATACGATAATGTCATAACTCTGTTCGGTGTTGTCCGGTAGTTTCTTGAATACGCCGCCTATCGTGAGGGCTTGTCCCGGCGCGTCGTCAATCTCGAAGCGTTTTCCCATCACGTTACCGCCGATACGTTCGGCGATCTCGTCGGATACGAGCACGTACATGGGTTGGGAGAGAACTTGCTTAGGGTCTCCGATGAGCATGGGGCGGGGCAATACGTCGAAAAGACAACTGTCCGCTAGGATGAAGGTCGCTTTGAGCCGATGCTTGTTGTCGGACATCGTAAAAGGGGAGTTTCCCCGGAAGTACGTATAGCGTGTGGCGGCCTCGATCTCCGGTGTCTCTTGTTTCAAGAGGGGGATTACTCCGGCGGGCGTTTGCCCGTGGTCGCCCACTTCCCCGTTCATGAAAAATTTCTCATATACTCGATAGATCCGGTCTCCGTCCGGATAGAAGTTATCGTAGGTGTTCTCGAAGTGGACTTTAGCGATCAGCACCAAGCCGATGGTCAGTCCTATACCCAAGGAGATAATCTTCATTACATTGTGTTGCCCTCTCTTAAAAAGGGAGCGAATTGCGATCCCGATGTTTTTCATATTGTTATTGTATTATTTTCCGGTAAGATAAAATCAAATACCGTGCCATTGTGTTTATGTGGTTGAAAAACAGAGGGGTGAGTAGCGTATGATTATTTATGAGTGTCCAATAATTGGACAAGGGTGTCCAGATTTTGGACACCTTTGTTTAATACCTTTTCTCAATAGAGGCTCCGGGGAAATAATGCGTGAGGATTTTCCGGTACGAATACCCTTTGGCTCCCATCACGGCGGCTCCGATCTGGCAAAGCCCTACGCCATGTCCCCATCCGGCTCCCGTCAAGATGAAGCGGGAGGGGATATCGAGGCGGATATCCTTCTTATCGACAACAAAGGCCGAGCTGTATAGATGCGTCTCGGATAATGTCCGGCGTATCTCAAGCTCTTTGCCGATGGTGAACGAACGGCGTACCCCTACGATCTTGAGTTTCGTGATACGTCCGGACGAACCTCTTTCCAACGGTACAAGATCGATGATCGGCCCGAAATCCATACCCGTTTTCCGGTGGATCAACCCCGATAGTTCCTCTTGCGTGTATTCTACTTTCCAACGGTAGAAATCCGTGGTCTCTTGATCGTAGTTGTTTAGCACTTGGCTAAGGATCTCCTTGTCCGTTGTATTACAGAAGGCTTCGGGTGAGGTACGTATCCATTGTTCCGCTTCCCGCTCGTCCGTCAAGTCGGGATAGGCGGGAGTCTCGCCGTCCCTCAATGCGGTAAGATAGGAGTGGGGAACCGGTTCCCAGCAATTCTCGAATTTCTCGGTCACGCCTCCGCAGCATTTCGAGAACCGGGCGTCGCAGATCGTATCGTTATCCATCAATACCTCTCCACGGGTCTCTTTGATCACCTCCCTGACTATCGGGTTCGATGCCCGGGTAATACCTTGGTAACGCTGGCAATGGTCGTCGGCACAGACATCGAACAACTCATGGTCCTCCCGGTCGTACCAGCGGATCAAGGTCTCGTTGTCGCGGTAACAACTTTTATAGGGCGTAACCGATCCGTTCAAGTTGAAATTCTTCTCGACCTGCGCCAAGAGCCAGCTTCGCGAGATCACGGCATGGGCTTTCAGCAACTCTTTGGAGGCGTTGGCGCTCATCTCCGAGGAGATTACGCTGGTAAGGTATTCCTCCACGTCCACTTGGTTGATCGTGACGATTCCTTTATCGGTCGCCACGAGGTTCAACGCTCCCTTGAAGCGTTGATCCTCCTGTCGTTGCCAGTGAAAATCCACGCCGATCGTGACCGCCTTCAAGTCGAAAGAGGATTGCGGGCTGGTCGGCTCGAAGAATAGCTCCTGATAAAGCTTCCCATTGTACACGATCTTGCCGTTTACCCAGAGGGCACGTTGCTCGCCTATGGTGAACGTGCCGGTTTCCGTATGTACATACTCTTCGTTAAAAACAAATGAGATCGCTTTGTGGGTCATGATTCCCACATTGATTACAGGTGCTTCCATATCCTTATTCCTTTATTCTATTCTTTTTTCGCGTTCAGGGAATTAAATGTGAGGTAAGCGATCATGACAAGGTACATGACAACCGCCAGTATCTCGGCGGCATTGCTAGATGCCCATTCCTCGTTCATCAAGTTGATTCCGCCGAAGCGTAAGGCCGCGCTGACCACCCCCATCAAGGCACCGCCGGCGATAAAGCCGGAAGCCAGTAACGTACCTTTCTCCAAGCGGGCCGAGTTCAAGCTTTGGTCTTTGCTACGGCTTCCTACGTACCAACTGATCGCTCCACCGATCAAAAGCGGCGTATTTAGGTCCAAAGGGATAAACATACCCAAGGCGAATGCCAACGCCGGTATCTTGCAGAAGTTCAATACGACGGCGAGGACGGCTCCGATCGCGTATAAAGCCCAAGGTGCCCCCGAACCACTCATCAACGGCTCGATAACGGCGGCCATAGCGTTCGCTTGCGGAGCGGCCAATTGTCCGGTCGTGAAACCGTACGTCTGGTTCAATATCAAGATCACGCCTCCTACCGTAGCGGCAGAAACTAGTGTGCCTAAGAATTTCCAAGTCTCTTGCTTGGCGGGTGTGCTCCCCAGCCAATAGCCGATCTTTAAGTCGGTAATGAAACCTCCCGCCATGGAAAGCGCCGTACAAACCACGCCTCCGATAATCAGGGCGGATACCATGCCGGCCGGCCCTTTCAACCCTACGGCGACCAAGATGATGGAGGCGAGGATCAACGTCATGAGCGTCATGCCCGATACCGGGTTCGTCCCTACGATAGCGATAGCGTTTGCCGCTACGGTCGTAAACAGGAAAGCGATCACCCCGACCAGCAATAAGCCGATGGCGGCATGGAACCAATTATGAAGTACGCCGAACTGGAAGAACAGGAAGGTGACGATCAGCGATACGATGATACCGATCGTTATCACTTTCATCGACAAATCCTTTTGCGTACGTATAGTATTACTCTCCACAGCGTCTCCTTTTCCTTTCAACTCGTTTGCCGCCAAGCCTACGGCTCCCTTGATGATTCCCCAAGAGTTGATGATGCCGATCACCCCGGCGGTAGCGATACCTCCGATACCGATGTGGCGGGCGTAGGTGGTGAAGATTTGCTCGGCGCTCATGCTCCCGACGGTCGCCGTGATAGCGTCATTGCCGAACGTAAGTACGTCGGCGCTGAAAATGGCGGACATGGCGGGGATGATCACCAGCCATACCAAGAATGAACCGGCGCAGATGATCAAGGAGTATTTTAATCCGATGATGTAACCCAGACCTAGCACGGCAGCACCCGTATTGACCTTCAACACGATCTTGGCTTTCTCCGCCAGCATCTCACCGGCTCCGACGATACGGGTACTGATCGTCTCGCCCCACCAACCGAAGGTGGCGATGATGAAGTCGTACAAACCACCGATTAATCCGGCGAAGATCAAGGGCTTCGCTTGGCTTCCGCCTTTCTCGCCAGAGACGAGTACTTGCGTGGTAGCCGTAGCTTCCGGGAAGGGATACTTACCGTGCATGTCGGATACGAAATATTTACGGAACGGGATTAATAGCAAGATCCCGATGATACCTCCTAACAAGGAACTCATGAAAACCTCGAAGAAATTGACCGTGATCTCCGGATATTTGTCTTGCAGGATATAAAGGGCGGGCAAGGTGAAAATGGCCCCCGCCACGATCACGCCGCTACTAGCCCCGATAGACTGGATGATGACGTTCTCTCCCAAGGCGTTCTTCCGCTTGAATCCGCTGGACAACCCTACGGCGATGATAGCGATCGGGATGGCGGCCTCGAATACTTGACCGACCTTCAGGCCCAGATAAGCGGCCGCCGCGCTGAATATCACCGCCATGACCAATCCCCAAAGGACGGACCAAGGCGTAACCTCCGGATAGTGTTTGTTGGGAGACATAAGAGGCTTGTAGCTTTCCCCTTCTTTTAATTCTCGGTAGGCGTTTTCTGGCAGCCCGGTTACCTTTTCTTCATTTTCTGGTTTCACGATATTAAAATGTTAGATTATTAGTTCGTAATAGCTCCACCAAACGGGTGTTGGGTGACAAATTTATGTTTTCTGGCTGAGACATGCAAGGATTCTTTAGAATAGTTAGGGCAACCGTACCCAAATTATCTATATGAATTCTTGCCCAGTAGCGTATGAATTCTTGTTCGCATGCTGTATAATTCTACAAACCACGGCGTGATCTGTACAGACCAAGTCGTGGAATATACAAATCACGTCGTGGTCTGTACATCCCACGGCGATCATTTGGAAATAGATCAAGTAGTAAGTATGTTTGTATATGGCAAAAAGAATGTTTATTACTTGAGGACATGAACAATTATACCTAGAGCAGTTATAGTTGTACATATCAAGCAAGAGATGTGCGACTTGAATGGGATGGGGGAGAAGCCGAGTAAATAATTTGAGGTTTATCGTTAATTCGTAAATTCTTTCTATTTTTGTAGTCAAATACAGAAAGTAGATGAATCAAAGATATCCTTCAGCCTTGTTGGAAAATGCCGTGAATGAATTGGCTTCCTTGCCGGGAGTGGGGCGGAAGACAGCGCTCCGGCTGGCGCTTTATATGTTGCGCCGGGATGTCGGTTATACGGAAAACTTCGCTGCGGCCTTGGTCGCCCTCCGTCGAGACGTGAAGTACTGCAAGGTCTGTCATAATATATGTGATGATGAGGTTTGCTCTATTTGCGCCAACCCCAGCCGTGACCATTCCTTGGTTTGCGTGGTAGAGAATATCAAGGAGGTAATGGCGATAGAGAATACCGGGCAATTCCGTGGCGTATACCATGTGTTGGGCGGGATCATCTCGCCAATGGATGGTATCGGACCGGGAGACTTGCGTATCGACAGTCTGGTGCGACGTGTGGCCGAAGGTGAGGTGAAAGAGATCATCTTAGCGTTGAGCACTACCATGGAAGGCGATACGACTAACTTTTTTATTTACCGGAAGCTATCCGGTTACGATGTGAGGATCAGTGTCATCGCACGTGGCGTATCTATCGGTGATGAGATCGAGTATGCCGACGAGATCACCTTAGGACGATCCATTATCAATCGTACCGAGTTCAATCTCACCTCTTCTAATTCATAAATCATAACTCATAATTAATATCCGGAATGACCTACGAAGAAACCAAGTTGTCCGTTATCATCGTTAACTATAACGTGAAGTATTTTCTGGAGCAATGCCTCTATTCTGTCCGTGCCGCCGTAACGGGGATGGACGCCGAGGTGTTCGTGGTGGATAATAACTCGACGGATGGATCTGTCGAATATCTCCGGCCTAAGTTCCCGGAGGTGGTTTTCATTGAGAATAAAGATAATCCCGGTTTCGCCAAGGCCAATAATCAGGCGATTCGCCAGTGCACCGGTGAATACGTGTTATTGCTGAATCCCGATACCGTGGTGGGAGAGGAGAGCCTCCGCAGCCTGTGCTTCCAGATGGATGAGGATCCGGAGATCGGGGCTATCGGCGTGAAGATGCTGAATGGGCACGGGGTATTCTTGCCGGAGAGCAAACGGGCTTTCCCTTCGCCTTGGGTGTCGTTCTGCAAGATATTCGGCCTTTCAAAGCTGTTTCCTAACTCTCCGGCATTCGCACGTTATAGCCTGCCGTATCTGGATAAAGAGCAGACGCATAAGGTGGAGGTGCTGGCGGGTGCGTTCATGTTGCTTCGCCATGAGGCGTTGGATAAGGTCGGCTTGTTGGATGAGTCGTTCTTCATGTATGGGGAGGATATCGATTTGTCTTATCGGATCGTGTTGGGAGGCTATAAGAACTTGTACGTGCCGGAACGGATCCTGCATTATAAGGGGGAGAGTACGAAGCATGGTGACTTGAGGTACATAAGGGCTTTTTACGGTGCCATGTTGATTTTCTATAAGAAATATTATCCGGGGTCCGGCTGGTTGATGCGGATACTGATCCGGTTGGCTGTCCTGCTGAAAGCTTGCTGGGCGACGATTTCAGCCCCTCTACGCAAGAAGGCTAAAGCGGTTAAGCATCGCCGCCTTTTGATCTTGTGTAGGGAGGATCATTTTGAGGAGGTAAAGGCCGTTTGCCTGAAAGCTATGCCGGATCTGGAATTCGTGAATCTCTGGGATTTGGACGTGGAGCGTGTGATGGATGCTATCTGTCGCAAGAACCAGATGAAAGGCTTTACGGACTACGCTTTCTGCTTCCCCGATGCCCGTTACGAGCAGATGCTCTTGTTTATGGACAAGCTCGTGAACAAGAAAGCGGTTTACCATATATATACGAAGAAGAGTGGTCGGCTTGTTTAAGTAATCCTTGGGTAAATATGTTATTGTCGAATGATAGAGTCCGTTTGAGGGCATTGGAACCAGAGGATCTGGAGTTGTTGTATCGTTGGGAGAATGATCCGGAGTTATGGGAAGTAGGGAATACCTTGGCTCCCTATTCCCGTTATATATTGAAGGAATATATAGCGGGTAGCGACCGGAGTATCTATGAGTCTCGCCAACTTCGCTTCATGATCGAGGATTGCGATACGGGGACTTCCGTGGGGATCGTGGACTTATTCGATTTTGAGCCGCATCCGAACCGGGCGGCTTGCGGTATTATGCTGGATCGTAAGTATCAAGGACGTGGCTTCGCTACGGAAGCGTTAAGACTATTGATGGAATACGCTTATACGTTTTTGAAGCTTCATCAACTTTATGTGCATATTCCCGTGGCGAACGAGCCTAGCAAGAAATTATTTACCCGTCTGGGATTTGTCGAGGCGGGGACGCTTAAGGACTGGATCAGGACACCGGATGGTTATTCCGATGTCTGCATAATGCAGTTAATTTAAATACGGGTCCTTCGGATATTTTGTCCAAGTTTTATAATCATTGCCTAATAATTCTACGGAATCTTTCCAATAGCCCTCCCCATCGGCAGACAGGATATTATCGGTGGTGATATGGCTTACGGCCCACGAGTTCCGTTTGATTTCATGGTTTAATTGCCCTTCGGTCCATCCGGAGTATCCCAAGAAAAACTTCACTTTCCCATCGATTGGGTGCCCGTTGAGGATGTATCGTTTCAATGCGTTGAAATCCCCGTCGAAATATAAATAATCATTGATCTTTAATGCGTCCGGAATGATATTATCCCCTAAGGAATGAATAAAGAACAAACGGTTGGGGCTGACCGGCCCCCCCAGATAAATCGGTATCTCCGGAAATTCGGCAAACTCCTTGAAAAAAGAGTTTACGATAAGATCCGTTTTTTTATTCAAGACAAATCCCATCGATCCGTGTTCCGTATGCTCTATTAATAATACGACGGAACGTTGGAAATAGGCATCTTGTAAAAAAGGCTCGGCAATCAGAATACTTCCTTGAATAGGAAGGACATCGTTATGTGTTATTTTAAATATATTTTTATAAGATGCCATGATCGTGAATGTTAGGTTGTTACTAATTCACCGACAATATAAGGCGTTTTTTAATAAGAAGCAAATGAAAAGCCCGGGATTCAAGTTAATAAACGTGAATCGACCGGGCTTATTGTTAATTTATGCTTGATGATTTTCCTCGAATAATCTCAGTCTTTCGTCCAGCAAATCATATTGGTGATCTTTTATGAAAGAGGTACAAGCCCGTAGTCCTTGTTGGTTACTGCCTGTGGTACTTAATGATATGGCGCTTACTCCGTAATAAACCAGCTCTTCCATCAATTGTCCGCCTGTCATTCCCGGGTAACCGATCGTGAAATAGAAACCGTCGGCTATCGGTTGGTCCAGATCGTGATCATAAACGATTGTGAAACCATGATCCGTAAAAATCTTCTTTAGTTTCTCCGCACGACGTCCGTATTCTTTCACTTGCGAGACAAAGTCGAACGTACCGTCCGCGGCGGCCTTGAACATGGCGGCTAAGGCGAATTGGGCCGAGTGGCTGGTTCCGGAAGATAGGGCGTATAAGACACGGTGGATATATACCGTACCGAACGTACCGCCTCCATAGCGCTGGGTCAATCCCGGATAGGAGCGATGGTAAAGTTTATTGGAGATCGCTGTCACGCCGATACGCTGTCCGGCATAGCTGAACGCTTTGGAACCGGATATCTGCATGATATAATTATCGGTATAACGGGCTACGCTCGCTTGGTAAGGAGGCTCGAAAGGACATCCGAGGTCCTTGCGGAAATCCATGGCGAAATAGGCGAGGTCCTCTATGACAATCACGTCGTATTTGTTGGCCATCTCGCCGATGATCTTCAACTCCTCGTCGGTGAGGCAGAACCAAGCCGGATTGTTCGGGTTGGAATAGATCATCGCGGCAATATTGCCTTTGGAAAGATGCGTTTCCAAGGCCTCACGCAATCGCTCGCCACGGTATTCGTATACGTCGAACGACTCATATTTATAGCCCATAACGGCTATTTGCTGTTTCTGCACGGGGAATCCGGGGTCGATAAACAAGATGGTGTCTTTTCCCGGCGTACATTGTCCGGCCGTAAGGAAAGAGGCGTATGTGCCCTGCATGGAACCGGTTACGGGTACGCAACACTCCGGGTCTATATCTATATTTATAAACGCCTTGATAAAGCGGGAAGCTTGCTTTTTCACTTCGGGAGTTCCGTTGATGTTCGGGTAGATAGACGCTATACCGTTACGAAGGGCTTCGATCTCAGCGTCTACGCCTACTTGAGCGGCTTTCAAGCCCGGTACGCCCATTTCCATATGGATGAACTCGGTTCCCGTTTCTTGTTCCAATTGCGTGGATATGGCAACTACCTCCCGGATAGTCGCTTTCCCAAAATCGGGAAGTCCAAAGCCATCGATAATCCGTCTGGCTGTCTGATAGTCTACAGGAGTATTTTTCATGCTAGTGTTAATTATATATGGGGGACAAAAGTATGAAATTTATCGATTTGTTCTAATTTTTTCATCCTAAACTATTGCTAATTCAAAAAATCCACCTATCTTTGCACCGCAATTCAACGGAATAGCGATAAAGAATAACATTTTGGTCTGGTAGTTCAGCTGGTTAGAATACATGCCTGTCACGCATGGGGTCGCGGGTTCGAGTCCCGTCCAGACCGCTTTTTATTTCTCCTTCCTCTTTTTAAATTTTCCTTTAATACATATTTTAGTACGATATCATCCGGTTCGATGGATTTTGCCTGATGGCATGAGGTTGTTATATTGGGAATGTTTATCTTTGAGACCAATAAAACAGATAGCCTTATGGAGAATCTAATAAAGATCGATACCGTTGATCAATACAACAAGATGTTTGGCTTGGAGACGTTGCACCCATTGGTGAGCGTGGTAGATTTATCCAAGTCCGAGACATGGCCTACTAATTTCCGGGTTAATTATGGTATATACGGACTTTTCCTGAAAGATACGAAATGCGGGGATATTCGGTATGGGAGGCAATATTATGATTATCAAGAAGGAACCGTAATAGGATTCGCTCCCGGGCAGGTGACGGGTATTGAGCTTAAGGATGGGACCCGGCCTTTGGCGCATGGGTTGCTTTTCCATCCGGACTTGATCCGTGGTACGGCTTTGGGACGGGACATCAAGCGTTATTCTTTCTTCTCCTATGAATCAAACGAGGCGTTACATCTCTCTGAGGAAGAGAAGGGGATCTTCGTGGATTGCCTGAGGAAAATCCAGATCGAGTTGGAGCACTCCATCGACAAGCATAGCAAACGGCTGATCGCGATGAATATCGAGTTGCTGCTCGATTATTGCCTGCGTTTTTATGACCGTCAGTTTACGACCCGTGCGGAGACGAATAAGGATGTGTTGGTGAGGTTCGAACGATTACTGGATGAATACCTGCAAAGTGATCTGTTAAGACAGGAAGGGCTACCTACTGTACGGTATTTCGCCGAGAAGATTTGTTTGTCCCCGAACTATTTCGGTGATCTGATCAAGAAAGAAACAGGGAAAACTGCCCAAGAAAATATACAAGACCGGATTATTTCCTTAGCGAAAGAATGGATATTAGGGACAAACAAGACCGTCAGCCAAATCGCTTACGACCTAGGATTCCAATATTCCCAGCACTTCAGCCGCATATTCAAGAAGACCGTGGGGTGTACCCCGAATGAATATCGGAAATCCCAGATGTCGTAATCGGTGTTACGGGTTATTGGATGTATTTTATGACCTTGGCGGGAACACCTCCCACGATGGCATTGTCCGGTACATCTTTAGTAACTACCGAGCCGGCTCCGACTATAGCGTTCTCGCCAATGGTTACGCCGGATAGGATCGTTGCGTTCGAGCCTACCCAGACATTCTTTTTCAAAACGATCGGGGCAGGGTAGGTAGTGCTCCGGTCTTCGGGGGCGAAGCCGTGGTTGAGGGTGGCAAAGACCACGTTATGCCCGATCTGGCAACCGTCGTCCAGTGTCACCCCGCCATGATCTTGAAAATGACAGCAAGCGTTGATGAAAACGTTCTTGCCTACCGTGATATTCTTCCCAAAATCCGTATAGAACGGGGGGAATACACGAAAAGACGGATCGACCGGCTTATTAAACAAGCGGGATAACAGCTCACGGATTTCCTCGGGATCGTGATATGAGCCGTTTAACTCGAATGTCATGCGCCTGGCCTCATCGCTCATCTCGTTCATAAACTGATGGATCTCGTCTCCTTTAAGAGGCTTTCCTGTTTCTACGTACTTTAAGAATTCGTTTAGTGTCATAATTGCTATTTTAATAAGTTCTACTTCTTGGTTTGTTTATCCCTTTTCGATTGCAACGGCAAAGATCGATGAAATCCGGAGAAACTTTTGTAGATGGATTACAGGTATTATGACCTAAATTACATTCACCGATTCTCCAAGGTCTTATATTTCTCGATTAGTTTCTTGACCGTGACAGCGTCCGAGACCTCTTGCTTATAGGTAGTCGGGTTATAATAGGCCTCGAGGAAACTGTCTGCACCGGACCAGACTGTCTCGATAATTCCTTGGAAATGGCGAGACATTTCCGGATTTGAATGCTGGCGAAAATGGATCATATCATCTACCTGTTGAAGCGCTATCTGAGGTTTACGCCAAGGGCATGTAGCAACGTCGAAGCCTTTCATGGCAAAGTAAACAGCGGTTTGCTCGGCACGCTCATAATGCCAGTCGCAGATAAAAACATCTTTCGGGATCAAGTCGATCGCACGGTAGGTATTGTTCATGCTGGCTTCCCAAGCGCCGATCCCGGTAGTTTTGCCATCGATCAGGCGGTCTCCCCATATCATCAATCGTTTGCCTTGTGAGGCTAAGTGGTTTTGTATTTTAGTGACCTCACCGGCATATAACTCAGCCTTGTCATGTCCGCCGCAACGGACGCAACTATCATGTCCGATATAAAAGACCTCGTCCATCCCGGCATGGAATAATTGAGTCTCGAAAACATCCGTCAACTCGTCTACTAAAGCGAATACGATTTTATGTACTTCCGGATGGAGCGGGCAGTAACTTTTACAATAAAGCCCGTCTGAGTTGGGCCAACCCATATAGTTCTTGGTATCCACGTGTGGCGTCTCGTCGAACTCCGGATACTCATGTAATAAAGCGTAGGTAGTCTCAGCCCATGATTGATGCCCCAAGAGATTGATCTGGGGAGCGATACGTATTCCGTTATCCCGGCAAACCTTTACGATCTTTTTCACATCCTCTCGTGTGAGTGGGGTCGGATCCCTCAGTTCTGGATGGGACTCATAGGCATAATTCTAGTCTACCCGTAGAATCAACAAGTTGAAATGACTGGGAGCCAGTTCCTCTTGGACGAACTTCAAGAATAGATCCAACTTCTGTGCAGATGGAGCGGCGATGGCCAAGCCTCGTACGGGCATGATACTATCTAAACGGTTTGTCTCTGATTGGGCGGAAACTTGGGCTGAACCTATAGCCCATATAAGCAAGAATAGTCCGATAATCTTTTTCATATAGCGATATGTTTTAAAGTTTAAATTTTTAATTTGATGTACGCTTTCCCTATGAAGCCGGTAAACCAGACGATCAACAAAGAGAAGCAAGCGCAATTGAGTATACCGATCATACCCTGTGTGAGCATTTCGGGCATCTTGATACCGAGCAAAGATCCTAGCGCATAGGCTACATAGGGCATCAAATAAGTAGTTAACGTAGCTGTTCCTGCCGGACGAATGATAGCGAACCAACGAACCCAGCCTTTTTCCCCGAGCCAGTAGAAAAAGGCATAGGCGGCTGTCGTAATAGCGGATACATAAAATATCCAGGGTAAAGTTGCGCCTATTTTAGAAAGGATCCAGAATTGCCGGGAGATCCAGCCTGCTATACATAGGCATAGAACGGTAGCGACAATGAAATACAGCTTTTTCTTTTTATCCGAGCTTGCGTATTGGGTGCTCAGTAAGGATAAGATCATTCCTCCCATCGTGAGAGCCGGTAATCCCCCATTACCGATATGTAGGATATTCAGGAAATCTTGTAAAATATTAGGCGTAGGCAGATTAAATAATGTCTCGCCACCATGCGCTTCATTCATAGGGCTGGTTACGGCACAAATGAGTAAAAATGTGACCCATGCGCCGATTAGTATACCGATCCGCTTACGAACGAAAACATAGATAAGGGCACAAATCAGATAAGTCCATCCGATCAATCCAAGGATTCCCCACCAACGGGCGGAGAAATAGTCGTCGCTCTGGCTCTTAAATGTAAGGGCCAAGAATAGTAAGATAAGAATCCCTATCCATTTCAGTCCCCGAAACGTTAACTGTCTCGTAGGATTATCAGTCCGGGGATATTGATTCCAGATACAAATAAAAGCCACTACCATTAATAACCAATAGACGCCGATCGGGAACAAGGCATCATCGGCCATGCCTGCCTCGGAGTTCACGATGAAAGCGCCCATTATCAATAGGGCTAGGGTTCGGGAAAGAATATGCAGGATCGTGGACTCGCCGGACATCCCTTTAGCGTAACGCCGTTCGATAGCAAAAGGAATGGACATCCCTACGGCAAACAGGAAGGCGGGGAAGACCACATCCGCCAATCCCATGAAATCTTCTCCATAAGCGGCGTGTTCGAGATAATGAGGGACATCATGTACGGTCCAAAAATCGTTTACGAAGATCATCACGCACATCGTGACAGCCCGGAGGATGTCGATGGCTATGTTACGTTGCGTAAAATCTATTGGTTGATCGCTCATAATATATTTAGACTAAAGGTGAATTTAATACAAGACAAATATAATCAATAAGAGACATATCATTACATTTGTACCTTATAAATATGAATAATAATTAAAAATGATAGACATGATAAGACGATTGATTTATTAGGTTCTCCTGCTTTTTGTTTGTATGGGTGCCCATGCCCAATTCCGGGTGACAGCCCATCAAGAGGGTTGGGACCGGATTCCTCCGCAAGCGCAAAAAGACGGCTTTTGGTTTCAACAATCCGTTTTAGCGAATATGGATGATGATGCCGCTATGGAAGAGGTCATGCTTTTCGGGCGGGATAATGGGCATTACCCTACTTTCGACCTGTTTAAGTTTTATTACGTGATCGTGGATAATTATACGAAAGAGATCCAATATATATCGGATGAGATCTATGTGACAGATAAATATACGCTTACGGTGGAGGATCGCAATAATGACGGGATCTCCGAGTTATATATCGATTATTTCAAGGATGGGAAGTTTACGGTTGATGAGCGAGGATATAATTTGCGAACCACCCGTTGCTACGACCGTATCGAATGGAGTCCCGAGAGTGAAAAATTTAACCCCCAACAACCATGAGAAAGTATATCTATTTTATAGCGCTTATCTGTTGCGCCTTATCAGCCTCAACCTCTTACGCCCAGAAAAAGGTGATAAAAACGATGATGATCGCCGGGCAAGATGGCAGTCATTATTGGCGAGGTGCTTGCGAGGCCATGAAGCAGATCTTAGAGAACAGTGGAATGTTTAAGGTGGATTTCGTCTTTACCCCGGATTTCGGAGGAGATATAAATACCTTTAAGCCCGATTTCGCTAAATATAACTTGGTTGTTGTTAATTACGGAGGTGAAGTCTGGCCCGAGCCTGTCCAAAAAGCTTTCGAGAACTATGTAGCGGATGGTGGTGGGGTCGTGATTATCCATTCCTCCGTGGTACCTATGGCCGGTTGGAAAGCGTACAACGAGATAATCGGCATGGGAGCTTGGGAGGGGCGAAACGAGAAAGACGGTCCTTACCTGTATTGGAAAGAGGGCAAATATGTATACGATTATACACCCGGTTATGCGGGTTATCATGGCTTGCAGCATGAGACGATCCTAGAGCATCGTGCGCCGGAGCACCCTATTTTGAAAGGTCTGCCTATAAGATGGAAACATTTTAAGGACGAGATTTATACCCGCTTGCGTGGTCCGGTACGGAATGTGGAGATATTGGCTACCGCTTATGAGCGTGGACGCCATGAACCGTTGATGTGGACGGTGAAGTGGGGGAAGGGGCGTGTCTTTGTCGATCTGTTGGGGCATTGCGGCAATGACCCGAATATGATTTACTCGATGGAGTGTACGGGTTTTCAGGTAACCTTACTAAGAGGGGCTGAATGGGCAGCCACCGGGGAAGTGACGCAAGAGGCCCCTCGGGATTTCCCATTGGAAGATACCTGTACGCTCCGTCCGGAATTCAAGGCTCCTTTCCATGCGACGAATTAAATGCCTTAATAAGATGGTGTCTTTCGACAGAATAATCAAATTGACAAATTGTAAAGTTAAGTCCCGGAGAATCGTAATTCATATCTTATGGGTTGTTTGGGCTATCTCATAGGGTTACGATGGGGAAATGATAGGGTTATGATGCCTATTCATGACAGTTCATAACCCTATTCATGACTGCTTTCGATGCCCAACGTGACTATTGGCGTTGCCTAACACGACTAGTTGCGTAGGCTTTCATGACCTATCGTGTATAAAAAGCGGCCTTTTTGAGTAAAAAGCGCCATATATAGCTATCCTCTTTCCTCTACTTGGCAATCTCTCTCAAAAGGTTGTGTTACAAGATACGCCTTATATCTATTAAAAAGACAGGATTAGATCGTATATTTGTCATTCGTTCATTAAAGTCATTGGTTATGTCAAATCAAGAATATATCAAGATCGAGGGAGCTTATGAGAATAACTTGAAACATATCTCTCTGGATATTCCGAAGAAGCAAATCACTATATTCACCGGGGTCTCGGGTTCCGGGAAGTCATCGTTGGTATTGGATACCATCGCCGCCAGTTCACGTCGGGAGTTGAATGAGACGTTCCCCAGTTTTGTGCAGCAATACCTGCCCAAATATGGCCGTCCGCATGTAGACCGGATCGGGAATCTGCCGGTCGCTATCGTGATAGACCAGCGGAAGCCCGCTCCCAACGCCCGTTCTACGGTGGGGACTTATACGGATATCTATTCTCGCTTACTCGTCATACGAGATATTCCCTAATTCCTTAATCTTCGAATCTCCGACTTGATGCGTGAATAACTCGATCAATTGAGCGGGCGTTAATGTCATCTGAGGCGAGAACTCGGAGGAATCCATATAACTTAATAAGCTATGGTATAATTGACGGGCCTCCGGGTATTCTTGTTGGGTTTCCAAGTCTGTCATACAGATTAATAACTTGCCCGGGCCGACATTGAATTCTTGGATCATCCCTAATTTATGGTTACGCTCCACGTTATCGATCACTTGTACGATCGGCCTGTAATTATTCGGAAGCTGGTCTAGTATCAACGGATGGCTATTCTTTATCATCGTGAACCATTGCCAGTTTGTATGGAAATCCGTCGGGAAATGAGCGAAAACCGGATGAGAGGGATTCATTAATAATCCGAGGGTACCCGGAGAGACCGGTTTCTTTACCCATTCGCAGATGGACTTAAACATCCGGTAATTCCAGTAATCTGTCTGGAATAATCCTTCTACCGTCACGTTCTTGTAAGTCTTGGCATCCGGGAACCACAATACTTTCGCCCCGTTCGCCAATAAGTTCTCGGCCTGTTTATCCCATTTCTTAATAACATTGATATCCGTAGGGATTTGCACGTTATTATGTTCCGGATAAATCCATAACGGATAATGATTGTGATAATCCGTGCCCTCGATCGCCAGCCGTAAAGTATAGGTCTCAGCCTCTTGAATGGCAGGTAAAGCGATATTTAATGGGCCTACCTCGGCCAACGTACCTTGATTGATTTGCAGCGGTATGTTGTTTTGGGCGATTACTTGATCTTGACTATTCGTCAAGGTCCAAGTTAGATGTTTCCCTTTTAAAGTGGTAGGTGTATAGTTCGCTACCTTGATGGAGCCTTTGAGCGCCTCATTCCCAGAGTAACAGAATTTAGGTAGGAGAGCTAGTAATACGACATCATCGCAAGACTCTTTCCATTCCTTGGCGGTTATCAAGCCCTTATTATCCATAAAAGCGTCCAAGATACCGACTAACGCCGTGCCCTGTCCCGGATAATCCTGTAAATCCAATAATTGGAAGCCGGCCATTCCCGGAGTACGGAACGCCATTTCCATCTCGGCCCGGTAAAGTTGCGCCATCCATTTACCGGAAGCCTTGAAGAAATCATCCGCTTGTCCGGCCATACCGGACTCGCCCAGTCGTTTGCGGAATATCTCCAGATTCCAAGGTTTTAGTGCCCCGGTATATTTCTTGATTTCCTCATAATTCGGATAACATTGGAATTGCCCGGTCTCATGTCCGATGATAGGCAATGAACATTGTTCGATAGCGGATTCGAAATTCATGACCGAGTTTGGATAGGTATGGTTGATATAACCGCCATCCTCTGCATCTGCGAAAGAGAAGGAACCCCGGGTATGGTTGCTGAATACGTTAGCGCCGGGGACTCGACAGGTCGTGAAGTAATCGTCACCCGCCGCAGGGCCGTTGAAGCCTAGATAGTCATTCGATCCAGATGCGTATAAATGCCGTCCGTCCTCACTACGGAAACGGGCGATCATGTCTACCATTGCGTCTTGATCCCCGGAAAGCTCATTGCCGATCGCCATCATGACGAAAGAGGCGTGATTCCCGTAAGCCTCCTGTATTTGTAATCCTTCTTTGGTGAGGAAATGGATCAAAGTGGTATCGCCCTTTTCCATCTTTCCCCAGAAAGGTAGTTCCGGTTGGAGGTAAAAACCTTCGATATCGGCCGCCTCGAAACAAGCTTTAGGAGGACACCATGAATGGAAACGGCAATGATTGATACCGTATTCCTTGGCGATGCGGAAATAGCGTCTCCATGCTGCGGTATCCATCGGTACATGGCCTGTAAGCGGAAATACGCAAGCATCGTGTTTTCCACGAAGGAAGGTGGTCAATCCGTTGATGTTGAATTGTGTTCCTTCTGCTTTGAAATCTCTTAATCCGAAAGTAGTACTTTGGCTATCTTGGATATTCTCTCCTTGGATGTTCGCGGTCAAGCGATACAGGGTAGGGGAGAACTCGCTCCATTCCAAGGCGTCATCACCCATCGGTATTTGGAATATGATCTCGTCTTGTTGAACTACGATATTCTTATTGAATTTGATATGGTGCTCTAAGCCTGTGTTGAAAGCCTCCATCTCTATTTGAACGGCGGCTACGATCATTTGCTCGAATGGATTTGAAAGCTTTATTTTTACGTCCACCGTTTTTTGATCCGCATGTGGATATACTTGTATCCGGCGGATATGGAATTGTGGACGGGCTTCCAATTTCAGGTCTCCGATAATACCGTTCCAGTTTGTCTGCGTGGATTCCGTATAAGCGTGTGAATTGTCCAATAATTGGGGCGGAACGCTCAAACCGTTATCGACTAGAATAGTCAAGTGATGCTTCCCAGCCCGGAGATATGCGGACAGATCGTATTCTTGAGGGGTGGAAATATGGTCGGATGAACCGACGTATAGGCTATCTACCCATAGTTGAGTCGGTTTGGTCCGCTCCAAGGTCAACCAGATGCTCTTTCCTTCCCAGTTCTCCGGAATTATGATCTCTTTCTGATACCAAGCCTTACCTTGATAGCGGAAGGGCCTAGATAAATGAGTTGTCTCCTCCTTGTCATTGTTAGGGTATCCTTTTTGGTTGGTGTCCGTGGTACCCGGTAATTGAACTTGCTCGGTGACATCTGTTGAATCCAATCGTAATTCCCAGCAACCGGCAAGCGATAATTCCTCTCTACTCTCTTTGGGAGTTTGGCATGCGAATAGCATGAGCATAAGTGGAATACTCCAAAATCTCTTCATGGTAATGTTTTTTACTCTAAATAGGGTTTACTCAATTAGCAGTGGACAAAGGTAGTATTTTTGGCCTTTTTATTAAGGAGAAGATATGAAAAAAGAAGAAGATTTTGTTACGGGCCTGTTAGTCTACATAGCTCGTCTGCGTGAAAAAAAGCATTATTCCACGGCGAAGAGCTATCAAGATGCCTTGAACTCGTTCAAGTGTTTCTGCGGTATGGAGAAGATACCTTATTCCTATATTAATAGGGATACGCTCTTGTGCTATCAGTCATGGTTGTTGGGTGGGGGCCGTTCGTTGAATACGGTGTCTACCTATATGCGTCGGATTCGTCACATTTATAACTTAGCCGTGGAGGCGAACGAGGCTCCCTTTGTACCCAACCTGTTCAAGGATGTCTTCACGGGCGTTGAAAGCAAGCGGAAGAAGGCGTTGCCGCAAGAGATGCTGGAGCGTATGTTTAACGCTGAATTGGAGGATCAATCCTTGCGGCGTGTACAGTTGACCGTTCGGTTGATGTTTGCGTTCAGCGGGATAGCGTTTGTGGATCTTGCGCATTTGAAATGGGAGAATATCCGGGATGGGATATTGCAGTATCACCGACAAAAGAGCGGATCTCTCATACAGTTGGAGATTCCCTCCGGGGCGTTGCGGCTGTTGGATGAGCTGTCCGCTTGTACGGCAGAGGAATCCCTTTATTTATTTCCTTTTTTGAGTGGAACGAGAACCGGTGAGGCGGCCTACAAAGAATATAACAGGACCTTGTCCCGCTTTAACCATGACTTGAAGTTGTTGGCGAGATCGACAGGCGTTACGCTTCCGGTCACCTCATATACGATCCGTCATTCATTCGCCTCGTTCTTGAAGGAACAAGATGTATCGATCGAGGTTATCAGTGAGTTGTTGGGGCATAAGTCTATTAAGACAACACAGATCTATTTGAAGAGCTTCTCGTTGGAACGTTTATCGAAGGTGAACCGGAATTGTTTTGAGAGCGTGTGTAAACCGATACCCAAAGTGGGGTAAGAGGCTTGCTACTTGGGAAGTAGCGTATTCTTTCACGGCGCAAAAGTAATAAAAAATAACAAATAACAAGCAATCATAAGGCTTAGTTTGTTCATTAGTTTGTGCTCCGACCTTGATTCTCCTTAAATCTTCGTTCTTATTCCTAGTGCATAGACATGGCAATAGAGACGAAATGATCTCGTATTTCCTACATCATCACGTCCCTCCTAAAAATCGAACATACATTCTTGTAGAGACGGGGCGTGCCCCGTCTCATCCCCTCAAAATGGTATTCTAAATTACTGTCAGACGGTGGGAGACGGAGCACGCTCCGTCTCTACAACTGGGTAATAACCATTTTCCAACCTTTTAAGCTACTTCCCAAGTAGCTTAATATTTCAAGCGATGGTGATTTTCAGAAAAGCCATTTTTAAAGACATAAAGTGTTGTTTATCAGGAGTAAATACGGTGCTCTTGGTAGGGCTTTGAATTGTCGTGAGGCTTGAGTGGAGATCCTGCTATAATCTTAGGAAAAGATAATCATAATGATGAATGTTTTGAGAGACGGTCGCTCGGAGAGGGGTACGGCGCGGGTTGGCAAGCGTCATGACCTGAAGACTGTACGCTGGTACGTGCTCACGCTTCCTACTACGGGTGTGGCACGACGCGACAGGATCAGCCCCGCTAAAAGCTTGGATGCCGAGCTTTCCCGGCGCGAGCGTCGTGGGGAGACGTTGTTCGAGTATTTCGCCCCCTCCTATGTGGAGGTGAGGAAGGTGGACGGAAAGATGGTAAACACGAAGCGGCCCCTGCTGTTCAACTACGTGTTTATCCGGTCCTCCGTGGAGGAGATCTTCCAGATGAAGCGTACGCTTCCCCTATACAATTTCCTTCCCCGGGTCTCTTCCGGAGGCATGACTCATTTCCCTTATCTCTCGGATGACGAGATGGGTAATTTACGTTGGGTGGCTGAATCTTATTCCAACGAGCTTCCGGTGTACGTTCCTGACAGCGATCGCCTGCTAAAAGGTGATCGCGTGCGTATCACGTCCGGTTATTTTACCGGTATGGAGGCGGAGGTGGTGATCCAGCCGGGTGGCGGGCATAAAGATGTCATGGCGCGTATCCTCGATTGCATGTGGGTCCCCTTGTTGGAGGTGAAGCCGGGCGAGTATGAGCTGATCGAGCTGAACACCAAGGGCAAGCACGCCTATACCCATCTGGACAACGATCGCCTGCGGGAGGGCTTGCACGATGCCTTGGGACGTTACCATGCCTCCGGCAGCGTATCTGAGGAGGATACTCGTTTGGCCCGTGAGGTATTGAGATCCTACGGTTCTCTCCGTGCGGAGACGGACGTGATGCGCTGCAAGGTCTACTCGTCGCTCCTACCTACCTACAAGCTGTTAGGCGAGGAGGATGAGTTCGTACGCTTGTTCGCCACGATGCGAAGCATGCTCCCGTTGGTAAAGGCTCCGCAATCCCGTGCCTTGTTGCTGGTGACGCTCTACGGTTGCACGGACAGCAGTCTCTACCGGCAGATGGCGCACGAGGTTGTGGACCCGTGGCGGTGTGAGTCCTCGCCCAAGAAAAGCAAGTTATCCTTGATCCGCCGGCTGGACGATTACGATCGATGGCTGAGACACTAATAGAGTTGACAGTTTAAATCATAATTCAACAATCATAATTCAAAACATGTCTTCCCTTCCTTCCGGCGTTCGTTTGGTGCGGTTGCTGAACGAGCATTTAAATGATATCATGAGCCGCGAGCGTGCGAACCAAAACTTGATTCACCTGTATTGCACAGGGCCTTACTGGGTGGCATTTGAGTGCTCGGCCTATCAGTTGCGCCATGTATTCCCGGACAGCGAGATTACGCCAATGCGTTTGCTCGGCTACCCGTTCCCGGTGGTGATGGTGTCCGTTACGGATCGTTCGCTCCGCTCGTATGCCCGCAGGCACATCTTGCGAAGAGACGACATAGATTACAAATTATTAACAGCATCCCAACTCTCCCATGAGGACTACCAAGCGTGGCATGCCGGCGAGGTGAAGGGGTTGCCTTCATTAAGTGAGATCGTATGAGTGAAGAGAGTAGTAGTATTCCTTTCGAAAAAAGAGAGGGAGAGAATCCGGAACGATTCATCCCGGATGGGATGAATGCTATCGAACGTAACGTGAAGCGTATTGGGGATTGTCTTTTGGCCTTCATCGCTTTGATCGTATTCTCCCCTTTGTTTTTAATTTGCTATATCGTCGTGAGGTGTGAGGATGGCGGTCCGGCTGTATTCAAGCAAGAGCGTATCGGTCGTTTCGGTCGTCCGTTTCATATCTATAAGTTCCGCAGCATGCGTTTGGACGCTGAGAAATTCGGTCCCGCCCTTTACAAGGGAGGTGCGGATCCCCGTATGACCCGTGCGGGGAAGTTCTTGCGCGAGCATCATTTGGACGAGTTGCCCCAATTGTGGAATGTCTTCATCGGTGATATGTCTTTTATCGGTCCCCGTCCGGAACGGAAGTTCTACATCGACCAGATCATGGAACGTGATCCCCGCTATCGTTACCTGTACCAGATCCGTCCGGGCGTGACCTCTTATGCCACGCTCTACAACGGCTATACGGATACGCTGGAGAAGATGCTTCGCCGTCTGCGCTACGATTTGTTCTATTTGGAACACCGCTCGTGGTGGTTCGATTTCAAGATATTGGTGAAGACGTTCTTGAACATAGCATTTGGTAAGAAATTCTAGACAAGGATAACCGGAAAGGGCAATTCCGTCCTTCCCATAAATCAAAATACCATGAAGAAAGTATTGAAAGGCTGGCTTATCGACAATTCGGTGACCACCGACAACAAGACGGACAAGATCCTGCTGCTGGCTTCGGCTGGAAGTTTAACTTTGGATGACGTGTTGGAGGAGATGTACAAGCAAGACACCGGTCTACGCCCGGAGACGATGCGTCACTCTGTGACTCTCTACCATCGGATAGTAATGGACTTGATCTTAAACGGCTATAGCGTGAACACGGGTCTGTTCCGTGCCGTCCCCCAGTTGAAAGGCGTGGTCGAGGGCGGCGTTTGGAACAAGGAGAATAATTCCATCTACGTCTCTTTCACGCAAGACAAGGCTCTGCGCGAGGCGATCGCCAAGACCGTGGTGGAGATCCTCGGCGAGAAGTCTAACATCATGTACATCCTGGAGACCGAGGATCGTAAGACGGGCTTGAAGGACGGCAGTGCCACTGCGGGTCACAACTTTTTCGTCCGTGGGGCGATGCTGAAGGTGGTTGGCGACCACGAGTCGGTAGGTGTTACGCTGACCGATTCCAAAGGTGCCACCACGAAACTGACGGATGACCAGATCACCATCAACAACCCTTCTTCGCTCACGTTGCTCCTGCCGGCTGATTTGGCGGAAGGTGAGTACACGCTGACTGTGACGACGCAGTATGGTAGTGCGGGTCACATACTGAAAACGCCTCGTAGCGTAAGTACGCAAATTTGGGTGGGCGGAAAGCCTGCTGATGGCGGTGGCGATAGCGAGAGCCCGGATGAGATCTGACATATTTGGTAAATCGCTATTACCAGTACAGGTAAATCACTATTACCTGTACTGGTAAACCTCCTTTACCTGATAAGGTAACAGAGATTTCTCGGTTGAGTATGCTTTGGAAATAGCTTGTACATTGGTGAGATCACGGTGTGATCTGATAATGGGTGTAGGAATTATGTGAATAAAGTTCCTAATAACATTACATTGGACACAGATAATGTTAAAATCAAAATTGATTGTTAATATGACTAGGTTTAGGGTACTGCAAAGAGCCTCCCTTAGAGTGTACGCCTTGTATTGAGTTTGCATAATATTTAAATGATTTATTAATAGAGAGATGAGAGAACGTATTCTTGCCTTCGACTATTTAAGGGCTCTTGCTATTACTGGTATATTGCTATGCCATTTTTGTCATAATTATAATTCAATTTCATTTTTAGGACATTATTTCGGAGGTGTCTTTGTAACATTGTTTATCGCAATGTCTGGTATGCTATTTGGTATTGTATGGAATAATAATAGCCGGATGGAATATGATATGTCTTTTCTGAAACAAAGATTTTTAAAACTTTCAGTTACATATTATCCATTTCTGATTTTAATGTTTGCATTCCTTTATTTTGTGGATGATTATCATTTCAATGTAAAAAATGTATTGTCACACGTTTGCTATTTGGCCTGGTTTGATAAACTTCCAAATTTTGGCCATTTGTATTATATGACTATGATCGCAATTTGCTATGTCGCATTATATATATTAACTAAAATACCATTATTTAATACTATTAATAAATATAGGCTTAAAACTTTTGCTATTATCGGGCTTGGTGTTCTTCTTGTCGATTATGTTTTAGAATCAAGGAATATCCCTGGTTATATTTTTGTGTGGTTGTGGCTTTATTTATTTTGCTTTGTCTACTCATGCCGAATTATGGAATTTAGTAGACAGTGCAAAACGAATATTCTTGCTTTTATAGTAGGGATAATAAATATTAGTTATATAATAGCTCTGTATTACGGGTTATATGATAATTATAATCATGCGTTTCAAAAATGGTTTGGAGCAGTTTGTTGTATATTAGTTCTGATTTTAGGATTTAATATATGGAATAAATCTGTTCCTAATAAATATGTTTCATTTTTGTCTTTTATTAGTTTTGAGATATATTTGATGTTTGAGGTTGTTAGTGAAGGACGTTATTCCTTAATGCGTATTATAGATAATCCTTTTTTTGCTTTTGTAGTGTATGTGATTTCTTGTGTATTATTGGGTTGTATATTGCATTTTATTGTAAAGTATATGAAGAAGCTGGGTGCTGTGATAAGTTTTAAACCATGAAAAGGTACTCGTTTTAAATTAAATAACGCTAGTGATGAAATACTTGAAAAATCATATTTGTTGTCTGTTGTTATTTAAAAAGAAGTCATTTTTAATGAGTCAATCCTCAGTATTGTCCGGTGTGTCCTAAAGAGTATACGCTGTGAATTGTTCGATTACAATTTTATGTCTACAAATTCCGAAAACAATAAGCGGATAGCTAAGAACACGTTATTCCTCTACATGCGTATGCTTCTGATTATGGGGGTGACGCTGTACACCAGCCGGGTCGTGTTGAGGGTTTTGGGTGTAGAGGATTTCGGCATTTATAATGTGGTAGGAGGAATCGTGACAATGTGTTCTTTTTTGAATGGCGCTATGTCGCAATCAACACAGCGATTTTTAGCGTTTGAAATAGGGAGAGGAAATCCGTTACGTTTAGCGGAGGTATTCAGTTTATCTATGACAATTCACATTGGGATAGCCTTGATTGTTTTGTTATTAGCTGAAACGATAGGCTTGTGGTTTCTTATTACACAGATGAATATTCCGGAATCTAGGATGGAGGCTGCTCAATGGGTTTATCAATTCGCTCTTTTCTCATTTGTTATCTCGATGGTTCAAGCTCCTTATAATGCAGCTATTATCACGAGGGAGCGGATGCGTGTTTACGCATATATAAGTATTGTTGAAGTTGTATTAAAGTTAGTGGTCGCATTTTTGCTGGAATGGATTTCATTTGATAAACTAAAGTTATATGGTGCATTAATCTTTTTAGTGACCGTTTTAATCGCTCTTTTTTATAGATGTTATTGCGTAAGAAATTTTCAAGAATGCCATTATAAGTTGTATTGGAGTAAGACGTTGTATAAAACGATCTCCAGTTTTGCGGGTTGGAGTATGTTTGGTACATTGGCGTGGATAAGTAAATCACAAGGTTTGAATTTGATACTGAATATTTTTTATGGTCCTGTATTGAACGCATCTTATGGAATCGCAAGTCAAGTTAATACGGCTATCAATAGTTTTGTCCAAAATTTCACAACAGCTTTGAATCCTCAAATTATTAAATCATATGCAAACGATGATAGGAACTATATGATTCAATTATTGTTTAGGGGAGCCAAGTTCTCTTATTTTTTATTGTTATTGTTCTCAATCCCACTTTTGATAGAAACAGAATTCGTTCTGAAATGTTGGTTAAAGGTTGTGCCAGGTTATGCTGTTGCTTTCACTCGTTTGGTAATAATAAATTCATTACTGGAATCTTTTACCTATGCGATGGGAACTTCAATTCAAGCTACTGGTAAAGTAAAATGGTATCAAATAATTGTAGGAGGTACTATTTTACTAAATATTCCTTTAGCGTGGATTTTGTTAAGATTAAATTATTCCCCTTCTGTGGTGTTTCTTGTGTCTATAGTGATTTCTTGTATAACATTAAGTGAACGTTTATTGATTTTGAAGATTTTTATTGCCATTTCATTAAAGCGATTTATCATACAGGTCTTTGGAAGAGCTTTATTGGTTACGATTCTTTCTTCTTCTATTATTGTATTGATAAAGGATATTTTGGCTAATAAATTAATAAGTTTTGCTGGATTTTCCCTCATTTTAGTATGTTGTGTAGGAAGTATTTTATTGATAATATACTTTGTCGGATTTACTTCATTGGAACGAGATTTCTTTTTGCGAATGATTAGGAGTCGCTTGAAACGATAAGTATGGAAACTGTAAAACGTATTTCTCTGATCGTATTATTGATAGGACTATTTTGCCTTGGTTTTTGGATTGGTTATAGTTATTGTTGCTTACCTGAAAAGTCGGATGGCTTCAGTAAAGCTGTACATGTCAGTTTTGATGATGTAGTATGGGTATTAGAAGACTTAAAGCAAAATGAACGGAGGTATGAAAGTGCCTTTGATAATGAGTTCTTGGCAGAATTGAAACATATGCATGAGGACTACGGAGCTTGTTTCACTCTTTATGTATTTGAAAAGGCCGATGGTTTTGACATAGGTGATATGCCTGTTAAATATAGGAAAGAACTTAAGGAGAACGCATCGTGGTTGAAGTGGGGATTTCATTGGATAAGTCCTGATTTTGATAAGAATATCAGTCTTGATGATTTTAAAATGTCTTTTTTGAATGTTCAAAATGCTATCAGTAAATTTGCGGATATCAGCTCTCTATCGCATGTTCTTCGTCTTCACTATTTTTATGGGAATGATAGTATTGTATCATTCCTTGACTCATGTAATATCAAGGGATTACTTTGTGCAGATGATGATAGATGTAGTTATGATTTGACGAAACAGGAGAATGAATTTATGCAAAAAAACTTCTATGTAAGGAGAGATGTTGAATATTTTAAGACAAATATAAGATTGGAGAATAGTTTATTTTTATATTATGATTTGGAGCGTTTTAGAAATAAGGATACATTGGTGATATTTACTCATGAATGGGCTTATGATACACGTTTACACAGATTTAATTATTATAAGTTATGTCTGAATCTTGAATGGCTGAAAAAGAATGGGTATAAATTTACTTTTTTAGAATAAATAATTATGGATAGTATAAAGCGTTTTATTGATTGTTATGTACCGGTTACAACTTGTACGTTACGGTGCCATTATTGCTATATTACTCAGCATCGGCTTTTTGATAATAAATTGCCAACTTTTAAATATAGCTCGGAGCAAGTGCGAAAGTCATTATCTCGAGAACGATTGGGTGGTGTTTGCTTAATTAATCTTTGTGGTGGAGGAGAGACTTTGTTACCTCCTGAAATGACAGAATATGTGAGAGCTTTGCTCGAAGAGGGTCATTATGTAATGATAGTAACTAATGCTACTGTCTCTAAGCGATTTGAGGAAATTGCAAGTTTTCCGGCAGAATTATTAAGCCGATTATTCTTTAAATTCTCATATCACTATATGGAGTTAAAAAGAAAGAATCTATTAGAACGTTTTTTCGATAACATAAAAAGAATCAGGGATGCGGGATGCTCATTTACGCTTGAGGCTACTCCTTCTGATGAGCTGGTCCCTTATATAAAGGAGATGTGTCAGGCAGCGTTAGAGAATGTAGGTGCTGTATGCCATGTGACTGTAGGACGTGATGAGAGAGACCCGAAAATGTTGCCTATTCTTACGGATATGTCGAAAGAAGAATATAAAAAGACTTGGTCTTTTTTTAATTCTCCTCTATTTGATTACAAATTATCTGTCTTTGGAAAAAAGAGGACGGAGTTTTGTTATGCGGGTGATTGGTCTTTTTATCTAAATTTGGGAACTGGTGTTATGACACAATGCTATTGCTCTTTTAAAAGCCAAAATATATTTGATGATCCAAATGTACCTATCGATTTTACTCCAATAGGGAATAACTGCCTTGAATATCATTGTTATAATGCCCATGCTTTTCTTACTTTAGGAAATATACCTGAGTTAAAGACTCCAACTTATGCCGATATGAGAGATAGAACATGTGATGATCATTCAGGATGGTTGAAACCGGATATGAAGCATTTTATGTCTACTAAGCTTTGTGATTCAAACCGTGAATATACAAGAGAGGAAAAGGATCGTGTCAATGATGAATTGCGTTGGAAAGTATACCGAGCGAAAATAAGAAAGTTCTTAGTGAAGTCTTTAAAAACGAATAAGTGATGAACTTTGTCCAAAAAGTAGATATATTAAGATCTATTATTAGAGATCAATTGATTCCTTTGATATCTGATTCTTACGTGTTTTTGGATTTGCCTTACTATACAAATATAGGGGATGTCTTAATCTGGGAGGGTACGGAAACTTTCTTAAGCTCTTTACCTGCTAAATGTTTGTATCGATGTTCCTGTCAGACATTCTCATATAGGCCGTTGCCCAAAAATACGACAATATTATTGCAAGGAGGAGGTAATTTTGGGGATATATGGAGGAGGCATCAAGATTTTAGGTTAAAGGTAATCAAGCTATATCCTAATAATAAGATAGTTGTTCTTCCACAAACCATTTATTATAAAAATAATAAAGAGATGTTGTCTGATGCGGCTTTGATGATGAAACATTCAGATTTGCATATTTGTGTGAGAGATCAAAGATCTTATCGATTGCTTGAGACTTATTTTGTTAATTGTGAGAGATTATTGTTGCCGGATATGGCGTTTTGTATCCCTAGAGACCGATTAGTCTCTTCATTGGTAAGATCAACAGGGAAGAATTTATATTTGAAACGTAATGATATAGAATTCCTAGAGGATGACTGTAGACAATATATAAGAGAGCCGGTAGAGATACGAGATTGGCCAACTATGGAGACAATACCATTAAGTGCTAAGATGTTGAATTTGTTCATTAAACTTTCTTTAAATAGGCTTTCGGATAATTGGGCATTATACCTAAAGAGATTACTTATCCATGAAGGTGTCCGTTTTATAACTTCTTATGATAAAATATATACGACTAGATTGCATGTGGCTATTTTATCCATATTACTAGGTAAACCCTTTGTCTTTTTTGATAATTCTTATGGTAAAAATAGTTCCTTCTACCTTTCTTGGTTAAGTGATTTAGATGAGATTAAATTTATATGGTGATAATATGTTGAAAGTTTCGATTATTATTCCAGTTTATAATGTGGCTTCCTATATTGAGGATTGTTTGAATTCTGTATTGAGCCAAACTTATCCAAATATAGAGTGTATCATTGTAGATGATTGCGGGCAAGATGATTCTATGTGTATTGTGAAATCTATCCTGACTGCTAAATCTTCTCGCCTAGAGGTAAGGATTGTGACTCATGAGGTCAATAAAGGTTTGTCTGAGGCTCGAAACAGTGGTATCCGAGAAGCTACGGGTGATTATCTATACTTTTTGGATAGTGATGATTATATAGCGGAAGATGCCATAGAGCGTATGGTTACGATGTTGGAGAAACATGCGGTAGATTTTGTGGTTGGGGATATCGTGACTTTCGGAGAGGATTCAGAACAGAAGGATTACCTACGTATGGAATCAGGCTATTTGTTCGGAAATAAAAAGATATCCCATTCATATTCGGAATCTCTGTGGTATATGATGGCTTGGAACAAGATGGTCTCTCGTTCATTTCTTTTGAAGAATGAAGTTTTTTTTGCCCCCAATATATATCATGAGGATGAATTATGGTCATTCAAATTAGCATTAGTCGCTAATTCTATGGCTGTTTGTAATAGGGTTACTTATTTCTATCGAATTCGGAAAAATGGTTCAATCATGAGTAACTTGACAATGAAACATGTGGAAGATATGCTTTTTATTTTTGACACCTGTTTGTCATTAAGCGAAAAGTATCATCGAGCATGTATTTACTCAAAGTTAAGAACATTTTATCTTACTTTGATATGTAATGGGTATAGACTAAATGACAAAGCATATGCGAGTGAGCTGTTACAATGTTTAGGGCGGAAGCATAAACGCTTTTTTTCGGTAATAAATCTTCTATCTTGCTCTTGGAAGAATAAGGTTAAATATGTTCTATGCCTTATGCCGATCCGGATTTTATATGCTATGGCTAGAATATTACCTTTTTAAATCATATAATGGTACTATAAAGTATGATTGAGTCTTATTTTCTGTATTTATCATTGATTACTTTTTTATTCGTGTATTTTGGGCTGAGTAATGAATTTTCTTCTCTCTTTGCTTCTTCTATAGGTTATAGATCTGTATCTTTCAATACTTTCAGGAAAAAAACAAAATTGGTGTATGCAATTCCCATTATGGTATTGTCGTTAGTCCTAGGTTTAAGATATAATATAGGGACAGATTATCTTGCTTATGAAGAAATATATGACACTCAAAATGCTGACTTGTTATGGAATATATCGAATGAAAGAATAGAACCTTTATACCAAATTGTAAACCATATACCTTTTTTGTTCGGTTTACCTTATTATTGCATGAGTATATTGGTATGTTTTATTATGTTTTCTTTGTTTTATATTTCTCTTGATAAAGATAGAGATATGGTCAAATGGTATTGTGTGACTTTGTTAATTTCGGGTACGCTGTTTTCTTTTCTTAACATACAACGTCATGCAATGGCCTTTTGTATATTTTTGTTCTCTATCCGATATATTTATAATAGATCGTTGTTTAAATTTTTGATTTGTATATTGATAGCGATGGGATTCCATTATTCGTCCTTCATCTTATTGCCGTGTTATTTGTTAGGTGTGAAACGTAAGATTCTTATTGATGATTGGCGGATTCAATGTATGCTATGTGTGTTGGTGATTTTTCTGTCCAAACCTATATTATCGTACATGTTTGACCTTATTATAAATTATGCTCCCCGAGGCTATGCAGGGTATGGAGAACAAGTATTTTCCAAGGAAACAGGGCTCAGTGAACAAAGCCTCTTTTTAAATTTTGTAACTACATTGATTATTGCCATATCCTCTAAATATCTCCTCCATAGGCATACCGATGAAATTTTTGTCGTGTATTACAGATTATATTTTATGGGAATGCTGTTTACGGCTATATTCGCTAATTCTATATTGCTCTCTCGATTGATCTATCCGTTAGTAAGCTTGAATTTTATCGTTTATGCTTATATGTACAGATATGTCTTTCATCATATTAGGAAATGTAATTTAGTGATGATGGCGTGTTCGTTCACTATCTTTTTTATTACAAATATTACATTTCTGCTTTATATATGGAACTCCGTGCATAAATGTTCTCCTTTCCAGTTCGTAAATCTTTAAAAATAATAATATGGAAGTTGCCATATCGGTTATTGTACCGGTTTATAACTCAGAACTTTTTTTGGATAGATGTCTATCTTCTGTTTTATCTCAGACATTTGTGGATTTCGAGGTGTTACTTATCAACGATGGCAGTACCGATAGCTCTGTTACTATTTGTGAACGATATGAGAAGGAGGATTCTAGAATACGTTTTTTTAATCGTTCTAATCATGGGGTAAGCGCTACTAGACAGTTTGGTATAGACCATTGTAGAGGAAAGTATTGCATACAGATCGACTCTGATGATTGGATTGATAATAATTGCTTAGAATTGCTTTACAAAAAAGCTATAGATACTAATTCAGATATTGTTTATATGGGGCTAATAGAAGAATATCTTGATAAATCCGTTTTAGCAAGAGTCTATAAGTCTAATAATATTGATGATTATTTATCTGCTTTATTAAATGGTAAATGCTGGGGGACTGTTTGGAATAAACTTGTATTGAAATCTCTTATAAAAAATTATAATATATCATTTTCTAATAGTGTTTGTATGTGGGAAGATTTATCTTTTATATGTAAGTGTATGATGTGCGCAAAAAGTATTTCATTTTGCGATACTGTATACTATCATTATAATAAGAGTAATATTTCTTCTCTCTGTTCTATTGTTCATAAATTTGATATGCCTTCAAATACGATTGCTGCAATTTCTGATGTTGAGTCTTTTGCTTTATCAATAGGTAAAGACCAGAAATTTATTGATGAATTATCTCTACTTAAACAATTTGCTAAGCAAAAATTACTTTTTGATCCTTATTTTAGAAATGTAAAAAAATGGTTTTCTGTTTTTCCTGAATCGAATGCTTGCTTTTTTTATTTTATTTTTAGAGCTATATATAGTAAATTATTTCCTTGTTATTAGTTATCATGAAAGTAGTACTTCTTGCAGGTGGTTTCGGTTCTCGTATATCTGAGGAATCTCAATTCAAGCCGAAACCAATGATAGAGATTGGTGGTATGCCAATCTTGTGGCACATTATGAAAGAGTATGCCTATTATGGTTATACCGAGTTTATCATTTGTGCCGGTTATAAACAGGAATATATTAAGGAATGGTTCGCCAACTATTTCCTTCATAACTCTGATGTGACTTTCGACTATCGTGGTGGTAACAATGAAATGACTGTTCATCAAACTAATATGGAGCCTTGGAAAGTCACAGTCGTTGATACGGGCTACAACACTATGACTGGAGGTCGTATTAAGCGTATCCAGAAATATGTGGAGAATGAGACTTTCTTGATGACATACGGCGATGGTGTTTGTGATGTGGAAATTGATAAATTGGTGGAGTTTCATAAGAGCCATGGTAAGCTCGCAACCCTTACGGCCGTCAAGATAGCACAAGATAAAGGAGTCTTAGATATTACTAAAGATCAAGCCGTAAGGGCTTTTCGGGAAAAGAACGCCTCTGATGGCGCTCCTATTAATGCCGGTTACATGGTGCTAGAACCCGAGGTTTTTGATATGCTGGAAGGGGGTGACTCTTGTGTCTTCGAAAAGACCGCACTTGTCAGGTTGGCACAAGAGGGTCAGTTGATGTCTTACATCCATACTGGTTTTTGGCAGTGCATGGATAATATACGTGAGAAATCTATGCTTGAAAAACTGCTTGCCGAGGATAAAGCTCCTTGGAAGCGTTGGGAGCGCTCTGTTCCGGAAATACCAGATTACGCAAAATAATAAGTTATCATACGAATGGGAAATATATTGGATTTTTATAAAGGCAAGAGGATTTTCCTTACAGGCCATACCGGCTTTAAGGGCTCTTGGATGTGTAGGATGCTCGCTAATGCCGGAGCGATCGTTACCGGATATTCACTTGAAGCCCCAACAGAGCCTTCGTTGTTTCAAATTGCCAATATTGAAGATGACATACATTCCGTGATTGGCGATATACGAGATTATGCCTCCATGAAGAAGGCTTTTGATGAGTCTCAACCAGAAATTGTGCTGCATCTTGCCGCTCAGCCCATTGTTAGAGATTCTTATAAAGATCCTGCCTATACCTACGAGACAAACGTGATGGGTACCGTGAATATTCTTGAGTGTGTTCGCAATAATTGTTGCGTGAAGTCTTTCTTGAATGTCACTACGGATAAAGTGTATTTGAATAGGGAGTGGAGTTGGGGTTATAGGGAGAATGAGGAATTGGATGGGTATGATCCTTATTCAAATTCCAAATCCTGTTCGGAGCTGGTGACTCATAGCTACAAGCGTTCTTTCTTTACAGATATTGATGGTCTGCCTATTATTCCTATTTCTACTGCTAGAGCGGGTAATGTGATAGGTGGTGGAGATTTCGCCAGTGATAGAATAATACCTGATTGTATCCGTGCGGCTGTAAAACATGAGGATATTGTTGTGCGTAATCCATACTCTACCCGTCCTTATCAACATGTTCTAGAACCTTTGTATGCTTACCTGCTGATAGCGATGAAGCAATATGAGGATATCGGTTTTGCGGATTATTATAATGTAGGTCCCGATGATGTGGATTGTTTTCAAACAGGCGCTCTTGTTGACCTATTTGTGAACAAGTGGGGCGAAGGCATGAGGTGGGTGAACAAGTATGATGGTGGTCCTCACGAGGCAAATTTCTTGAAGCTTGATTGCTCTAAATTGAAAAAGACTTTTGGATGGAGCCCTCGATGGAATCTGGATGAGGCAATGGAAAAGATTGTTGAATGGAGTAAGGTTTGGCTAGCAGGTGGGGATGTTCGTATTTGTATGGATAAACAGATAAATGAATTTTTAAACGTATAACGATAATATGAAGAACGTAATAGTAACAGGTGCTGACGGGTTTGTTGGCAGTTATACAGTAAATTATTTTCTAGAGAATGGTTGCAAAGTTCTCGCTCTGGATATGGGAGAAACTCCACGCCGATTAACAGTTGGGGAAAATCTAGAATATATGCGATGTGATATAGGTGACGCTTCAGCAATGTTAAAAAAAATACCCCAAGATATTTATGACACATTTATCCATTTTGCATGGGCAGGTTCGGCCGGTGAAGCTCGGATTGATTACAATCTCCAGATGCAGAATGCGCTTAATACAGTAGAGTGTATGAAAGTCGCTAAAGGATTAGGTTGTTCTAGATTTGTATGTGCTGGGTCTATTATGGAGTATGAGGTTGAAGCGGCTATTCACTCACAAGGCTCACATCCGGGTATGGGCTATATTTATGGTATGGGTAAGCTCGTAGCGCATTGTATGTGTAAGTCTGTAGCGGCTAGTATTGGTATAGATCTTCTTTGGCCAATGATTACCAATGCGTATGGAGTAGGAGAGTTTTCTCCTCGTTTTGTAAATACCACTTTGCGTAAAATTATTGATGGCGAGCCTCTGCGGTTTACTGCGGCTACTCAAAACTATGATTTTGTTTATGTGAGTGATGTGGCTAAAGCTTTTTATTTGGTTGCAAAGAATGGAAAACCTTTCCGTGAGTATATGATTGGTTCTGGTGACGCAAAACCATTAAAGCAATTTATACTCGAAATGGTTGACTCATGTGGCTCACGTTGTATTCCTCATTTTGGTGATGTACCTTTTTCTGGTACTAATATGCCCCTATCAACTTTTGATATTTCAGAAATAAAAGCTGATTGTGGTTATGAGCCTGAAGTTGGTTTTGCTCAGGGTACGAAAACAACAATGGATTGGCTTAAAACACTTTGATGTTATAGTAGAATTAGTCATGATACAGAAATTTGAATTCAAGGAACTTGATATGAAGGGGGCATATGAGATAACTCCCTTCTATGCCACAGACGAACGTGGTGGCTTTATCAAGGATTACAATATTGATGCATTTAAGCAAAATGGTATAGATCATGAACTTAAAGAGGTGTTCTATACCATTAGTAAAAAGGGTGTAATTCGTGCGATGCACTTCCAGCTTGTTAAACAGCAAGCCAAGCTTGTTCGTTGTATAAGTGGCCATGTGTATGACGTAATCATAGATCTTCGCCCTGATTCGCCAACATTTGGTAAATGGCAAGGTTTTGATCTGACCGGAGAGAATCAGAAGGCTCTATACATACCTCAGTATTTTGGCCACGGCTATTTGGTGCTGGAGGATTCTGTCGTTAGCTATAAATGTGGTGAGGTGTTTTATGGTGAAGGTGATGCCGGCATAATGTATAATGATCCGGATATGGCTATAGAATGGCCTTTCGATAAGATTGGCGGTATTGAGAAATTGATCATTTCTGACAAGGATAAAAACTTGATGAGTTTGAAGGAATATATAGAAAAAGTAAAATAGCTGATGGATAAGCGACTTTCTATTTATGTTAGTTCTCCTGATTCGTATTCTGATGTGCTTGCCGTATTTTTAAAAGGGTATCGGAGATATTGGAGTGATTGTCCCTATGAGTTTATTCTAACCACCAATACCAAATCGTATGAAGGTATTACTTGTATATGCAATAATAAGCAAAATGATACTTGGGTTGAGCGTACTATAGCGGCTTTGCCAGTTATAAAATCGAAGTATGTAATGTTGATGTGTGATGACATTATCTTGAGTGACAATGTTGACAATTCATTAATAGAGCGGTTACTTGACTATATGGATAGCCACGAGATAAGGTATTGTAATTTAGGCCCTACTCCTAAAGGATCTAAAATTAAATCTTTTCCTTTATTGCGTAGTGTCAATAAGCAAATCCCCTATGCTATCAATCTTCAATTTGGAATATTTCGAAAGGATCTTTTTGTTGAGCTGTTAGGCGATGGCTCTCTTAGTGCATGGGATATTGAAAACTCAATAAATGAACAAGCCGCTGTTGCTCCATCAGAGGATTATAAAGATGTGGTGGCAGTTTCAGAATATATCTTGCCATATATACATGGAGTATATAAAGGTAAATGGATTAGGCATGCTGTTGAAAATTTGAGTAGATTGAGCTTGTATATAGATTCTGGTAGAGGCATTGTTCCTCTCTCTCAACAGATAAAGATTGATATGACTAATTGGCTTCAGTGGAAAATATCACCTAAGCAACGGAGAGCGCTAAAAAATGTCTTAAGTAGAGTGGGTATGAAATTTGCAACGAAGAGATGAGCTGGTGTAATGTGGTTATGAAGAATGTTTATGTTTTTTAATTCTGTAAATCAGAGAGTTGTTTTTTTTATGAGGCAGATTAGGATCATGAGAATGAGAAAGATAGATTTGAGACGGTTCTTTACGTACAGACTCTGTAAAGAGTCAATCTTCAAGTGTTCCGGATACATCTTATATGTACATATAGAAATTTTTCTTATATAATACTTTTCCTGAAAGTCTATGTTATTTTCCGTATTACTTTCTTTATATCATAAAGAGAGCCCACTATTTTTACGTCAAAGTCTGACCAGTATCTTCACGCAAACGCTATTGCCTATAGAAGTTGTCTTGGTGGAAGATGGTCCTTTGACGGATGAGCTGTATGCGGTCATAAAAGAATTCACAAGCCAGCATCCTGAGTTAAAAGTGATTTCTTTGCCCACCAACCGAGGTCTCGGCAAGGCTCTTAACGAGGGGCTGAAGCATTGTTCGTATGACCTTGTGGCTCGTATGGACACGGATGATATCGCTAAGCCGGATCGTTTTGAGAAGCAATTGGCGATATTTTTGGAACATCCGGAAATTGATGTAGTGGGGGCTTGGATCGATGAGTTTGAAGGGGAGGTATCAAATGTACTTTCCATGCGGAAAGTGCCGGAGCAGCATGAAAATATCTTGAGGTTTGCCAAGGGAAGGTGTCCGGTGAACCATCCGGTGGTGATGTTTCGGAAGTCGGCCGTGCTAAAGGCTGGAGGATATAAGCATTTTCCTTTGTTCGAGGATTATTATCTGTGGGTACGGATGCTGATGAATGGTGCCCGGTTCTATAATATACAAGAGAGCCTGCTCTTTTTCCGCTTCTCGCCGGATATGTTTCGGCGGCGGGGAGGATGGCGGTATGCCGTAACGGAAGTGAGGTTGCAGACGCTGTTTTACAAGATGGGTTTTATCGGCTTTTTCTCCTTGCTAAAGAATGTCTGTATTCGCTTAGTGACCCGTCTTCTCCCTAATGGCTTGCGTTCGTTGCTCTATAAGAGGCTCATCCGGGGGTAAATAGCTTTTTGTCCTCATCCACAGTATCGCTCACGGAAGGTGTCTCAAATATCAAATAACATTTTATCAATAGTCATTTTTATGGCTGGCAGATTATTTTTCATCACATCAAACACTATAACAGCGTCTATATCGAAATAATGATGTGCTATAATGTCTCGCATTCTCATAACTCCTTCCATGTTCACGGACAATGTCGCTATCGCTATAAACCATTGGCAGTACTTGCTTGTTTAATAGCCATTATTACGTTAATAAAATAGAGAATATGAGAACAAATGATTCAAAAACATCCGTAGACTCTAAATTGGAGGAGATGGAGGAAAAGTATCCTGTAGAGCAAATCGCTGTTAAAAATGAGAAGGAAATAACGGCCAAGGATGTAAAGGAGGCTGTGAAAGAGATTAATCCCGATACGGACAGCTTGGGTAGCAGAGGGTAAAACGTATTTTAATTTGCTTAAAAGAATAATTATTAAGATTTATAGTATTATCTTTGTGGTTGCGGTTTGTAATAAACCGAGGTATAAAGATTAGTAAATCTAGCAAATTAAATAATAAAGATGTATAGAACAAGAACTTGTGGCGACTTGCGCCTTGCGGATGAAGGTCTGGTGGTTACACTGGCCGGTTGGGTGCAGAAAACCCGCAAAATGGGAGGAATGACATTTGTCGATATCCGCGACCGTTATGGTATTACTCAGTTGGTATTTAATCAGGAGGTTGATGCAGCTCTTTGCGAAAAGGCAAATAAGTTGGGCCGTGAATTCGTGATTCAGGTTACGGGTACGGTTCGTGAGCGTTCCAGCAAGAATGCGCATATCCCGACAGGTGATATTGAGTTGATCGTTTCTGAATTAAATGTCCTGAACACTGCGCTTACCCCTCCGTTCACGATCGAGGAGGAGACAGATGGCGGTGATGACTTGCGTATGAAATATCGTTATCTGGACTTGCGTCGTGCCCCGGTTCGTAAGAATCTGGAACTTCGTCATAGAATGGCGTTCGAGGTTCGCCGCTATTTGGATGAGCAAGGTTTCTTGGAGGTAGAGACTCCGGTTCTTGTAAATTCTACCCCGGAGGGTGCCCGTGACTTCGTGGTTCCTTCCCGTATGAACCCGGGACAGTTCTACGCTTTGCCTCAGTCTCCACAGACCTTGAAGCAATTGTTGATGGTTTCCGGTTTCGACCGTTATTTCCAGATCGTAAAATGTTTCCGTGACGAGGATTTGCGTGCGGATCGCCAGCCGGAGTTCACGCAGATCGACTGTGAGATGAGCTTCGTGGAGCAAGAGGATGTCTTGAATATGTTCGAGGGCATGGCGAAACATTTGTTTAAGGTAATCCGTGGTGTCGAGTTCAAGGAGTCGTTTATGCGTATGACTTGGCAAGATGCTATGAAACAATATGGTAGCGATAAACCGGATTTGCGTTTCGGCATGAAGTTCGTCGAGTTGATGGACATCATGAAAGGCCATGGTTTCTCCGTATTCGATAACGCCGCTTACATAGGGGGTATCTGTGCGGAAGGTGCTGCAAGCTATACCCGTAAACAACTGGATGCGCTGACTGAATTCGTGAAACGTCCGCAGGTAGGTGCTAAAGGTTTGGTTTACGCTCGTGTGGAAGCGGATGGTAACGTAAAATCAAGCGTAGATAAATTCTATAGCCAAGAGGTTCTTCAAGAAATGAAGAATGCGTTCGGCGCTAAGCCGGGTGATTTGATTTTGATCCTTTCCGGCGACGATGCGATGAAGACTCGTAAGCAACTTTGCGAGTTGCGTTTAGAGATGGGTAATCAATTAGGCCTTCGTGACAAGGATAAGTTTGTTTGCTTGTGGGTAATCGACTTCCCGCTGTTCGAATGGAACGAGGACGATCAACGTTTCTACGCTATGCACCATCCGTTTACCTCTCCGAATCCGGATGATATACCGTTGTTGGACACGGATCCGGGCGCTGTTCGTGCGAATGCGTATGATATGGTTATCAATGGCGTTGAAGTGGGTGGTGGTTCTATCCGTATCCACGACAGCCAATTACAGGATAAGATGTTCAAGCTGTTAGGATTCACCGAAGAAAGAGCGCAAGAGCAATTCGGTTTCTTGATGAATGCGTTCAAGTACGGAGCGCCTCCTCATGGAGGTTTGGCTTATGGCTTGGATCGTTTCGTGTCTTTGTTCGCCGGTTTGGATTCTATCCGCGACTGTATCGCTTTCCCGAAGAACAATTCCGGGCGAGATGTTATGCTCGATGCTCCGGGTGTCTTGGATCCAGCCCAGTTGGATGAACTGAATTTGATCGTTGATATCAAGAAATAATCCAATCTGAAATTCCATTCGAATGGGAATCTTATTCCATCCGAATGGAATTTTCTTTTCTTCCGAAAGGAATTACTTTTTCTCCCGAACATAAATCAAAGGATATTTAGCATGGTGAAGGTTAAAGATATATTGAGAGAAATAGAGCATTACGCCCCGCTGCCGCTTCAAGAAGGTTTTGACAATGCGGGTGTGCAAGTTGGCGACGTGAACCAGCATGCGACGGGTGTGTTGCTATGCCTAGATGTTATCGAGGAGGTGCTTGATGAAGCGATCGAGATGGGATGTAACCTGATCATCTCTCATCATCCTTTGGCCTTTAAGTCGTTTAAGTCGTTGACTGGCTCCAATTATATCGAGCGTTGCATGATGAAGGCGTGTAAGTATGATTTGGTGGTTTATGCCGCCCATACCAATCTTGATAATGCCGTAGGAGGCGTGAATTACCGTTTGGCAGAGTTGATCGGCTTGCAAAATGTACGGATCTTGAGCCCCCAAAAAGGCGCTTTGTTGAAGTTGGTGACGTTTGTCCCCGAGGCTTATGCCGAGATCATGCGGAATACCTTGTTCAATGCCGGTGCGGGAAGTATCGGGAACTATGATGCTTGCAGTTATAATTTACATGGCGAGGGAACATTCCGGGCCAATGCGGGATGCAATCCGTTTTGTGGTGAGATCGGCGAGGTGCATGTAGAGAAAGAGGTGCGTATGGAGATGATCCTTCCGGCATTCAAGAAGACAGCGGTGACCCGTGCTCTGTTATCCGTTCACCCGTATGAGGAGCCGGCTTTTGATTTTTATTCGTTATCAAACACATGGGAACAGGCAGGTTCCGGTGTAGTGGGAGAGTTGCCTGCCGAGGAAGATGAGTTGAGTTTCTTGTTACGGGTCAAGGCCCTGTTTAACGTCGGTTGCGTGAAGCATTCCCCATTTACGGGTAAGTCTATCCGAGAGGTCGCTATCTGCGGAGGCAGCGGCGCTTTCTTGATCAAGGACGCTATCGCGTATGGTGCCGATGTCTTTATAACGGGGGAGGCGAAGTACAACGATTTTTACGATGTGGAGGACCAGATTCTACTGGCGGTTATCGGTCATTATGAATCGGAAATCTGTACAAAAGACATATTTTATAACATAATATCGAAAAAATTCCCTACCTTTGCGGTACATTTTTCGAATGTTAATTCAAACCCAGTAAAATATTTATAGAATGGCTACAGATAAACAATCAGCTGAAAAGGAATATACGGTTGAAGAAAAGCTTTCTACGCTGTATCAACTTCAGACGATGATGACTGAAATTGATAAGATCAAGACCCTTCGTGGTGAGCTTCCTCTGGAGGTTCAAGACTTGGAGGACGAGATCGCAGGACTGGAAACACGTCTCCAGAACTATCAAGCGGAGATCAAGGAGTTTGAGACTTCTGTTGTTGAGCAAAAGCATAAGATCACGGAATCTACCACATTGATAGATCGCTATAAGGCACAATTAGATAATGTGCGTAATAACCGGGAGTTTGATAACCTGTCTAAGGAGATCGAGTTCCAAGGTTTGGAAATTGAGTTCTCAGAGAAAAAAATTCGTGAATTCGGAGAGGCGGTAGACGCTAAGAAAAAAGATATCGCTGAACTGACTGAGAAGCTGGAAGGCCGTAAGGCTGACTTGGTTCAGAAAAAGAGTGAGTTAGAGCAGATCATTTCCGAGACAAAGCAGGATGAGGAGAAACTTCGTGAGAAAGCGAAGAAGCTGGAAGCCGCTATCGAACCTCGTTTGTTGACCGCTTTCAAGCGTATCCGTAAAGGTGCTCGTAACGGTTTGGCTGTTGTTTATGTGCAACGTGGCGCTTGCGGTGGTTGCTTTAACAAGATCCCGCCTCAGAAGCAATTGGATATCAAGTTGCGTAAGAAAATTATTGTTTGCGAATACTGTGGTCGTATTATGATCGACCCGGAATTAGCAGGTGTAGAAGATTAATTCAAAAGATCTATAAGTAATGGCTCTAGCTAAAACCGGCTAGGGCCATTATTGTTTTTAATACAAAGATGTTATGATACATACGATACGTTTATATATAGAGAAGTACAGGCTGTTATCCGAGGATCGTCCGGTTTTGGTCGGATTGAGCGGTGGTGCTGATTCTGTGGCTTTGTTGGGCGTATTGGTGCGTTTGGGATATCCGTGTATAGCGCTTCATTGTAACTTTCATTTGCGTGGGGAGGAGTCGGATCGGGATGAGGCATTTGCCTGTGAGTTCGCGGAATCTTTGGAAGTACCCTTTCATAAGATAGATTTCGATACGATCTCTTATGCCGGAGAGAAGCATCTCTCGATAGAGATGGCTGCCCGTGAATTGCGCTATGCTTGGTTTGAGGAGATGCGGGAGCGGCTGGGAGGGCAGGCGACCGCCGTCGCCCATCACCGGGACGATAGTGTGGAGACGGTCTTGATGAATTTGATACGGGGCACGGGAATCCGGGGGATGAGCGGGATCCGTCCGAGGAATGGTTTCATCGTCCGTCCTTTGCTGTGCGTAAGCCGTGAGGATATCTTGGCTTGGCTGGCGGATCAAGGCTACGCCTATATGGTGGATAGCACGAATTTATCGGATGCTTATACCCGTAATTTCATTCGTTTGAATGTGTTGCCGCTTTTGGAAGAGATAAATCCATCGGCCCGGAATACCATCGTACGTTCCGCCGAGCATCTTTCTGCCGCAGAGACTATATATATATATGTATTGGAACAAGCCCGGAAAGAGGTTGTCGTATCGGATGATCGTCTTTCTATCGGGGCGTTGATGCGGTTTCCGGCTCCGGAGACGATTTTGTATGAGTTATTAAAAGAATATGGTTTTACCCGTCTGGTCTCGGACGATATTTTCGCTGCCTTGACCAAGGAGCCCGGTAAGCTGTTTTACTCTTCCACCCATCGTTTGCTGAAGGATCGGGATTATTTATGGATCACTTCTTTAGAGAAGAAGGAAGAGCGAACCTTCGTTTTAGATCCGGAAAAGGGTATTAATCATGAACCTATTGAACTATCTTTCCAAAAACTTGTTATAACTATAGGTTTCCCTATCGAGAAGAATAAGCGGATCGCTTATTTGGATTATGATAAACTCGATTTCCCTTTAACATTGCGGACTTGGAAAGAAGGCGATTGGTTTATTCCCTTCGGAATGAAAGGACGTAAGAAGTTGAGTGACTATTTCTCCGATCATAAATTTAGCCGGATTGAGAAGGAGCGCACATGGCTTCTTTGTAGTGGCGACGCTATCGTTTGGGTGGTAGGAGAAAGGACTGATAATCGTTTTCGTATAGACGAATCAACAAAGCGTGTGCTAATTGTGAATTTTTTGGGCTAAATCCTCGTTTATTGTAAAAATATTCTTACATTTGCGAAGATTTACTCCGCAGATATGTTACTAATGGTTCAAATTAGCTGAACAATCCGGTTATTACATGAAAATTATAATTTAATAAAGATACAATGATACCATTGGGCGTACGTCGTGTTTGCATATGTGATCCGTGTGTATGTGCCATTTATATTATTACTTCGCAATATGCAGAAATATAACATTCTAGAACTAAATGGAAAACTTCTTCCCGAACTTCAAAGTATCGCGGAAGAGTTGGGAATAAAAAAAGTTAGCAGCTTAAAGAAAGAAGAGTTGGTTTATCGGATTCTTGATGAGCAAGCGATCTCCTATGCCGGCATTCAGGCTGAAAAGATGAAAGAGAAAGAGGCTAAGAAGCCTGTAGAGGGCCGTAAGAGAGGCCGTCCGGCTAAAGCCGCTTCTCCTAAAGTGGCGAAGGCTGAGACTGCCGAAGCTGCAGAGAGTGCCCAACAGGCTCCGGAAAAGCCAGTGGCTGCTCCGGCTGACAAGAAAGAGCAAAAAGAGCAGCCTGAACGTAAGAAAAGAGTCCGTATCGAGAAAAAGGAAAAGGTAGCGGGCGCTATCGCTCCTTCCGAGGATAACAAGGAAGTGGTGGTTTCGAAAGAGCCGCAAACGATCTCTATGGTAACGGAAATCTCGGCCGTGGAAACTCCGGCGGTAGTAGAGAGCCCGGTGGAGAAACCGTTGTTGCCTCCTGTTGTGGCGGAACTTGAAACGGAAGAAGAAGCCGCTTTGCCGGAAAATACGACTCCGGTAGAGGTAGCGGAAGAAACCACTTCACCACAAGCGACGGAAGAAGAGCCTAAGCGCATCGTATTTCGCCATCCGGACGCTAAATCCGTATTGGATCAAATTTTCCCGTTCTCCGCTCCGAAACTCGAGGCTAACAAACCTCAACCCGAGGCCGCTCCCCAGCAGAATAATCCTCGACAGAACAATCGACAGAATAATCATAATAACAACCGTAATAACAATAACGCTAATAACAACCAGCAGGCTCAAGAGAAAATGTATGAGTTTGACGGCATCCTTACAGGAACCGGCGTGTTAGAGATGATGCAAGATGGTTACGGTTTCCTTCGTTCTTCAGATTATAATTATTTGACTTCACCGGACGATATTTATGTCTCTCAATCCCAGATCAAGTTATTTGGCTTGAAAACGGGTGACGTGGTAGAAGGTTCGATCCGTCCACCGAAGGAAGGTGAGAAGTATTTCCCGTTGGTGAAAGTGGACAAGATCAATGGACGTACGCCAGAAGAGGTTCGCGACCGGGTTCCTTTCGATCATTTGACCCCGTTATTCCCGGATGAGAAATTCATGCTTACGGCACGTAAATCACCGAAAGTATACGATAATATCGCCGTACGTGTGGTTGATTTATTCTCCCCGATCGGAAAAGGGCAACGTGGTTTGATCGTCGCTCAACCGAAAACCGGTAAGACGATGTTGTTGAAAGATATCGCGAACGCTATCGCTTACAACCATCCCGAGGTTTATATGATTATATTATTGATCGACGAACGTCCGGAGGAGGTTACGGATATGGCTCGTAGCGTGGATGCGGAAGTGATCGCTTCTACATTCGACGAACCGGCTGAACGTCACGTGAAAATCGCTGAGATCGTATTGAACAAGGCGAAACGAATGGTAGAATGTGGTCATGATGTCGTGATTCTTCTGGACTCGATCACTCGTTTGGCTCGTGCTTATAATACGGTACAACCGGCTTCCGGTAAGGTGCTTTCCGGTGGTGTGGACGCAAATGCGTTGCAGAAGCCGAAGCGTTTCTTCGGTGCCGCCCGTAATATTGAGAATGGCGGTAGCCTTACGATTCTAGCCACCGCCCTTACGGAGACTGGCTCTAAGATGGACGACGTGATCTTCGAGGAATTCAAGGGTACGGGTAATATGGAGTTACAATTGGATCGTAAATTATCCAATAAACGTATCTATCCGGCTGTGGATATCACGGCTTCCAGCACTCGCCGTGATGATTTATTGCAGGATGAGAGCACGTTGAACCGTATGTGGGTCTTACGTAAATATCTATCAGACATGAACTCTATGGAGGCTATGGAATTTGTTAAGCAACGGATGGAACAAACCGTTGATAACATGGAATTCTTGGCATCCATGAACGGTTGATAATATCCCATAAAAAAACACTATACTTTTGAGTTCAAAACAATATTGTTTTAGCTCCAAAAGTATAGTGTTTTACCTTAACAGAAGTATAGTGCTTTTATTGCGCCTTTTTAGGTCTTCCACGATGTCCCATATTTCGTTTTTGTGGTCTCGAGGATGATCCTTTATCCTCACTTTTACGAGGCCGTCCTCTACCCCTTTTATTCATACCGTATTTTTCCGGCTCATACAAGGGCACTTCACCGAATTCCGGGCTGACCGGTATCTTATAAACCTCTTTTTCCAAGAAATCCTCTATGCGCTTGAATTGTGCTTGTTCGTCGATCGATACGAAAGTAATCGCCAATCCTTCGCCGTTCGTACCCCGTGCCGTACGTCCGATTCGGTGTACGTAATCCTCCGGATCATGCGGGATATCGAAGTTCACGACCAACTTGATGTCATTGATATCAATTCCACGTGCTACGACATCCGTAGCCACAAGGATATCGATATGTCCGCTCTTGAATTCTTTCATGACCTCCTCCCTTTGGGATTGCTCTAGATCCGAGTGCATGGCGGCTACATTGAACTTTAATCTTTTTAAGGTAGACGCTAATTCTTTCACCTTCATTTTAGAAGAGGAGAAGATAATTACCCGTTGAGGGCGGCTTTGAGTGAAGAGATCTTGTAGAATCTTGAGCTTTTGTGGATCGTAGCAGATATATGCGGTTTGCATGATAGATTCGGGTGGGCGTGAGATAGCGATCTTGACTTCTTCCGGATCTTTTAGGATGGTTTTAGCCAACGTCCGGATCTTAGGCGGCATGGTAGCCGAGAACATGATCGTCTGGCAGTAGGGGGGCAGCTGTTTATGAACCTGCATGATGTCATCATAAAAACCCATATCCAGCATGCGGTCCGCCTCGTCTAAGACGAAGAACGACACTTTAGACAAATCTACAGTACCTAACTTAATATGGGACAATAAACGTCCCGGGGTAGCGATCACGATATCCGCACCCATCTCTAAACCTCTCTTTTGTTGTTCCCAAGCGATTCCGTCGGTACCTCCATACACGGCTACTGCGGATACGGAAGGTATAAAATAAGTGAATCCTTGAATTTGTTGGTCTATTTGTTGAGCCAATTCCCGGGTCGGTGCCATAATGACCGCATTCACTGCGTCTGTCGGATGACAACCTTTGCTTAGTTCATTAATAACTGGCAAAACATACGCCGCCGTTTTACCGGTTCCGGTCTGTGCGCAAGCGATGATGTCTTTACCTTCTAAAATGACAGGAATCGTTAACTCTTGGACTGGAGTCGTTTCGTCAAAATTCATGTCATAAAGCCCGTCTAATACGGCATCTTCCAAATCTAATTCATCAAATCTCATCTTTTTACATTCAAATTCCCGGTAAAGATAAAGATTATTTAGAAATATTATGCAATAGGTAGGTTTCTCTTTGGTGATAAATAGAAAAATAAATACCTTTATCCCCGAGTTATACCCCAAAAACGAAAGAATTAATATGAATAGTCTAGAAAGCGGAAGTAACGTTCAGTCTGGATTAGAGATGATCATGGAGAAGAGTCCCGATACGATTGTATTAGTAGATCGAAATCTTACTCTTGTCAAGGTTATTTCTGCAAAAGACGATTATTATCATTATTTAGCGAATAACTGTATCGGAAAGCAACCTCAAGCGTTGTTCCCGGACGGGAAGAACTACGATCAATATGAGATCTATAGAGCTGCGGTTAAACGTGTTTTCGAGGAGCAAGTGAAAGTGGATTTCTCTTTTGAGGTCTCTTTTGAAGGAAAGAACTATTATTATCTATCGCAAGCAAGCCTTTTTAATGAGGAGCTTGTAATCGTTTATACACGCAATGTATCTTCTCTGAAAACAGAAAACAATCTACAAGAACTGATCAATACGATATTAGATCGGTTACCGTTGGGGGTTTTCGTGAAAGATGGGGATAACCATTTTAATTACCTGTATTGGAATCATTTTATGGAGGAAATAACGGGTATTGAAACCCGGGAGATCGAGGGACGTGATGATTTCGAGGTGAATTATAATGCCTTGATGACCGCCGAGGAGCGTCTGGAAACCGATATGAACGTGATCAAGACAGGACTGACCGCTAGATTCAAGGGCAAGGTAAAATCGGCCTCCGGCGATTACCGGGATATAGAGGTCGCTAAATATCCTATTTCCCTAAATAATGGCAAGCCGCTTGTCTTGGCTTTATGGAGAGATATAACTTCCGAGTTGGCTACGGAGAATACTTTGAGAAGAACCCGGATCTTGACGAAAATGGCATTGCGGATAAGTGATATACGTACATGCTTGATCTTCATCGATCCGGACAGTATCCATAATTTCAAGGATTCCGTTGTGACCTTGAACGATTGGAATACCATGTCGGAAGATATGATAGAGGTGTCATGGGGGCAGTTTATCAGCCGGGCGCATCCGGATGATCAAGAACATTATCATAATATGTTTACCCGTCTTTGCCGAGGGGAAATCTCTGAGGCAAGGATCGAGGCACGTATGCTATTTCCCGGCAAGAAGGAATATGTTTGGAGAGAGGTATTTGCTACCGTGTATGAACGGGACGAGAAAGGAAGACCTTCGGTTATCCTTGGATGTTCAACGAATATTCAGGAACGGAAGAATCAAGAATTAAGCCTTGAGGAGGCGAAGGTGAAGGCCGAGGCCGCTGATAAGATGAAATCGAAATATCTGGCGGATATGAGCCATGAGATCCGAACTCCTTTGAATGCGATTACCGGCTTCTCTGAATTGATGGCTTTTGCTGATACGGATGAGGAACGTATGTCGTACTACGATGTGATCAAGATGAATAACCAATTGTTGATGCAATTGATCAATGACATCTTGGATATCTCGAAGATCGAGGCGGATGCGATAAAGATCACATATGAGCAATTAGATGTCAGTGAATTGATGGATACGATTTATGCTTCCGCCAAGTTACGGGTTCCGGGAGGAGTCAAGTTAGTTTTGGAGAAAGGGGCTGACCACCATATGTTCGGTACGGATAGCATGCGTCTGTTGCAGTTGATTAATAATTTGGTGAACAACGCTATCAAGAACACGAAAGAAGGTAGCATCACGATGGGATATACCATTCAACCGGATAATCAATTACGTTTTTACGTAAGGGATACGGGAATCGGTATCGATAAGGACAAATTGAAAGATGTCTTCGGTCGTTTCGTGAAAATAAACGACTATATGGAAGGTATCGGATTAGGACTGGCTATCTGCAAAGGATTAGTTGTTAAGATGGGAGGTTCGATACATGTTACTTCTGAATTAGGGGTAGGTTCAGAGTTCTCCTTTATTTTGCCGTCTCACGAATAGCGCTATTTGTAATAGCGCTTATAAATTTGGTCGTATAATCCACTGTTCTTGATTTGCTGGAGCCAACTATTTAGGCTATCCAGTAGGACAGGGGAGTCTTTACGGACCGCCCACGATTGCAATTGGGTAAAACTGACATCCGTTAGGATATCGACTTCCGGCAGGTTTTTCTGGGTCATGCGGGCGATTTGTTGGTCGCATACGGCATAATCAATATCGCCTTTGGCTACCATGATCATAAGCTGCTCGGTAGAATATAACTCATCTTCCACCACGTAGATCGTATCGCCTATCTCGTGTCCCAGATTTTGCAGACGCAATAAGGCCGGGGAATCTTTCGGTATGTATAAAGTCTTTTGGGCTAAATCCAATTGGTTACGGATAGGGGCTTGTTCGTTGTTCGCCTCTGCCGTACGTTGTACCAAGACTTGCTTGTTGAGAACGATCGGTTCGGTGAACAGGTAGTTTTCCCGCATCTCGGAGGTGATGGGTATGTTTCTTGCGATTACGTCGCATTTGTTGTCCGATAATTCCTCGAAACTTTTCGCTAAACTCATTTCCAAATGCGTCTGAACCTCCAATCCGGATAATTTAGCGATCGCTTGGCTAAGCTCGTATTGAAAACCTTGCACTGTATCGCCTGATACGAAATACCCGGATTGATTGTATTCGGTTATCATCCGGAGAATTCCTTCTTCCTTGATTTCCGGATAATCACGAGGTCCGATCTCTTGGGGACGTTGGTTAAGTCTCCAAAGCTGTACCATTGTCACTACAGCGACAATCAGTAGGAAAGCGTATAGGATAAGCAACTTCTTAGATCTCATGGCAATCGATTAATTATTGAAAGTCACGGAGATGCCCATTTTCAAGACCATCGGGTCCAACGGATAATGCGCAAGAGAGAAGTAATTCGGGTCAACGAACTTAGAGCCTAGATTGTATGCCATGATGAAGAAGCGAGCTTGCTTCAAATGGAAATTCGCATAAGCGTTGATCAACGGATAATTGCCAACCTTCACTTTCTTGTCTTCTTCCTGTACTTGGAATTGCTGGGTAGCCGGCTCGTAATAAGGAGCGTAATAAGCGGTGTTGTAGTATACGTTCGCACCAATCTGTACGGTTAATACTTTCGCCAACTTAAACGCTAGATATATATTCGAGTATGCGCTGATATCCGGTAACGGGAGTTGAGACTTCTCGCTAGAAAGCTGATAGGCCACCTCATTCTCCCATCCGAACGCACGGTACATGATATCTTGCTTGATACGGGCTGAGACAACTTGAATGTTCTTACTGCTTTGCTCCGGCAAACCTTTGCCGTTGAAGAATACATAATTCTGGATACTTTCCACTCCTCCGGATAACTGGGTACGGGTGGATTCCAAGTTGATTTTCGCTCCGGCGTAAATCCTTTGCACATTTTTCAATGATAGATCCCACCAATAGTAACGCCCATGATGGTGACGTTGGTAAAACGCCGGGGTGATATTCTTGATATATCCTTCCGCCTTGATGGTAGCGTCTTTCTTGAAAAGCTTGAATTTGGTCTGTAAGTCTCCGCTCACTCGAACCTCTCCGGCGTCACTTCCCGCAAGTCCTAATTCTCCACGGACATTGTAGGTAAGAAGGCTACCACGGCGTTTGGATAATTCGCCTCCGATGTAGGTCGTAAACTCATCATATACCTCGGAAGTAGGGAAATTTAATGTACTCGGCTCAGAGCTTCCACGACCATCCGGACCGTAATCCAGTCCGGGAACTTGGGATGCCAATCTAAACCGGCGTTTCTCGAAAGTAACGAAGGCGGTCAGCCCGAACTTAGCCCAATCTTGGAAACCTTCCCGCAAGGCCAACGCAAAAGTATTCTTTAAATTCCATGAGGAAGTCTGGTCATTCAAAGATGCGTCCATACCATAAAGATAAGTGTAGCAGGTATCGATCCCGGCATCATTAGAGATAAAGCGTCTGCGGTTATCTTCGTAATCGATGGTATGGATGATACTGGAAACCGGAATGAATACCTCTTTTACGTTCCCTTCCTCATCGGTTTCTTCCAATTCTTTGGTAAAACCGAGATTGTATCTCTGTGTCAGGAAATATTGTTTTCCACGGACACGGTTCCATGTGTCCGTGTAACGGACAGGGTATGATTTACTATCGATATTTCTTTGATTCTCGGCCAAGTCATCGGGATTCGTGATATACTGGTCATTTGTAAGTCCACCGTTCTCGTAGTTTACGAAATTGAAATTACTTAAATAAGCGTTTAACTCGTAACGGTCGGTGATATAACTTCCGAAAAAGCGATAACTTAATAATTTATTACCGTTGGAGTTATAATATCCACGACTATAGATATAATCCATCTCGCCACCGACATTGATCTTCTTGCCAAAGTTCATGGTCAGTACCCCTTTCAGTCGGTCCATCTTATTCTGGCTGGCTCCTCCTGTCGTATAAGTCACTTGGGTATAGGGTACTTTGGTATCATAGAAATAAGCGTTTGTCGGGGTCGTGATATAATAATCATAGGCATCGGCGAAGATGAAATCACGTTCCTCCTTACGTTCGTTAAAAATACGGGTTTGCGCCGGCGATCCCACATTCGCCAGATAACCTACGGCCAATGAGTTCGCTTCCACCAACGTACTATTCCCGAAATTTAATCGATTGGTATCCATAGGAGCGATATAACGTTCTCCCAAAAGAGGCGTGAGCCGATAACCGATGATTCGTTTTGATTTCAGCGCCGCGCTATCTGTTTGCAGCAAGCTATCCGGTATTTCCTTGTTTGAGGATGATAAATTAGATAACGAGAATCCACCTCGTCCTCCCCGGCTCCCGGAACGTCCTTGCGCATGTGCGGAAGTCGCCGTTCCTATCAGAAAAAGTAATATGTATAGATAATACTTCATGGGTTGCAAAGATATAACAAAAAATAATGTGCCAATTATAAAATATGCCAATATGCCAATCAGAAAACTTAATTGGCATATCGGCACATCAATGAATGAGCTTCTTATATTTTCTGTATAATCTCCATTCCTTTCTTAATGGCAGCCTCGTTCATCGGCAACAAATGATGGTGACGCTCGGGCAAGGATTTCTTCAATCCTAGCATGACGTTCTCCAATTGAACCATCGGGACGATATTAAGCAACCCGCCTAAGATCAACATATTGAATGCCTTCTCGTTCTTCATCTCGGTAGCGGCGTCCATGGCATCTACCCGATATACGTTAATATCCGTACGTTTCGCCGGCGTATGGATGCCATAACCATCGTAAATCAAGATACCGCCCGGTTTCACCTTGCTCTCGAACTTATCCATGGAAGGTTGGTTCAAGATAATAGCGATATCATATTCATTCAATACGGGTGAGCTGATACGCTCGTCGCTCAAGATAACGGTTACGTTGGCCGTACCGCCACGTTGCTCAGGTCCGTATGAAGGCATCCAGCTAACCTCCTTGCCTTCCATCAAACCGGAATAGGCCAAGATCTTACCCATAGACAATACACCTTGTCCACCGAAGCCTGCTATAATTATTTCTTGTTTCATTGTCGTTTACCGTATTACTTATTCAACATTCTTTAAGTCGCCCAGCGGGTAGAAGGGGAACATGTTCGCTTCCATCCATTTATTGGCTTTTTCCGGAGTCATCTTCCAGCCGGATGAGCAAGTGGAGACGAACTCTACCACAGAAGTTCCCTTACCGGCCATAGCGTTCTCGAAAGCCTTACGAAGCATCTTCTTCGCTTTCCGTACGGCTGCGGCCGTCTGTACGCTTTGGCGTGTTACCAAGCAAGTTCCTTCCAATTGGGCTAATAAATCACCGATCTTCAGCGGGTAACCGTTCAAGGCGATGTTGCGTCCGTAAGGACAGGTAGCCGTGGGCATACCTTCCAGTGTAGTCGGAGCCATCTGTCCGCCGGTCATACCATAGATCGCGTTATTTACGAATACGATCACGATATTCTCGCCACGGTTGGCTGCATGAATCGTCTCGGCCGTACCGATAGCCGCCAAGTCACCATCTCCTTGATACGTGAATACCATCTTCTCCGGATTCAAGCGTTTAACGGCGGAAGCGATGGCTGGCGCACGTCCGTGGGCTGCCTCGATCCAATCGATATCCAAGTAGTTATATGCGAATACGGCACATCCCACGGGGGAGATACCGATTGTCTTATCTTCCAGACCCATATCGGCTATAACCTCGGCGATTAGCTTATGTATCACACCGTGGCTGCAACCGGGGCAGTAGTGCATGGGATTTTCATTCATCAATCTGGGCTTTTCATACACCAGATTTTCCGGTTTAATTATATCGTTGAGTTCCATAATCTTTAATTATTAATGTATATATCTTAGGACATATTGCACCAGCCGCAATACGATCGCCGCTCCACCGCAATACAAGAATACGGTCTTATCGCTAACAGCGAAGTAACATACCACGGCAGCTATGGCCAGTAGCATAAAGACCAGCGTCAATATCTCGTCAGCTTTACTTCCTCGTGTCATACGGATCAGAATAATTTTTCCTTCAGCGCGTTCAATACCTCATCCGGGGTGAATACGATTCCACCCAATCGGCCAAAGTGCTCTACCTTCACCTTACCATTTACGGCTAGGCGAACGTCCTCTACCATCTGTCCGGCGTTCAACTCAACCGATAACATACCTTTTACCTTATCCGCATAAGCGGCGATCACTTTTGTCGGGAACGGCCATAACGTGATCGGGCGTAACAAGCCAAGCTTGATACCTTCCGCACGGGCGATCTCAACTACCTTCTGGCAAATACGGGCGGAAGAACCGAACGCAATCAATAGATAATCAGCGTCCTCACATTGGAACTCCTCGTAACGAACCTCGTTTTCCTCGATCTTGCGATATTTCGCTTGGAAACGGATATTGTTCTCTTCCATCTTCGCCGGGTCTAGCTCCAAGGAAGTGATGACGTTACCTTTGCGTCCGCCCTTCTTTCCTTGTACGGCCCAAGGACATTGAGCGATAATCTCTTCCTCGGTACGACGGGTATGATAGGGAGGCATAACCACTTTCTCCATCATCTGTCCGATGATACCGTCCGCCAAGATAATAGCGGGGTTATTGTATTTGAAAGCCAGATCAAAACCAAGGCCTACGAAATCGGCCATCTCTTGTACGGAAGAGGGTGCCAAGGTAATCAAACGGTAATCGCCATGGCCACCGCCTTTCACGGTCTGGAAATAATCAGCCTGACTCGGCTGGATCGTTCCTAATCCGGGACCGCCACGCATAACGTTCACGATCAGACAAGGAAGCTCCGCTCCCGCGATATAAGAAATACCTTCTTGTTTCAAGCTCACGCCCGGACTGGAAGAAGAGGTCATCACTTTCTTTCCAGTGCCAGCTCCGCCGTATACCATATTAATAGCGGCTACCTCGCTCTCCGCTTGTAAGACTACCATGCCGGTCTTTTCCCACGGCATCTCTGCCATAAGGGTTTCCAATATCTCCGACTGTGGAGTGATCGGATAGCCGAAGTAACCGTCCACGCCATAGCGGATAGCCGCATGGGCGATGGCCTCGTTACCCTTCATTAATTTTATATCTTCTGCCATATCTTGATATAACTTTATATTTTTACTTTGTAGATCGTTAGACAACCGTCCGGACAAACTAACCCGCAACTAGCGCAACCGATGCATGCGTCCGGGTTCTTCATGTACACATAGTGATACCCCTTGTTGTTTACTTCTCGTGGGTGCAACTCCAGTACATCCGACGGGCAGGCTACTACGCAAAGGTTACATCCCTTGCAGCGCTCTGTGTTTACAACAACAGCTCCTTTTATTTTCGCCATAATACTTGTTTATTTAAAATCTAAATGTAACACATTTCTATTGAGGCATCAAAGTTAGTAAAAAATTACTCGTTGCCAAGATTATAACGTTTCATTTTGTTGAATAGCGTCTTTCTACTGATATTTAAAGCCTCGGCGGTCAGGGTACGGTTATAGTTATGCTTTTGCAGCGCGGACAGGATGCGGGCCTTCTCCGCCAAGGAGTTCGTATCACGGAGCGAGGTGTCTTCTTCCGCTTCCTGAGGAGCTGTCAGTCGCTCCATCTGGTAGCTTTTGATACGGGCGGGCAGATGTCCGGGATGGATTTGCCGGTCTACGCAGAGTATCATGGCGCTTTGTACGGCGTTCTCTAAATCCCGTACGTTACCGGGCCAGTCGTAGGCGCATAACTGATCCATAGCCTCAGGCGTGATGCTCTCGATCGAGAGATTGAGCAAGGAATTATGTTTGCGAAGGAAAAATGCGGCCAGCAACGGGATGTCCTCTTTCCGTTCCCTAAGGGGTGGAAGCTGTATGGTGAAGACATTCAACCGATAGAGCAGGTCCAGACGGAATTTACCCAGTCTTACTTCTTCTTCCAAGTTCCGGTTCGTAGCCGCCACGATCCGGACATTGACGGGGATCGCTTTCTTGCCTCCGATGCGGGTAATCTTACGTTCTTCTAATACACGCAGTAATTTTACTTGGGCGTCTAGCGGGAGTTCACCGATCTCGTCAAGGAACAGGGTACCGCCATTTGCCCGCTCGAACGTGCCGGCTTGTGTTTCCTTGGCATCGGTAAAGGCGCCTTTCTCATGCCCGAAAAGCTCGCTCTCCATCAAGGTGAGCGGGATCGCCCCACAGTTGATCGCCACGAAAGGCTGGCTCACGCGTTTACTCCGGTCGTGTATCGCCCAGGCGATCAGTTCCTTTCCGGTTCCACTCTCTCCGTGGATCAAGACGGTAGCGTCGGTTTCCGCCACCCGTTCCACTTGGAGCATGACCTGCCTCAGTCCGCTTTTCTCGCCGATGATACCGGTGTTCATATCTCCTAACTTGTTTTTCAAGTGCTTGATCTCGCCTTTCATCCGGCAATGCTCTACGGCACGGCTTACGGTAAGGAGCAACTTATCGTTGTCAAAAGGCTTCTCAATAAAATCGTAAGCGCCTTTCTTTACGGCATCTACCGCCAAGGAGACGGAACCGAAGGCGGTTATGAACACGACGACTTGGTTCGGGCATAGCCGTTTGATCTTCTCCAATGCCTCCACGCCGGTAAGCACCGGCATTTGCTGGTCTAGCAAGATCACGTCGGGACGGAAGGAGAGGAGGGCGTCTACGGCCTCTTGTCCGTTCGCGGCGGTTTGTACCTCGTATCCGTCTTCTTTCAAGAGCAGGGCGATCATCGCACGGATGCGCGGCTCGTCGTCGGCTACTACTATTTTTGCTTTCATACTATATATTGCGGTAACTTGATGGTGAAACATGTGCCTTTGCCGGGAGTACTGTGTACCTCGATCTCGCCCTCGTGGCGGTTGATGATACCGTAACAGATGGCGAGTCCTAAACCAGTCCCCTCGTCTTTGGTGGTGAAGAAGGGATTGAAGATGTGATCCAGATCTTTCTCGCCGATGCCTTTTCCGCTGTCCTCGAAGGAGAGGAGCAGGTAATGGGAATGATCGTCAATGGATGCTCCCTTCTCTATACTAATTATTAATGTACGTGAGCGTTCCGGGGGATTCTGGCTCATCGCCTCCACCGCGTTGAGGATGATGTTGAGAAATACTTGTTTGAGTTGCTCGGCATCCGCTTGCAAGGCGGTATTCTCATGGAAATATTCAAATTCCACCTCGACCTGTTGCTTCTTCAGCGTATTATGGACGAGTAGCAATGTCTGGTTGATCAATTGCTCCAGATTGACTTCCGATGAATTCAAGGCGGATGGACGGGCGAAAGAGAGCAGGCCTTGCACGATCTTGTTGATACGCTCCACCTCGGAGATGAGTTCCGTGGCCATCTCCGATTTCACGGGATCGGCCGAGAAATCCTTGCTTAAGTATTGGATCGTGCTACGAATGGCGGTCAGCGGGTTACGGATCTCGTGGGCGGCTCCGGCGGCCAGTTCCCCTAAAGTGGCGAGCCGGTCGGTCCGGTACATCTTCTTGATTCGTTCGGATTGGATCTCATAAAGGGAGGCATGTTCGATGGCGAATGCCGCTTGGTTGAACAAGAGGGAGAGAAGCCCCAGCTCATTCTCGGTAAAACCGGTGCGATCTGTCTTCTTTCCCAGCATAATCACGCCGCTCACCTTATTCATCACTTTGAGCGGGTAAATGAGCTCCGCTTGGAGTTGCTCCAGCTTCTCCCGCTCCTCGGCCGTGAAGTAATCCGCTATATCGGGATTTTGGGAGAGCAGAAGCGAGCGTTCGTTCACGAATAGCCAACTGATCAGTTTATCTTTTCCATTGAAAGAGAGGGAAGAGGATAACGGGCCGTCTTGCGGTTTATACTTTCCCGTATTCTCATCTAATAGAAAAAGATGAATGATCTCTACAGGGCATATCTGTCTGATCTTGGAGATAAAATTATTGATCAGTAGGGACTTATCTGCGATAAGCATCAAGGAACGGTTGAACTCGGAAAGCATCTTGCTGAGTTCGGGCTGCGGTGTATTTGTGTGTCGTTTGAATAAGGATAACATGCTTCTCGGATATTAGGATGGGCAAATGTACTCTTTTTGAGTAAGAATTTACCCGTTTTGAGTAAGGATATTACCCGTTACCCAAAGATGGAATATTCGCTGTTTGCGTATAACATTGTTTATTAGTGAGTTATATGCTTTGGCACGGCGTTTGTATTCTATAGGGTAAAGAGGGATGATCTCTGGTATATTTGGGTAAAAGTTTACCGATACCCATTTAGTTTCCATAGGAGGGACTATGTTTTTCCTTACTAGAAACTAAGTTTTTCCTTCAATGAAACTAAAGTTTTCCTATAGAGAAACAAAAGTTTTCACAGGAAGAAACAAAAGTTTTCCTAGTAAGGAATTTTAAGAAACTGTAGTTCGTTGGTTATCAATGATTAGTGGATAGTGATCGCAGACTTGATTAGATACGATAAAAAGAATAAGAATATGAGAAAGAGAGCTGTTATTTTACTCGCTATACTTATAGCGATCTTTGGGGGAAGCGTCAATGCACAGTCTTTCCTAGGTAAGTTAGTAGATGATAAAGAGGCGCCTGTTGGTTTCGCCAATGTGGTGTTATTGAATCCGGAAGATTCCGCGTTCGTAAAAGGGACGGTTAGCGAGGAGTCGGGTGAGTTCGTGTTGGAAGGCTTGAAAGAGCAGTGTTATATCTTGCGGGTATCTTATATCGGATATAAGGATATTTGTCTGGAGTGCCCGAAGGCGGGGGATGTGGGAACGATCCGTCTGGAACCGGATGCCATCGCCTTGGGCGAGGCGGTCGTGACCGGTAAACTGCCTACTTACCAACTAAAGGGAAGTAGCTTGGTGACGAACATTCGGGAGACTTTGCTGAGTACGGTCGGTACGGCGAATGACGTGCTCTCGCATATCCCCGGCTTGGAAAGCTCGGACGGGAAATATACCGTGTTCGGCAAGGGAGAGCCTTTGATCTACATTAATAACCGTTTGGTTCGTGATAATTCGGAATTGGAACGCCTAAGCTCGAAGGATATCTCCAAGGTGGAACTGATCCAGAACCCGGGTGCGGAATATGACGCTACGGTGAAGGCGGTATTGAAAATTCGTACGGTTCGGCATGCGGGCGAGGGATTGGGTGTCAATGTCCGGAGTAATGTTTCCCAAAGCCATAAGACGAGTAACACGGATCAATTGAACTTGAACTATCGTAAGAACGGATTGGATTTGTTTGGGATGGTTAACTATTCCTTGTGGCAAGCCCAAACGAGGCAACGGACAAGTAGCTGTATTCAAGTGGACACGCTGTGGGAACAGAAAGCGGAAACGACAGTGGACCAGTCTTCCCGTTCGGTATATGGTCAGTTGGGTGCGAATTACGAGGTGAATGAGCATCATTCCTTCGGCGCTACGTATGAAGGAAATAAGGGTTTTAACTCGGGAGGTGATTTCATATCGGATAACACGATGTACGCAAATAAAACGGTATATGATGTATTGCATTACCAAACCCGCATGGAAACGGACGTAAATCAACACAAGGTGAACGCTTATTATGAAGGGAGGTTTAATGATAAACAAACCATTAGTTTTAATGCGGACTGGTTAACCGGATCTTCGGAGAACCGTATGTTTGCCAATGAGAATAGCGAGATGGATGACGATCGCTTGGTAACAACCAGTAACCGGACTCGCAACCGTTTGTATGCCGTTAAATTAGTGATGACTTACCCGATCGCCGTGGGAGAATTGAAATGGGGAGGGGAATACAGTTATGTACATCGTACGGACCGTTTCGACAATCCACAAAGCATCCTGCCCGCTACCGATAGCAAGATACGGGAGCAGAATGCCGCCGCTTTTATCAGTTATGCCTTGACTTGGCAGAAATTAAGCGCTGAGATCGGTTTGCGTTATGAGCATGTTGACTTTGATTATTATGATAAAGGTATTTTCCTTCCGGAACAAAGCCGTCTGTATGATAATGTCTTCCCGAATGTCGCTCTTTCCATGCCGATAGGAAAGACCCAGATGTCGTTAAGTTATACGGCAAAGACAAGTCGCCCCTCGTTTTATCAATTGCGGAGTGACTTGCAGTACGACGATCGTTTCACTTACGAGGGCGGTAATCCGCTATTGAAACCCTCTTTCAATCACGACTTGACTTATCAATTTGGCTATAAATTTATCCAAGCCTCATTGAATTACCAATATATAAAGGATGTTTCGTCGTTTATGATGAAGGCGTACGAGCCGGATCCGGTCATTACGGTCTTCTCCCAAGAAAACTATCCGAAGGCGCAATATTTGAACGCTTCCGTCTCTTTTTCCCCTAAGTTTAATTTCTGGGAACCTTCCCTTTACCTAAGCGTGAGCAAACCTTTCTTTGAGGCTTTTACGATGGGGGAGATGCGATCCTTTAATAAACCTACTTATGGCTTTAGTTTAAACAACTCGTTTCGTTTGCCTAAAGGATGGATATTCTCGTTGGATGGTCGTGTTTCGACAGATGGCGATAGTATGCAAAGTTTAAGTAAGCGAACGGGAGGGGTTTATGTGGGGTTACGTAAGTCGTTCTTGAAAGACGAGGCGTTGACATTGAACTTGCAAGGCTTCGATATTTTCGCTACGCAACGTTATTCTTTCGTGATGTATGCGGCGGACCGCAGTATGACGAAATGGAGTAATCCGGATAGTCGCCAAGTGCGCCTGACCGTTACGTATCGTTTCAACGCCACCCGTAGTAAGTACAAAGGTTCCGGTGCGGCCAATGAGGTTATCAACAGATTATGATTATCTTTGTTTCATGTTAGAAGCGATTGATTTAACGAAACGATATGAGGATGGGCATCTGGCTCTGGATGCCTTGAACCTCCGGATCGAGCCGGGAGAGATCTTCTTTCTTTTGGGGGCCAACGGGGCGGGGAAGAGTACGACCTTGAACCTCTTCCTCGATTTCATCCGTCCCACTTCCGGGCGGGCCTTGGTGAACGGGGTAGAGGTCCGTTCCAATCCGGCGGAGACACGCCGTCATATCGCCTATGTCTCCGAGAACGTCATGCTGTACGGTGACTTTACCGCCCGGGAGAACTTGGACTTCTTCACACGCCTTACCGGGAAACGCTTGGATCGGAGAGACTATTATCAAGCGATGCGTCGTGTCGGCCTGCCGGAAGAAAGCTTCGAGCGTAAGTTGAAGACCTTCTCCAAGGGAATGCGGCAAAAAGTAGAGATCGCCGCCCTCTTGTTGAAAGACGCCGACAATATGGTGATGGATGAGCCTACCTCCGGCCTTGATCCCCGGAGCACCGCCGAGTTGATGCAACTCTTGCACCACCTCCGCTTGGAAGGAAAATCGATACTGATTTGTACCCACGACCTGTTCCGTGCCCGTTCCTTGGCGGATCGAGTAGGGATCATGAAGGATGGGCGTCTGGTCATGGTCCGTGCCCGTGACGAGTTCTTGCATGATGACCTGGAACGCATTTACCTTGATTATATGCAGGAGGCTATCCTATGAGGAATGTATGGATATTCGCTCGGAAGGAGTTCCTGCTAAACGTCCGCTCGTCCCGTTTTGTGGTAGGATTATTGCTCTGCTTGGTGATCGTGCTTTTCACGATGATTGTCAGCGTCAGCGATTATCAGATACAAAAAGAGGTATGTGAGGCAGAGGCGAGACAGGCGGGGGAGGAAATGCGCTCCTGCTTGGTATGGTCTAAAGTGAGTCCTAAGCTCGTCCGTGAGCCGGAACCTTTGAGCCTGCTCAGCCGGGGGATCACGAATAACGTGGGCTATATCGTCTCCATCGACTTATGGGAAATCCCGTTTCTGCCACTTCAATTTAACTGGGCGCAAAACAGCCCGTTCATGAAAGTGTTTCCCCCGTTTGATTTCTCGGCGGTATTGAGCGTTATGATCTCGCTCCTTGCGCTGGTCTTTTCCTATGATGCGGTGACGAGGGAAAGGGAAGAGGGGACGCTTCGTTTCATCTTCTCCTCGTCCGTGAGCCGGTATAGCTTCTTGTTGGGGAAGTGGCTAGGCGTGGTATTGACCGTTTTGCCGATCTTGCTGGCTTGCTTTTTGCTGGCGCTCGGCTTGGTGGTGTTGGGAGGCGGCATCCGTTTTTCGGGCAGCGAATGGATGGGCGTAGGGTGGATGTTTTTGGCTTCGTTTGTCTATTTGGCTTTCTTTGCCTCGTTCGGTATCTTGGTGTCGTCGCTGACGGCCCGGTCGGTAACCTCAATCGTGCTCTGTATGCTCAGTTGGCTGACATTCCTGTTCGTGATTCCGGCTTTGTCCTCCTACGCTTCCCGGAGCATGGTGGCCTTGCCCTCCTATAAACAGGTGGAGAATGAGAAGGTGGAACTTTTCTGGTCGATGAGAGGAGAGTGTAATAAGCGATGGGTGGAGCTACGGGATTCCATGAGGCTCCAGTCACTTCAATATTTATTTAACATGGAGGATGGGGAAGGCATGAAAGATATCCGGGGAGGTTCTCGCTTGGTGCTGGAACATACCCGCCGGATGGCCGTCGTAGAGGCTAATATACGGATGGATCATGCGGAGCGGCTCTGGAAACTGGATAAGGAATACTCGCGTATCTTGTCTGCCCAGCGGAAGTGGCAGGATATCTTGAATCTTCTCTCCCCGTCGGCTACTTATATCCGTTTGATGGCCCGGCTGGGTAATACCGATGCCGATGCGCTTTTGTCTTATATGAGCGATGCCCGCGACTATCGCAAACGGTTCATCCAATACTTGACGGATCGGGACCTGTTCTATTCGGCCTCTTATGTGACCCCTTGCCGGGAGGATGAGTTCATGCCCCAAGCGGAATGGGAGGCGTTAGAGCGACAATGGGAGAGACTCCAGAAGGAAGATCCTGCCGCTTTTGAGAAGACCATGAAAGAGGCAGAGAAACAGTATGCCGACGCGAACTACTCGCCTGTGGATGTTCGGGATGTTCCTCGGTTTTGCCCACGGGAATTATCCGGCTGGCAACGGGCGAAGAAAGGGATGCGGGCATTTGTCCTCTTATCCCTCCTGCTTATCGGGTTCTTATCGGGTGGTATATATATTTTTAAAAGATATGATTTGCGATAGTCTTATAGTATATCGTCACGAGGTGAGCCGCCTGCTGCGTAGTTTGCGCTTCCGGGTATCGTTCGTGCTTATCGTGCTGTTATTTGCCGGCGGAAGTCGTTTGTTTGTCTCGCTCTACATGGAGCAGCAGGCTACTTATAAGCAATTGGTGGAAGATGAGGTGCAAAAGGAACGTGAGTTGAGCGATAACCTGACGAATTTCGCGAATCATCTACGAATATTCCGTTACTCTCCCCGTACGGACGGTTTCCTGTATGGCTGTAAAGAGGAGGAAATGGTAAACTCCATTCAATATAATGTATGGAACGCGGGAAGGCTGGAGGTGGAACAAGGAATGTTGAACCCTTTGCTGGACACGAAAAGCTCGGTGGACTGGACGTTTATCGTCTCGATTTTCATTAGCTTTATCGCCCTGTTATTCTCTTATGATTCGATATGTGGAGAGAAACGGGATAAGGTGTTAGGCTATTTGTTATCCTATCCCATTTCCCGGAGGAACTATTGGATCAGTAAGATATTCTCGCATATATCCGTTGTCATGCTCTTATTGCTAGGAGGCATATTCGTGGGATTATTAGCCTTAGGCGATATGTTACCATCCATCTATACGCCCTCTTTCATTTATAAGTTACTCGGATTTATCGGAATCAGCCTTTTACTGATCACGTTATGCGTCTGCTTTGGACTTTTCGCCTCCGTCATGACAAGGCATTCGAATGTAAGTCTGCTGATCTGCGTATCCTTCTGGCTGTTTGGGACTATTATCATTCCGAATAGCGCCACATTCTGGGGCTATACCCTTTATCCGACCCCTTTATTGCGAGACATAGCCCAAGAGGTAGAGGCGAAGGAGAGCCAATTGACCAAAGAGGCACCTCCCGGTAGCATGGCGCAACAGAGTGAGAATCCGTTTTATCCCTATCATGAACGCCGTGCGATCCTGTGGATGAAAAAGAAAGAAGTAAGGGAGAAATCCTATCGGGATTACTACGAATGCCTGATCCGCCAGTTCGAGGGAGTCCGTCGATTGACCCTCCTGTCCCCAACCGTCCAATACGAGCGGGCGATGGAAGCCCTATTAGGAGGAGGCCATCTACGATTCCAGAAAAATTGGCGTGATTTACAGGCCTTCCAACTTACGTTCCTCGCATGGTTCAAGCAAAAAGACGCCGAGGACCCGGAAAGCCCACATTGGTATAATCCTTATGAGGATGTCTCTACCAGCCGAAAGTCGTTTGATATAAAAGAAGCGCCTCGATATCAAGAAAGAAGCGTTCCCTTAAAAGAACGTCTTGCGCTTATTGGCCTGTATGCGCTGACCACGTTTTTCTTTATCGCCTTACTGGTATGGGGAGGGTTTCGCTTATTGGAAAAGTACGATGTGCGATGATAGAAATGATTAGTAGATAAGAATGGGCATTGTAGCCACCTTTGAATGGGCATTATAAGAAGGTTACAATGGGCATTCTAATCACCTTATAATGCCCATTGTAATATTGGGTTACGCCTTAGCGCTTTTTTGTGAGAGCTTTTCTAGGAAATATACGATCCCGAAACCTAAGATCATCAATCCGACGGCCTCCCAAACAAACTGATTCGGAGCGATATTCGCCTCAACCAACGGCTTGGTCATGCCATGGCTATCCACATAGGTCTCGATCGTTTCTTTCCAAGGCCATACCTTGTTAAGCGAACCCAACATGAATCCGGCCAATACGGCGATCGTTATATCATGGAATTTACGAAGGGCGAATGACAACACGCGGGAGAACGTCGTGATACCAATAGCCGCACCCGCTATAAACACCAACATAACGGGAACGTTAAACGTCTTGACCGCCTCCATGATATAGAAGTATTTTCCGAGCAACACTAAGATAAAGCTACCCGAGATACCCGGCAAGATCATGGCGCAAATAGCGATCGCCCCACAGAGGAAGATAAAGAGTAAATTACTCGGAGTCTCGGCGGGAGTCGCCACGGTGATATAAAAAGCGATCACTCCCCCGACAACAAAACTCAAGATCGTCTTCCAGTTCCATTGCTTGATATCCTTAGAGACGAACCAAGTAGAGGCCAGCACCAAACCAAAGAAAAAAGACCATACCAAGATCGGATGATACACCAAGAGATACGTAATGATCTTCGCTAGGGAGAATATACTAATACCAATACCACCCACGATAGAAAGCAAGAAATTAGCGTTGATCCCTTTCCAGAAGGCCGCTATTTTCCCCGTGAATAATTGTTTCAATGTCGTCCCGTTAATACTTTTGATAGAGTCGATCAGTTCCTCGTAGATACCTACGATAAAGGCGATCGTTCCTCCGGACACGCCGGGAACGACATCCGCCGCTCCCATACCCATACCTTTTAATACTAAAAAACCGTAGTCCTTGAGATTTCGTTTGTTAGGCATATTACATTATTAATTGTCTAATTACTGTTATCTTTATTCTTTAAAAACTCTTTTACCAGATCCTCGGGTTGGATATGTTTCTTCTCTTTATCGGAATCGATGGTAAAGTCCGCAAATACTTCTGGTCCCACTTTACGAAGCAAATAAAGAAGATCATCTCCGGATATTTGGCCGATATGCTCCATGAAATTTTCCATATCACGGTTATCCAGGTAAGCCATAGCCAAATGGATATGAATCATTGGAGTCTTCGGGTTGATTTGAAGGACTTTCTTGTAATAAGAGATCGCCTTATCTACATCTCCCTTAGAAAGCAAATATTGTCCGGCATGAAGCAGGCTGTTGCATTCTTCTTGAGTTTCCGGATTGATACTTTTCTTATCGATGATCTTGAATATCTTATTCGTAATAGCGATAGCCTCCTCCTTTTTCCCGCTATCAAGCAAGCAAAGCGCTAAAAGAGAAAGGAGACGGACATTGTTCGGATACAATTGCGCCGCCTTGAATAACATGATGGAAGCCTCGTTGTCGCGCTCAGTCTCGGTACAACAACGGATATAATTGATATAATTGGTCGGCCCATCCTCCATATCCGGATCGTTTATGATCGTGGAAAGCAGTTGGTAAGCCTTCTCATATTGCTCCAGCTTCATATAACATTCCGCCATGAGTGGAGAGATACGGCGCATCACCTCCTCATCACCCTCGATTTCTTGATATTCCTCGATCGCCTTCTCATAGCTCTCGTTCATATACAGGCAGTACGCTTTCAATATTTTCAGTTCCGTATCGGAATCATCACACGTCAAGGCGAAGTCGAAAGCCTCGATCGCTTTCTCGTAATCGCCAACCATGGAATGTAGCCTTCCCAGCGTAAACCAATACTCGTATGAGAAAGGATTCTTATCGATTAGCTCATTACATAACTCGATCGCCCGGGGAACGTCTCCTTCCGTCTCGAGGATGTAGCAAAGTTCATTCTTAAGGATCAAGTTATCCGGAAATAAAGCCAAGCCACGGTCCACGAAATCGCGGGCCTCTTTGTTCATGTCTAAATCATTCAGGATGGGGGAGATGTACTCGAAGACTTCCTCCAAATAGTCACAATCCCTAGTGATCAACTCTTCCGTGATCTCCAGAACCTTGGAATATTGGTTGAGCGAGCAATAGCATTCCATTTTTAACATATCCAGATCTTGGTTATCAGTCTCCGCTATATTCTCGAGCAGAGCGAGAGCACTCTCATAATCCTCGTTATACGCGAATTGCCTGCCTTTCTTGATTTGCAAGGCGGAATTACCGGGATGAAGCTTTAGCCCGAGGGCTAAGACTTCATCAAAGTAAGTATAATCGTTCGAATCTTCAAAGCTGTCCAACATTTCATCGATTTGATCAGCGTCGAAATAAGGCTCCTTACCCTCTTCCTTCGCTGAAAGATAATGTTGTAACAAGCGTGAGATATCGTCTTTTTTCATTTACTATTCTTTATTTATTAATCTTGCTCCACGTGTCCTTTAGCCCTACGGTACGGTTGAATACCAAGTTGTCGGGGGTGGATTCGCTATCTATGTTGAAATAGCCGATACGCTGGAATTGAAGGTAGGAGAGCTTGGGCAAGGTAGCCACGAACTTCTCTACGTAACAATTTTTCCGGATCTCCAAGGAGTTCGGGTTGATGATTTCCTTCATCGCCTCTAGCGGGGAGCAATTCTTCTCCTCCCGGATAGCGGCCAGTTCGTCTCTGGGGTTCTCCACCTTCCAAAGGCGGTCGTATAAGCGTACTTCCGCTTTTTGGCAATGGGCGCAGCTTACCCAGTGCAAGGTACCTTTTACTTTACGGTTAGCGTCCGGCATACCGCTGCGGGTATTCGGATCGTATTCGCAATATACCTCGGTAATCTCACCGTTCTCCTCTTTCTTACAGCCCGTACATTTTACGATATAGGCGTTCTTCAGACGAACTTCCTGTCCCGGTGTCATCCGGAAATATTTCTTGGGAGCGTCTTCCATGAAGTCCTCACGTTCCATCCACAACTCACGGCTGAACTCGATCGTATGGCTGCCGGCTTCTGGATCTTCCGGGTTGTTGATGGCTTCCAGCTCCTCGACCTGTCCTTCCGGATAGTTGGTGATAATCAGTTTCACCGGATTGATCACGGCGGATACACGGATGGCGCGGGCATTCAGATCCTCGCGTACGGCGCTTTCCAGCAAGGCGAACTCGTTCAGGGCGTCGTAAGTCGTATAACCGATCTTGTCGATGAACTTACGGATAGACTCCGGAGAGTAACCCCGGCGGCGGAAACCGCAGATGGTCGGCATACGGGGGTCATCCCAGCCGTTTACCAAGTTCTCTTTTACCAATGTAAGCAGGTTACGCTTGCTCATCAGCGTGTAGCTTAGGTTCAATTTGTTGAACTCAGTCTGTCGGGGGCGGTTGTCGTTCAAGTCCTCGCCTTCCTTCAGCCAGTCGATAAACAAATCATACAGAGGACGGTGTACGACAAACTCCAAGGTACACAAGGAATGCGTCACGCCCTCGAAGAAATCGCTCTGTCCGTGGGCGAAGTCGTACATCGGATACGCTTTCCACGTCGTGCCCGTACGATGGTGCGGATGGTTAACCACCCGATAGATGATCGGATCGCGGAAGTGCATGTTCGGGTTTGCCATGTCGATCTTCGCGCGAAGTACCATGGCACCTTCCGCTATCTCACCCGTGTTCATCTTCTTGAAGAGAGCTAAGCTTTCCTCGATCGGACGGTCGCGATACGGGCTCTCGATGCCCGGTTGTGTAGGCGTGCCCTTTTGCTGGGCTATTTGTTCGGATGTCTGCTCGTCAATATATGCTTTACCTTCCTCGATGAGGCGGATCGCGAAATCCCACAATTGCTGGAAGTAGTCGGACGCGTAATAAATATTTCCCCACTGATATCCCAGCCATTGGATATCCTCCTTGATCGCCTCCACGTATTCCTCATCCTCCTTCGTCGGGTTCGTGTCGTCGAAACGGAGGTTGCAGATACCGCCATGGCGTTCAGCGATGCCAAAATCTAGGCAAATGGCCTTCGCGTGGCCGATGTGAAGGTATCCGTTGGGCTCGGGCGGGAAACGGGTTTGTACACGTCCTCCGTTCTTGCCTTCCGCTAAATCTTTCTCTACGGCTGCCTCAATGAAATTCAGGTTCTTCTTGCCTTCTTCTTCGTTTGTATTGATATCGCTCATACTTAAAAATTGATAGTTTTTCTTCGAATGGGGCAAAGGTAGCGATTTCTTTTTAAAATAGGCTGATGAGCAGGGCTATATTTAGGACGGTTACCATCGTTCCCAACAGCAAGAGGATGATGGTCGTAGAGCGGCTGTTCGCGTAGACACCCATGACCTTCTTGCTGGAAGTGAGGTACACTTGCGTGAAGACCGTGATCGGCAATTGCACGCTCAACAACATCTGCGACAGGATCAATCCCTTGAACGGATCGCCGATCAGGAATATGATGGCCAAGGCGGGGACGAACGATAGCAGGACTCCCAGCTTTGAGTGGAGGTCGGTATGATTGTACGCCTCGCCATAGAATCCGGCGAAGATGGAAGCCCCGGCGATACCGGATGTGATGGTCGAGGAGATACCTGCCAGTAATAGGGCGGCGGCGAAAATCACCCCGGCGTTATTTCCTACGAGGGGTACCAATAACTGTTGCGCTTGGTCCAGCTCGTCTACGGCGATGTTTTGCTTGAAGAAGGTAGAGGCGGCCAAGATGATCATCGCCGAGTTGATCGCCCAGCCGATCACCATGGACAGGAGCGTGTCGTAGAACTCGTACTTCAGTTGTTTCTTGATGACCGACTCGTTCTCTAGGTTCCATTCCCGGCTCTGTATCACCTCCGAGTGCAGGAACAGGTTGTGAGGCATCACGACGGCTCCCAGTACGCTCATGATGATCAGCATGGAGTTCTCGGGGAAGGTGGGTTTCACCCAGCCTACCACGGCCTGCCCCCAGTCTACGTCGACCAACGCCAGCTCGTATAGGAACGAGAGCCCGATAATGGACACGAACGTGATGATCCAGCGTTCGGTCTTACTATATGTATTACTGAATAGCATGGCGAGGCATACGATGGTGACGATCACCGCTCCCGCCTTGATCGGCATACCGAACAGCATCCGGAGGGCGATGGCTCCACCGAGTATCTCGGCGAGGGAGGTGGATACGCTGGCGAGCATGGCCGATCCTAGGATCGGGCGGCTTAGCACGCGCGGCATGTATTTGTTGGTCGCCTCCGAGAGGCAGAGGCCGGTCACGATACCGAGGTGGGCCACGTTGTGCTGGATAATGATCAGCATGACGGACGAGAAGGTGACGACCCACAGGAGGGCGTAGCCGAACTCGGAGCCTGCCGCAAGATTCGTCGCCCAGTTTCCGGGATCGATAAAGCCTACGGTGACAAGTAATCCGGGGCCGATATATTTTAGCAAATCCAATGCCCCGGAGCGGGGGCGGTGGTTGATCTTCAGTTTGTCTAGTAAGTTCATGTTTGTATAGATACTTTTAAATTTAAAAAAACAGTGTAAAGATACGAATAGTTTCGTTGTTACCCAACGGTGGCCGGAAATACGTTCGTACGGCCGATGGCGGGTATCCGTACGGCTGTCCTCTTGTAGCTGCCCGGCTGTCTGTCCGTATCCGTACGGCTACAAAGATGTAACTACTCGGATACAAAGATGTAGCTGCCCGGATACAAAGATGTAGCTACTCGGATACGGATGGGTAGCTGTACGGATACGCAGGTGTACCCGTACGGTCGCGCCCGTGTATCCGGGCTTGTGTGTCCGCGTATCCGCCCGGCCGCGTGTCCGCGTTTATGCGGATACGGTAAACGAGCTACGGGAATGTCAACACGAAGGTAGTCTGCCGCTGGGCCGGGTTGCTTCTCAACGCGATGCTGCCGCCGGACAGGCGCATGATCTGTCGTGAGATGGACAGCCCGATACCGCTTCCGCCTTCTTTCGTGGTAAAGAACGGCACGAATATATGCTCGGCTTCCTCGGGGGGGATGATGGGGCCGTTGTTCGTCACTTCTAGGATAACGGCCTCGTTGGGGTCGCAATACGCCTTGAACAAGATAAGCCCGTTTTCTTGCTCGTGCCCGATCGCTTGCATGGCGTTCTTCAAGAGGTTCAAGACTACTTGCGTGATCAGGTTCTCGTCGGCGTAGACGATCAAGTCCTTCGGTTCCACGTCGATGCGAATGGTTATGTTCGGGTAATTATTGTGGTGGCGGGCCAACCGCGTGAGCCGTTCGGCGAATTTGTTGACGTAGAATAAAGAGGGCTGAGGCGTCGGTATATGCGTAAACTTACGGTAAGACTCGACGAACGCGATCAAGCTCTTTCCGGTAGAGCTGATTACCTCCAAGCCGCCCCGTATCTCCTCGTCGACATTCTGGTGGAGGGAAAGCAAGGTGTCGCTCAAGGAGGTGATAGGGGTGACGGAGTTCATGATCTCATGGGTCAAGACCCGTGTCAGCCGTATCCATGACTCGATCTCCTTATCGTCCAGCTCGCTGTTGATATCATTGATTGCGATGATGCGGACGTGTTTCTCTTGGAGCGTCATCTCGGAGACACGGACCGAGAGATGTACCGTGCCCCGCTCGTTGATAAAAGAGATCTGATGTTTCTCGCCGGGACGAACGTCGCTGATGAGGCGTTCTAGGTTCTCGTCGATACGTCCGAGCTGGCGGGCATGGGTAAAGACCGTCAATCCCAGCAGTCGCAAGGCCTCGTTGTTTGTCTGGAAAATATTGCCCTTATCATCTTCTACGATGATACCCGTATTCACTTGGTTCATGATCAACTCGTAATATTTCTCTTTCTGGATCGCCTCGGCTTTCGCTTGAAAAAGTATCTGGGTGATGCGGTTTAAGGAGTCGCTAACCAGCTTGTCGTTGGAGGAGCGCCCCCGGGTAGCGTATTTGAAGGCGTAATCGCTATTGTCGATCGCGTCGAACATGAAGGCTACCTTTTGCGCGTTCCGCTTGAACAAAAGGCTGATGCCCCGCAAGGCAGCCAGCCATCCGATGCCTAGGAACAGGAACCACCCCCATTCTTTCTCCAAGGCCTGGTAGGTGAGTGCTGCCGTCAGCCCGATAGCGAGGGCAAGGCGGAAGGTGAGGCTGTAATAAATGCCTTTAAAGTTCATACCGCTTGATCTTATTGTAAAGCGTTTGCCGTGAGATACCCAACTGGTTCGCCACGAGCGAGAGATTACCGCTGAATTTATCCATGGCGGCCTTAATCATAGTATACTCCATTTCCTCGAGCGTAGTGATGTCATTCTTGACGGGCGCCTCCCGCTTACGGGGGAAATCGAAATTGCTGCCATCTAAAGTATCACCGTCGGCGATGATAATCGCTTTCTCCACGGTATGCTCCAATTCGCGGATATTACCCAGCCAAGGTTGGGCTTTCAGCTTTTCCTTGGCGTCGTCGGTAAGGGTCATGGACTTTTTACCGTAGATGTTGGTATATTTCGTGATGAATATCTCGGTAAGCGGTACGATATCCTCCGGCCGTTCCCTCAAGGGCGGGATCTCTACGTGTATCGTATTGATACGATACAGCAAGTCCTCTCGGAATTGCTCTTTCTGTACCATCTCCTGCAAGTCCCGGTTCGTGGCGCAGATCAGGCGGATATTGATGGGGATCGGGGTATTGCTACCTACCCGTACGATGCTCCGGCGTTGCAAGGCGGTCAATAATTTGGCTTGCAAATGATAAGATAGGTTCCCGATCTCATCGAGGAACAAGCTTCCGTTGTTCGCTACCTCGAACTTACCGGGGCGATCCGTCCGGGCGTCGGTGAAGGCCCCTTTTACGTGGCCGAATAACTCGCTCTCGAACAGCGTCTCCGTGATAGCGCCCATATCCACCGGTACCATGGCCTCATCCTTGCGGGGGGATAGCAGGTGTATTTCCCGGGCCAGCATTTCCTTACCGGTTCCGTTCTCTCCCGTGATTAATAGATTGGCGTCTGTCTTGGCTACTTTCTCTATCAGCATCCGTAGTTGCTGCATGGCGTTGCTGTCTCCCCAGAACATACCGCTTTCCTTGGATACCAACTGCTTGTTGCCGGCACCGCCTTTATGATTGGCCGAGCGGATTTGGTAAGCGGCTTGCAAGGTTTCCAATAATTTAGCGTTGTCCCAAGGCTTTACCACGAAATCGGTGGCTCCTTCCTTGATTCCTCGTACTGCCAGATCGATGTCGGCGTAAGCGGTAAAGAGAACGACTTGTATCGAGGGATAAGCCTTCTTGATCTCGGAGAGCCAGAACAGCCCCTCGTTGCCGCTGTTTATACCGGCGCTGAAATTCATGTCGAGCAATACGACATCCACGTTCTCGTCGTGCAGCGTGTTTTTTATCTTGTTCGGGGTAGAGATGGTGATAACCTTCTCAAAGCAAGTCCCTAACAGCATTTGTACGGCGGTCAGGATACCTTTATTATCATCCACAACTAGTATAGTGCCTTGTTTTGCCATGTCATGTCCATTTATACGGGCAAAGATACTCGATCTGGTCGATACTTCCTAAACCAGATGCGATTTTACCTGCATTTTCGCCCGGTATCCCAGCAGGCATACGGAGCATAAGAAGCCTAATGGGTAAGCCATCCAAATCCCGGCGATACCCCAATGGAACGTGAATCCCAATAGATATCCGGCAGGTATGGCTATGATGAAATAAGCGAGAAACGAGATCCACATAATCGCTTTCACGTCGGCTAGCCCTCGTAAGGAGTTCGCTAAAATGATTTGTGCGCTGTCTCCTATTTGATAGAGCATCAATATGGGGAGTAGTGTCTTCACGATTGCGTTGACATGAAGATTATCCGTAAATATCAATCCAAGCCCGGATTGGGTCATGAATAAGGTGGTGCAGACAATACAAACGACAATAAGCCCCAGATGAAGCCCGGCAATGGTGATCTTACGCACCATATACCAGTCGTTCGCCCCTTTATAATAACTGGTACGAATCGCTACGGCGGCTCCAAGACCTAAATAGATGGTAAAACTGATCGTTGATATGGTAATGGCTATTTGATGGGCGGCAAGCTCAAGGCTACCCAGCCAACCCACCATGATGGCGGTGACGCAGAATGTTCCCGCTTCCAAGCCTTGTTGTAGACTGATCGGCCAGCCTATGGAATTCAGCCTTCTCCAACTCTGCTTATTGATACGAATATGGGTGAAACCTTTCCGGTAAGGCTTATAGTCGGTTCGCAGCATGAATACGGCGATGAAAAGCAATAGCATGATGATACGCGAGATAAAGGTGCTTATACCTGCCCCGAGCAGTCCGAGTTCCGGCATTCCGCATTTTCCGTAAATGAGGATATAGTTGCCGATGATATTCAGCAGATTCCCTGTCAATAGGACCCACATGGATATGGATGGGTTGGCTATGCCTTCCACGAATTGACGGAATGAATTATAAAGCATTACGAATAGGATCGAGACTAATGAGACTGCGAAATAAGGTCTTATCAATGGCAAGAGTTCTTCGGGTTGGCCTAAAGAGTCTAGGTTTAGGTAAATCCCCAGTAAGACGGCTATCAATAATAAGGTGGTAGTCATATTGGCAACCAGACTGTTTTTGAGCCAGCCTCCGATCACGATCTTTTTATTCATCGCTAAATTCTGTCCGATCAGCGGGGTAAGATTATAGGAGAATCCAGTTCCCATTATGATAAACGCATTTATTACATTATTGACGAACGATGCCGCCGCTAGTTCCTCCGTACTGTGTTGTCCCACCATGATGGTGTCTGCCAATCCGGTGATGATAGCCCCCAATTGTCCAATGATGATAGGTACCCCTAGCATTACTAAGGATTTATAATATTGTTTGTAACCCGCTATTCTATTGTACATATGTATTGTTCTGTTATTAATGATGGTGTAAAAATCCTTGATCGTATATGCTGGATATACGATAGAGTTGTTCTAAATGAAAATGTAAAGATAAATTAGAAGGAATAGGGTGCGGATACAGTAGAACCTCTCGTAGTCCAATGGACGAACAAGATGCTTTTAGTCGTAAAAAAATAATATTCGAATTTACAGCTCATACCTCTTCTTAGATTTAGCGGCGCAAAATTACATAAAATCACTGGAATCCGCAAACCTTCAAAATTACCTTTGTTTTTGGGATCGTACTTTTTTTATATCTTTACGGTTATAAGATAAATGAATGATTATGGATCAGTTCGTAGAACAATTAAGGCAGGTGTCTCCTTTATCAGATGAGATCGTGGGGCAGCTGTTGGAAGAAATGAAAGAGGTTTCTTTTGCTAAGGGAGAATTATCGATCCGGGAGGGAGAAAGAGATCCGTTTGTTTGGTTCGTGAAAACCGGATTGGTCCGGGCTTTCGTGGAGCGTGAGGGGAAAGATATCTCGTTATGGTTCGCCTCAGATAGCGAGGTGATCAATTTTGTTTATCGGGATATCTCCGCCTATAATGTTCAAATGGTGGAGAATACGACATTATTGAGAATACCGAAAACGAAATTGGATTACCTATGCCGGAGCTCCCTTGAGTTGGCCAATTGGGGGTTGAAAATACAAGATTACTATCTTCGGGAATATGAGAACTATTTTATAAACGATAGTTGGATGGAAGCTCGTGAACAATATGAGTCATTGCTGAAAACCCGTCCGGACTTGATCTTGAAACTACCCTTGAAACATATCGCCTCTTATTTACAGATAACCCCACAGTCATTGAGCCGTATCCGTGCTTCTGTAAAAAAATAGGGAAAAGTCATTATTTATCATAGGGTAATTTTTCTTGTTTTCAATAGCCATATCTTTGCGTCGTTAAAAACGTGAAGTGGATAATATGAAAATGAGTGGAGAAAAGGCGATCCATCGCCAAGAGTTGGAGCGTGGTTTACTAACCCAAAAGATTTCAAGACTATTTCTGAAATATACGATACCGGGAGTAGCCGGCCTATTATTCCTCGGGATTCAGTCGGTGATCGATGGTGTGATATTAGGGCGGTTTGTCGGGGCGAACGCTTTGGCCAGCGTGAATCTGATCTTACCTTGCTATAGTTTGATGACGGCTTTGTCTATCGTGATAGGAGTAGGGTGCCAGACCTTGATCGGTATAAACCTCGGACGTTCGGATCGGCAAGAGGCGAATAACGCTATAACTACTTCGTTCTTGTTTCTTGGAGGAATATCCGTTTTGATTAGCGGGTTGATTTATATATTCGCCGGAGATATCGCCCGTATGTTAGGTGCGAATGACGTATTGGTTACGGGAGCCGTGGACTATATTCGTTCCCTTGTCCCGTTTTTCCCTTTATTATCATTGATGTTCTTAGGAGATTATATGATTAAGGCGATGGGGCATCCGCTTTATGCCATGATCGTAATGGGAAGTACGGTGTTGATTAATATCGGTCTGGATCTTTTGTTTATCCCGGTAATGGGTTTAGGGATTAAGGGGGCGGGATTGGCTACAGGCTTGGCCTTTACCTTGGGAGGGCTGTTCAATATTCCCCGGATGTTCCAGCGAGGGCAAGTCGTAGCGGTACAAAGAGGACGTTTCCGTTGGCCTTTGGTCTGGAATGCGTTATACAATGGCTCTTCGGAAGGAATATCCGAGCTATCAGCCGGAATCACGATTTTTTTGTTCAATATAACGATGATGCGATATTTAGGAGAGGATGGAGTCGCCGCCTTTACGGCGATTAACTATATCCTGTTTATCGCCACCACGGTATTTTTAGGGATATCCGATGGAATTATACCGATTATCAGTTATAATTTCGGGGCGGGAAGATTGGACCGGATCGAGAAAGTGCTGAGATTAGCAGGGCGTGTTAATTTTATGATAGGTATAACGTTATTCGCCATCTTATTCTTTTTCGGGCAACAGATCACGTCCTTTTTCTTTAAGGGAGGAGAGGCTTTGGACGCTTTGGCGATCGCTAATTACGGCATAACGATTTATTGCTTCACCTTCTTGATGAGTGGGCTGAATATATTGGCCTCCAGTTATTTCACGGCTATCGGCAACGCTAAGCTGTCGGTTGTTATCTCTATGCTGCGTAGCTTGGTATTCGTAACCTTTGGTATTATCGTTTATCCTTCTTTATTCGGCATCCAAAGTATTTGGTATAATGTACCGGTGGCGGAGTTGTGTACGTTATTTATCTCCTTTATGTTGGTAAGGAGAGAACTTTTAAAAGAGGCCGTGCTGAAAAATTAATCAGCACAACCCTCTTAATTTCTTATTCGATATTCTTCCGTATCTTCGTCAGATACTCTTTCATCTTCTCGGAATCCTTATCCTTGATGATTTCTTGCAAGATATGCAATTCCTCTTGTATCCGTTCGATTTGGCGAGGGGTACGGGGGTTGAAAAGGATCTCGGTCAATAGATAATCGTCCTCGGACAGAAGGCCGCGGGCGATTTTCATATGGCGTTTGAACGTCGTACCCGGAGCATCCTGATGCTTCATCGTAGCGGCAAATACCATAGTGGAGGCGAAAGGGATACCTAGTGAGTAGGCTACCACTTTATCGTGCTCCTCGAACGTGTATTCGCAGATATGCAGGCGGAGGCTGGAATAAATATCCTTGAAGAAGATCTTGCCCAGATGATCGCCCTCGGAGATAATAATCGTATTCTCTTTCTCCAGTTGTCCCAGATTAGCGAATGTAGGTCCGAACATCGGGTGAGTGGAGACATACGGGAAACCGCATGTCTCATAAAACTCCTTTAAATAAGTCTTCACGGAAGCGATATCGGAAATAATGCAATACGGTTGCAAGTAAGGCATTACGGCCTTGAAAGCCTCTATCGTGTAACTTAACGTCACGCAGTTGATGACCAACTCGGGATTGAAATCCTTAACCTCTTCCGGGCTTTGTAGGCGAAGGGCATTATAGATAAAACGCATACGTTTCGGATCTTTCTCCAATACGGCTACCTCATGATCAAAACTAAGCAAGTCGGTAAAGAAAGAACCCATCTTTCCTGCGCCTAAAATCAATATTTTCATCTTATAAATTATTGTTCGTTCATGATAATCATTTGCTGGCGCACGGATTCCTCATGGATCTCCTTCAAGATCTCCTTTACAAAGTCCGGGCTCAGGTCCATTTGCTCACCCATGCTGGAGCGCTTCTCTAAGATCTCGCTGTAACGGGGAGACTGCAAGATCGGCATATTGTGCTCTTTCTTATAAACGCCGATCTCCTTGGAGATACGCATACGTTTAGCCAAAAGCTCCAATAATTGCTCGTCGATACCATCGATCTGGCGGCGAAGAGCGGTCAGGTTCTCGGTAGTCTGGTTTACGTCACGGATCACCAATAGGTTCAATACGTAATCCAATACATCCGGGGTGATTTGCTGGGAAGCATCGCTCCAAGCGCAATCCGGGTTACAATGAGACTCTACGATCAAGCCGTCGAAACTCAAGTCCATCGCTTGCTGGCAAAGTGGGGCTACCAACTCACGCTTACCACCAATGTGACTAGGATCACAGAAAATAGGCAGGTCCGGCATACGGCGGCGAAGCTCGATAGGAATATGCCACAACGGAAGGTTACGGTAGATCTTCTTGTCGTATGAGCTGAAACCTCTATGGATAGCACCCAAACGATGAATGCCCGCTCCGTACAAACGCTCGAACGCTCCGATCCACAACTCCAAGTCCGGGTTAACCGGGTTCTTGATCAATACAGGTACATCAACCCCTTTTAACGCGTCGGCGATCTCTTGGACAGCGAATGGGTTTACCGTCGTACGTGCTCCGATCCAAAGGATATCGATACCGGCTTTCAATGCCTCGAATACATGATCTTTAGTCGCTACCTCGGTAGATACCAGCATGCCGGTCTCTTTTTTCACTTTCTTCAACCAAGCCAATCCCTCGGCTCCGATGCCCTCGAATCCACCCGGTTTCGTACGAGGCTTCCAAATACCCGCGCGGAATATCTTAACGCCTCTGGAGGCTAATCCTTGGGCTGTTTCTAACACTTGCTCTTCTGTCTCGGCGCTACAAGGGCCTGCGATTACGATAGGACGTTGTGTGTCAACTCCCGGTAATGCTAACGGTTCAATCTTCATTTCCATCTTTGTGATCTATATTTTAATTTTCAATTTTCAGTTATAAATTCTCAATTCTCTTCAAGGCTTCTTCTAAAGTCTCGTTCTTGCAGCAAAGGGAGATACGGATATAACGCTCGCCACGGCTACCGAAGATAAATCCCGGCGTAAGGAATACGTTTGCCTCGTATAGCACCTTGTTGGCGATTGCCTCGCCGCTCTCGGCGGAGTCGGGGATACGTCCCCAAAGGAACATACCTACTTGGTTCTCGTCGTACTCGCATCCCAAAGTACGCATGATTTGTCCGGCAAGGTCCCGGCGGCTACGGTAGACACGATTCATGTTATCGTACCATTCTTTCTTTGCGCTCAGGGCTTCTACCGCCGCATATTGCATCGGCTTGAACTGCCCGGAGTCGATATTGCTTTTTACCTTCAGTATCCATTGGACGAATTGGGCGTTGGAAGCCAGCATCGCCATACGCCAACCCGGCATATTATGAGCCTTACTCATGGAGTTCATCTCGATGCAGATCTCTTTGGCTCCCGGTATGCTTAAGATACTTAGCGGATGCTCATTCAAGATGAAGCTATAGGGGTTATCATTACATATAATAATACCGTGCTTCCGGCCGAAGGCCACTAGCTTCTCGTATAGCTCTACGCTAGCGTTCGCCCCTGTGGGCATATTCGGGTAATTGGTCCACATCAGCTTTACGTTGGAGAGATCCATTTTCTCCAGTTCCTCGAAATCCGGTTGCCATCCCAGTTCCTCTTTCAACTCGTAAGGGATCAAACGAGCCTCTACCAGCTTGCTGACGGAACTATATGTCGGATATCCCGGGTTCGGAACCAGTACGCCATCCCCCGGATTCAAGAATGCCAGCGAGATATGCAAGATACCTTCTTTGGAGCCGATGAGCGGTTGGATCTCTGTTTTCGGGTCCAAGTCTACGTCGTACCACGTCTTGTACCAGTCGGCGAATCCCTTACGCAGTTCCGGTATGCCCACGTACGGCTGATAACCGTGCTCGTTCGCTTTGCGGGCATGTTCACACAACGTCTCGATGGTTTGTTCCGAAGGTGGAAGGTCGGGGCTGCCCACGCCAAGGTTAATGACGTTCTTGCCTGCGGTGTTCATCTCGGCTACTTCCTTCAGTTTCTTGGAGAAGTAGTATTCCTGTACGCTACCTACACGGTTAGCGGGTGTAATGTTACACACTTTGTTTTCCTTCTGCATATTCGCCTAATATTTTTAAGTCTTTTGTTAACGGTCTGATAGCGTCCAACGCTTGTTTGTAACGGGTGAAATCCGTGAAAGTAAGGTCGATGTAGAACAAGTATTCCCATTCACGCCCGATAATAGGCAAGGACTGTATTTTAGAAAGATTCATGTCGTAAAAAGAGAGAACGGAGAGGACTTTGGAAAGGCTGCCGGAGGTGTGGGGAAGAGCGAATACGAGAGAGGATTTGTTTTTATCGGTTCCTCGAAGCATCTCATCCGCCGTCCAGCGGTCCGCTATAGCGAGGAAGCGGGTGAAATTCCGTTTGTTAGTTTCGATCCCCTCGGCAAGGACTTCCATCTTGTAGATCTGGGCGGCCAGTTTCCCGCATATCGCCGCATGTCCTTTCAGTTGGTTCTCCGAGATCCACCGGGCACTCATGGCGGTATCTTCTTTCTCTACCACCTTGGCGTTGGGCAGAGTATCGAGGAAATCGGTACATTGCATCAACGCTATCGGATGGGAGTTGACCTCTGTTACCTCGTGTATCGAGGTTCCCGGAAGCGCTACCAAGGAATGGGAGATACGTAGCTTATACTCGCCGGTAACACTCAGCCCGCTTTCACGGATCAGCTCATGGTTTTGAAGGAGGCTTCCCGCTATCGTATTCTCGATGGCCATCATGCCCAGTACGGACGGGTCTTTCTTGATCGTCGTGATAACATCCCGAAACGTATTGCAAGGGATGATTTCTATTTCTTCACCTTCATGATAATTACGGGCGGCGATGTCGTGATACGAACCGGCTATTCCCTGTATTGCTACTTTCTTTTTCATCTTGTTTCTCTATTTTTACTCTAAACTGTTACAAACAAAAAAGTCCCACCGAAACCGGCAGGACTTTATATTTTATTGATATTTATATTCAATCATCAACGCTTTACATACAAACTCCTGCCTTTACTCTGCTAAAGTAAAAGTAATAAAAGTAATATGTAAAGCTAAATCGATTCATTGTCTGTTTGTTTTTAAATACGCAGCAAAAGTAACGCTTTTTTGGAAACTACAAGCAAAAAGTGATATTTTTTTTCTGTTACATTTAATTTTTATCTTAACTGTTTCTGAACTTCTGTGGAGATACGCCTACGTACCGTTTAAAGTACTTACCGAAAAAGGATACATTCGGGAAGTTCAAGGAGTAAGATATCTCTTGGATAGTCAAGTCCGTAGCCATCAATTGCGATTTTGCGTCCATGATTATCATATCGGCTATGATATCGGATACGGAACGTCCTGTCTTTTGCTTGATGATCATGCAGAGGTGCTGGGGAGAAATACTTAGTTGGCTGGCATAAAAAGCCGTTTGCCGCTTTGAGGTATAATTCTTCATCACCAGTTGGATGAATTTCTTGTGGATCTCGTCGCTACGGCTCGTTATCTTGTTAGGCCATGATTTCCCTTGATATAAATCGCTGATCCCATGGATCATGGTAAGCAGGATATGTTTCACCATCTCCCTGTTTATGGATTTCTCTTTCGCTTGTACCCGCTCTAGCAAATGGAAATAATCGTTAATGAAGTCCGCCCGGTCCTCACTCAGTGATATGATCGGATTCTCGTAGATAGTAGGTAAGGCGCTCATCGTAGACTTTATCATGTTCACGCAGTCCATGAACTCGGATGAGAATCCTATAAAGGAAAGGCGGAAACTCTCTTTCTGCTCACAGAACTGAATAATGCTTCCCGGCATCAAGGTGATGAAATCATTCGGTTTCAACGTGTACTCTGTCAAGTTGATGGATGCCCTTAAATTTCCTTCAACGCATAAAGCGAAAATACCTGCTTTTAACCGGCAAGTCTGCTTGTAAAAGTTTAAGATTGCCTCGGTAATGTCGTTTCCTACGACATAATCCCGGGGCAAATCTAATTGTGGTAAGTTTGCGTTCATCCGTTATTTTATTAATGATCGAACACAAAAGTAGTAAAAGTGCTGTTGATTCACTTCTTAATTTAAAAATAGACCAATTAATCCTTGAATCAGACTTATTCCGCTTGTGCTTCCTTATTCCGTTTATGCAAGCTTTTCAGTTCGAAGGATAGCATGACACGGAATATACCTATTATTAATAAGGCGTAAGCGATCATGTAAACCAACGTGAAGGCCCCTAGGGCGGGTTGCCAGATAACACCGATGGAGCAAAGGATAGCCAAGATACCGAAGACCATGTACCAACCCCAGTTCCGTGTACCGTATCGTTTCAGGTCCATCGAGTAACCGGTAGCCGAGAAGCCTCTGAACATAAGCCAGAATGCCAAGACAAACGGAAGCACCTCCATGCTAAGTCCCGGGCTTGCCATCAAGAATATACCTAAGATCAAGTCGATAATACCTCCGGCCAAATACCATCCCCAACTGCTGATACCCTTTTTGTTCGCCAAGGCGAAAGCGATCTCGAACAAGCCGCTTACGAACATAGAGACGCTGAATAAGATACTAAGCGCTACGTAGCTCGCCAATGGCGCGAACATTAAATAAATAGCGACGATGATGTAAAGCAGTCCGACCAATAGTGACAACCACCAATTCTTGACCGCATAATCCATTTTATCAATAAATGTTTTCATATTGGATAATATTTGTATTGTAATTACCCAATTAACAAAGGGAAGGAAGAAAAAGTTCTGGGTATTTGTGGCTAGGATATCCTTAAAAACTTTGTCCTTTGGAAATTAATTCTTTTCTTTGACGTTTCAAATCAATATAGGTATATAAGTACGAGGATTATGATGAAAAATTTGATAGCGATAACTTGTTTTGTCGTGGCGTTGGTGTCTTGTAATAAGGTGGAACATAAGCTGGAAGGGAAATGGCAATTGAAAACCGTAGAGGCGAATGGGGTGGTCCAGACGGTGGATACGGTTTGGTATAACTTCCAGACCTCTTTGTTCGAGTACCAATTATATGACTCGGCAAAGGACGTATATCGTACGAATTTCGGTTATAAGACGTTGGAGGGAGATACGAAACTGGATCTGGAGTTGGTCAACTATGGAGGTACGCCTTTGGAACAATTCATGCGTTATACGGATTGGACCTCACCTAAACAAACTTTCACGATCGAGCAGTCATCTGTGACGAATCTGGTAATGAGCTGCGAAGGAAGAACGTATACGTTTAAGAAATTCTAAGATATCATGTGCTGTTTGATCTCAGTCCCTCATAAGGAGTACTCCAGTACTCCCTAAGAAGTACTGCGATACTCTTTGCGAAGTACTGGAGTACTTCTTACGAAGTACTCTCCGCAGTGTTAGATCATGCGATCAAATCCGCTTCTATAGCTTGCGCCACCTTGATTAAATCGGCGGGGGCTATCTGTATCTGCAAGCCTCGTTGTCCGGCGCTTACATAGATCTTATCGAAGCCGGATGCCGTAGGATGGATATACGTAGGGAAATGCTTTTTCATGCCGATAGGCGAGCATCCTCCCCGGATATAACCGGTAAGCGGTAACAACTCTTTCACGGGGATCATCTCGCATTTCTTGTTCCCGGATACCTTGGCCGCCTTTTTCAAGTCCACCTCGTCCGCTCCGGGGATCACGCATACGAAATAACCGCTCTTATCGCCATGCAAGATCAAGGTCTTGAATACTTGGGCGATATCTTCCCCTAGCTGCTCCGCTACATGCGTAGCGCTCAGATCATTCTCGTCTACTTCATAAGGCACGAGCTGGTAGGCGATCTTAGCCTTGTCCAGCAGGCGTGCCACGTTTGTCTTATTAATCTTCTCTTTCATCGTTTAGATCCCTTTCATGGATAATTGAACACGTTTTCTGGATAGGTCTACGCTTAGAACCTTCACCTTGACATGCTGATGGATGGAGACCACTTGGGTAGGATCGCTTACGAAACGATCCGCCAGCTCGGAGATATGGACAAGCCCGTTTTCCTTGATTCCTACATCGACGAAACAACCGAAGTTGGTGATGTTGGTCACGATACCGGGCAATACTTGCCCTTCTTTCAAATCCTCGATCGTTTTCACCGTAGGATCGAACGCGAATACTTGGATCGTTTGGCGGGGATCACGGCCCGGTTTATCCAGTTCCTCCATGATATCAAGCAGGGTAGGCATCCCGACCTTATCCGTAAGGTAGTCCGTTAGTTTTAGTTTCTTTTTAAGTGCTTTGTCGGTGATCAGGTCGGCTACCGAGCATTTTAGGTCCTTGGCCATCCGTTCGACAATCGGGTAGCTCTCGGGGTGTACGGCCGAGTTGTCCAACGGGTTCTTTCCGTCGGGTATCCGTAGGAATCCGGCGCTTTGTTCGAAAGCCTTCTCTCCCATACGGGGGACTTTCATCAGTTCTTTCCGGGAAGTGAAGGGTCCGTGCTCCGCCCGGTAATTCACGATGTTTTGCGCTAGCGTAGGGCCTAATCCCGAGATGTAAGTCAACAAATGCTTGCTCGCCGTATTCACGTTTACACCTACTAAATTCACGCAACTCTCCACGGTTTGATCCAGACTCTTTTTCAAGGCGTTTTGCTCTACGTCATGCTGGTATTGGCCGACACCGATACTCTTCGGATCGATCTTGACCAACTCGGCCAAAGGGTCCATCAGCCGGCGACCGATGCTGACAGCTCCGCGTACCGTGACATCGTATTCGGGAAACTCCTCCCTTGCGATCTTGGACGCGGAGTAGATAGAGGCTCCGTTTTCGCTGACTACGAACACTTGTACCTTGCGGTCGTATCGTATATTCGTGATGAACTGCTCGGTCTCACGACTGGCGGTACCATTACCGATGGCAATGGCATCTATGGCGTAAGTGGCTACTAACTGGGCGACCTTAGCGGCGGCTTTGCCCTTCTCGTTCTGGGGCGGATGCGGGAAGATCGCCTCGTTATGCAGTAAATTCCCCTGTGCGTCCAGACAGACCAACTTACATCCGGTACGGTAGCCGGGGTCTACGCCTAATACCCGTTTTTGTCCCAAAGGGGGGGCGAGCAGTAATTGTCGGAGGTTCTCGGCAAATACCCGGATCGCCTCCTCATCGGCTTTCGCCTTGCTCTGGTTGGAGAACTCCGTCTCGATAGAGGGTTTCAGCAGGCGTTTGAAAGAATCGTCGACAGCTGTAGCCACTTGCTCGGAAACCTCTCCACGACCTTTTACGAAACGCCGGTTCAAGCGATCCAGACAAGATTCCGCGTCGGGAGAGATACTTACACGAAGGATACCTTCCGCCTCTCCCCGTCGGAGAGCCAATAAGCGATGGGAACTGGCCCGGTTCAAAGGCTCGCTGAAATCAAAGTAATCCCGGTATTTAGCGCCTTCCTCTTCTTTCCCCTTGATCACTTTGGATGTGATCATGGCGGTATGAGCGAAAGAGTTACGTACGGTATTACGTGCCGATTCGTTCTCGTTGATCCATTCGGCGATAATGTCCCGTGCCCCTTGCAAGGCTTCTTCGGCATTTTTCACTTCCCCCTTGATAAAACTCTTGATGCGTGCGGATAGGTTATTCTCGTTTTGCATCATAACGATCTTAGCCAAGGGTTCCAGTCCTTTCCGGCGTGCGATCTCCGCCTTGGTGACCCGTTTCGGTTTGTAAGGGAGATATAAATCCTCGACCTCGGTGCTATCCCAAGACTCCTCGATGCGTTTCCGGAGCTCGGGAGTAAGTTTCTCTTGCTCTTCTATCGTGGCGAGGATCGTTTCCTTTCGTTTGCGCAGTTCCGTCAGTTTATCCAGTTGATCTTTGATGGCACCGATTTGCACCTCGTCTAATCCTCCGGTCACCTCTTTCCGGTAACGACTTATAAAAGGTATGGTAGCGCCTTCGTTCAAGAGCCCGATTGTCCGTTCCACTTGTCCTTCCGGAATTTGTAGAAAACGGGCTATAAGCGTGTGAAATACGTTTGTCATATCTAGTTTTCTTAGAATTGGAGTACAAATATACGGTTTTGCTTATATTTTCGGTCGGGATACTCACTTCTTGGGCTTATTATTTGTATCTTTCATTAATTTTCAAGAATTTTACGGCCGGAATATTCAAGCCTTTGATTAAAAAAATCAACATGGAAGTTAATACTACGGAGAACAAAACTTTGGAACAGGATTATAGGGATTTAGCAGGATTGTTATCTAATATCGTGGACTCGTTGCCCATCTACTTTTTCGTGAAGGATACGGGTGATAATTTCAGGTACGTGTACTCCAGCCCTTTGATGAACCAACTTTACGGACGATATCATAATGATGTGGTCGGGAAAACAGATTTTGACCTATTTCTAGATCCGGTCGTCGCCCAATCTTTCAGGGATATGGACGAGGAGGTGGTGAAAACGGGTAAGATGCAGCGTTTCGTGGAGCAAATGATCGATCCGAAAGGTATCTTGCGTACTATGGATACGATGAAACTGCTAGCGCCCCGTGAGGATAAGCCTCCTTATTTAGTAGGGATTTCATGGGATATTACAAAGCAAAGGCAGGTCGAGGAGGAGTTGCATAGCTATAATAAGCGCTTGGCGCTCGCATGTCAAGCGGGTAAGATCTACCCGTGGCTTTGGGATCTGGTAAACGGTACGGCGGAGCTTTCCTTGGAAGAAAACGGCCAGATCAAGCATGTGCAGATCACCCACGCTAGTTTTACGGAGAAGATCCATCCGGATTACCGGAAGGTCTATGAGAATATTACAACCGCTTTCATGCGGGGCGAGATCGATTCCATGCGATTCAGTTTCCCTTGTCGTTATTTCTCGGATGAGTATGTATGGCTGGAGAAGATCGGTGAGGTCTATGAGGCCGATCCGGACGGCAAACCGATCCGCTCGATCGGAATCCTTCGGGATATGACCGTCGATAAACGGCACGAGGCGGATGTGCAGGCCAAGCGTTTGGCGGAAGAGAGCGACCGGATGAAGTCCGCTTTTATCGCTAACATGAGCCATGAGATACGTACCCCTTTAAATGCCATCGTCGGCTTTTCTACCTTATTGGCGGAGAGTGACGATGAGGAGGAAAAAAAGGAATATCTGAGGATCATAGAGAGTAGCAATGAGTTTTTGTTGCAGTTGATCGGTGATATCTTGGATATCTCGAAGATCAAGTCCGGAAAGATGGAGTTTATTTATACGACCCTGCGTTTGAGTGAGATATTCGCTCCCCAGCAGCAAGCTTTCGCCTTGAGAGTGGCCCCGGGTGTAAAGGTTATCTTTGAGTCGGACGGTAATGACTATTGTATTGTGTCGGAGAAGACCCGTTTGACTCAGGTTTTGACCAATTTCCTTTCCAACGCCGTGAAGTTCACCAGCTCGGGTTCTATACGGTTTGGTTATCGTTTGACCGATGATGGTATCTATGTCTACGTAACGGATACGGGTATGGGAATCAGTAAGGAGTCTCAAGCGAGCATATTCAATCGTTTCGTGAAATTGAACAGCTTTAAGCAAGGAACAGGATTAGGGCTTTCTATCTGCAAGACGATTATTGAGAAGTTGAAAGGTAAAATCGGGGTTGAGTCGGAGGAGGGAAAGGGCTCTACATTCTGGTTTACGATACCTTGCCAACCGATGAAAGTGAAATAAGACATTCAAGTTTGGTTGGAATTTATAGGTAAATCACCTCATCCGCCAACAACCGAATTTCATCCGGATTATGTGACGTGAAAAGAATGATCCGTTCTTCTTTCATCTGCTTTTCTCGTATTCGTTCTATAATACGATGGCTTAAGGCTTCATCCAAGCCTTTGAACGGCTCGTCCATCAAAAGGAGAGGAGAAGGGTATGCCAATGCCCTAGCTATAGCGATACGTTGTTGCTGTCCGTAACTAAGCTCTTTAGGATATCGGTTCCCGAAGGGCTCCATTTCCATTTCCTGTAAGTGTTTTTGGGCAATTCGCCGGGCTTTTTCCTCCGTGAGAAAAGAGGAGAGGGGGAGGATGATATTTTCTTCTGCGGTTAGATGGGGCAGGAGTTGCGGTTGTTGGAATATGGTGGCGATTCCAAAGTGTCTTGTGGGATGTATCTCTCCTTCCGTAGGCAATAAGATACCTCCGATTAGGTTTAATAACGTTGTTTTTCCTTTGCCTGAAGGTGCGCTAATTCCATAAATAATCCCTTTTTGAAAGGAATGGGAAAAGTGCTGTATGCCATATGGGTAACTTATATCTTTCGTGTCTAAAACTGATAATGTAGGGGTGGGGATAGTCTGATCCTCATTCGCGAAAGATATTTTAGGGGTGATATCAGCGATTTTGCTAATTCCTTTATCAAAAAAGAAACTGATGAATACCGCCACGATTGTCCAAGCGAGCAGCTCAGGGACAGCGATAAAGTTTTGCGCCCTTTTCATCTCGCTTCCGATTCCGAATGCGCATTGCGACAGGACTTCTCCCATAATGATCGCACGCCAGCCGAATCCGGCGGCGGAGGCAAGTCCGCTATATAAGAATGGCTTTAGCTGCGGATAGATGATCTGGAATAAGACATTGGAACGTTTGATATGGAACTGACGTGCCATAATGGATAAACCCGGACGTAGATCGAGGATTCCCCGTGTCAGATTCTCTGTTAGTAGCGGGAACATGGTGAGGAAGGCGATCATCAAAGGGATACTTTCCGGATTTAGGAATATAAGCGCCAAAAGTATGAAGGATATGACCGGGATCGAGCGCATGATGGCAAGCAGAGGTCTGAATAATTCATACACCCACTCAAAACGGGCGAATAACCCGGCCATCCCTATCGCACAAACGAATGAGATCGACATGCCTAAGATTCCCCGGAGTATAGTCGCTCCGACCGACTGATAGAAACTACCGGAGACGAGCCATTCGCAAAGTGTCCGTACGAGCCGGGGAAGTGAAGGTATCAGCTCCGGTTGGTTGGCTATAACGGCGAATAGTTGCCATCCCGCCAAGAGGATAGCGGTAGCGACTATTGTAGTGATTGTTTTTCGCAATCTCATTGTTTTTCGGGGATAAATCCGGCATCGGGAAGCCTCCCGCCGACGGCCTTGGGTTCATACTGTTCGATGAGACGCAGGAAATCCATGACGGCGTTTTTCGCCTCGATAGCCGATAAATAATGGATTTTACACCGCTCGATACTCTCAGGAGTTAAGGCCCCTTGGGCGAAGATTCCATGTTCTTCCAAAGAATGGATGGTCTCTTTCGGATATCGTACGGCTTTTTGGCAGGAGGCTCGTAAGGCATCCTCAAAAGCGATACGATATTTCTCCATCGTCGGGGTGTATACGACCGCTGTTTGGGCGAATCCGAGGGTATCGCTGTCTGTTAAGTGATTCAAGTCCGCAGTTATTCGTAAGCTGCTGTCTTTCCGTAAAGCGATGCTTAGAAACGGTTCCCCGAGCACGGCACGATTTACTTTTCCGGCTAAGATGCCTTGGGTGATTTCCCCGGCGGTATTGAAGGCGTAATTCAACGGATAGTCTGATCGCTGGCGGCCGAGATAGTACCGGGTAAGGATATCGGGAGTCGTACCGTTGCCGAATACATACAATGCCGGTTCTTTTAAGGGTGTTTTCTCGACGAGGTAAAGGGTTCCCCAGATCGGGCATCCCGCTAGTTTAATCTTGATCCCTTTATTGTACAAGTTCGCCGCATTGATCATGGGGAGTACGGCTATGTCGGTCTCCTGCTTGATCAGTAAGGCTTGCGCCAGATCAGGCGAGTCTACCACTTTTACTTGTACTTTTTTGTTGTCTATAATTGGAGGATTCTCAAGCCAATCGGCGAATGCGATAACGGATGGACCACGAAGTACCGAAACCTTGATTACGGTATCTTCCGTTTGTGCGTGCCGGCAACCGGAGCAACAAAGTATGAATAGTAGAAAAATGTATTTAATCATATCTAGACCTCTATAAAACAATTAAGGATTGCCTCCCGGCAACCCCTAACCAACTTTGTTAACCTTAAATCTAATACTATTATGAAAAAACCACAGTGCAAATGTACTGTTTTCTATATATCTGTCAATAGAATAAATGCTAATTAGTGTTTTGAGGTTCATAAGAAAAGCTAAAAAGCCTTCTTTTGAGTCGCTAGGCTAACCAAAACAATCGTTATCGCCGATAATGGCAAAGCAAATAAGATCGGATCTATCGCATGCCACGGATATACATCGATCAAGACGTCTTGTCCGAATAAAGCCTTGCAAAGTCCTACCGGAGCCGCTTCCGCCTTATGAAGGAACAACATGGCGAATAAACTGGCCAAGCCTCCTACCCATAAGCTGGCCAAGGCCCCTTGCCGGGTAGCCCCTTTCCAATATAGCGAGCAGAAATAGGTAGGTAGGAATGTAGCCGCGCAAATACCCATGAACAAGGCGGTGCCTCGTGCGATAATACTTGCGCTTAGCGTATAGCAGATAACGTAGCTGACCAAGATAGAGCATAGCACGCCGATACGTACACCTAATGTAGAGTTCGGATTTTTGCTACGTCCTAGTTTGGGGAATGCGTCTGCCCCGAAAGCCGCTCCCATGGTATGAAATTGCGCGCTAAGGGTAGACATACTGGCAGAGAGAATACAAAGCATGAAAACCGCCCCGAACCACTCCGGCATCGCTTTATTGATAAATAGGGGGATGATCTTGTCCATATCTTTTACCGCCTCGGAGGCGACTACACCTTCCGTCTTGAGGAAAAACAAATTAGACAAGGCTCCCACGTGATAAATCGCCCCTACCGTGACAATCAAGAACACGCAGCCGATCAATACGCCCCTGTTGAGTTGCTTGGTACTTTCCACCATCATGAAGCGTACGACTAGTTGTGGCTGCGCTAAGCAACCGATTCCTACGCCAAGGATCAATGAGGTAACCAATGTATACCATTGTGGAGAGCCTGAGATGGGCATAGCTGTCCATCCTTGATGTCCCAAGGCCTTGAAGCGTTCGGGCACCATGGGGGCGATATCCGTCAACTTCTGGTTCGCCTCGATAAAGCCCATGTCCATGATATGGTAAAACCAAAATAGCAGGAATAGCATACAAGCGAACATGATAACCGCTTGCAACGCATCCGTATAAAGTACTCCCTTGATTCCACCCGTAATCACGTAGGCCGCTACGATCAAGGTGAAGATCAACAAGGCCAGATGAAGGTCGATATGAAACATCTGCTCAATGAAGACGGCTCCTCCCTTCATCACCACGGCGGCGTAGAGGGGCATGCCGATGAAAATGATCGAGGCGATAAAGATCTGTATAGACCGGGACTTATAGTGTAATCCCAATAATTGCGGGAAAGTCCGTGCGTTATGTGCCTCGCCTAACTTCCGGGTCCTTCGTCCGAAAAAGATAAAGGCTACCACTACGCCCATGAACATGTTCAATAAGCAAAGCCATTGAATACCCATGCCGAACGTAGCGGCTACGCCACCGAAACCAACGATCGCCGATGCCGAGATAAAGGTCGCCCCGTAAGACAGAGCCATGATAATGGGGTTTACTTTTCGTCCGCCTAATAAATAATCACTGGCGTTTTTCGTCTGCCTGTATCCGAGATACCCTAACCAAGCGATTACAAACATGTAAATGATGACAATAATGCCTAATGTTAGCGTACTCATTTTCGTGATTCTTTAGTAGGGTTTGTTTTTTCGTCGTCTTCTTTATTCCAAGTGGTTATCCCGAACCAAATAGAAAATAGGAGGCAGGCGAACGCTAGAAGGTAAGCCAGCCAAATACCGGGGTCGCTGATTCCGAACATATATCCGTGCCTATTAAAGTTTTATTAGATCACTTTCACAGATATACTCGAGATTCTGACGGCGGATTACCTCACGGGCGCTTTCCCGGTTGTTCGTACGCAAGATCAAGATCGCTTTTTCCCGGATGGAGAAACAATACATATATTCTATGCTGATGCCCGCTTTCGTGAAATAAGATAATGTATTGGCAAAACTTCCGGCGCATGAGCTGGTTACGATCGCTAATACGTCGGTCAGGTTTGCGCTGACGTTGTTTTCTTTTAATATCTTGTATGCCTTCTGGGGATCGCTTACGATGATACGAAGGATTCCATACTCGGAGGTGTCGGCTACGGTGGCCGCGATGATGCGGATGCGCTCTTCCGCCAATAACGCTAATATCTCGCTTAATTTCCCGTACTTGTTTTCTAGGAAAATAGAAATTTGATTGACTGTCATAAGGTGTTATTTTAATTGTTTATTTAACAAAGCTTGCGATGATCTTTCACTCGTACCGCCTTGCCATCTGTGGTTGGCAAAGATCCCTTGGCTACCAGCTTGATACGTGGTGTAAGTAATAATTCGTCCTTCAACTGACGGGTGATACCTTTCGTCAAACGCTGTAAGGCTGAATAATCATCGGTGAATAGGTCGCTCAACTCTACCTCGATCAACATCTCGTCGCTGTTGCCGATCGTTTCGAGGGTGATCAAGTAATTGCTGCCCAATTCCTTGAATTGCATCAATATCTTTTCGATTTGGATGGGGAACAGGTTCACGCCCTTCAAGATTATCATATCGTCGCTACGTCCTTTGAAACGGGCTAGGCGTTTATGGGTACGTCCGCAAGGGCAATCACCCGGTAAGATGCAAGTAAGGTCACGGGTACGATAACGGAGTAAAGGCATCGCCTCCCGGTTGATGGTGGTTAATACCAATTCTCCGACCTCTCCCTCGGGCACCGGTTGCAAGGTAACCGGGTCTACGATCTCTACGATCACGTTGTCTTCCCAGATATGCAAGCCGTTCTGCTCCGTACATTCGAAGGCTACACCCGGCCCGTTCATCTCCGACATACCGAAACAGTTGTAAGCCTTGACACCCAGAAGCTGCTCGATGCGTTTACGTTGTTCTTCCGAGTGTGGCTCGGCACCGATACATACGGTGTGTAGTTTGGTATCCTTTCTGGGGTCTATTCCCTCCTCATACATAACCTCGGCCAAACGGGTGGCGTAGCTCGGTATGATATGTAAGCAGGTCGTGCCGAAATCGGTGATGAACTTAATCTGTCGTTTGGTATTACCGGCCGCCGCAGGCACTGTCAACGCACCTAGTTTTTCTGCTCCATACTGGAAACCGAGGCCACCGGTAAACATGCCGTAGCCGGATGTATTCTGAAATACGTCCGTATCCCTTAGCCCTACCATATACATGCAGCGGGCTACTTGGTTAGCCCATTGGTCCAAATCCTTGGCGGAATGTAAGACAACGGTGGGATTACCTGTCGTTCCACTGGAAGAGTGGATACGTACGCATTTCTGTAACGGGATGGCTGCCAATCCGAACGGATAGTTATTTCTAAGATCATCTTTCGTTGTAAACGGAAGTTTTTGTAAATCTTCCAAGGACTGAAAACTGTCCGGGGTAATTCCTTTCTCTTTGAATATCTTATGGTAAAAAGGGGAGTTGCCCGCTAGTTCTATGGTTTGTTTCAGTCGTTCCAGTTGGAATTTTACCAGATCTTTACGATCCATGGTTTCTATTTCTTTCTGCCAATACATCATCGTTTTTTCAATTAGAGTGTGTTTAATTCATGAAATTAGATTGCAAATGTATCTTTTATTTTGGATAATGCCATGCTTTTGTGTCAAAATATTAGTAATGACCTTTTGAAAATAAGAATTATTAGGCGGTAAGCCGTTGTAAATAAAAAAATAATAGTTATTTTTGTCCATTACGCAATTTAACTTTATGTATGGGCCATGGGAAAATATGACCACCTTTCCAAAGAAGAGTTGATTCAAAGGATTGAGAGACTGGAAGCCGATCTGGAAAAAGCCACTTTGACACCATCCGCGAGCGATAACGAACTTGAGATGCGCCAAAGCCAGCATACGATTAACTTCTTAAATATCTTGATGGATACGATCTTGTCGAACGTATTTGTGGAGATCACGGTGAAAGATATTTTCAACGGTTTCCGGTATATCTATTTTAATAAGGCGGCGGAGGAATTTACGGGGGTCAAGGCGGAAGATATCTTAGGGAAGACGGATTTCGAGCTTTTCCCTGATTCCCGGCGGGCGCATGAGATCCGAACGGAAGATTACCATACGATCAAGACGGGACGTATGGTAAAGGAAATGGTCGAGTATGAGAAACCGAATGGAGAGGTGAGAATCGTAAATATCGTACGTTTACTGATCACGAATCCGGACCCGGGAGCCTCGCCTCTGTTATTGGTCATGCTGAATGATATCACGGAGCAACGTCAAGACCAGTTGGCGCTGATGAAAGTACAAGAGGCGGATAAGATGAAAAACGCTTTTATCGCTAATATGAGCCATGAGATACGGACCCCCCTGAATGCTATCGTTGGTTTTGCCCATCTCGTGACGGAAACGACTAATGCCAGTGAGCAAAGGGAATACTTTTCGATTATAAATAAGAATTGCGATTTATTGTTGAAACTGATTAACGATATCCTGGATTTGTCGAAGATCGAGTCCGGTCGGTTAAACTATAACGTGTCGGAAGTTGAGTTGAGGGATATTTGCCAAGAGGCCTATGTGGTACAATCCTTGAAGATGACTTCCGATGTGGCATTATTATATAACTCGGTCGCCATGCCTTCTGTTCGTCTGTGGATCGATCCGCACCGGGTAGAACAGGTCTTGTTAAATCTCTTGTCTAATGCCATTAAGTTTACTTCCAAAGGTTTTATCTCGCTTTTTTATGAGGTGGAAGATATGTTCGTACGTGTCTCTGTCATGGATACCGGAATCGGGATATCAGAGGAAAAGCTGGAGTCTGTTTTCGAGCGTTTCGTGAAATTGGATGATTTTTATCAAGGGGCTGGTTTGGGACTACCTATCTGCAAGATGATTGTAGAGCAGTTGGGTGGTGAGATCGGTGTGCGATCTGAGCTTGGCAAAGGTTCCACTTTCTGGTTCACCTTACCATTGGTTGTTACGGATAAGGCTGTTGTGGAGAAGGATGATCCTTCTGTTTTAAGTGAATGTCAACTATATTAAATAAAAAAGAAATGAAAAATGCGGTTGTCTTTTTAGCGACAGGCTTTGAGGAAATAGAGGCCTTGGGTACGATTGATGTCTTGAGGCGTGGTGGTGTACGGGTTATGATGGTATCTATTACGGGTGACCGATTGGTGATAGGAGCTCATGATATTCCGGTAATGGCTGATTACCTGTTCGAGGAGGCGGATTTCAGTTGTGTCGATGCCTTGATTTTGCCGGGTGGAATACCCGGAAGCAACCATTTAAATGCGCATGCCCATTTGAAAGAATTAGTCAAGGAGAAAACGGAGGAAGGCGTATTAATCGGTGCTATCTGTGCCGGACCGATGGTTTTAGGTGGTCTTGGATTGCTAAAAGGGAAAAGGGCTACCTGTTTTCCTTTCTTCGAGCCAACAATGGTAGGCGCTACCCCTACGGATAATGGAGTAGAGCAGGATGGAAATATCATCACAAGCAAGGGGCCGGGTTTTATGTTTGAGTTCGGCTTGACGATCTTGAGGAATCTGAAAGATGAGGAAATCGCTTTGGAAGTGGCGGATGCCTTATTATATGACGCTTTGTTGCATGGGACAAAGCATTAATGTGCTTGAAATTAAAATCCCTTGAGAGAATGTCTCTAAGACATTCTCTCAAGGGATTTTTGTTGTAAAGAGTTTTCCCTTTCCTAAATTATTTCTGGAAAGATTTTTTCATACGTGCGATATCTGTCAAATAGTCTTGCAGATCTTGCTCGTGTTCTTCTTCCTCAGCTAAGATATGCTTAGCGATATCACAAGTCGTGAAGTCGATGCCGTCCGTGAATTTAGCGATTTCTTGATAACGCAAGATGGCACAACGCTCGGAGGCGACATTCTGGTTCAGAAGGCTTACTACGTCAAAGTCTGTCGGTGAATCATATTTGCATCGGGCTAATTCAAACCATTGTTTCGGATCAAGTACCGGAACTCCTTCCAATTCGATGATCCGGTCTGCCAATAATTGGGCGTGATGCCTTTCTTCCTCGGCATGTTCCTCGAATTCACCTTGTACGTCGGAACGCATGGCTCCTTCAACGACCAAGGCTCCTACCCAATATTGATAGTATGCTAGCCATTCTTCCGCTAACGCGGCGTTTAGTTGAGATAATAAATTGTCGACATCCAATTTCCCTCTTAAAATTTTGACGCTTTCTTTTGCCATAGCTGTATTAATTTAGAATTAAACGTATTGTTCGTTTTTTATAGTTCTAACAAGCTTACTAGGGCATTGTTTATTGTTTGTCAAAATTTTAACGTTATGCTGCGATTGTTACAATTTAGGTAATTCCCAAGGTGCCCGGTAATAGGCTTTCGACAAGGCGGTAGCCTCGTTATCGCCGACAAACAAATTGTTTTTATCATCCCAATGAACTTCCCGTTGAACCCGGCAGGAGATATTCGCCAGATGAGCCATCTTCGCTACACGGGCACCGATAGCGACATCGGCGTTCGGAAGCTCACGGCTTTTAATGCAGCTCAACATGTTTCCCACATGATTATAAAGTCCTTTGCCTTCTCCTTTCTTGAAAGGAACGGCTTCCATGCGGGCTACGTTATTGGATACGACTGGTATGACTTCCCAACCGGCCCTGTCGAGTACCATCGTACCATTCTCCCCATAGAACGCTAATCCTTCCTTACGGTTATAGAGTCCGTGATTGATTCCACAGGCGTGATCCCAGATGATATTAAAATCATCGTAGGCATAAGTCGCCATTAAAGTATCGGGTGTCTCCATAGCGTCGTTCGGATAGGCGAACTTGCCACCGCCTGAGAATACACGGCTGGGAAGGCCCGCGTTCATACCTTCTAGGGCATAATCCAGTAAATGTACACCCCAGTCCGACATCAAGCCTCCGGCATAATCCCAGAAAAAACGGAAATTATAATGAAAGCGATAAGGATTGAACGGACGTTTAGGAGCCGGGCCTAGCCACATATCGTAATCCACACCGGCGGGAGCGTCGCAATCCGGTTTAACCGGAAGTGTCGGCTTGCCGTCTTGGTAAGCCCAGACCTTGACCGTACGGATCCGTCCGATATTTCCGGCTTTCAAGAAATTAGCCGCCTCGTCCCAATGCGGGTCGCTACGTTGCCATTGGCCTACCTGTACGATCCGGTTATATTTACGGGCGGCTTTTTCCATCAGGTTACATTCCTCGATCGTATTGGAGAGCGGCTTCTCTACATATACGTCTTTTCCCGCTTGGCAAGCCCAGACCGTCGGAAGGCAATGCCAATGGTCCGGCGTACCGATAATGACTACATCTACGTCTTTATTATCGATTACTCGTCGCCAGTCCTTATATAAGTGAGGTACTTTTTTCCCTGTTTTCTTCTCAACGTCGGCAGCCCGTTTGTTTAACCATTCGTCATCGACATCGCAAAGAGCCACGCATTCCGTCTCCGGATAATCAAGAAAAGTATTCAAATCCCCGTATCCCATGCTACGGCATCCGATGAGGGCTACTTTTACTTTGTTGCTAGGGGCGGTTTGTCCGTATATGGAGGAATACGATTTACCGATAAGCGGCGATAAAGTAAGTCCGGACATGATAAGTCCGGTTTTTTGCATAAAAGTACGTCTGTTCATGATATTAGTTTTTAATACTGTTATAAATATATTCCATATCCACGTGCTCCCTTACGAGGGCGGCGAGTTTATCATACTGCTCTTCCTTAAAAGCGGCATAATCGAAAGGGCCTGTAGTCGTTTCCGTGTCAAAGCCCTCAGCTAAGTTGTCCAATACGGCCGGATTATCAAGGATACCATGCATATAACTTCCCCAGCATCGGTTGTTGAGGTAATATCCGTCCGTTCGTCCGTCTTCCAGTCGGGCTACGGGCTGTTCGGGGGCGTCGCCCAATAAGGTGGTTCGTCCCATATGTATTTCGTATCCTTTACAATCCTTATTCTCCGAGGAGGGGAGGAAAGCAAAGTCGCTTTGTCTCGTGATCTTCTCCTGCTCGATGACTGTGCATTGAGGCAGAAGACCGAGACCGGGAATCGCCGGGATATTTCCCTCGATACTTTCCGGATCTTCCAAGCGGACTCCCATCATTTGATAGCCACCGCAAATACCGATCACCTTTTTACCCGCTTTATGCGCCCGGATAATCGCCATCGCTATCCCATTGGCCCGCAGGCTTTGTAAGTCCGATAACGTATTCTTTGAGCCGGGGAGCAGGATGATGTCGGCTTTCTCTATCTCATCGATATTGTTGGTATAATACGGATTGAAACGGGGGTCCATCTCCAATACATCAAAATCCGTGAAATTAGACATTCGTTTCAGCAGGATGATAGCTACATTGATTTTCCCGTCTTTATAAGTGTTATTTTTCATATCCAACGCTACGGAATCCTCTTCCTCTATCTTGATATCCCGAAACCATGGGATTACGCCGACCACGGGAATCCCGGTTAATTCCTTTAACAGGCTCCGTCCTTCTTCGAATAAAGAGGCGTCTCCACGGAACTTATTGATGATAACCCCTTTCATTAACGCTCGTTCCTCCGGTCGTAATAAAGCGATCGTTCCATATACAGAGCCGAATACGCCACCCCGGTCTATATCCGCAACTAAATAGGTAGAGGCTCCGGCAGCGATCGCCATACGCATATTGGTGATATCCCGGTCTCGCAGGTTTAGTTCGGAGATGCTTCCGGCTCCTTCCAATACGATTGGGGTATAGCGAGCTTCCAGACGCTTAAAGGCTGCGATAGCTTCCTTGAATAGCTCCTCCTTCTGGTTTTGTATCCCGAAATAATCCTTGGCGGACATATTGCCGACTGGCTTTCCGTTTAATACGACTTGAGAGCTTTTATCATTTGTCGGCTTTAGCAATATCGGGTTCATATCCGTATGTGGGGAAATACCGCAGGCCTCGGCTTGTACGACTTGCGCTCGCCCCATCTCGCCGCCTTCCGGGGTAGAGTAGGAATTGAGGGACATATTTTGTGCCTTGAACGGTGCCGGTTGATAACCATCTTGCTTGAAAATACGGCAAAACGCCGCATTGATAACGCTTTTACCCGCATCAGAGCAGGTTCCGACAAACATAATCGGTCGTAGCTGTTGCTTCATCTGTATAGATTTTATTTACACAGTGTACAAAGGTAGTATTTTTGGCCTTTTTATTAAGGAGAAGATATGAAAAAAGAAGAAGATTTTGTTACGGGCCTGTTAGTCTACATAGCTCGTCTGCGTGAAAAAAAGCATTATTCCACGGCGAAGAGCTATCAAGATGCCTTGAACTCGTTCAAGTGTTTCTGCGGTATGGAGAAGATACCTTATTCCTATATTAATAGGGATACGCTCTTGTGCTATCAGTCATGGTTGTTGGGTGGGGGCCGTTCGTTGAATACGGTGTCTACCTATATGCGTCGGATTCGTCACATTTATAACTTAGCCGTGGAGGCGAACGAGGCTCCCTTTGTACCCAACCTGTTCAAGGATGTCTTCACGGGCGTTGAAAGCAAGCGGAAGAAGGCGTTGCCGCAAGAGATGCTGGAGCGTATGTTTAACGCTGAATTGGAGGATCAATCCTTGCGGCGTGTACAGTTGACCGTTCGGTTGATGTTTGCGTTCAGCGGGATAGCGTTTGTGGATCTTGCGCATTTGAAATGGGAGAATATCCGGGATGGGATATTGCAGTATCACCGACAAAAGAGCGGATCTCTCATACAGTTGGAGATTCCCTCCGGGGCGTTGCGGCTGTTGGATGAGCTGTCCGCTTGTACGGCAGAGGAATCCCTTTATTTATTTCCTTTTTTGAGTGGAACGAGAACCGGTGAGGCGGCCTACAAAGAATATAACAGGACCTTGTCCCGCTTTAACCATGACTTGAAGTTGTTGGCGAGATCGACAGGCGTTACGCTTCCGGTCACCTCATATACGATCCGTCATTCATTCGCCTCGTTCTTGAAGGAACAAGATGTATCGATCGAGGTTATCAGTGAGTTGTTGGGGCATAAGTCTATTAAGACAACACAGATCTATTTGAAGAGCTTCTCGTTGGAACGTTTATCGAAGGTGAACCGGAATTGTTTTGAGAGCGTGTGTAAACCGATACCCAAAGTGGGGTAGGAGGCTTGCTACTTGGGAAGTAGCGTATTCTTTCACGGCGCAAATGTAATAAAAAATAACAAGACACAAGCAAACATTAGACTTTATTTGTGCTCTGTTCTTTATGTTCCGACTTTGATTCTCCTTATATCTTCGTTCCTATTCTTGGGTTATGGACACAACGATAGAGACGGAATGATCTCATATTTCCTATATCATCCCGTTACCTCACAAAAATTGCATCTACATTCACGTAGAGATGAGGCGTGCCCCGTCTCTACAACTGTGTGGTGACCATTTTCCCATCTTTTAAGTTACTTCCCAAGTAGCTTAAAAATCGCAAGTGATGGTAATTTTCAGAAATACCATAATTGAATACTTAAAGCGTTGTTTGTCAAGAAGAAACGATAGGGACTTGGCAGGGCTTTGAATTGTCGTTAGGCTTGGTGGATATCTTGAAATACTCCAAGGAAAAAAGAATCATGTCGATGAATGTTTTGAGGAACGATTGCCCGGATAGGGGTATGGAGCGGGTCTGTAAGCGCCAAGACCTGAAGACCGTTCGCTGGTACGTGCTGACGCTCCCTACCGCCGCGGGTGGCAGGCGCGATAGGATCAGTCCCTCAAGAGGGTTGGATGCCGAGCTTTCCCGTCGCGAGCGTCGCGGGGAGACGTTGTTCGAGTATTTCGCCCCCTCGTACGTGGAGGTGAGGAAGGTGGACGGCAAGCTGGTCAACACGAGGCGTCCCCTGCTGTTCAACTACGTGTTTATCCGGTCCTCGGTGGAGGAGATCTTCCGGATGAAGCAGACGCTCCCCTTATATAATTTCCTTCCCCGTGTCTCTTCCGGGGGCACGCCCCATTTCCCTTACCTGTCGGATAGCGAGATGGGAAACTTACGTTGGGTAGCGGAGTCTTACTCCAACGAGCTTCCGGTGTACGTTCCGGACAGTGGCCGCCTGCTGAAGGGTGACCGTGTACGTATCACGTCCGGCTATTTCGCCGGGATGGAGGCTGAGGTGGTGATCCAGCCGGGCGGCGGTCACAAGGATGTGATGGCCCGTATCCTCGATTGCATGTGGGTTCCCTTGTTGGAGGTGAAGCCGGGCGAGTACGAGCTGATCGAGCTGAACACCAATGGTAAGCATGTCTATACCCATCTGGACAACGATCGCCTGCGGGATGGCCTGCACGACGCGTTGGGCCGTTATCACGCCTCCGGTAGCGTAGGGGAGGAGGATACCCGCTTGGCGCGTGAGGTATTGAGAGCCTATGGTTCTCTCCGTGCGGAGACGGACGTGATGCGCTGCAAGGTCTATTCGTCGCTCCTTTCCGCCTACAAGCTACTGGGCGAAAAAGAAGAGTTCGCTCGTTTGCTCGCCACGATGCGCGGTATGCTCCTGGCGGTGAAAGCTCCGCAATCCCGTGCCTTGTTGCTTGTGACGCTCTACGGTTGCACGGACAGCAGTCTTTACCGTCAGATGGCGCACGAGGTTGTGGATCCGTGGCGAAGTGAGTCCTCGCCCAAGAAAAGCAAGTTGTCGTTGATCCGCCGGCTGGACGATTACGATCGGTGGCTCAACCATGAAATAAGTTAACAGTAGACAGTTTAAATAATAAATCAAAAATCAAAATGTCTTCCCTTCCTTCCGGCGTTCGTTTGGTGCGGTTGCTGAACGAGCATTTGGGTGAGATCATGGGGCGTGAGCGTACGAACCAAAACTCGATCCACCTGTATTGCACGGGGCCTTATTGGGTGGCGTTCGAGTGCTCGGCCTATCAGTTGCGCCGTGTGTTCCCGGACAGCGAGGTCACGCCGATGCGCTTGCTCGGCTACCCGTTTCCTGTGGTGATGGTATCCGTGACGGATCGTTCGCTCCGCTCGTATGCCCGCAAGCACATCTTGCGAAGAGACGATAAGGATTACAAGCAATTGACCGTCCCCGGTTTTTCCCTGTCTGATTACCAAGGCTGGCATAAGAGAGAGGTGGAGGGATTGCCATTGCTAAGCGAGACCGTATGAGTGTGGCATACGTATAAGGGCATCGTTTTACACGTATATCGACGTCGCCCCACACGTATATCGGTGTAGGCCTATACGAACGTAGGCGTGAGTCGATGCCGATATACGTGCGGGATGGAACCGATGCCGGGGAAAACAGGTGCAAGTAATGCAAGTAATGCAGCACCTTTTTCCCACACACGCACGTGTACATTATATGTGTCGAATCAAACTTTCATACGGCTATCCAGCGTTTCTCTTCCGGATCGTTCCATGCCTTGTTTGTGATCGTTTAGTGTAAAATTCTTGTTTTATATAATGTACGCACGTGTGTGGGAAAAAGGTGCTGCATTACTTGCATTATTTGCATTACTTGGGGTCTCCATAAGGACTGTATAAAAATAATAACAAACCAGACATGTATCACAGACAATCATTTCCCCGTTTGGGCGATTACATCGCCACGGTTTTACAAGTCACCAGACTGACCAAGTCCATTATCCGCATAAGCGGAGGCATTGGCAGTGACACTTACAATTCTTTTAAAAAGGCAAGGACATGCACTTTAGCGTTTACTATCGATTGGTAGATCTCCTTTGGGACCATCTGTCGGACGAGGAACTTTTCCGCCGTCTGGCACGTGAGGCCTTGGAGCGGTATATCGATTACAAGAAAGAGGAGGAGAAAAATAGAGGAAAGGAATAAATTAAGCCATGCTTATAAAAGAGAGTGTTGATAAATCTACTGATTTTATCCCGGATGGGATGACCGCCTTCGAGCGTAACGTGAAGCGTATAGGGGATTGTCTTTTGGCCTTTATCGCCTTGGTCGTATTCTCCCCCTTGTTCTTGATCTGCTACATCGCCGTAAGGCGCGAGGATGGCGGCCCGGCTATCTTCAGGCAGGAGCGTATCGGCCGTTTCGGTCGCCCGTTTAACATCTATAAGTTCCGCAGCATGCGTTTGGACGCTGAGAAGTTCGGCCCTGCCCTTTACAAGGGAGGCGCTGATCCCCGTATGACGCATGTGGGCAAGTTCCTGCGTGAGCATCATTTGGACGAGCTTCCCCAATTATGGAATGTCTTCATCGGTGATATGTCTTTTATCGGCCCCCGTCCGGAACGCAAGTTCTACATCGACCAGATCATGGAACGCGATCCCCGCTATCGCTTCCTGTACCAGATCCGTCCGGGTGTGACCTCTTACGCCACGCTCTATAACGGTTATACGGATACGCTGGAGAAGATGCTCCGCCGTCTGCGCTATGACTTGTTCTATCTGGAGCATCGCTCGTGGTGGTTCGATTTCAAGATATTGGTGAAGACGTTCTTGAACATTGCGTTTGGGAAGAAATTTTAGATGAGGAAAACTAAGGAGAGCGATTATCCAATCCTGCACTACCAGGCAGAATGAAATTATGTGGGCATTTATGCGTAAGTTTGGTGTACATTATTTATCCTTGCCCGGAAGTGAAACAATAAAAGTCATAGATTTTATGAGAACGGACGTGCTGAATCGAATCAAGGAGACCTTGCGTAAGGTCATACCGGCAGGAGGGCATGCTTTTTTGTATGGTTCGCAGGCCAGAAACGAGGCACGTCCGGATTCGGATTGGGGTATATTGATCTTGTTGGACAAACCGAAAATCGAGGTGGAGGATTATGACAATATATCCTATCCTTTAGTAGGGCTGGGTTGGTTGTTAAACGAGTGCGTCAGCCCGGTGCTTTACACCTTGAAAGATTGGATGAGATACCATTTCTCTCCCTTTGTACACAGCGTAAAAGACAAGGGGATACAATTCTTGAGTGCGGAAGATATAACAGCGGATTCAAGGTGCAAACCCATAATGGGGTAGTTGGTCAATTAGAATTGAATTATGTCTCTAAAGGTTTGTTGACAAAAGATGAAAGCTGATTATATTCCCGTTTGCTACAACATCGTATTACCGGGGATTATAACGATTTCTTTGACTTTGAGCGTGAGGATGTATTGCCTTTGTTGGAACTCACACGTAAATTGTTAGCTAAACTCGAAAGTCTGATCGCTCATCCTTAATAATCACATAAAGAAATACGACAATTTTAGCTTGTAGGAACGAGTTATAAGGAGTTCCTTTGTGGAATAGCTTGTTTCTTACTTGTGAGTGTATCTTGGGGCAAATAGATTTGTGAAGAATATGGCAAAAACAGATTCACGAACATCCAAAAGTATAAAAAACAGTTCGGTGGCGTTGGTGTTTTATTTCATCAACCTGATCCTCCAATTCTTTTCAAGGAAGATTTTCTTGGATTATTTGGGGGCGGAGGTGCTGGGGTTGAATACTACGGCTACCAATTTGCTGCAGTTCTTGAACCTTGCGGAATTGGGGGTGGGAGCTGCTATTGCTTGTACCCTTTATAAACCGCTTGCCGAGAAAGATACGGATACAATCAATGAAATCGTATCCTTGCAAGGGTGGCTCTATCGGCGTATCGCATGGATCGTGATAGCTGGAAGTGTGGTCTTGATGGCCTTTTTCCCTTGGATCTTTGCCAAGATGCCGTTGCCCTTATGGTATGCGTATGCCTCTTTTGGGGTATTATTGGTTAGTGGGCTATTAAGCTATTTTGTTAATTATAAGCAGATCGTTTTGTCTGCGGATCAACAGGAGTATAAGATACAGTATAGTTACAAAGCCTCGATGTTAGCAAAATTACTTTGCCAAATATTGGCGATTCGATTCTTGGATGATGGATATGTTTGGTGGCTGGTATTGGAAATGGTGTTCGCTGTGGTGGCTTCAATGGCTTTGAATCGGGTGATCGCCCGGACTTATCCTTATTTAAAGACAAATTTGCTTATAGGTAGAGAGTTGACAAGGAAATATCCGGATGTGCTTACGAAGGTCAAGCAACTGTTTTTTCATAAAATTGGAGGTTTTGCCTTGTCACAAACAAGCCCAATCATTATATATGTCTATACGACATTAACGGTAGTCGCTTTGTACGGTAATTATATGTTGATTGTAATGGGTGTTCAAACTCTGATGACAGCTATGTTTAATAGCATGAATGCTGGAATTGGAAATTTGGTGGCTGAAGGGGACAAACGAAAGATTATGAGTGTATTTGCGGAACTGTTTTCTATAAGGTTCTTGTTCTCTTGTATCATGTGCTTCGGGGTTCTTATGATTACTCCAGCATTTGTCTCCTTTTGGATAGGCAAGAAATATGTCATGGATTCCTTGAGTTTGTTGTTGATGACAGCTATTCTGTTTGTTAATTTAAGCCGAACGACGGTGGATGCCTATATCAATGCTTACGGCTTGTTTGGCGATATTTGGGCACCAATAGTGGAAGCCTCTCTGAATGTTGGCCTATCTATTATTTTAGGATATTACTTTGGATTACATGGTGTGTTATCTGGGGTGCTGATCAGCTTGTTGTTGGTCGTTTTTTGTTGGAAACCTTACTATTTGTTTCGCAAGGGCTTGGATGAGCGATTGAGTATATACATATTTATGTATGCGAGACATTTGATGGCAGCGTTGCTTTGCGGAGTGATAGTTTGTCTTGGGATGAGGTATTCAATGGTGCAAGGAGATACGACGTTTTTTGATGGATTATTGGGTATTCTTGTATTTTCTATTTTGTCGACTTTAACTTTGCTTTGTGTTGCTCCGGGAATGAGAAATCTGATGAGGCGATTTATCCGGATGTGTCATGTATGAATAAAAAGAGAATAATAGCAATATGAATAGAAAATTAGTTGCTCTTGTAATTTTACTTTGTTTGACAGTCTTTGCTGTTTGTGCTCCTTTTTGTACACTCGTCCTATTTTTGGGGATGAGGTTATATTTGATCATATAGGCGAGATTGGGGATACGATAGGTGGACTTACAGCTCCTGTGATCGGCTTGCTTAATGCGGTGCTACTTTATTTGACATTGAGAGAGCAATTTGAATTTAACGAGAAACAAAAGAAATCTGTAAAAGAAGATCAATTTAAGAATACGTTTTTTCAATTACTGGAAGCGCAAAGGAATATTGTTCCGCGGTTGAAAGCTGATTTTTTATTCTTGAAGAATTGGAATAAATATAAGACTACCTGTTAAGGTTTGGAATTTTTCAGATCTGCAAGGGTTGAGTTAGGACGATTATATTGGGCTTATGAAAGTGAATCTCATAGTGCTGAATATGATGAATAACTGGTATTCAAAATTTGATAGACCCATCGCATAATTGTAAGCCGATGATGATATTGAGAGATCGGAAGGATGATTTTGTTCGTGTGTGGAAGAGATAAAAATACAATTAGAGTTCTTACTTGAAATTTTAAGCAGTAAAAGTTATGAATATTTTATTTATTCTAAAACAATTTCCTAGATATGGTGGTGTGGAAAAAATGACTATAACTTTGTCTAATAGTCTTGTTAAAATAGGATATAATGTCTGTATATTATCTCTTTTTAAAGGAAATAAATGTGAATATATGAGTAGGCTTGATTCTAAAGTTGTTTGCTTAAATATGCCTAATGAAAAATTGTTTTCCAGAGAAAATAGGCGCCATTTTTTGTTGGTTTTGCAGGAGAATGAAATCGATGTTATTATTAATCAAAATATGGACTATGAGGTAAATAAGTTGATGCTTAAATTAAAAGGAAATGTACAAGGTAATGGTAAATATTTTCCAGCTTTTATCACCGTTGTCCATAATGATCCATTTGTTGATTTTAAATGTCTTGATACAATGATAAAAGGCCGAGGAGTAAAAAATGTGTTAAAACGGATGTTAAAGCCAATATATCAGGTATATATACATAATGTAGTTAGGAGATCATATATCATGGCATCTCTTGTTAGTGATAAGATGGTTGTGTTGTCAAAATCTTATGTCTCATCTTGTGCTGAATTGTCAAGATGTGAATATGAGAAAATTATAGCTATTCCAAATGGTTTTAATGTGGATGATAAAGTAGATGGTTTATTCTTAAATAGAAAAAAACTACTTTATGTGGGACGATTAGTAGAAACCCAAAAAAAAATTTCCGAGTTGATTAATATCTGGAAATATTTGTGTGAAGAGTTTTTAGACTGGGATCTGCTTATTGTAGGTGATGGTCCTGATGTGGGAATCTATAAGAGCTTGGTGAAATCGGAAAATATAAAAAACGTATATTTTGAAGGTTCAACTAACTCTCCTGAATATTATTTTAATCAATCTACTGTCGTTTGTTTGACATCAGAATCGGAGGGTTTTCCAATGGTACTGATAGAAGGAATGAAATATGGTTGTATTCCAATATGTTATGATAGTTTTTCTGCTGTTGATGATATTATTGATGATGGAGTGAATGGCTATGTAATTCCATTTAATAAACAAAATGAGTATATTTGTAAACTTCGATATTTGATGTCTTTAGATGATACTTCTCTTTGTTATATGAGAAATAATGCTATTAAAAAATCTGAGTTATATGATATAAATAAAGTAGTGTTTGAATGGGAAAAATTGTTTAATGAATTGATCTGAACTAATAATGCCAATTTTGCTATATTCTTATTCTTGGTTTATTTATAATTTTGTTATTTTATTCTTGCTGTTTTTAGTCTGTGTGAATAAGAAAATAAAAAAATCATCTTACTTTATAATCTTTGTATTTTTTATCATATTTTCAGTATATGGTTATATTACAGCTGATTATAATTCTTATTTGGAATTAATGAAAATGTCTAAAGTGAATGATCCTCTGGTCGCTTTAGAACCAATATATGTATGGTATATTCAATTAATAAGTGGAAATTATTTTGTTTTTAGGCTGACATTGTATATTGTGTCATTTATATTTCTATGGGGAATATTTCAATATGTTAGGTGCTACAAATTGTATTTCTTGATATTGTATAGTGTTATATTACTGTATGATATGGCGGGGGGGCGTCAAATGTTATCTATATGTATGATGTTTTTAGGATTGTTTTTAATACTATATGAAAAAATACAACTTAAAAAAATTCTATTTGGATTATTGCTTTTGATATCGAGTTCTTTTTTTCATAAAACAGGAATATATATGTTGTTGTTTTTATTACTATTGATAATGAATATAAATACAAAAAAAATCTTATTGCTTGTATGTGTTATTCCTGTTTTTGTGTATTTTGGAAATATTTTGATTGAAGAATATTTGTCGGATTTGTTGGAACTAGAAGGAGGAGGGTATTTGATGAAAGAAGCACAGGAGGGATCATTTTGGTGGGTTGTTATAATGTATATACAAGTCGTAGTGTTATATGTGCTAAGTTTTATTGTACTTTATACGCTGCGGAAGAATATACTAACCTGTATCGATAAAGTTATGTATCGTTTTGTATTTTGGATAATATATGTGTCAACGATATTTTATTTTCTAAATATAGAGAATAATGATATCTTTTTGAGATGGTTGAATGTTGTTAAAATTCCCATGATATATTTGCTGAGTAAATATGTGTTTAATAGATTTACATATTCCTGTATATCAATGACAAATTGTTTTGTTTTGTTTCTACTCTTTGCATTTTGGTTTTCTACCAATATTTATATAATAGGTGTTAGTCATATAAATGTAAAATGAATTTTGTATGAGAGTCTTATTTTTTTCTACTTATGAAATTGTAAAACAATCTGGAGGAGTAGAGTCTGTTACTAGATTTTTATATGAATATTTAAATTCAAATGGATATTCTGTGTATTTAATGTATTGGCAAAACCATAAAGGGTTAAAGTCAGAGTTGTGTCAAGTTGGTTTGCCAGATAAGTGCAATATGAATAGCTTATGTAATATCGATTTTATAAAATCGTATTTAATTAAAAATGAAATAGATGTTGTAATTAATCAGACGGCTGTTAATAGTCGTACTTCTGCCGGTTGTACTATTGCGTGTAATGAACTAAAAATTCCTTTAGTCTCAGTTCTTCATAATACTCCAGATTTGTTCCTAAGAGAAAATAAATTCTTTAAAATATTTTTTTATACATCTTTTACGAGATTGCTAATCTATCGAATGTGGTATTATTTTCAGTCTGTATTTAGAGGCTTTAAGGGCGGAAAATTTATATTTGACAATAGTAGTTGCGTTGTTTTGTTATCAAAAAAATATTTTAATGATTATTGTTATATAAATACAAACAGTAACTTTGATAAAATTGAAGTTATAAATAATCCTGCAATTTTACAAATTCCTGTATTGCCTAGTGATAAAGAAAATGTCGTTGTTTTTGTGGGTAGATTGGAGCCGCAGAAATCTGTAGATAAATTGCTTGATATTTGGTATATTATTGAAAGTAAGTATAAGGATCTAGGTTGGAAACTTTATATTCTAGGAGACGGAAGTTGTCGTAGATATTTAGAAAATCTATCTAAAAATATGCGTTTGAGAAATGTTAGGTTTGTTGGGATGGTTGATCCTAATGAATACTATAAGCGTGCTAAAATTTTTTGTATGACATCCATCTATGAAGGATTCCCTATGACATTATTAGAGTGTCAATCCTTTGGTGTTGTCCCGCTTTTATATAATTCGTTTTCTGCAGCTGTTGATATTATAGATGATGGAATAAATGGGTATTTAATATCTCCTTATAAGAAAAAAGAATACGCTAAAAAGCTACACCAATTAATGAATGATCCTGTACAATTACAACAAATGAAAAATAGATGTATGGAAAAAATTCATTCTTTTGATCCAGAATATATAGGTGGAAAATGGATAAACCTTATAAATGACACATTAAATTGCAAAGGAAATAAAATATGAAAAAAGTATTATTTGTTTTTGGAACACGTCCTGAAGCTATTAAAATGGCTCCTTTAATCAAAGAATTTCAAAAATATCCTAATGATTTAAAAAGCGTTGTTTGTGTGACGGGACAACATCGTGAAATGTTGGATCAAGTATTACATGTTTTTGAAATAATACCTGATTATGATTTGAATATTATGAGACAGGGACAAGACCTGTATGATGTAACATCTTGTGTGTTGTTAGGTATGCGTGATATTTTAAAAGAGGTACAACCGGACCTTGTTTTAGTACATGGTGATACAACTACTTCTACCGTCGCAGCGTTAGCTGCTTATTATCAACGAATACCTGTTGGGCATATAGAGGCAGGTTTGCGTACTCATAATACTTATAATCCTTGGCCGGAAGAGATGAATCGACAAATAACCGGTCGTATTGCTACTTATCATTTTGCACCAACTTTATTGGGTAAACAAAACTTAATGAGGGAAAATGTAAATCCTGATCTGATATGGGTTACCGGTAATACAGTGATAGATGCTTTGCTTCAAGTAGTTCGAAAGATGAAGACCGATAAGATTATGGAAGCAATGCAGAAAGAGGTCTTAAGAGAAAGAGGGTATGATGTTAATCGCTTATTGGATGGGAAAAAAATGGTACTTATAACAGGGCATCGACGAGAGAATTTTGGTGATGGTTTTATTCGTATATCTAAGGCAATTAAAGAATTGACACAAAAGTATTCTGATATTGATTTTATTTATCCGATGCACTTAAATCCTAATGTTCGCAAACCTATTCATGAGGTATTTGGAGATGATTTATCCAACTTGAATAATATGTTTTTTATAGAACCATTGGAATATTTGTCATTTGTTTACTTAATGGAGAAATCAACACTTGTATTGACGGATAGTGGCGGCGTTCAAGAAGAGGCTCCTGGACTTGGAAAACCTGTATTGGTGATGCGAGATACAACGGAACGACCGGAAGCTGTTTCAGCAGGAACTGTGCGACTTGTTGGTACCGATTGTGATAAAATTATTTCTGCAGTTTCTGATCTTCTGTGTGATAATGAAAAATATGAGTCGATGAGTCGTACGGTAAATCCATATGGAGATGGAGTGGCTAGTCATAGAATTGTGAAAATCTTGTTAGAATATTTGAAATGATTGTTTTTTTGAGAAGTTTAGATTGTAATCCTGACCCTAGAGTGCAAAAGTATTGCGATTATTTATATGCTAACAATATAAATTATAGAATAGTTTGTTGGGATAGAAGTTGTAAGTTGAAAAATGACCATATTCACTCATATTATCAAAGAAAGTCAAAGTATGGTACAGGTTTAAAAAATGCGTTTGGAATATTAGGATTTAACTGGTATATATTTTGTTATCTGTTAAGAAATAAAAAATCGTACAAGGTCATTCATGCTTGTGATTTTGATACAATCCTACCTGCAATTATATTGAAGTTGTTTTTTGGAAAAAAAGTTATATATGATATCTTTGATTGGTTTGTTGATTCAAGGCATTTTAATAATCGGCTAATAAAAACAATAATATTGACGTTTGAGAGATTTTTTCTTAAGCATTCAGATATTACTATAATTTGTGAAGAAGAAAGAACGGAACAATTAAACTATATACCTCATAATTTATGGGTTCTTCCTAATATACCAACTCTTTTTACGAGTCTAAATCAAAACTTACCTAATAAACAAAATATGTCGGATAAAGTCATATTGTCTTATGTTGGTACTATGCCTGCGGATCGAGGTATTGATAAACTGTTGGAATGTGTGAAAAATAATTCTTCATTAGAACTTAATATTGCAGGATTTGGAATTATGGATAAATTGGTGAAGGAGTATAGTGATTGTATCTCTAATATTCATTATTTTGGTACGGTTTCATATGAAAAAGGATTAGAAATAATGGCGAATTCAGATATAATTGTCGCTTTATATGAAAAAACTGTTTTAAATAACGTGTATGCAGCTCCTAATAAATATTACGAAGGGCTATTTCTTGGAAAACCAATATTAACAACAGAAGGGACATTGGTTGGAAATAAGACAGAGAAGGGAAGAACTGGGTTTGTCATAGGAGAAAGTTTAAGGGATTTGGAGTCTTTTTTTATTTGTTTTGATCTTCAGGAGCGAATAGATTTATGTAGTAAAAATGCAAGAGAAATGTGGATTGATAAGTATAGTGAATATGTTGATCGTTTCATGTTTAGTAAATATATACCATTTATAATAAACTAATTTTTTACTAGAAATGAACGATCTTAGAATATCTTACATCGATCAACTTAAAGGAATTGCAATCTTACTTGTTGTACTAGGTCATGTCATAGGGTATAACAATTGCGAGGATAGTTTTCTTTGGCGTTTTATTTATTCATTCCACATGCCTCTTTTTATGTTCATTAGTGGGTATGTCGCTCAGATGACATTTCGAATAGAACGCTTTGGATGGAATGAAACCATTTCTTTTCTAATAAAGAAGTTGAGGACATTGTTACTTCCCATGGTTACTTGGGGAGTTGTTATCCCTTTCTTTTTCTTAAGGACAATGATAGATCAAAGCTTTATAGATTGTGTATTGAACTTTGTGAAAACATGGGGAGGGGGATTGTGGTTCTTTGCTACTCTGTTCATTCTCTCTATTCTTTTTTTTGTCTATAGATGGGTCGATAAACAAATAAATGCTAAGTCTATTTTTGTAGATTTAGTAATTTTATTGTTCTTATTTATACTTGTTATTTTGTTGTATATGTTACTGTATAAGGATGCGATTTACTCGGAAGGAATACGATCTGTATTTAATTATTTTATGTTTTATTTTTTAGGGTCTATCGTGTGTAAACAAACGAATTTGAGGAGTCTTATTCTGAATAATAAGAAGTTTTTTACGTTTTCGTTCGTTATGTTTTTCCTGCTGATCCCTTCTTTTGTATATGATATGTCCTCGATGTTTAACCAATTGATGAAGATTGTGTTGTCGTTATTCGCTATCTTTTCTTTGTTCTTTATTGTTCACCATATTTCTTGGAATAGACAGGTAGATAATATGTTCCAATATTTCGGGCGTGAGTCTTTATCTATTTATGTGACCCATAACGGACCTTTTGCGTTTTTATTGGTGATTACGGACTATATTACGTTGTCATCGGTGGACAATATACCTTGTTTTTTGTTTTTGTTTATATTCTCTTTATTTATTAGCTATGCTTCTATATGGATTAAGAACATAGTCTCTATATCTCCTATTCTTGAATTGTTTTTATACGGAAAATCTTATAAAAGAAAATCTATATGAACATCTATTTCATCAATCCTCCATTCAAGGCTGAGTATGGAAAATTCTCTCGTGAGTCCCGTAGTCCAGCAATTACGAAAAGTGGGGCTTTATATTATCCTCTATGGCTGATTTATGCGGCTTTGTATTCAAGCAAACAGGGACATAATGTCTCTTTTTTGGATGCTCCAGCTAAACAGTTAAATGAGGAACAGTCTTTAAACATTATTCGGAAGACGGATAATGAGCATTCATTGTTTGTTTTAGATACAAGTACGCCTTCCATTAAAAGTGACGTTGCTTTTGCCGGGAAGCTGAAGGCATTGTATCCTCACTCGTTTGTCGTGCTTGTGGGGACTCATCCTTCGGCTTGCGCAGAAGAGACGTTGGGTTATTCGGATGCGGTGGATGCGGTCGCTATTGGAGAATATGATTGTATCGTGAATGAGCTAGCGAATGTTCTGGACGCAGGAAAGGATCTGCGGGAGGTTCGAGGGCTTTGTTTTTGGGACGGGAAGGAGTTTGTACGAACCGCGCCTATGCCACCGATGAAGAATTTGGATGATCTTCCTTTTGCCTCACAATTTATCAAGGAACATTTAAATGAGAGGGATTACTTTTTCGCTGCTGCCACATATCCCTCTATCCAGATATTTACCGGGCGTGGATGTCCCTTTCGTTGTAATTTCTGTGTCTATCCGCAAACGATGCATGGGCATGCTTTTCGGGCACGATCCGCAGAGAATGTGGTGGCCGAGTTCGAATACATTGCCGCTAATTTCCCAGATGTGAAAGAGGTAGTAATCGAAGATGATACATTTACAGCCAATAAGAAGCGAGTATTGGACATTTGTCGTTTGTTAGTGGAAAAGAAATTGAATAAACGGCTGAAATGGTTATGTAATGCTCGTGTAGACCTTGATTTGGAAACGATGTTGGCTATGAAAAAGGCCGGATGTCGTTTGATTATTCCGGGTATAGAGAGTGGTAGCCAACAGATATTGGATAACATCAAGAAAGGAACGAAGGTGGAATATTTCTATCAGTATGTTGCCAACGCTAAAAAGGCGGGTTTGTTAATACATGCTTGTTATATGGTCGGTAACCAAGGCGAAACCCGGGAAACCATGGAAGAGACTCTTCGGTTAGCGTTAAGGTTGAATACGGATACCGCCCAGTTTTTCCCGTTGATACCTTATCCCGGTACGGAGGCTTATCAGTGGGCGAGGGAAAATAACTATATAGAGACGGATTATGAGAAGTATTGTTTGCCGGATGGTACACATAACACCGTATTGTCTTTACCGGATCTTTCCGCAGGGGAAATGGTTGATTTCTGTAATAGGGCACGGAAGAAATATTATTTACGTGCCAGTTACATTTTACACAGGCTGAGAGTCGGTTTGCGTAATCCTTCAGACTTGAAACGTTCGCTTAAGGCATTCGCTAAGTTGAAACGTTATTTATTTAAATAATCATTTGTATTTAACGTGTTGCCTCTTGTATCCATTATAACCCCGTGTTATAATGCGGCTCCTTTTATATCCCAAGCGATTGAGTCCGTATTGGCTCAATCGTTTGGGGATTGGGAGATGATTATTGTGGATGATTGTTCTAGTGATGATTCACTCTCAATCATTCAAAAGTATGCGAGAATAGATTCCCGTATTCGATATTTACGGACGGATAAACCATCCGGTTCGCCTACGTTACCCCGTAATATGGGAATAAAGGAAGCGAAAGGACGGTATATTGCTTTCTTGGATAGCGATGATATATGGTTACCGAATAAGCTAAGCGATCAGTTAAAAGTCTTTGAGAAATCTGAGGTCGCTATTGTTTTCTCTAACTATGAGAAAGTAAGTCTAGGCGGAGAGCGATGCGGGCGTGAGGTAATAGCTCCTTGTGAGGTTGATTATCCTTTGTTATTGAAAGGGAATTGTATAGGATGCTTGACAGCCATGTATGATTCAGCCTTGACGGGAAAGATATTTTTCAAGGAAATTGGGCATGAGGATTATGTATGTTGGCTTTCTATCTTAAAGCAAGGGTATAAAGCGCAGAACACAAATACGGTGACGGCTCTTTACCGAGTTAGTGACCATTCGGTCTCTTCGAATAAATTAAAAGCCATGCGTTGGCAGTGGAACATTTTGAGAAATGAGATGGATTTGCCGGTGTATAAGGCTGTTTATTATTTTATTCATTATGCGATTAGAGCTTTTGCTAAGGCTATGAGGTGATCTTACTCAGTGAAATATTTGTATGCCTTAGATCTAGTGCTTACTCATAGACAAACTGTCTTGTAAAATAGAGGGCGATATTCTACTTCCAGCTTATGGAAAGTAAAATATCGCCCTCTATTAGTGTAGAAAAAATTGAGTATTTCATAGAATGAAAACTATAATCGGAGACTTGTTCCGGAAAAAAGTTCTATCTTTGTTCAACAACAGGTGTGGTAAGAAAAAAGGTTATGACGACTATGCGTAAATTACCGATAGGAATACAGAGTTTCGAAAATATTCGGAATGAGAACTATTTATATGTGGATAAGACTGCCTTGATTTACCAATTGGTGACGAAAGGTAAGCCTTACTTTCTGAGTCGTCCTCGCCGTTTTGGGAAAAGTTTATTGATATCTACGTTAGAAGCGCTATGGTTTTCTGAACTTTATAACTCCTTTTTATTCATCTATATCTGATGAGGAAAGAGGCGTACGCTGAAAAACTGGAGGCTAAATGCGAGGGGAAAGATTAGGAGCGTCTTTTATGTCAAACCCCATTCGTATGTAAGTGAGTTTGAGTATATTTGTGTTGACTTTAAATGTAAATAGATTATATGGAAAAACAAAAACAACAACCCCAGCGGTTGCAATCATTGGATGCCCTTAGGGGTTTTGACATGCTCTTTATTATGGGCGGTGCTTCTTTATTTGTCGCTTTGGCGACATTGTTTCCGAATCCTTTTTTTCAGGCGATAGCCGGGCAGATGGAACATGTGGAATGGAACGGATTGGCGCATCACGACACGATCTTCCCATTGTTCCTTTTTATTGCGGGTATCTCGTTTCCGTTCTCACTAGAGAAGCAACGAGGAAAAGGTATGACGGAAGGGGCGATTTATAAGAAGATCGTCCGTCGGGGGATTACCTTGGTTTTCTTGGGATTGGTATATAACGGGCTATTGTCGTTTGAATTTGACCACCTGCGTTGCGCAAGCGTGCTGGCGCGTATCGGGTTGGGATGGATGTTCGCGGCCTTGTTGTTTGTCCGTTTCGGTTGGAAAGCGCGTGCAGGGATAACGGTTCTTATCTTGGTTGGCTATTGGCTGGCGATGGCTTTTGTGCCTGTGCCGGACGCCGGTGGAGCGGGGCCGTTCACGCTCGAGGGAAACTTGGTAGGGTATATTGACCGCCTGTTTCTTCCCGGACGTTTGCACGAGACTGTTTTTGATCCGGAGGGTTTATTCTCCACCGTTCCCGCAATTGCCACGGCAATGTTGGGTATGTTCACCGGTGAATGGATTAAGTTACGGAAAGAGGGGCTGACCGACCGAAAGAAAGTGCTTTGTTTAGTAGGAGCGGGAGCTGTATTGTTGATCGTCGGCTTGTTATGGAGCTTGGTCTTCCCTATCAATAAGAAGCTATGGACAAGCTCTTTTGTCTGTGTGGTAGGTGCTTATTCCGTTTGGATGTTTGCTTTGTTCTTCTATATCATAGATGTATTGGGGTGGCGTAAATGGACCTTGTTTTTTACCGTGATCGGCATGAACTCTATTACGATCTATTTGGCACAGCGTTTCATCCGTTTCTCCTATACTTCCGAGGCTATATTCGGAGGGTTGGCGAAATTGATGCCCGAGACCGCCCAGCCTTTGGTTAGCGCTATCGCATATATCGCTGTTTGTTGGGGATTCTTGTATTTCTTATATCGCCAACGTATTTTCTTGAAAGTATAATAGACGGATGGAGAAGAAGAAATTAAATCGGTTGGAGTCATTGGACGTACTCCGTGGCTTCGACCTTTTTTGCTTAGTGGTGTTGGAGATGGTGTTGCATCCGCTGGCCCATGCGATTGATATGCCTTGGTTTAATTCTTTTATGTGGGGATTCTCGCATGTGGAATGGGAGGGATTCTCTACGTGGGATCTCGTGATGCCCTTATTCTTATTCATGGCGGGAGTTTCCATGCCTTTCTCTCTGTCTCGTTATAAGGATATGCCCGATAAGATGGCGGTATATCGGCGGATCGGGAAACGGGTGCTACTGCTTTGGGTCTTCGGTATGATGTGCCAAGGTAATTTATTGGCTTTGGACCCGGACCGGGTTTATTTGTATTCAAATACTTTGCAGTCGATCGCTATGGGGTATTTGATTGCTTCTTTGTTATTCTTGCATGTAAAGATACGGGTACAGATCGGTATAGCGGCATCTCTTTTATTAATCTTTTGGGGAGCGATGGAGTTTATTACGGTCGGTAACTATGGGGGAGGTTCGTACACACCGGATAGTAATTTGGCCGAATGGATCGACCGCACCGTACTGGGACGTTTCCGGGATGGGGCGACGGTGGAGAACGGGGAGGTGATATTCGCTACTTGGTATCGTTATACATGGATACTGAGCAGCTTGAATTTCGGGGTAACCGTGTTGACTGGGTTGTTCGCCGGATATATCCTAAAGAACAAATTATATTCCGAGCGGCTCAAATTACGGATGTTATTCGGTATTGGTCTGGGTATGGTTATCGCCGGATGGCTTTGGGGTATCGAGCTTCCTGTTATTAAGAAACTGTGGACCAGTTCGATGGTATTGGTGAGCAGTGGGTACTGTTTCTTGCTTATGGGGTTGTTCTATTATTGGATCGACTATAAAGGGCATCGAAAGTATACGACTTGGCTGAAAGTGTACGGCATGAATTCAATACTGGCTTATATGCTTACTAACGTGGTAAGTTTTAGGTGTATCGGCGAATCCTTGTTTTTCGGAACCCAGCAATATTTAGGAAATTATTATCCGGTGCTCATTGCCATGTGCAATGTATCGGTAATTTATGTACTTTTGTATGCGTTTTATAAACATAATATTTTCCTTAAAGTATAGAAACAAGAAAACTTAGATCGAAGAAAGATGGAATCAATCAAACAAATATACCGGATGGGTCATGGCCCTTCAAGCAGTCATACTATGGGGCCGATGCGTGCGGCACAAATGTTCTTGGAACGTAACCGGGGCGCTGTTCGTTTTAACGTAACCTTATATGGTAGTCTGGCGGCTACGGGAAAAGGCCATATGACGGACGCAGCTATTCTTGAGGTATTACAGCCGGTCGCGAAGACAAATATTACTTGGGAACCCAAGACTTTCTTGCCGTTCCACCCGAACGGGATGTTGTTCGAGTCGTATAATGAGAGTGGCGAGGAGCTGGATACGTGGACCGTATATAGTATCGGCGGGGGAACCTTGGCGAACGAGTCTTTCAATGAGTTGAGGACGGAGCAAGTATACGATATGCATACGATCAAGGAGATACAGGCTTGGTGTGAGAAGACTGGCCATTCCTATTGGGAATATGTCGAGCAGCACGAAGGCCCTTCTATCTGGGATTATCTGGCTGAGGTATGGGAAGTGATGCAGGATGCGGTTCGTCGTGGCCTGGAAGCGGAAGGCATCTTGCCGGGAGGTTTGGGCATTCGTCGTAAGGCTTCCGATTATATGATCCGTGCGAAAGGTTATGGCAGCAGTATCAAGAGCCGGGGAATGGTGTATGCCTATGCCTTGGCGGTGTCTGAGGAGAACGCGTGCGGTGGGAAGATCGTGACCGCTCCGACTTGTGGTTCTTGCGGTGTAATGCCTGCGGTCCTTTATCACTTGAAGGAGACGCGTGAGTTCCGTGATTCCCGTATATTGCGTGCGTTGGCTACGGCAGGCTTGTTTGGAAATGTGGTGCGTACGAATGCCTCCGTATCGGGGGCAGAGGTAGGTTGCCAAGGTGAGGTTGGCGTGGCTTGCGCTATGGCTGCCGCTGCCGCTAGTCAGTTGTTTGGTGGTACGCCCGCGCAGATCGAGTATGCCGCCGAGATGGGATTGGAGCATCACTTGGGATTGACTTGCGATCCTGTTTGTGGCTTGGTGCAAATCCCTTGTATCGAGCGAAACGCTTTTGCCGCTGCCCGTGCGCTTGACGCGAATACGTTCTCGAACTTCTCCGACGGAAAACACCGGGTAAGTTTTGATCAGGTGGTTGAGGTGATGCGCCAGACTGGTAATGATTTGCCCAGTCTTTATAAGGAGACCTCGGAAGGTGGTTTGGCGAAGAACATGGAGAACTCGAATAATTAAAAGATACTATTTGATTTACTAATAAATAATCTACTATTGATGATAAACGGAAAGAAAAGCCTGTTTTACACTGTATTGATGGCCGGTGCCTTGATGTCCTGTGGTGGCCCTAAACAGGCTCCAAATGAAGAGGTAGCGAAGAGTGGTAATCCTGTGTTCGAGGGTTGGTACGCCGATCCGGAGGGAATTATTTACGGGGATACCTATTGGATTTACCCGACTACGAGTGATTTATATGAGAAGCAAACCTTCTTCGATTGCTTCTCTTCCAAGGATTTGGTGAATTGGACCAAGCATACCGCCATTCTTGATACGGCAGAGGTGAAATGGGCGAAGATCGCTATGTGGGCTCCTTCGGTAATCAACAAGGACGGTAAGTATTATCTTTTCTTTGGGGCGAATGACGTGCACGAGGGAGAAATCGGAGGCATCGGTGTTGCCGTGAGCGATCGTCCGGAAGGGCCTTATAAGGATTTGCTGGGTAAGCCGCTGATCAACGAGATCGTGAACGGGGCGCAGCCGATCGACCAGTTTGTTTTCCACGACGCTGACAATGATGAGTATTATATGTATTACGGTGGTTGGAAACACTGCAACATGGTACGCTTGAATAAAGACTTTACCGGACTTATACCGTTCGAGGACGGAATGATTTATAAAGAGGTAACTCCCAAGGATTACGTGGAAGGCCCGTTTATGTTTAAGAAGAATGGTAAATATTACTTCATGTGGAGTGAGGGTGGTTGGACCGGACCGGATTACAAGGTCGCTTACGCCATCTCCGATTCTCCTTTTGGCCCGTTCAATCGTATCGGGGAGGTCTTGCGGCAAAATTTCGATATCGCCAACGGAGCGGGTCACCACTCGATCATGCATGTGCCGAATTCGGAAGATTACTACATCGTGTACCATCGCCGGCCGGCCGGGGTCAAGACACGTGACCACCGGGAGACTTGTATTGAGAAGATGACGTTTAACGAGGAGGGATTGATCAATCCTGTGGAGATTACGACCGAAGGAGTTGAGGCTCGCACGATCCAATAATTATTTAAGAAGGATTACATAGCAAGAAAACTTAGGTTTTATTTGCTATGTAATTTTTTTATACTACTTTTGACGCATGTGTCAAACTATAATGACAAACGATAGTGACAAAACAAAAAATAACATTTAATTATGGAAGCGAAAGACATGAATGAGATGGAGCCTCGCATCATAGAAGCGGCGAAGCGAGTGTTTGTCCGAAAGGGGTACGAGGCGGCTACCATGAGTGACGTGGCGGCAGAAGTGGGTATTGGCAGGACGGCCTTACATTATTATTATAGGACGAAAGAGATTCTGTTCGACGCTATTTTCGGACAATTGCTTTCTTCATTGTTGCCGAACATCGATCGGGTTTTGGATGAGAAGAGTACGATGCTGGAGAAAATGCCGGTGATCGTTGATCTGTATATGGGAATTGTTCGTGCGAACCCGATGTTCCCGAATTTTGTGGTGGGCGAGTTAAACAGAGATCCGGAACGTTTATTCCAGACCGTGCTGAAAGATCCGAAAAAAATACAGCCCATCTTGCGTCTTCGTCGTCAGATAGAGGAGGAGATGGACAAGGGGCTTCTACGGAAGATGCCGGTCATAGATTTGGTTTCGACCTTGGTGAGCCTAGTGGTCTTCCCGTTGTTGATCCGCAAGCCACTAGCGGCGGCTTTTTTGGATAACGATATGGGGCGGTTTGAGGAATATATGGATAGGCGCAGGGATTTGATCGTCGAGGTAATAACCCAGCTGATGGTCCCGGATGCCAGATGATGGATTTGTTCAATTTAATAAACATATCATAGAGTATATGAGAGGTGTATATGTATTATTGTTAATTAGCCTGTTGGGTTATGCCGGAAGGGTTAGCGGACAGGAATCGGTCACGATCACCCAATGTTACGAGTGGGCGAGGGCGAATTATCCGCAGATTCATCAAATGGGTTTGATCGATCAGACGGAGCGTTATAGCTTGAGTAATGTGGGCAAGGCTTGGCTTCCCCAGCTTTCGGTAAGCGGTAAGGCAAGCTATCAGAGCGACGTGACGAAGTTGCCTTTGGATGGCGATAAGATCTCCTCGCTTCTTCCCGGCTTTGAGATCCCTAGCTTGAGCAAGGATCAGTATCAAGTCGTGGCGCAGGTGGACCAGACGATTTGGGACGGCGGTAGCACCCGTTCGGCCCGTGCCTTGACTCGTGCCGAGGCGATCGCCAACCGGGAGCAGTTGGAAAGTGAGTTGTATGCGCTGAACGACCGGGTGAATCAAATCTACTTCGGTTGCCTGCTGCAAGACGAGTTGATACGTCAGAACGCTTTGCTTCAAAAGGAGTTGCAGGTCAATATCGAGCGTATCAAGGCGATGATGGACAATGGCGTGGCGAATCAATCGGATCTGGAAAGTATGGAAGTGGAACTGCTGAATGCCCGCCAAAATGAGATTGAGCTAAGAGCGTCTCGCACGGTATATCGGCAGATGTTGGCGACCTTTATCAATAAACCGTTGACGGATCAAGTCGTCTTGAAGACTCCGGAGTCACCCGAGCGTTCATTGTCCACGCAAATCAACCGTCCGGAATTACGGGCCTTGGATGCTAAGAGCGAATGGATTGAGACGCAAAACAAGCAGGTAACGGCGGGCTTGATGCCTCGTATCGGAGCTTTCGTACAAGGTGGTTACGGACGGCCGGGCTTGAACATGCTGGAGGATAGTTTCGAGCCTTATTATGTGGCCGGTGTCCGTCTTTCTTGGAATCTGGGGAAGTTGTACACGCTGAAGAACGACCGGAGGAAGATCGAGGTAAGCCGTCGCCAGATTGATGTGCAACGGGAGACCTTCTTATTCAATACCCGCCTGCAACTTTTGCAGCAAAACACGGAGATAAAGAAAATGACGGACCTGATGCGTGCCGATGACGATATCATCCGTCTGAGAACAAGCATCAAGCAGGCGGCGGAGGTGAAGCTGGAGAATGGCGTGATTTCTGTCACGGACCTAATCCGGGAGATCAACGCCGAGGACATGGCCCGGCAAACCGCCGCGGCGCACCGTGTACAGCGCTTGATGACCATTTATAATTATATGTATACAACGAATTAAATAGAGTATGACAAATACAATTGATTTATGAGACATTTGATTTTTATCAGCTTATGCAGCCTTCTATGGACGGCTTGCGGTAATACAGACAATGATTTTGACGCTTCCGGTACCTTTGAGGCAACCGAGATCTTGGTATCTTCGGAAGCCAACGGTAAGATCATGGAACTGAATATCGAGGAGGGCGATCGCTTGGATGCCGGCGCCATCGTGGGTTACGTGGATAGCACCCAGCTTTTTCTGCGGAAGATGCAACTCTCTGCCAGCCTTCGCTCAGTAGATATTCGCAAGCCGGATATCCGTAAGCAGATCGCTGTCTTGGAACAACAAATCGCCACGGCCAAGACCGAGCAGCAGCGACAAGAGAATTTGGTGCGCGCCAAAGCGGGTAACCAAAAGCAACTGGACGATATCGTGAATAACATCAAATATCTCCAGAAACAACTGGATGCCCAATACTCCTCCTTAAGCAAGACGACGGGAGGTGCCGACGCCGAGGCGGAGGGCCTGCAATACCAGATCATGCAATTGGATGATCAACTGATGAAAAGCCGTATCCTCAATCCCCAGACCGGTACGGTATTGGTGAAATACGCCGAACCGGGAGAGGTGACGGCGGCAGGCAAACCGCTTTACAAGATCGCCGATACGGACTTGCTTTATCTCCGTGCCTATGTGACGGCGGATCAGTTATCCCACCTGAAACTAGGGCAATCTCTCAAGGTCTTCGCCGACTATGGGAATGATCGCCGGGAATACCCCGGTACGATCACGTGGATCTCCGATAAATCCGAGTTTACCCCGAAAGGTATCCAGACGAAGGACGAACGGGCTAATTTGGTATATGCCATCAAGATCGCCGTCCGCAACGATGGTTATCTGAAGATCGGGCAATATGGGGAGATTAAATATGAATAACGAGATTCATATAAATCATATCACCAAGCGTTATGGCGATGTCGAGGCCTTGCGGAATCTGTCGCTGGAGATCGGCTCTGGTGAGTTGTTCGGGTTGATCGGTCCGGATGGGGCGGGAAAGACCACCCTGTTTCGTATCCTGACCACGTTGTTGCTGGCCGATAGCGGTACCGCCTCTGTCTGCGGCTTGGACGTGGTGAAAGACTTGAAGGAGATCCGTCGGCGGGTAGGATATATGCCCGGCCGCTTCTCGCTCTACCAAGACCTGACAGTAGAGGAGAACTTGAACTTCTTCGCTACGGTCTTCAATACGACGATCGAGGAGAACTACGATCTGGTACGGGATATCTATAGTCAGATAGAGCCGTTCAAGCATCGGCGGGCGGGGAAGCTGTCCGGTGGTATGAAGCAGAAGCTGGCTTTGAGTTGCGCCTTGATCCATCGTCCGGATGTCTTGTTCTTGGATGAGCCTACGACGGGGGTCGATCCTGTCTCCCGCTCTGAGTTCTGGGATATGCTGGATCGTCTGAAACGGCAAGGCATTACGATACTTGTCTCTACGCCTTATATGGATGAGGCCTCCCGTTGCGACCGTATCGCTTTGGTGCGTTCCGGGGAATGCCTGTCTATCGATACGCCGGTAGGTATCCGTACCTCATTCGATAGGCGGCTATACGCGGTGCGATGTGCGTCGATGTATAAGTTGTTGGGAGACTTGCGGGAGTTCCCGGATACAAACTCGTGTTTCGCTTTTGGAGATGCTCATCATCTTACGTTGAGGAGGGATGGGGAGGATGTCATGAGGCGATTACAGGAATATCTGAAAGGCAAAGGTTACGCAGATGTAAGCATCGAACGCCTTGAGCCAAGCGTTGAGGATTGTTTCATGGCCTTGTAAGAGAGGGGATGTGTCGCATTTCTCCAAGATTCGACCTCGCGTCGGGTGCGAAGTCGAATCTTGGAAAAATACGGGGCTTGCGTCAGGCGCGAGGTCGAATCGCGGAAAAATGCGAGGGCTCGCGTCGGGCGCGAGGTCGAATCTCGGGGAAATGCGGGACTCGCGTCGGGCGCGAGGTCGAATCTCGGGGAAATGCGAGGCCTCGCATTGGGTGCGAGGTCGAATCTTGGAGAAATGCGGCATTGTAATTATGAAATAAGGATAAAAAATGAAAGCGATAGAAGTAAAACAACTGACCAAACGTTTCGGCACCTTCACCGCCGTCGATCATATCAGTTTCGAGGTGGAGCCGGGCGAGATATTCGGCTTCCTCGGGGCAAACGGGGCAGGGAAGACCACCGCCATGCGTATGCTCTGCGGCCTGTCGGTCCCGACATCCGGCGAGGCCCGGGTAGCCGGTTTCGATGTCTACCGGGAGAGCGAGTCCATCAAACGGAATATCGGATACATGAGCCAGAAATTCTCCCTATACGGCGATCTAAAGGTATGGGAGAATATCCGTCTCTTCGGCGGTATCTACGGCTTGTCTAAACGGCAGCTGTCCCAGAAAACGGATGAGTTGCTGGATATCCTCGGGCTGGAAAAGGAGCGGAATACCTTGGTCGATTCCCTGCCCTTGGGGTGGAAACAGAAGCTATCCTTCTCCGTGGCGATCATCCATGATCCCAAGATCGTTTTCTTGGATGAGCCTACCGGAGGCGTCGATCCCGTCACCCGCCGCCAGTTCTGGGAGTTGATCTATGAAGCGGCTGCCCGGGGGATCACGATCTTCGTCACCACCCATTATATGGATGAGGCGGAGTATTGTAACCGTGTCTCCATCATGGTAGACGGAAAGATCGAAGCGTTAGACAGTCCCTCTGCCTTGAAGCGGGATTTTAAGACAACGAATATGAACCAAGTCTTCCACGCCTTGGCTCGAAAAGCAACGAGAGGAGAATAAACGATGAAACAATTCATATCCTTTGTTAGAAAGGAGTTCTATCACATTTTCAGGGACGCACGCACGACAATGATCCTCTTGCTCATGCCCGTCATCCTGATCATCTTGTTCGGATATGCCATCACGACCGAGATCAAGCGGGTGCCGATCGCTATTTTCGACCAAAGCCGGGATGAGCTGACACTGAAGATGGCCGACCGCTTGAATGCCAGCGAGTACTTCGAGCTGTATACGACCGTCGATAGCTATGAGGATGCCGGGGCCTTGTTTCGGCAAGGAAAGGTACACGTCATAGTTGTCTTTCCCCCTCAATACGCTTCCACGGCCGATGCCCAAGTACAAGTCTTGGCGGACGCTACCGATCCGAACGAGGCCACGCAGCTAATCGCCTATTGCTCGGCGATCATTGCGGAGCAGTTGAAAGGAGAGTCGGCGGTTGAGAGTAAAGCCGTGACCCCGGTTACCACTTTGCTCTACAACCCTCAAATGAAAGGCGCCTACAACTTCGTGCCCGGCGTAATGGGTTTGATCTTGATCCTTATATGCGCCATGATGACCTCGATCGGCATCGTGAAAGAGAAGGAGATGGGAACGATGGAAGTCCTGCTGGTCTCCCCGTTGAAACCCATCTACATCATTCTGGCCAAGGCGATCCCATACCTATTGCTGAGTATGGTGAATATCGCTACGATCTTGCTGCTATCCTATTTCCTGCTGGACGTTCCGATAAAAGGCAGCCTGCTGTTGCTGGTTTCCGTGTCCATCCTGTACGCGATCGTATCCCTCTGTCTGGGCCTGCTGATCTCCACGGTAGCCGATACCCAGCAGGCGGCTATGTTGATCAGCGGTATCGCCTTGATGCTTCCGATCATGTTGTTGAGCGGCATGATGTTCCCGATAGAGAATATGCCGGATATCCTGCAATGGTTCTCCCATATCGTTCCGGCCAAATGGTATATCATCGCCGTGAAGGACGTGATGATCAAGGGGCTTCCCGCCGTGTCGATCTTGAAGGAGATCGGGATACTGTCGTTCATGGCGGTCGTGCTGGTATTCTTGAGTGTGAAACGTTTTAAAATACGATTATAAGCTATGTTACGATATTTGTTAGAGAAAGAGTTCAAGCAGATCCGTCGGGACCGGTTCATGCCGAAGATTATCTTCATCATCCCGATCATGCAGTTGATCATCTTACCTTTTGCCGCTAATTTCGAGATGCGAAATATCAACCTTAGCATTGTGGACAACGATCATTCCGTCACCTCCATGCAATTGGTAGATAAGGTACTATCCTCCGGATATTTCCGCCTGACAGACCGGTCGGATCGTTACGACGAGGCGCTGACCTCGGTGGAGAGCAATGAGTCCGATATCATTCTGGAAATCCCCTCTGATTTCGAGCGGGACTTGGGTAAGGAGGGCAGGGCGGACGTGATGATCGCCGCTAACGCCGTGAACGGAACCAAGGGCGGCTTGGGTAGCTCCTACCTCTCCTCGATTATACAGGATTTCAATAGGGAGAAAGGCTTCGCCTCTATGGGATCGGGCAGGGGAGTGGCTTCGATTAACCTGTTTAATCCCCACTTGAGCTACAAGATCTATATGGTTCCCGGCATCATGGTATTCTTGCTGACGATTATCGGGGGATCGATCTCCGCCTTGAATATCGTGAGCGAGAAGGAGAAAGGGACGATCGAGCAGATAAACGTCTCGCCCGTACCCAAGTCCCTGTTCCTGCTGTCGAAGCTGATCCCTTTCTGGGTGATAGGCTTTGTCCTGCTGACGGTGGCGATCCTCATCGCTTGGCTGATCTACGGCTTGGTGCCGGAGGGGAGTTTCGGGGTGATCTATTTGTTTGCCGCCGTATATTTGATCGCTTTTACGGGATTTGGCTTGGCGATCTCCTCCTTCTCGTCCACACAGCAACAAGCGATGCTTACGGCGTTTTTCTTCTTGATCATTTTCGCCTTGCTAAGCGGATTGTTCACGCCGATCAGCAGTATGCCGGAATGGGCGCAGAAGATCACGCTGGCGAACCCGGTGCGTTATTTCGTGGAGGTGATGCGTATGGTCTATTTAAAGGGGAGCGGCTTTGCCGATTTACGGGGACATTTTGTGATTGTCTGTCTATTTGCTGTTTTTTTTAATCTGTTAGCGGTAATTAGTTATCGTAAAAAGGGGTAGTTCGGAAATAAATGTTTTCTTTGTATCCCGTTTACGGATTATAAACTAATACAGCGAAAAAACATGTCATTTATCATTGTCGTACTTTGTTTGGCCTTATTGATTGTCTTGATATCCTACTTTAAGGTGGATGCTTTCATCGCGTTTCTGATCTCCTCTATCTTGGCGGGCATCGCTTTGGGCATTCCGTTGGAGAAGCTGCCGGACTCGGTGAATAACGGTATCGGGAGTATCTTGGGTGGGTTGACGTTGATTATCGTATTAGGCGCTATGCTAGGCAAGTTGGTGGCCGAGAGCGGAGCGGCACAGAAGATCGCTTCCGTGATGGTGTCGCTTTTTGGTACTAAGCATATACAATGGGGGCTGATGGTGACAGGCTTTGTCGTGGGTATTCCGTTATTTTATGGGATCGGATTTGTGTTGTTGGTGCCATTGATCTTCTCGATCGTGTATAAATACAAGCTTCCGGCGGTCTATATCGGGTTGCCGATGTTGGCGGCGTTGTCCGTGACGCATGGATTCCTGCCCCCGCATCCGTCTCCGGTAGCCTTGGTGGTACAGTTCAACGCGAATATCGGCCTTACGCTGATCTACGGTTTATGTTTGGCGATTCCGGCTATCATTATCGCCGGGCCGGTGTTCGGCAGTCGGTTGAAACATATAAAATCCGGTCCGGTCACGTTGTTCGAGCAGAAAGAGGATAGCGGGAGATATAGCATGCCGGGCAAGGCGAATAGTTTTATCAGCGCTACGTTGCCTGTCTTTTTACTGATTATCGTGACGGTTATTCCTTATTGCTTTAAGGATATGGGCGAGATGGCGAGCGGGATAGTCTCTTTTATTGGTGCTCCTTCCATTGTAATGCTGATCGCCTTGTTGTTCGCTACATATACGCTGGGCATCCGGCAGGGACGTAGTATCAAGTCGGTTATGGCAGTCTATGGGGAGGCCGTGAAAGATATCTCTATGATCCTTTTGATCATCGCGGGTTCCGGTATCTTCAAGCAGATCATGGAGGATAGCGGGGTAAGCAATGAGCTGGCGACAAGTCTGGAGCAATTGCCCGTTCATCCGTTGATCTTGGGTTGGTTGATCTCTGCCGTGATCCGTTTGTGCGTGGGATCGGCTACGGTGGCGGCGTTGACGGCGGCGGGCGTGGTGATGCCTTTAGTTACGCAAACGGGTGCGAACCCGAACTTGATGGTTTTATCTTTAGGAGCGGGTAGCTTGATGTTCTCGCATGTCAACGATTCCGGCTTCTGGATGTTCAAGGAATATTTTAACCTAAGCATAAAGGATACGATCTGCTCATGGTCTATCATGGAGACGATCGTGTCGGTCGTAGGATTGATCGGGGTAATGATCTTAAATATGATTGTATAATAAAAGAATGATTGAGCAATGAGAAAGAGATGGCTGCTTAGTATCGTTATTATGCTTTTCCCTTTCGTCGCCTCGTTTGCGGCGGACCCGGAGGAAGGTACTTATCCAACGGTCGGGAGGCTTTTTCATATAGCACGAAGCGTGAATAAGAACTTGGTTTGTTACGATGTGAATCTGAGAGATGGTAAGCTGGATACACATGATCCCTTGAACGTTTATTGGGTCAATCGGGAAAAGCATCCGGGGGAAACCAATGGCTTGAGCTATATCCAACGGAAAATGGCTTATGGGTATAAACTGATCTCGGCGAGTGATAATGCTTGTGTATGCTCATTGACCGCTTATCCCTCCCGCCAGTTGACGATTACCAAACGTGATTCCCGCTATGTATGCTACATAACGATCAACAACCAACAGGCGATTCTCCAATCCCTCTACGTTAAAGCCAGCTCCAAGAATCCTTTAAGCGTCGAGTATGTAGAGCTACAAGGAATCTCTGTCGCCACGAATCAACCGGTAACGGAAAGAGTCAGGAAATAGATCAATATATTTTTTTACTAACATATAAATGAAAGAAATTATGAGCATGATTAACGCAGATGAGAATTTTGAGAAATTAGGGTTGACCTTACCTCCCGCACCGGCTCCGGCCGGGGTTTACAAGCCTTGTGTGATAGATGGCAAATACCTGTATCTTTCCGGTCACGGGCCTGTGCGGAATGATAAGTCCTTGATCATCGGACGTATCGGTAAGGACTTGACGATGGATGAAGGCAAACTCGCCGCCCAGCAAGTAGGACTTACCATGTTGGCGACCATCCAGGCGAACCTTGGTAGCTTCAACAAGATAAAGAGAGTGATCAAGGTATTGGGTATGGTAAATTGTACGCCCGATTTCGGAAAGCATCCTTATGTGATCAATGGCTGTAGCGAGTTGTTCGCCGCCGTATGGGGGCCGGATAACGGTGTAGGTACCCGTAGCGCCGTAGGATTCGGTTCTCTTCCCGATAATATTCCTGTAGAGATAGAGGCTTTGTTCGAATTATACGAATAAGCCATGGACGATTGGTACGTCATAAGTAATGTAGACCGGATAGACTCGCCAGCCTTGGCGTTCTATCCGGATCGTATTTCCGGCAATATCGAGTTGGCCAAGAGGATCATAGGCGATACGAACCGGCTTCGTCCGCACGTGAAGACGAATAAGGCGGCTGAGGTATCCCGCATGCTGCTGGATGCCGGAATCCGGAAGTTCAAGTGCGCTACGATTGCCGAGGCCGAGATGCTGGGGCATATTAATGCCCCCGATGTATTATTAGCCTATCAGCCGGTAGGCCCGAAGATTTCCCGCTTATTAGATTTGATAAAGGCATATCCCGCCACCCATTACTCCTGCTTGGTAGACCAAGCGGAGAATGCCCGTGCGATCTCGGCTCTTTGCGAGGCCGGGAATATCACCTTGGATGTCTTTATCGATCTGAACGTGGGAATGAATCGTACCGGAGTCCTCCCGGAGAGAGCGGAGGCGCTGGTGGATGCCATCCTGCCGCTGAAGTCTCTGCAGATTATCGGGTTGCATGGCTACGACGGACATATACATGACGCGGAGCTATCGGTACGTTGCCAAGGTGCGGATGCAGCGTACGCCTTGACCGAACGTGTGTTCCGGGAGATATCCCGCAAGTTTGCCTATCCATTGGTAAAGGTGATGGGAGGTACTCCTACATTCCCGATGTACGCGAAGCGGAAGGATTGCGAATGCAGTCCCGGCACGTTTGTGTTCTGGGATTGGGGGTATGGAAACGCTTATCCGGATATGCCGTTCAAGGTAGCTGCCTTATTGATAACTCGGGTCATTTCCGTGCTGGATGAGCATCATGTTTGCGTAGATCTTGGTTACAAGGCGGTAGCCTCGGAAAGTCCTTTGCCCCGTGTGTTTTTCTTGAACCATCCGGAGGCGAAACCTATCTCCCAGAGCGAGGAGCATCTGGTCTTGGAAGTCCCGGACAGTCGGCTCTATCCATTAGGTTCCGTATTCTATGGCATTCCCGTTCATATTTGTCCTACGGTCGCTTTATACGACAAGGCTTATGTGATCCGGGATCGTGAGGCGATCGGCGAATGGCCTATCATTGCCCGTTCACGCCGCATCACCTATTAACGGTAATCAAATTTTCAATTATCAATTATCAACTCTCAATTAATAAAATGAATAAGCCATTTATTATCGACGCCCATCTCGACCTTAGCATGAACGCTTTGGAGTGGAACCGGGATTTGCGTGAACCCCTAAAAGAAATCAATCGGAGAGAAATCGGTATGACCGATAAGCCCGACCGTGGAAACGCCACTATATCGTTTGAGGAACTGCGTAAAGGAAACGTCGGGTTAGTAGTCGCCACCCAGATCGGTCGCTATGTAGGGCCGGATAATCCACTTCCCGGTTGGCATTCCCCGGAACAAGCTTGGGCGCAGACCCAAGGCCAACTCGCTTGGTATAAGGCGATGGAAGAGGAGGGCCAGATGGTCATGATCCGGGATAAGAAGGCCTTGGAAGCGCATCTGGCTCTTTGGAAAGACGGTGAACCCGCCGACAAGAAGCCGATCGGTTATGTATTAAGTATCGAGGGCGCCGACTCATTCATCACGGTGAATCATGTGGAAAGGGCGTATGCTTATGGCTTGAGGGCGGTTGGCCCGGCACATTACGGCCCCGGAAGATATGCCAACGGTACGGATTCTACCGGTCATCTGAATGCCATGGGGAAAGAGTTGTTGCGTACCATGGATCGCTTGGGTATGATTCTTGACGTGACCCATTTATGTGATGAGGCTTTCTGGGATGCGTTGGATTTGTATAAGGGACCGATTTGGGCGAGCCATAACAACTGTCGGGCCTTCGTAGATCACAACCGCCAGTTTAGCGACGAGATGATCAAGGCGTTGATAGAGCGTGGCGCCGTGATCGGTATCGCCCTAGACGCTTGGATGATGGTACCGAACTGGGTGCGAGGCGAGTCTACTCCAAGAGGCATGAACTGTGGTATGGAGATTATGGCGAACAATATCGATCATGTCTGCCAATTGGCCGGAAATGCGAACCATGTGGCTATCGGCAGTGATCTGGATGGTGCTTTCGGTACGGAGCAATGCCCGTATGACCTAGTAACGATCGCCGATCTCCAAAAGATATTCCCGATCCTTCAATACCGTGGCTTTACGGACGATGCTATCAACCGTATCGCCTCTGGTAACTGGATTGAGTTCTTACGGAAGCATTTGCCGGAATAAGCTACTGCAACCCGGGTTGCAGTGATACCGCGATGTGGATGCAGTGTTACTGCAACCCGGATTGCAGCGTCACTGCATCTGCATCGCGGTAAAAAGACAAACAAGGTGAGTCTATTTTATATCTGCAATACCAAGACGAACCGGCATCCCTTCTTATATTCCTTATCGATAGATAGGGTTCCGTTTAATTTACTAACCATCAGTGCGCAGATGGGTAATCCCAAACCATCGCCTTGCGCTAGATCCTTCGCCTCATTGAATGGCTTGAATAAGTTCTCTTTTAGATCATCCGGTATGCCTGTACCATTATCGGTAATGATAAATTGGCAAACATGAGCGCCTTTCCGTTTAAATTCCAGACGGATGTTACCGCTGGAAGTATATAATGCGGCATTCTTTAACAAATGTAATAAGACTTGCTCCAGATGCTCGGCGTTCGTCTTAATCTCCAATTGGGGCACGTCTGTTACGAGATTGACCTCCGGTTGAATATCCCCTTTAACCTTCTCCACGATTTTCTTACTGAAGTTTCCTACATTAAAAGAACTAACCTCATACGGTTCCATCAACGTATTCTCCAAGGAGGAAAGCTCTTGGATATGAACCGTAAACTGTTTCAAAGCCTCTACCCGTGTCCATACATCCTCGGCCTGCTTCGGAGCTACCGCCTGTAATTCTTTGGCGGATGCGCTAAGCTTGTTCAAGGTAGGCTCCATCTGAACCGATATGTTTTGGATGAATTGGGCTTGTTGTTCGCTATGCTCGTTTGTCGTCTGGATGATTTTCTTTAATTTCTTGTTCAGCACAATAAAGCGTAATAGAAGGAATCCCAAGAAAAGCAAGGCGGCTATCAGGATTACCACGAATGTGATAAGTCCGACAATCATATATTGCTTAACAGACAATTTATCGTCTTTCTCCTGTATTGTCTGTAGGCTCTGATCGTATTTTTGCTGTAATGCCCCTAGTTTATCCTCTGCCGTAAGAGCCTTTACGGAATCCGTCCATACGATGTATTTGTCGTAGGTACGTTCCATCAGTGGGGCGTTGTTTGCCTTACGAGCGATAGAGATCAGGTTCCGGTAGCAATCGTTCACCTTCTCGTATTCTTTTTTCTCCTTATACTGGTTGATCAGTTTCTGGAAAGCAGCATCCCCCTGCTCGTTTTGCCCGAACGTATAATAATAACCTGCTTGGGTATATAATAAATTGTTCGATAACTTCTCATCGCCCGCTTGGCTGGCCAGATTATCTAATGTATTGAGTTGAACTTGCGCTTGGGCGGCGTTCTTTAGCTTAATATACATTTCCAACCGCTCTTTCGTTACTTGGAAGCGTTGCTCATAGAGCGATTTCTGCAACTTCTGTTCCTCGGTTAAGATGAATTGGTTCATCTGGCGGCAAAGATCGAATGCCTCTTGGTAATAATTCTCGCGATAATATAGATAAGCCGCCTGCGTACCGGCATCGATCGCCTGTTTGTAATCACCTTTTTGGGATAAGCTCTTGTAAGCTTGTAAAAAAAGATAACGAGCTTTGGTGTAGTCTTTTTTTTCCAGGCTGCTTTGTGCCTGTGTCATAAATTGATTCGTCGTGTTTTGCGCCTGTGTGACAGGGTAGAAACAAAGCATAAAAGATAGTAAAAGATAAATGACCCTCATAACTTAAATTTTTTTGAAGTAAAAATATGTATTTACTGAGATTCATACAAAATATATCAGGGGAAAAATAATAGATATTTTATTTTAAGATACGATTTGTGTGTCAATATTCATATTTATTTTGTCAATTCTGAAAGTTCCGAACAAGTGGAATGTGCTATCTTTATCACATTTATTAACCTTAAGAATTGTGTTTATGAGTATATCCGTATTAACAAAAGGCATGTCGTGTCTATTCTTTTGTTTTTGTGTTTGTTGTATGAATGCGCAAGTAAGAAACACTGATCCTGTACGTCACTTGAGGATATCCGGTTATTTGGGGCAACGGATCGACGCTTGTATCGAGTATCGAGTGAAAGCTCAAGATGTGGATCATTTGGTGGAACCTTTCCGGCATAAGGAAGAGACCTCGCGCTGGCAATCGGAATTTTGGGGAAAATGGATACAAGGGGCGATCGCCTCATACCGTTATGATAAAGATCCTGAGTTGTACAAGATTATTAAGAATGGAGCGGAATTGTTGATGGAAACCCAATTGCCAAATGGATATATCGGTAACTATTCCGAGGAAGCACAGTTGAACCAGTGGGATATATGGGGGCGAAAATACACGGCTTTAGGTTTGATCGCTTATTATGACTTATCCGGGGATCGAAAAGCTTTGGATGCCGCCTGCCGGGTGATCGACCATTTGATGACGCAGGTGGGACCCGGAAAAGTGAATATCGTGACGACCGGTAATTATATAGGAATGCCAAGCTCTTCGGTACTTGAGCCGGTGATGTATCTGTATAATCGTACCCGGCAAGATAAATATCTGGATTTTGCCAAGTACATCATAAAGCAATGGGAGACTCCGGAAGGCCCTCGATTGATTAGTAAGGCGATTGCGGATATTCCTGTCGCCGGACGTTTCCCACATCCAAAGGTTTGGTTCTCTCCGGAGAATGGACAAAAAGCATATGAGATGATGTCTTGTTATGAGGGCTTGTTAGAACTTTACAAAGCCACTAAGAATCCATTATATTTATCTGTGGTGGAGAAAACGATGAATCATATTATCAATGAGGAAATCAATGTGGCCGGTTCCGGTAGTGCGTTCGAGTGCTGGTATGGGGGCAAGGCGTTACAAACTTATCCTACTTATCATACGATGGAGACTTGTGTGACGTTCACGTGGATGCAGATTTGTGACAGGATGCTCGGACTAACCGGAAATTCCTTATATGCGGACCAGATCGAGAAGGCTATGTATAACGCTTTACTGGCCTCGCTGAAAGCGGATGCCTCACAAATAGCGAAATACAGTCCGTTGGAGGGCTGGCGGCATGAAGGAGAGGAGCAATGCGGTATGCATATCAATTGTTGCAATGCGAATGGACCTCGTGCTTTCGCGATGATTCCGCGGTTCGCTTATCAGGTAAACGGTAGACGTATCGATGTCAACCTATATGCGGCTTCGAGCGTGGAGGTAGAGTTGGATAAAAAGACGAGGGTGTCGATGACACAGGAGACGAACTACCCGATAGACGGGCAAGTCCGGATTGTGGTGGAACCGGAGAAGACGAGTGATTTTACGATCGCCTTGCGTATCCCGGCGTGGAGTGAGCGAACTGTGGTGTCTGTCAATGGTGAGCCTTTAACGGATCTGTTGGCTGGAGCATACCTACCGATTCATAGGACTTGGGAGAAAGGGGATGAAATTACGGTGGAGTTGGATATGCGGGCTCGCTTGGTGGAGCTGAACGAGGCTCAAGCGATCGTAAGAGGCCCTTTGGTGCTGGCTAGAGATAGCCGCTTTAAGGATGGAGATGTGGATGAGGCTTCCGTGATCGTCAGCAAGGATGGTTATGTGGAATTAACTCCGGTACAAGCCCCCGATTTCGCTTGGATGGCTTTTACCGTTCCTATGGTTTTAGGAACGGATTTGGAAGGAAACGGCAAGGCTCGCCCGATTCATCTGTGCGATTTCGCATCAGCTGGTAATACGTGGAATCAGGCAGAACGTTATAGAGTGTGGCTACCAAAAACATGGAATGTCATGCGTACGCCTTATAAACCTTATTGAGCGGTTCACTCCAGCTCAATGCGTCCGATCCCTGAACTCCGAGGGTGTAACCCCTTCTTTCTTCTTGAAGAATGTGGAGAATTGGCCGGCATTCTCGAAATGTAGGCTATAGGCGATCTCGGAGATCGTCAAAGGGGTACTAGTCAGAAGCTCTTTCGCACGAAGGAGCTTCTGTTGTAATTGATATTGGGCGGGGGAGACGCCGGTGTATTCCTTAAACATCCGGCGAAACCATGAATAACCTAAACCAAGACGGGCAGCGATCTCTTCCGGACTTAATGGGTCCTCGATGTTCTCCTTCATTAATATACGTGCCTCGTTGATTTTATCTACGACATAGGTGTTCGTGAAGGAGTTGTTCTTTTCCTTATAATATACGGAGCCTAATATATGAAGCACGATACTGGAGATCATCTGTTGGTAACCGGATTTCTCCTCCGAGGCGAACTTCAGTATATCCTCATAAAGTCCGACGATCGTAGCGCTCAGCCCGATCCGGTGTAGCGGCTCTTCCTTGGTAAAGAATTTCTTCTCCACACGTTTATCGATATGAATGCCCCGGAAACCTACCCAATACTCATCCCATCCCGTTTCCCGGTCCGGATAATAACTATGCCATTCCCCGGGGAAAAGGAGGATCATCGTCCCTGCGTTTATCTTTTGCGATTTACAAGACTGGGAGGAAAAGTACCCGCTACCTTTCGTTATATATACCAATTGATACTCATTCAGGATGCGCCCGGTCTGAGGCTTGAAATTATACTTCTCCGGATGCCGGGAAAGCGGATAGGCGCAACCCGGCGGGATGAATTGATATCCGACCGTCGTGACGACGATTCCCCATTCCTCATCCGTAGCGCTGATCGTCAAGTAACGTAGTAAATCATTCCGCAGTTCGTTCATGTCAGATTTGAAAGGTTTAAAATCATTTTCGTAAGCAAATATAGCAATAATGCTTCTACTTTTGCTTTCGTCAAACAAATAACTTTGTTAAGCCATGAAGGAATATAATTTTCTAGCCTTTGATATAGGGGCTACCAGTGGACGGGCCGTGCTCGGGACCTTAAAGGATGCCAAATTTGAAATGAAAGAGATCCATCGGTTCCCGAATCCGATGGTGGAATTACACGGACGGTTTTATTGGGATATCTATCATCTTTATACTTCTCTTATAGAAAGCTTGACGATATGCGCCCGGCAAAGAATCCGGTTGCACTCGATCGGAATAGATACATGGGGAGTGGATTTTGGGTATGTGGCTTTGGATGGCTCTTTATTGGGCTTACCTCGTGCTTACCGAGATCCTTATACGGACGGCGCTCCCGAGGACTTTTTCAAACGGATTCCCAAGGAAGAGGTCTATAAGCGGACAGGTATTCAAGTGATGCCGTTTAATAGCTTGTTCCAGCTTTTCAGGGCGGGGCAAGACTCGTTTATACCGCAGGAAGTGGCGGAAAAGATATTATTCATACCGGACCTTTTGGCTTATATGTTGACGGAGCGTATGGTATGTGAATATACGATCGCTTCCACGTCTCAATTATTGAACCCGGAAACCCATAAATTCGATTACAAGCTCTTGGAGGTCGTGGGTGTATCTCCTACCTTGATGTGCCCGGTCGTAATGCCGGGAACGTTGATCGGGCGGTTGAGCGAGTCGATCGCCCATAAGACGGGAATTGGGGAAATCCCGGTAATCGCCGTGGCTGGTCACGATACGGCGTCGGCGGTAGCCGCTGTTCCTGCTTCTTCTCCTAATTTCGCTTACTTGAGTAGTGGTACTTGGAGCTTGATGGGTATCGAGGTGGAGAAGCCGATCATCAACGAGGTCTCTTTCAAGAATAATTTCACGAATGAGGGGGGTATCGAGGGTACGACTCGCTTTTTGAAGAATATTACAGGTATGTGGATCTTGGAACGTTGCCGGGAGCAATGGAAGCGGTCCGGATTGGATTATTCGTACGATGATATGGTTCGGATGGCGGAGTTGAGCGAATTTACTTCTTTGATCAATCCGGATGATCCTCGTTTCGCCAATCCTGAGAGTATGCTACGTGAGATCACGGCCTATTGTGAGGAAACCGGACAGGCTGTTCCCGCTTCGGACGCCGATTATGTACATTGTATATTTTATAGCTTGGCGAATCGTTATAAAGAGGTGCTGGAAATACTCAAATCGATGTCGCCACATCCGATTGAACGATTGCATGTGATAGGTGGTGGCTCTCGGAACGATCTGCTGAATCAGTTGACAGCCAACGCTATCGGTATTCCCGTATTGGCAGGCCCGTCTGAGGCGACTGCCATTGGAAATTGCTTGATACAGGCTAAGTCGGCAGGATTACTGACGGATTGTTGGGAGATGCGAAGACTGATAGCCACCGCATTCCCTCCCAAGGAATTTTATCCGGAAAGGTGATACACTTTCAAATCATATAAATTTAAAAACATCATACCATGACAAAAGACAGTTTAATTCAACAGGCATTTGAAGTAGCGGCAGAACGTTATGCGGTCGTAGGTGTAGACGTTCGTAAAGCATTAGAGGATATGAAGAAAATATCCCTATCCCTGCATTGCTGGCAGGCCGATGACGTAAGTGGTTTCGAGAACCAAGGCGGCTCCTTGACCGGTGGTATACAAGTGACCGGCAATTATCCGGGACGTGCCCGTACTATCGACGAGTTGCGTCGGGATGTATTGAAGGCGAAATCCTATATCCCCGGTAATCATCGGCTTAGTCTGCATGAGATCTACGGGGATTTCCAAGGGGAGAAAGTAGACCGTGACGAGGTAGAACCCCATCATTTCGAGAGTTGGATACAATGGGCGAAAGAGAATGATTTTAAGTTGGACTTCAACAGTACCTCTTTCTCGCACCCTAAAAGCGGAGATTTGACCTTGGCGAACCCCAGCGATGATATCCGTAACTTCTGGATCGAGCATACGAAGCGTTGTCGCTGGATCAGCGATGAGATGGGTAAAGCCCAGAACGATCCTTGCATGATGAACCTTTGGATACATGACGGGAGCAAGGAAGTACCGGCCAGCCGCTTACGTTATCGCCGTATCTTGGAGGAATCGCTGGATGAGATATTCGCTACCGAATATAAATGGATGAAAGATTGTATCGAGGCGAAACTCTTCGGTATCGGTCTGGAAAGTTATACGGTAGGTTCCTATGATTTCTATTTGGGTTACGGGGCGAAAAAGAACAAGATCGTTACCTTGGACACCGGCCATTTCCATTTGACGGAAAGTATCGCCGACAAGGTTTCCTCGTTATTGCTGTTTACGCCCGAGATCATGTTGCACGTAAGTCGTCCGATCCGTTGGGATAGTGATCATGTCGTGATCTTGAATGACGATGTGCAGGATTTAGCCCGTGAGATCGTGCGTTGCGACGCCTTGGACCGGGTACATATCGGTTTGGATTATTTCGACGCTACCATCAATCGTATCGGTGCTTATGTCATTGGTAGCCGTGCTACGCAAAAAGCCTTTATGCTCGCTTTGCTGGAGCCGATCGCCTTGCTTCGCCAGTACGAGGATGAGGGTAAGTATTTCCAGCGTCTTGCCTTGCAGGAGGAAGCGAAGAGTCTGCCTTGGGGGGCGGTTTGGGATATGTATTGTCTACAAAGTGGGGTCCCCGTAGGAGAGTCTTATATCGCTGAGATCGAGAAATATGAGTCCGACGTTACCTCAAGACGGCAATGATAGAGATCGGGATCGGGTTGTTGATCATCGCGATCGGCAGTTTCGGGCAGAGTAGCTCGTACGTGCCGATCAATAAGATCCGGGATTGGAGTTGGGAAAGCTTTTGGTTGGTGCAAGGTATCTTCGCTTGGTTGGTTTTCCCTTATCTCGGAGCGATGTTGGCGGTACCGGAAGGGAGTACCTTACTGGAGCTATGGTGTTCGCCGGGTAGCTTGGGAGCGGTTATCTATGGCATGCTCTGGGGTGTCGGCGGGTTGACTTTCGGGTTGAGTATGCGTTATCTGGGCGTAGCTTTGGGACAGAGCATCGCCTTGGGTACATGCGCCGGTTTCGGTACGCTCTTCCCGGCTTTGTTCGGTGGAACGAATCTGTTTGAGGGAACCGGATTGATCCTGTTGACCGGTGTTTGCATTACCTTGGCAGGTATCGCCGTGATCGGTTACGCCGGAAGCCTGCGGGCCCGGAATATGAGTGAGGAGGAGAAGAAAGCGGCGGTGAAGGATTTTGCCTTGACTAAGGGCTTGGCGGTAGCCTTGCTTGCCGGTGTGATGAGCGCCTGCTTCAATTTGGGTTTGGAATCGGGAAACGAGGTGCTGGCGAAAGCGAAAGAGGCGGGAGCTAGCGATCTGTTCGCCTTGAATCCCGTGATGCTGTTGGTTACTTTGGGCGGCTTTTGTACGAACGCTGTGTATTGTATTTTCCAGAACGTGAAAAACGGGACGGGCAAGGATTATTTCTCGGTATCGGGAGGTACATTGCTGAATAATGTCTTATTTTGCGCTTTGGCAGGCGTGCTTTGGTACTCGCAGTTCTTCGGACTGGGGATGGGAAAGAGCTATTTCTCGGATTCCCCGGTTATGCTGGCTTTCTCGTGGAGTATCCTGATGTCGTTGAATGTTATTTTCAGTAATGTCTGGGGCATCTTATTAAAAGAATGGAAGGGCGTGGATCGCCGGACGATCGTGGTATTGATTACCGGCATGTGTATCTTGATCCTTTCCTTATTATATCCGAATATAGTTTAATTAAAATAGACATGATAATACTAAGAAACAATGAACGCCTGATGGCGGAAATAGATCGTATCGCCGAGGTCGCCGGCTATTTGTGGACCAAGGGTTGGGCTGAGCGAAACGGCGGGAATATATCGGTGAACCTGACTACTTTATTGAGCGAGGAGGAGAAGGCGTTGCCGGCTTTGGTTTCCTCGATTCCCTTGCAAGAGGCGATGACGGCCTTATGCGGGCACGTCTTTTATGTGACGGGTACCGGAAAACGGATGCGTTACGTGGCGAAAGATCCTTTCGCCAACGGCTCTTTGATCCGTATCGCCGCCGATGGGAAATCGTATGATATCCTAGCGGAGCAACCGATCCCACCGACTTCCGAGTTGCCTTCCCATTTGTTGATGCACAATTTCTTGCGTGCGAAGGGACGGGATAACCGGGTGGTATTGCATACGCATCCGACGGATATTATCGGCATGACGCATTGCAAGCCGTTCTTGGATTCGGAGAAGATTACCCGCACGTTATGGAGTATGATCCCGGAATGTCGGATTATCGTGCCGAAAGGGGTCGGTATCGTTCCTTACGAGATACCGGGCACTTTGGCGTTGGCGCACGCTACGATCCGTCAGTTGGAGGAGCACGACGTGGTGTTCTGGGAGAAGCACGGTATCCTTGCCGTCGGTGAGGACCTGATCGAGTGCTTCGATGCGATCGATACGTTGAGTAAATCCGCCCAGATCTATTTCAGTGCCCGCATGACCGGTTACGAGCCGGAAGGTATGACGGATCAGCAATTGGATGACTTGGTTCCGGCTTTTGGACTCTAGCGTATGCGAAAGAAATTAATCATTCTATTCATAGGGATCGGTTCGTTCACGTTGTTCGCCCAGCAGCGAGACCATCGGACACGGGAGTATATCGCTCCGGTCCGTATTGTCTGGCAGCAAGATAGTTCGCGAATTACGGGAGCGAACCATTTGCTTGTTCCGGGCAACGGACAGTCGGATTTGGCGAATAATCGGTTGTGTGTGTTGAAAAGTACGCCAACCGAACATCCCGCTTTGCTGCTTGATTTCGGGAAGGAGTTGCAAGGCGGCCTTCAGCTGGTGACCGGTATGCCGCCGTCTCACGATCCGGTTTCCGTACGGGTTCGTTTCGGCGAGTCCGTTAGTGAGGCTATGTGCGAGATAGATGGCGCGAACGGGGCGAGCAACGATCATGCGATGCGGGATTTCGTGGTATCGCTCCCTTGGCTGGGCGTGCAGGAGATCGGTAATTCCGGTTTCCGTTTCGTGCGTATTGATGTATTGGGTGATTCTACGGAGTTGCAATTAAAAGAGGTCCGTGCGATCTCCACGTTCCGGGATATTCCTTATCTGGGCTCTTTCCGTTGTAATGACGAGCGGTTGAACCGGATCTGGAAGACAGGTGCGTACACGGTCCACTTGAATATGCAGGAATATCTATGGGACGGCGTAAAACGGGATCGTCTGGTCTGGGTGGGGGATTTACATCCGGAGGTAATGACGGTCAGTACCGTCTTCGGTTATAATGAGGTGGTTCCTAAGAGCTTGGATTTGATTCGGGATATTACGCTGCTGCCTAGTTGGATGAACGGTATCAGTTCGTACTCGATCTGGTGGTTGTTGATTCAGCGGGATTGGTATTATTACCAAGGGAATCTTGCGTATCTACAAGAGCAACGCTCTTATATGACTGCTTTGTTGCGTCACTTGATCTCGAAGGTTGACCCAAGCGGACAAGAGAGACTGGATGGGAACCGTTTCTTGGATTGGCCTTCCAGTGAGAATACACCCGCTATCGATGCCGGCCTTCAATCGCTGATGATACAAGCCATGCGTGCGGGAGAGGAGTTATGTACTGTTTTAGGCGAGGATGCGTTGGCCTCGGAGTGCCGTATGGTAGCTTCCAAGGCTATTGAGTTTTCCCTTTGGAAGAAATCCCGGTTCCCTTCGGAGAAAGATCGGATTACGCCCGGGGATAAACAGGCCGCCGCCTTGATGGCTCTGGCGGGTATTATGGATGCTAAGGAGGCGAACGAGCGTTGCTTGGCGGTGGACGGGGCGAAAGGCTTCTCTACGTTTTACGGGTATTATATGCTACGGGCGATGGCGTTGGCTGGTAATTACCAAGGTGCGTTAGATGTGATCCGTACGTATTGGGGAGCTATGCTGGATGTAGGTGCTACGACGTTTTGGGAGGATTTCAATATGGAATGGCTTCCGGACGCAGGGCGTATTGATGAGCTGGTCCCCGCTGGAAAGAAAGATATTCATGGAAATTATGGGGCGTATTGCTATCAAGGTTTCCGCCATAGCTTGTGCCATGGATGGGCTTCGGGTCCCACATCGTGGTTAAGCGAGTACGTATTGGGCGTACAAGTGGTGGAACCGGGTTGCCGTACGGTACGTATCATCCCACATCTGGGAGATCTCGAATGGGTGGAAGGTACGTTCCCCACGCCTTATGGGGTGATTGAGATCCGGCATGAGAAAGGTGCGGACGGTAAGGTGATAAGCCATATCAACGCTCCTGAAGAGATACGAGTTACCCCGTAGCTCTTATACTTAGTTGTTGAATGTATATAATTATAGAATATATGAAACAAACTATTTGCATCTACGCTTTCGCCGCCCTCTTATTAGGCGGTTGTAAAAGCAATAATGAATTAACGATACCTACGAATCTCCGTACGGAATACCTTACGGAGCCTATCGGCTTGGATACTTCGTCTCCTCGCTTTACATGGGAATACTCCGGAAATGAGGAGGGCTTTAAGGCTTCCCGCTATGAGGTACGGATCGGTACGAGTCCGGACGACTTGCGGCCCTATGCGGAGGGAATGGCCCTGAAACCTCATACCCGTTATTACTGGAATGTTACGGTATGGGATGGTGAAGGGCGTCCGTGCGCTACCTCGGAGACGGCTTCTTTCGAGACCGCTAAGTTCGATCCCTCGGATTGGTCCGCCTCTTGGATTACCGATCATAAGGATAAGGAGTTCGAGCCTGCCCCTCTGTTCCGCAAGTCTTTCCCGGTTGGCAAGGAAGTGAAGGATGCCCGTGTGTACGTAGCATCTGCCGGGTATCATGAGCTATTCATCAATGGCGAGCGGGTCGGAACGAATTATCTGGACCCGGGGTATACGCATTTCGATAAACGTATCTTGTACGTGACGCATGATGTTACCTCTTTGCTGAAGCAAGGCGACAACGCCGTGGCCGCTGTTCTGGGAAACGGCTGGTACAACGAGCAGTCCGTGGCGGTCTGGAATTTCCATGAGGCACGCTGGCGGAATCGTCCCCGCCTGCTATGTGAGTTGCGTATTACCTATACGGATGGTACGACGGAGGTGATTGGTTCGGACGAGACTTGGAAGACTTCCACTGGAGCCTATACCTATAATAATATATATAGCGGCAATAAATTCGATGCCCGGCTGGAAGAGGCCGGATGGAAAACCGCTCATTTCGACGATAGTAAATGGGAAGCGGCACTTCCGGCGCAGGCTCCGGCACCTCTGTTGGTAGCCCAGCAAATGCCGGGAATCCGTATCACGGAAGAGGTGAGGCCCGTGTCGATGAAACGTTTCTCCGATCAGTTATATGTATATTCTTTCCCGAAGAACATGTCCGGCCTTTGCCGCTTGAAGGTGAAAGGTGAGGCGGGAACCCGTATCACGTTAAAACATGGTGAGTTGTTGAAGAAAGACGGTCGCTTGGAGCAAGGCAATATCAATGTATATTATCATCCGGTCAAACCGGACGAGGTATTCCAGATGGATGTCTTTACCTTGAAAGGTACGGGAGAGGAGGAGATCTTCATGCCTTCCTTCTCTTATCACGGTTTCCAATACGTGGAGGTGGAGAGTAGCCGTCCCGTTACTTTAACGGAAGAGAACTTGACCGGCTTGTTTATGCATACCGATGTCCGTCCGTCCGGTTCCTTCGCTTGTTCGAATCCTCTATTGAATAAGATATGGGAGGCTACGATGCAGGCTTACCGCAGTAACCTGCACAGTATCCCGACCGATTGCCCGCAACGGGAGAAGAATGGCTGGACAGCCGATGCGCATATCGCGATCGACCTCGGTTTGCTGGGCTTCGATGGTATCACGCTTTATGAGAAATGGATGAATGATATTATCGATAACCAGCGTGAGGCGGGTGAGATTTCCGGTATCATTCCTTCCAGCGGTTGGGGATATGGCGAGTGGCCGGGTCCGGTTTGGGACGCTGTCATGTTTATCATCCCGAACGCCTTGTATGATTATTATGGAGAGTCTCGCAGTATAGAACGCTTATATCCTACGATGCTGCGATATCTGGATTATTTGAAGACGAAAGAGAAAGACGGTTACTTGCCGTTTGGCTTGGGTGACTGGGTGTATTGGAAAGCTACGACGAATAATGAATATACCTCTACCGCCTACTATTATCTGGATTATAAGTTGATGGCTCGCTTCGCCTCTTTGCTGGGCAAGGACGCCGCTCCTTATCAAGAGAAAGCGAATACCCTCAAATCCTTGATCAACCGGAAGTTCTTCAACGCCGAGACCGGTGTGTATGCCGAAGGGACCCAAACGGCGCAAGCCTTGGCCTTGTATCTGGGACTTGTACCGGAAGGAAAGGAACAACTTGTGGCGGATAAGCTGCGTGAGGTGGTAGCGGGAAATAACTATTTCTTGGATTTTGGTCTATTAGGCAGTAAGACCGTTCCGGCCATGCTTACGAAATATGGCTATATCGAGGATGCCATGAAGATGATCACGAAGACCGAGGCACCTTCTTGGGGATATTGGGTAGAGACGATGGGTTACTCCACATTGCCGGAGACGTGGACACTTAGTCCGAAGTTTGCCGACGCTTCCTTGAACCACGTCTTTATGGGAGATGTCTCCGCTTGGATGATGAACCAGCTGGCCGGTATCAATCATGACGACTCGGCTCCGGGCTTCCGTCATATCCGTATCACGCCTCATTTCGTGAAAGAACTGGATTGGGCGAAAGGTGAGTACCATTCCGTACGCGGCCGTATCGCCAGCGAATGGAAACGGGAAGGGGATAAGGTTATGCTTACCGTGACGATTCCGGCTGATTGCTCCGCCGATATCGTGGTAGGCGATCAGACCGAGACCGTATCCGCCGGTACGCATACGTTTTCATATCCGGTGTGATAAGAACCGTATGACTTTAGTAAGCCGGTAATGACATCGCCTATATTGGCTTATTTTACCTAGTTGTAGAGACGGGGCGTGCCCCGTCTTACCATAGACTGATAGTATTTAAGTTGCCATTTAGCTGGGATGAGACGGGGCACGCCCCGTCTCTACAACTGGGGATTTCGAAAGCAAATAATTGAGAACCTTAAAGATTAAACGTATGAACAAGCTACTTCTTGCTCTTCTATTGTTTCTCCTATCTTTCAGCTGGATAAAAGTGACTGCCTCGGACAGTTGTCCCGCTGCCTTCCCTTGGAAAGCCCAATGGATCAATACCGAGCGTTGCCAAAGCGCTACGAATACTTGGTTGATCTACCGTAAATCATTCGGCGTGACGGATGTCCCGAATCAACTCATCGCCCGTATCGCCGCCGATTCCAAGTATTGGCTTTGGATCAACGACCAACTGGTTATCTTTGAGGGTGGCTTGAAAAGAGGACCTTCTCCTTCCGAGACTTATTACGATCCGGTAGATATCGCCCCTTACCTGACAAAAGGCTCGAACACCATCGCTATCTTGCTCTGGCATTTCGGGAAAGACGGTTTCAGTCATATCAACAGCGGGAAAGCGGCTTTGTTATTCGAGGCGATCGCTCCGGAACTGGAGATCGTCTCCGACGCGAGCTGGCAGTGCGCCTTGTATGAGGCCTATCAAAATACCGAGGCCCCTTTCCCGAATTACCGTATGCCGGAGAGTAATATCCGCTTCGATGCCCGTCAAGCGATAACAAACTGGAACCGTACGAGTTTCGAAGGTTCCCTTCCGGGGGCGGTCTGCGTCGGTAAGGCGGGGAAAGCTCCTTTCGGGGATCTGGTGGAACGTCCGATACCCCAGTGGAAAAACAGCGGCCTGTTATCCTATGTATCCGTCCGGGAATCCTTGAGAGGCGATACCCTGTTCTGTCGTTTGCCCTATAATGCCCAGATCACTCCGTATCTAAAAGTAGAGGCGGAGGCCGGGAAGACTATCCACATCCGGATGGATAATTACGAGGGAGGAAGCGAGCGCAACGTACGTGCCGAATATATTACCCGTGAGGGTGAGCAGGAATACGAAAGCTATGGCTGGATGAACGGCCATGAGGTCTATTACATCATCCCCGAGGGCGTGAAGGTGCTGGATGTGAAATACCGTGAGACCGGTTACAACACGGACCTCGCGGGCTCTTTCCATTGTGACGACCCGTTCTACGACGAGCTTTGGCAACGTTCTGCCCGCACCTTATACATAACGATGCGTGATAATTATATGGACTGTCCGGATCGTGAACGTGCCCAATGGTGGGGCGACGAGGTGAATGAGCTAGGCGAGGCTTTCTACGCCCTTTCTCCGTCCGGGCAGAAACTAGCCGTAAAAGGCATCCATGAATTAATGAATTGGCAGCGGGAGGACGGAACGCTCTACGCTCCGGTTCCGGCGGGTAATTGGGATAAGGAGCTTCCTTTACAGATGTTGGCGTCTATCGGTTGGTACGGTTTTTATACGCAATATTATTATAGTGCCGACAGTAGTTTCGTCCCGGTGATATACGACCGGATGCGCCGTTACCTGCACGAGGTTTGGCAAGTCGATAAGAGTGGCTTGGTGATCGAGCGTCAAGGTGCTTGGAGCTGGGGCGACTGGGGCGAGCATGTCGATATGGGCGTATTGACCAACTGCTGGTATTATCTGGCCTTGAAAGCGGAGCGATCCTTCGCCCTGCAACTCGGCAAGGATAAGGATGCCGATGAGATCTCCCGGATGATGCGTAGCATAGAACGTTGTTTCGACACGAAGTTCTGGACGGGTTCCGCCTATCGCTCCCCCGGCTATAAAGGGGAGACGGACGATCGCTCCCAAGCCATGGCGGTTGTTTCCGGGCTGGCCTCGAAAGATAAGTATCCGGCGCTGACGAAGGTACTTAAAAAGGAGTATCACGCCAGCCCTTATATGGAGAAGTATGTCCTAGAGGCCCTTTTCCAGATGGGCGAGCCGGCGTTTGCCTTGGAACGGATGAAGCAACGTTACACCCGTATGCTGGATTATGCCGAATACACGACCTTGTTCGAGGGATGGGGCATCGGAGCCGAGGGCTTCGGTGGCGGCACGATCAATCACGCTTGGAGCGGTGGCCCGCTTACCTTATTGAGCCAGAAGGTCTGCGGTATCGAGCCAACCTCTCCCGGCTTCCGTACCTTTAAGATCGCGCCTCAATTGGGTCCCTTATCAGAAGCCTTGGCCAGCCTAGAGACCCATTATGGAACCATCCAAGTAAGTATCAAGAAGAAAGGCAAGCGATTGAAGTTCGATCTCCAAATCCCGGAAGGCACCTCCGCCGAACTGATAAGACCGAACGGCACTCGCAAGCATCTCGACCCGGGGCACCATCAAGTGGATTAGTGATCGCCCTCTGTTTTTCTGCGGACATACACCCGGTGGCTTCCATAACCCGATAGGGTGATTCCACTCGCCGGGTCGCTACTGAGGCGTAGTAGCTCACGGTTTGCGCTACTACGTTTTAGTCCGGTGACAGCCATGTAGTCTTGTATGCGCAAGAATGGGTGTTCATCCAGATAATCCAATGCCCGTGTCCGGCGTTCCTCTTCGGTGAAGGGCGATTTCCGGACACGGCTGATACCTCCCCGTCTTAAATCGCAACGCAGGTTAGTCTCCCGTATCAGTTCCTTGTCGGCCCGGTAGTTGATACCATTCACCTCGATGCTCCGTGCGTTACGCTTCGGTTCGTCACCATCCAGCGAGTCGATCTCCTTGTCCTTCGCTACGCCTAGGCGGGGCGTGAACGTACCGATGCCATCCAACGTGACCGACTGCCCTTCCGCCATGCAATAGGCCAGATGTTCCGCTACTGTCGTCATCACCTGTATTACGCTACCCCTGCTCAAGCCCGATCCGGGGTAGGTGATCCGTTCCACGAAATCCTCCATGTCCATGTTCCGTTGTATCTTCATCCGATAATACACCGGCTTTTCCCCCGTCCCGTTCAGGTCGCACATCTCTTGCTTGATATATTCTGCCATAACTGCTACTAGGTATAATTGTTTGTATCTTCAAGTTAAAAACATTCTTCTTACTATATACAAATATACTTACTACTTGATCTATTTCCAAATTATCACCGTGGAATATATAGACCACGTCGTGATTTGTATATTCCACGTCTTGATCTGTACAGACCACGTCGTGGTTTGTAGAATTATACAGTATGCGAACAAGAATTCATCTGCTACCGATAAGGTATTTATGCGGTATCGGAGCGTTATTTACTTAGGGAGAAGCGGACAACCCTCACGTTTCCTCTGCCAAGTACGTCGGCCAACCCTGCGGGATTCTCTATCTTCCCTAAACGGGTATAGCTGTAAGACGAGGAAAAGGTCTCGTAGAAAAGGACTACCGTATTCGCTCCCCATAGAAGTAGGTCGCCTGTATGGATTATACCCGGACGGAACGTATTGGTCGCGATCAAGAGTATTATACTCGTTTTCCCTGCTCGTATGCTTGCCTCAAGGTCGGGTTCCCTTCGATCTCGCCCACGTGCCACACACCACCGCAGAATAGCGTTCCTTTCACGGTCGGGTTCTCCAGACAGTCGAGGAATCCCATAAAGTTGGTCACAATGCGATCCATGATGCCGTTATCGTCTTCAGCGGCCGTGGCGATGAAGTAAAACTCCTTGTTTTTCATTTCGGTATAAGGACCGCAGCAACGGTCTATCAGCGTCTTCATCTGTGCGCTCATGGCATAGAAATAGACCGGCGTAGCCATCACGATTACATCGGCGGCAAGCATCTTTCCGATAATCTCTGCCGCGTCATCTTTTTGTGGACAAGGCTTCTTGTATTGGCTGCACACGCCGCATCCCGTGCAGGGGTGAATGGTCTTGTCTCGCAGAAAAACCTTTTCCACACGATGACCGCTTTCGATCGCCCCTTGCATAAACTCATCGCATAGCGTATCGGAATTGCCTCCACGACGGGGGCTGGAAGATAAAATCAATACATTTTTCATGTTTACTGTTATTTATTAGGTTCTACATTCATTTTTAGGATACAAAAATAGCGAGATAATCCCTATCTTGCGGTAGACAAATTACGGATGTTATGACCCTAATTACATAATAATACGGAAGAATGATCACAACGGACTCCGGTGAGCAAGTCGAGGCACTTGCTCCCATCATCATTTCGGCCAGCCGGTCAACGGATATCCCGGCCTTTTATGTCAAGTGGTTCTTTAATCGTTTGGCCAAGGGGTATTGTGTTTGGTATAATCCGTTTAATCGGCGGAAGATGTATGTGTCGTTTGAGCGGTGTAAGGCAATCGTGTTTTGGACAAAGAACCCGAAGCCGATATTACCTTATTTGCATGAGTTGGATAGGAGGGGTATCCATTATTATTTCCAGTTCACGTTGAATGACTATGTGAGCGAAGGCTTTGAGCCGAATGTGCCGAGCGTTACGCAACGGGTGGAGACATTTCGGGAGTTGTCGGAAATGATAGGGAAGGAACGGGTGATCTGGCGATTCGACCCATTGATTATAACTCCATCTATCACGCCTCGTGTCCTGCTTAGCCGTATTTGGAAGATCGGCAATCAGTTGAAAGGATATACTGATAAGCTCGTGTTCAGTTTCGTAGATGTAAAGGCGTATCGTAAGGTACAGAACAATCTTATAAAAGAGACGAATTGCTTTACGAAAGAGGATGTGGAAACCGCTGAGATGAATGCGATGCAACGTCAAGAAACTGTAGAGGGATTGGTGAAGTTGAGGGAAATTTGGGCTTCTACTGGTTGGAATGTGACACTCGCTACTTGTGCCGAGGATATTGACCTTACGGTTTATGGCATTGAGCATAACCGGTGTATCGACGGTGATTTAATGGAGCGTGTGTTTGGGGAGGATTATGAATTGGTTTATTATCTTCGAACAGGCCAATTACCCGAACCGGATCTTTTTGGTACGTTTCCCGCTTTACCCGACAAACGCAAAGAGCTAAAAGACAAAGGCCAACGGAAAGCCTGTGGTTGCATGATAAGCAAAGATATCGGTAGGTATAACACTTGCCGCCATTTCTGTGTCTATTGTTATGCCAATACAAGTAGGGAATGCGTACAAAAGAATGCGGTACACTATTCGGACGATAGTGAAAGTTTGATTCGAAGTTAAATTTGAAAGCAAGGTCAAATGAAGCGGCGTATTAAATTAAGCCGTCTTTTATAGTAATCGAGACCAATACTATCCTAGAATAGTGTTGTATAACATGCCGGATTTATCTATTTTTGCGCCCAATACGAAAGGTTAAGAATAGGAAGTTTTAGGTATGGCAAAAAAGAAAGGTAAGCCTCAACCCCGGAAAAGCAAGAAGAAGCGGGCATCATCATTCATGTCTTCTGTAAAGAAGATGCTTCTTGGCGCTTTTGCGGTAGTTGTTTGTTTTATCGGTGTATTATTCATATATAACTGGTTTTATCCGGTATCCAAGACACGGCCTGTAGAGAAGAAACAGGATCGGGCGGAGACAATAGTCCGTCCGAAGATCTCGGACAAGGGCGGTTCCGGAACATCGGGTAAGAAAGCTGCGCAAGCGACGAAAAACAAGCAAACGACGAACCCAAAGAAAGGAACCTCCGCTTATACTTTTCAAGAGGGAGCTGAGATACCGAGACTAAAGAATAAACAAAAAGAGCAGGTTATAAAGCATGAGGGCTATACGGTTTCTTATAATTCCGATTATAAGATCGCCAATTGGGTAGCCTATGAACTGACCTCGAAAGAGGCGACAAGTAAGAAGAACGAGCGGTCTAATAAGTTCGTCTCGGACCCCATGGTGAAAGGGGCTACCGCCATGAACGAGGACTATACCCGTTCCGGCTATGACCGAGGGCATATGGCGCCTGTCGGCGATATGAAATGGTCCGCCAAGGCCATGCGGGAATCGTTCTACCTAAGTAATATCTGTCCGCAAAAGCCCGGCTTGAACCGGGGTATCTGGAAAGATCTGGAAGAGCAGGCTCGTTTGTGGGCGAAAGAGAATGGCTCTTTGTTGATCGTGACCGGCCCGGTGATCACGGACGACCTGAAACGGTTAGGCAAGAATCGGGTGGGAATCCCGAAGACCTTTTATAAGGTAATCTGTACGATAACGAACGGTAAACCAGAAGGGGTAGGTTTTCTGTTTGATAATAAAGACTATGGAAAGACTCCGTTGAAATCGATGATGATCCCTATCGATAGCGTTGAGAAGGTTACCGGAATTGACTTTTTCCCTTCTTTGCCTGATTCGATAGAAAATCCGATGGAAGCATACGTGAATGATGGTAGTTGGTCTTTTTAAGGCACGTTATGCTCAACAATCTCTAGGCGAGAATGTTTTATATTTACTGTGAAGAAAAAGAAATCATAATTAAATAACAAAATGCAAGTTATCATGAAAGGAAAATTAATCCCTGTGTTTGTTTTGGCAGCATTGGTTTCCTGTAGTCAACCACCCGTTAAGGAGCAAGGTCCTCGTCCAGTTAAATTGGCGGACGTTACTTCTCTGAACATGGTTGAGAAATCATTCAGTGGAGTGGTATCGCCCGATCAATTCAGTGATTTGGCGTTTAAGATGTCCGGCCCGCTGATCTCATTAAACGTGGATGAAGGCCAGAAGGTCCGTACGGGACAGATCGTGGCCGAGATCGATCCGCTGGACTTTAAATGGGAATATGAGGCGAAGAAAGCGTCTTTCCAGACCGCTGAGGCGCAATTGCAACGTGCGAAGAAGTTATTGTCCAAACAAGCTATCTCCAAGCAAGAGTATGAGTCTACGGAAGCCTCTTACTCAAATGCCAAGGCGGCTTTCGAGTATGCGCAAAATACATTGAACCAGACAAAGCTTCGTGCGCCGTTCGATGGATTTATCCAGAAGAAATATGTGGAGAATTACCAGAAGGTACAGGCCGGACAAGGAATCGTTTGCTTGATCAACCCGAATAAGTTACAGGTCGTGTTTACGATGCCGGAGAGTAATATCAATTACTTCTCTTCTCCTTATTCTGTTTATGTGGAATTCGATAATTACAAGGGCGTTCGCTTCAAGGCGAAGGTGAAAGAATACGTGGAAGCCTCTCCGGATGGTTCCGGCGTTCCCGTATATCTGTATATCGATGATCCGAACTTTAATTTAGAGAAATATAAGGTAGCCGTAGGTTTCTCTTGCCGTGTGATCTTGAACGTGGATAGCGAGAGTTTCACGCAAGGCGCCGTATTGGTTCCGCTAGCCGCTGTCGTGGCTGACGATGCCAATAGCGATAAGTATGTGTTTGTTTATAATGGGCAGTCTCAAAAGGTTGAGCGTCGCAAGATTACCGAGTCTATGCTGATCGGCAAGGATGGCGTGATCGTAACGGATGGCTTGCGACCCGGCGAACAGGTTGTCTCAGCCGGAGCCACTCGTTTGGTGGATGGACAACAGGTAAAAGTATTAACAGATTAAGAGATAAACAATGAATATTCCAAAATATTCCTTAGAGAATCAGAAGATTATATACTTTTTCCTAGCGGTCATGCTGATAGGAGGTATATATTCTTTCTTTAAATTGCCGAAGAAGGAAGATTCTCCCTTCGTAATCAAGCAAGCGGTTTTGGTTACCCAATATCCGGGAGCGACACCTCAGGAGGTGGAGAAGCTGGTGACTGAGCCGATCGAACGGGAGATTCAGGCTATGTCGGATGTGTTCCAGATCAAATCTGAGTCTTATTTCGGTATGTCCAAGATTTCTATTGAGTTGCAGCCTACCTTGTCTCCGGATTATATGCCGGTCAAGTGGGACGAGTTGCGTCGTAAGGTGGCGAATATACAGCCCCGCCTTCCGTCTGGCGCCTCCTCGATATCCGTTAGTGATGACTTCGGTGACGTATTCGGAATTTATTATGCCTTGACGGCCGATGAGGGATATACTTACGACGACCTGCGTAATTGGGCGCAAAAGATCAAGACGGAGCTATCTCCTGTACCGGGTGTACAGAAGGTCTACCTATTCGGTGAACAGACACAAGTTGTCAACGTAAAGATCTCTATCCCGAAACTGGCTAACCTAGGTATCGACCCGAACGCTATCCAGCAGGTGATGCAAACGCAGAACTTGTTGGTGAATACGGGAGATATCAATACCGGTAATTATCAATTGCGTTTGCGTGCGGAAGGTACGTATAAGGATATACAAGATATCCGGGACCAATTGATCGTGACGAAAAGTGGCGGTGAGGTTCGTTTGGGAGATATCGCTACGGTAGAGCGTGGTTATATGGACCCTCCCTCGAACCTGATGCGTGTGGACGGTAAGCGTGCCATCGGTATCGGTGTCGCTACCGGTTCGAAAGACGATGTGGTTGCCGTGGGTAACGCCGTGGCGGATCATTTAGCGGAGATGGAGCAGCTGTTCCCGGTGGGTATGGACCTGAAAACGATCTATCCGGAGAACAAGATCGCGGATGAGGCGAACAACGGTTTTATCTTGAACTTGATCGAGTCGTTGTTGATCGTTATCGTGATTATCTTTATCGTGATGGGGTCTCGTGCCGGTATGTTGGTCGGTAGTTCGTTGTTGTTCTCGGTAGGTGGTACCTTATTGATCATGTTGATCTGGGGTGTCGGCTTGAACCGAACCTCGTTGGCGGCCTTTATTATCGCTATGGGTATGTTGGTGGATAATGCTATCGTGGTGACGGATAATGCCCAAGTCGGTATCAAGCGGGGACTTTCCCGTTATCAGGCGTTGATCGATGGCGCGACGAAACCGCAGTGGGCGTTGTTGGGCGCTACCTTTATCGCCGTATGTTCTTTCTTGCCGATGTACTTGGCACCGGCATCCGTGGCCGAGATCGTGAAACCGTTGTTTATCGTATTGGCGGTATCCTTGGGATTAAGCTGGGTCTTGGCCTTGACGCAAACGACTACCTTCGGTAATTTTATCTTGAAAGAGGCGAAACCGGGCGAGAGCAAAGACCCGTACGATACGAAGCTGTATCATAAATTTGAGTCGGTATTGGGCCGTTTGATCAAGCGTAGATATGTAACGATCTCTACCGTGGTAGCTACGTTATTCCTTTCCTTGTTCGTGATGAGCATCATGCCGCAGAGTTTCTTCCCGATCATGAGCAAGCCTTATTTCCGTGCGGACTTGATCTTCCCGGAAGGATATAGCATCTACGACGTGGAGACGAACGTGAAGAAGATAGAGGAGGAATATCTCAGCAAGAATGAGAATATCAAATCATACTCGTTTACCTTGGGAGGTTCGCCGGTACGTTATTACTTGGCCAGTTCTTCTATCGGTCCGAAGCCAAACTTCGCCAATGTGTTGATCGAGACACAAGATCCGGAGGATGCGCAAGCGGAAGAGGGTAAGTTCTACGATTATATGGTCGCTAACTATCCGAATATATTGACCCGTTCGGCTTTGTTCGCCTTGTCTCCGGTTCCGGATGCGGCGATCGAGATCGGTTTTATCGGCGATAACGTAGATACGTTGGTTGCCTTGACGCAAAGGGCGCAGGAGATCGCCCGGAATTATGATCAGGTGATGGAGGTTCGCAATAGTTGGGGTAACAAGGTTCCGGTATGGAAGCCGCTATATTCCCAAGAGAAAGGTTTGCGTCTGGGTATTACCCGTCAGCAGGTGGCTTATTCCTTGCGTTCGGCTACGAATGGCGTACCTTTGGGTGAGTATCGTGAGGGCGACGTGTTTATGCCGATCTTACTGAAAGATGCGGATAAGGATTCTATCAGTCTGAATGATATAAAGACTTTGCCGGTTTATAGCGCTAAAGGCCGTTCGGTAAAAGTGGAGCAGGTGATCGATGATTTCTCGCTGGATTATGAGTTTAACGTAGTGAGACGATTCAACCGTGAGCCGTGTATGCTTATGCAGTGTGAGCCGAAGCGTGGTGCCAATACGATGGCTGCTTTCAGTCATTTGTGGAAAGAGGTACAGGAGAAGATTCAGGTGCCGGAAGGATATAAGATGACGTATTTCGGTGAGCAATCCGAGCAAGATAAAGGTAATAAGGCGATCGCCGCTAATATCCCGTTGATGTTCGGTTTGATTTATGTCACCTTGTTATTCTTATTCCCGAAATATTACCGGAAACCGGTATTGATCATGGCGATGCTGCCGTTGATCTTCATTGGTGTGGTATTGGGATTGTTGGTGTTCGGTAAGTCTCTCGACTTCTTTGCTATGCTGGGTCTGTTGGGCTTGATCGGTATGAATATCAAGAATGCGATCGTGCTGGTGGACGAGATCGGTTTACAATTGAACGCGGGCTTGTCTCCGGTGAATGCCGTGATAGAGGCAACGAAAACCCGTATCGTTCCGGTGACGATGGCTTCCGGTACGACGATCTTAGGTATGTTGCCGTTGTTGGGTGACGCTATGTTCGCCGGTATGGCGGCTACCATCATGGGTGGTCTGTTCGTATCTACGATCTTGACGATCTTCGTGCTTCCGGTTACTTATTGTGTTTTCTTTAAGATTAAATCAGAGTAAAAGGTATGAGAAATAAAATAATCATAGGTTGTTTATTGTTGGGTGCCTTGTCCGCTAAAGCGCAAGACACCCGGCTATCGGCTGTGGAATATAAGGAACGGGTCCTTGAATACAGCCGTCAAATCAAGCAAAGCTCTGAGGAGCGTATCGCTATGCAGCATGCGATCAAGGCCGCTAAGACCGGTTTCTTCCCTTCGGTAGACTTCTCCGGCAGTTATCAGTATCGTATCAATAAATATGATTTGGATTTCGGACCGGGCATGTCCGTAGAGATGGACCATAATACGTATAGCCTAGGCGCTACGGTGAGCCAGCCCATCTATGCCGGCGGACAGATCTATAATAACTATAAGGCAGCTCAGGTACAAGGCAAGATCACCGAGCAAGCGGAAGAATTGACAACGGATAATATCGTTTATTCCGCCGATTTGAACTATTGGACGGCCGCCGCACGTAAAGGTATGTACGATGTGATGTGCCAGTATGTAGACATTGTCGGGGAGTTGGCGAACGTGTTGACGATCCGTTTCAATGACGGCCAGATCAGCAAGACCGATTTATTGCAAGTGGAGTCCCGCTTGAAAGAAGCGGAATTGAATAAAAGCTCGGCTTATAAGGAATATCAGATCGCGTTACAGAACTTGAACTCATTGATGGGTGTATCTCCGTTAGACCCGATCGAGGTGGAAGATTCCATTACGACCTATCTGGCCTTGCCGTTGCAAGTAGGAGAGGATGTAGCTCTTCGGAATCGTCCGGACTACGCTATTTCCGAGTTGAACATAGAGTATCAAAAGAGACAGATCAATTTGTCGAAGGCGAAATATAACCCGTCTTTGGCGATCGGTTTTCAAGGTACTTGGGGTACGCCGATGTTGAACGTGAAAGGTTCGGACCAGTTGTGGACTCCGGCCGTCTTCGCTTCCTTGAAGATACCTTTGTTCCGTTGGGGAGCCCGTTTCAAGGAGGTAAATTCCCAGAAGGCCATCCTTCGTAGTAAGGAATACGCCTTGGACAATACGCGTGATAAGATCGCTCAAGAGGTAGCGAACGCATGGACAAGCCTAACCGAGTATACGAAACAAATTACCGTTGCGGAAGAGGCTTGTAAGATTGCCGAGGAGAACCTTGATTTGAATACCTTCAGCTACAACGAGGGTAAACTACCGATCTTGGATGTGCTCTCCGCCCAATTGTCATGGATTCAGTCTTACAGTAGCTTGATCCAGACTTGGTATCAGCAAAAGGCTTCTTTAGCCCAATATAACAAGGCTATAGGTATCCGCCGTTTGCAGTAAAAGAAACATATTTATACTTAGAAGACAAGGTCCCTTATTTTGGAAACGAGATAAGGGACCTTCTTTATGAAATAAAACGTCCTTTATTCCGTTAGGTAAACTGAAGATTGCTACATTTGCATACAATCTCGTCTGTTTGGGACACTCCTTGGAACCCGGACTTTTAAGTAGAATGATGAAATAATAAGATGTATACAAAGTTACTAGATAAACAAACGAAACTTGCCCTAATCGGACTAGGATATGTCGGGCTTCCTATCGCGATGGAATTCGCTAAACATGTTTCCGTTATCGGATTTGATATCAACGAGGATCGCTTGGACAAGCTTCGGAACGGTATAGATCCGTGTGGTGAGCTTTCCTCTGAGGTATTTGAACATAAGGACATCACATTTACTTCTTCTATAGAGAAGCTAAGGGAGGCTTCTTTTTACGTGATAGCTGTTCCTACCCCGATAGACAGCCATAACGAGCCGGATCTATCCCCTTTGTTGGGTGCGACTCGCACGGTAGGCAAAGTCCTTAAACGAGGCGATTATGTAGTATACGAATCTACCGTATATCCGGGATGTACGGAAGAGGATTGCATCCCGATCTTGGAGGAGGTTTCAGGGTTGAGAGTAGGAGAGGACTTTAAGGTTGGATATTCACCGGAACGAATCAATCCGGGTGATAAGGTACATACCTTGGTAAATACCGTGAAGATCGTTTCCGGCTGCGATGCCGAAGCTTTGGAAACGATATCGGAAGTCTATAAGCTGGTCGTTCAAGCGGGGGTGCACCGTGCGCCTAGTATCAAGGTAGCCGAAGCCGCCAAGATTATCGAGAATACCCAGCGTGATGTGAATATAGCCCTTATGAACGAGCTTTCCATTATTTTCGATCGAATGGGGGTAAATACGTTTGATGTCTTGAAAGCCGCCGGAACGAAATGGAATTTCCTGCCTTTCTCTCCCGGATTGGTAGGTGGGCATTGTATAGGGGTAGATCCTTACTATCTGGTGCATAAAGCCAAAGAATTGCAATATCACACGAAGATGATCAACTCTGGTCGCTACGTGAACGATTCCATGGGACGGTATATCGGAAAGAAGGTCGTGAAAAAGATTATCTCGCAGGGGAAAAATATCCTAGGAGCGCATGTGTTGGTGATGGGTATGACTTTTAAGGAAAACGTATCGGATATACGTAACTCGAAAGTAGCCGATATTATCAATGAGTTTAAGGACTTCGGAGCCGAGGTCGATGTGATGGATCCGTTCGCTTCCCCTTTGGAAGTATTGCAAGAGTACGGTATCCGGTTAGTAGAGAGGCCCGGGAAGAAATATGACGCGGTAGTGGTAGCTGTCGCTCATACGACTTATTTGAAGCTGGATGAGTCCTACTTCATGTCGATCACGAACGAACATGCCGTGTTGGCGGACGTGAAAGGAGTATATCGAGGTAGCATCCATCAGATGATCTATTGGAGTCTGTAATTGTTAAAAAGTAACACAAGCTGCAAAGAAGTTTCGATAAACTTAAAAAAATGTGTTGTACAATATCTTTTTTTATTTGCTCAATTATATTAATTAGCCCATCTTTGCATGCAGATAACCTAAACAATCTTTTTGCCTTAAAGACTAATACCTATTAAAAACCTATAAAGAGAGCCTTTGCGAAAAGGCTCTCTTTATGATTTTCAAGGGATTAGTAGTTCGTTTCCTCTATCTTTGAGGTGATTCTGCTAATAGCCTCATTCAGTTTGTCTTCGGGTAATATTACGTTAAAATCTCCCCAGAAACCCTCGTCGTAGTTGAAGTGAGTATCCGAGAAAACCGTGCGGGTGGGAAGGGATTCAATGCGTGAGAAGCGGTTCACATTGGCTGTATCTATCTTACAGGTAACCATTTCGAACCAAGTATGTAAAATATTTGTGTTAAAAAGTTGTCTTCTTTTTTTAATTTTAAAATGCAAATCTCCCCGGATATGGTTAATGTAGTAGGTGCCATTCCATTGCTTGTAAGATACCGTATAGGCTACTTTCTGGGGCGTGATCCGTAAATTCCGGCTTTTTCTCTCGACGAACATGCCGGCCGCTTGCTCGATATATTGGGGATTGACCTCAAAGTCCACCCTTAATAAGGCATTATTTTCCATGTCGATATATATCTGTCCCCGATAAAGCGGTTCATTGATACTCTTTCGTTGCTCGAAAGAGATGACGTTAGCAAGTCGATCATCCACTACCGTGATGTCGGTATGGGCGTATGTATAGGGTGAATCCGGGCTAGGATCCAGAAACTCCGGTAACTGTTTCATCAAGTCCAAGACAAGGCAGGAGTAGATACCCGACTTCATTTTTGTGATCAACGTGTCCTTTTCCTGCTCGTTACTAATGCGGCGCATCTTTAGTAGTTTCACTTGATCGGCCAAGGCATTGCTGTGGTAAGATGCCTTATATACCTTAAAAACAGCCTCGGTCAGTCCTACGAGTCCTTTTTTACGTTCAACGCCTTCTCTGTAAAATGTGGTAAGGTAAATCGGGTGCTGGGAATAATTGCTTCTTCTCTCGTCCAGCATCTCCTGTAATAAGCGTTTCGGATTGGTTAGACGCACGATAACTTCTTGGATGGAGATTACTTTAGGCTCTAGGGATAAGACGGTATGTTTATCTATTAACTCCCGACCATCTATCTCTTGGGGAAGATAGCCGATATGAGAGAAACGTACCTTGGATAATCGGAGTGAGTCCGGTAATTTCAATCGGAACTCTCCATTCTGGTTGGTGATGGTGCCGATAGCGGCCTCGCCGATTCCTACCGATCCGAACGCGATTGGCTCATGGGTATATTGATCCTGTAAAGAACCTTCTATCGAGAAATAGGTTTGTATGGAATCGGGAGTTACGGATGCGCTTTTAGGAGCGGAGAGACTCTCTGGCAGATAAAGCAAGAGATGGTTCTCTATCGCACGGATCGCCAGATTTTTATTACCGGTAATAGCGTATATAGCTTCTTGTATCGTATAATCTCCACCTTTTATCGATGTTGTTTGTTCATTATCGATAATCTTACTGTCGTATATAAAAAGATAGCCGGAACGTTCCGTGACGAGTCCCAGCAATTGGTAGATATTTCCTTTTGATTTAGGCAATCGTATGACCTGTCCCAGTACGTTACCATTCTGGGCATTCATTGGGATGAGAGCTACGAATAACAGCAACCATCCTACGATCAACTGTCTCAAGGTTCGGAAATCATCCATATATTATTTTGTTGCGTACATTTTAGTTTTAACGCCGCGCAGATCAGTTCAGCCATCGTCGCGGGTGAGTTATTATAGAAACTAACGGTCAGCCGTCTATTCTCTAAATCAGCCGTTGTCTTCAATGGCATCTTCGGATATTCCAGATTAATTACATGCAAGATATCTCCTAAGCGCTCATCCTTAAACTGGATACGGCGGGTGTAATCGGAAAATTGTTCGTTATCTTGAGTCGGAGCTACTTGTAAACGGTTGGAGAATAAGGATACGGTTTGACCGGCCTTTACAAGCGTTTGTTCTCCGTTCTTCTTGAGTGTCACTTTCACTAATCCCCGGCGAACGGCCAATTCAAAGGCGCTTTTATCCGAGCTTTTGATATTGAATGAGGTTCCCAATACCTCGATCCGGGCCTGCTCTGTCTCGATTAGGAAAGGACGTTCCTTATTCCCGCTTACATCAAAAAGGGCGTTTCCTAGTAGAGACACCTCTCTTTTTTCTCTTTGGAAATGTTCCGGATAGCTTAACTGGCTGTTATCGGCCAGATAAACGATAGACCCGTCTTCCAAAGTCGTGACCAAGGTGGTGGAAGCCTCGTTATTATGCAGGGTGAGCAGAGTGGTTTCCGGTGTCCGTTCTCGTCCAAGGAAAATAGCCGTAGCTACCGATACACAGAGTATAACGATAGCGGCGGCCCATTTCATAAGTCCGATCCGGTATGGGATTTGTGTACCGGAAATTGGCTTATCCAGCAGCCCGTCTTGCTCCAAGCGAGTATATAATTGTTCCCATGCTTGGTCTGTCTTCAATTTATTTTTTTCTATTTGATTCATAACTGTTAGGTATAATTCTCGATTTCTTTTCTTAGTGTTTGTAGTGCCTTGGTCATTTCCGCTTCTACTGTCTTTATGGACAATGAGAGGCTGGAGGCTATCTCCGCGTATTTCATTCCTTCGAAACGGTGCATCCGAAAGATCCGGAGGCGTCGTTCGGGCAATTTACCTAATGCCCGGTTGACCAAGGATTGCAATTCTTTGTACTCAAGTTGATCTTGCGGGGTATACGATTCGGATTCCGGATTCTCTCCGGCTAAAACCGTATTCCGGTATCGGTATCGTACTTCCCGATGCTCCAGATATTGTAAGGACCGGTTCCGGGTAGCTCCATAAAGGTAGTTCTTGATGGAACGTAAGATTGGAAGAGATTCTTTTTCTTTCCAGAATACATAAAACAAGTCCTGAACGATCTCCTCCGCGACTTCCTGCTCTCCTGTTATACTGGTCGCGTACAGGCAAAGAGGGGTATAATAAAGCCTGAAAATACTTTCGAATGCTTTAATATCCCCTTCCTTGATCTTTTTGAGTACGAACAAATCCATAATAATTTGGTTTCAACAGATAATTGATAATGGACAAAGATAATGATTTGTCCATATCATTGTCGATAGTATATTTACACGGTCAATTTTTATGTTGCTTCTTTAATTTATATACCGCATTCTCCAAAGACTCGGTAGGCTCGATAATGTTGTAAGCTCCCCAGAAGTTCTCGTCGGCGAAGTCCGATACCTTGTCGGATAGAGACTGATCCGCTTTAAAAGACATCCGGTAGGGGATGGAGTTATTTTGTTCTTTACCATCGGTAACGACCATCTCGGATACGATCGTGTAGTTGGTAGAGAAAAGTTTTCGTTTCCAGTCGCATTTAAAGCGAACCTCATTGCGGATATAACTCAGATAGCTCATGCCGTCACGTTCTTTGTAAGTTACGAGGAAAGCTACCTCCACGGGTTTAAATCGCAAGCCAAAAGGCTTTTTGCGGAGGATGGCCTCGGTAGCCTTATTCCGGTCATCCATGCTGAGGGCGAATTCCGCACGGCTGAAGGAAAGCCGTTCCTTATCGATATATAATTTGCCGTAATATAAAGCGTAAGGCAAGATCGCTTGAGGTTGGAAACTGATTACGTAATGCGGTCGGTCGTTTAACATCACGCTTTCTTCCATACGGAAGGCGTAATAAGGTAAGATATTCGGGTCGAGCAATAAATCCGGATTCTTCACCACATCCACGTAAACGGATAGGTTAGGGCCTCCCAATAATTTCACGGCTAATGTGTCGCTAGCCTTCTCGCTCAATAATTTACGTCCTTTATAGATCTGTACCCGATCCCGTTCCACGTTCCTGTCCTTATAGGGAGTTTTGTAAACATCGATAACCGCTTCCGAGATATTGATGTAACGACGGCCTTTTTGTGCGGTCTCCCGGTAGAACCCGGTAAGCATGCTACCTGTGGCGATGTAATTCTTATTTACTTTCTCAATCGCCTCCTCTACGATATATCGAGGATCTCCGGCCCGGATAATGACTTCGCTAAGCGTATTCATGTTCGGTTCGAGTAATACCGTACATTCTAATATGTCCTTATCGTTCACGGGGATCAAGCCATTCAAATATCCGATATGCGATACTTCTACTTGTCTGGCATGGAGGCCGTTTTTCACTTTGATAGAGAACTCACCGTCATTATTGGTGATCGTTCCCACGTTGGTTCCCGGAATAGAGATATTTACGTATTCCAGTTTTTTTCGTGTTTGCTTGTCTTTTACTACACCGCTGACAGTGATAAACTCATCGTCTGCGCTATCCTGTGCCTTTATAGAGGTTACACCGCAAGCCAACAGTATCATCAGGATAAATCCCATAGTTTGTTTACAGAGCGCTTTCATATTTGTATTGTTTTAATGGTAAATAATCACTTTGTACTTATAGGATCGCTCAGAAAAGAAATACCCTATGGGATTTATCGAAAAAATCACACAACCTTTTGTCCGGGCTGCAAAGTCAACATTTCTTTAGGTACCGCTTTCTTGATGCTCTCTATTAAAATACCCGCTACGGTATGCCGGATAAAATCTTTACGGGTGACAAAGACGATCTCCCGTGTCGGCTTGGGAATGGCGAACGGACGTACCAATTCTTTCTGCTCTTTACTTAATTGCAGGGTAGCCAATTCCGGGATGAACGTAATACCGTTACCGCTTTCCACCATACGCATAAATGTCTCTAGGCTACCTAAACGGTAAGCGGCTTGGCGAACCTTTACCTTTTCCATCTGGCAGAAACGCATCAGCTGGTCACGGAAGCAATGTCCCTCGTCCAGCAGCCACAACCGCTCGTCGTTGATATCGGCGGTACGGATCAAATCCTTTTTGAAGATAGATTCATTATGAGCCACGTATCCGAAGAATTGCTCATAATATAATATGTCTCCTTGTAAATAGGATTCTGTGGGTTGGTTCGCTATGATAGCGGCATCGATTTCCCCGTTTTGCAGGGCGGCCATAGTGGGAGCGGTTTTCATTTCCAGCATACGGATGTCAAGATCCGTATGCTTTTCCGATAATTGCTGGAAAAAGCGAGGTAGCAAATAAGGGGCGATAGTCGGTAGCACCGCTAAGCGGAACGTACCTTTCAATGACTGTTCCTCCTCGTTCACGATATCTTTGATAAGGGAAGCCTGATAGAGGACATTTCTCGCTTGCTCAATAACCTTACGTCCGGCAGGTGTGGGGCGAACGGGCTGCAGGTTTCGATCGAACAATTTAATACCTAGTTCGTCTTCCAGCTTTTGGATCATCATACTCAATGTCGGTTGTGTCACCCTACAATGCTCTGCTGCCTTTGCGAAATGACGATAAGTATCCACCGCTAGGATATATTCGAGTTGCTGTATATTCATAGTACTTAATTTTACAAGCGTTAGAAATTAATGAAGACAAACTTACGGAAAAACGCTGGAATAATCGAATAAAAGTGGAAGAATAAAGCAACTTAATTTGAGTATTAGGCATTTAGGGGGAAATCGGGGAAGTTGGGTGAAAAGCCAAAATACATTTGCTTATCATGGAACAGACGAATGGGCTAACTGGATGATAGATTTACACAGAAAAAATATGTAACTTTGGAGAGTAATTTACAAATGGTTTACAGTCGTATATATAATGAGCTAAAAATTAATTGATTAAAGTATATGTCAGACAGTATCGTCATTATTCCTACATACAACGAGAAGGAGAATATTGAGAATATCATTCGTGCCGTGTTCGGGCTGGAGAAAGTGTTTCATATCTTGGTGATCGATGATGGCTCTCCGGATGGGACGGCGGCTATCGTGAAGGGCTTGCAGAAGGAGTTCCCGGAGCGTCTTTTTATCGTGGAGCGTAAGGGGAAGCTGGGATTGGGTACCGCTTATATCCGGGGTTTTAAATGGGCTATCGAGCATAAATATGATTTTATTTTCGAGATGGACGCCGATTTCAGTCATAATCCCAATGACCTGCCGAAGCTATACGCTGCTTGTACCGCACAGGGTGCCGACGTAGCCATCGGGTCGAGGTATTGCAACGGGGTGAATGTGGTGAACTGGCCGTTGGGCCGTGTGTTGATGTCTTATTTCGCCTCGGTGTATGTCCGTATCGTCACGGGTATGAAGATACAGGATACGACGGCGGGCTTTAAATGTTACCGCCGTGAGGTGCTGGAGACGATCGATCTAGACCGTGTCCATTTCAAGGGATACGCCTTTCAGGTGGAGATGAAGTTTACGGCTTATAAGTGCGGCTTCAAGCTCGTGGAGGTGCCGATCATCTTTATCAACCGTGCCTTGGGTGTCTCCAAGATGAACTCTTCGATATTCGGGGAGGCTTTATTTGGCGTCCTTCAATTGAAATGGTGGAGTTTCTTCAGGAAGTATCCGAGGAAACATGCGAGCCATGCCTAATGAAAACAGAGTTTGACAATTTATAATAGGATAAGAAAGATGAATAAAATATTAATCCAAAATCCGAGAATCATCAACGAGGGCCGTTCTTTTATCGGCTCGGTGTTGGTGGAGGGGGATAAGATCGTGGCGGTGTTCGAGGGGGAGGTTCCCGGGAACGTGCGTGCCGAGGCGAACCAAGTGATCGACGCTACGGGGAAATGGTTGATACCGGGCGTTATCGACGATCAGGTGCATTTCCGGGACCCCGGGCTTACCCATAAGGGGGATATCGGGACCGAGAGCCGTGCGGCCGTGGCCGGTGGCGTGACGACCTTCATGGACATGCCGAACACGAAGCCACAGACCACGACGATCGCCGATCTGGAATGGAAATTCAACCGTGCCGCCGAGGTCTCCCGTGCGAATTACTCCTTCTTCTTCGGTGGGACAAACGATAATATGGACGAGATCCGCAGGCTGGATCGTAGCCGTGTGCCGGGACTGAAACTCTTCCTCGGCTCGTCTACGGGAAATATGCTGGTGGACAAGAAAGACTCGTTGGAGCGTATCTTCGGCGAGGCCGGTATGCTGATCGCCATCCATGCGGAGAAAGAGGAGGTGATCCGGCGTAATATCCAGTATTACACGAACCTGCATGGCGAGGATCTGGATATCTCTTTCCATAGCAAGATCCGTAGCGAGGAGGCCTGCTACCAATGCTCGGCCGAGGCGGTTGAACTGGCTACCCGCTTGGATTCCCGTTTGCATATCCTGCATCTCTCCACGGAGAAGGAATTATCGTTGCTCAGTAACCATCTTCCCTTGAGCGAGAAAAAGATAACCGGCGAGGTCTGCGTGCACCATCTGTGGTTTCATGACGGCGACTACGCCCAATTCGGTAATCGTATCAAGTGGAATCCTTCTATCAAGACGATCGAGGATCGCGCGGCGCTGCGTGAGGCGGTCAATAACAATACGATCGATATCGTGGCTACCGACCATGCCCCGCATCTACCGGAGGAGAAGCAAGGCTCTTGCTTGAAGGCGGCTTCCGGAGGACCGCTTATCCAGCACTCCTTGATCACGATGTTGGAGCTGGCGATGGAAGGCCGTTTCACGTACGAGAAGGTGGTCGAGAAGATGGCGCATATGCCGGCGGAGCTGTTCCGTATCGATAGGAGGGGATACATCCGTCCCGGATACTACGCCGATATCGTATTGATCGATCCGGAGCAGACTTGGACGGTATCGAAGGAGAATATCTTGTACAAATGCGGCTGGTCTCCTTTCGAGGGCTATACGTTCCACCATGGCGTATGGAAGACTTTCGTGAATGGCGAGTTGGCCTATGGCGATGGAGTGGTGAATGACGCCGTGAGAGGTAAAGAAGTCCGTTATCTATAGCAGTAGAGACGGGGCATGCCCCCGTCTCATCCTATCTATTGGATATCGATCAGTTTATGGGTTTGCAGACTTAGTCTCCACCGGGGATGCCGGAGGATGTAATCCACTACCTCTTTCGTATTTTGGCAGGAGCAGGGTTGCAGGAAATGGTACCGTGCGGGGATTTCGGCGTATGCGGACAGGTCTTGCCCGGTATAAACCACCTTTATCTCGTCGATCCTTTCCAATACCACCGGGGCGTTCTCCTTGGGCGAGCAAGTCACCCAGTCGATGCCGTCGGGCAAGGGGCGTGTGCCGTTCGTCTCGATACAGATCTGTTTCCCCGCCTCACGTAAGCGGGATATAAGCGCCTTGTCGATCCACAGACTAGGTTCTCCTCCCGTCAGGATCACTATCCGTGCGGGAAAGGAAGATACCTTCTCCACGATCTCCTCGTCCGTCATCATTACGCCCTCCTCGTGGCGGGTGTCGCAGAAGCTACATCTCAGGTTGCAACCGGAGAAGCGGACGAATACGGCGGGAGTCCCCGTATGGAACCCTTCGCCTTGCAAGCTGTAGAATATCTCGTTAATCTTCCTCATAGATCGCCGTGTTACCCTCAGACTCTTTTACCTCTACCTTGAAACAAGACGGGATCTGCTCGTATACCCAAAAGGCTATGTTCTCCGCCGTCGGGTTGAAAGGTAAGATATCGTTCAAGTTCTGGTGGTCCAACAGGGATTTCACCGATCTCTTGATATGGCTGAAATCGACCACCATGCCATCGGCGTTTAATTCCTTGGAGCGGCAATAAACCGTGATCATCCAATTGTGACCATGTAGATTCTCACATTTGCTGGGGTAGGACAATCTCAAGCTATGGGAAGCGGAGATCTCCATACGTTTAATTACGGTATACATACGATAATAATGTTTATACGATAAATAATAATGTACCTAATGTCACCTCGGCACACAAAAAAATCCCGGATATTAATCCGGGATGCAAATATACGAAATATTTAGTTTGTTTGTACGACACTTGTCTACGATCGGTAGAGACAGGCGGTACGTCGACCGGCTATGCCTCTTGGTTCAGCGCCTTCATCGAGAACAGGAAGGTCGTTCCTTTGCCCTCGCCCTCGGACTCGAACCAAAGCTTTCCTCCATGAAGCTCCACGAAGTCCTTGCAAAGCATCAATCCCAGACCGGAGCCTTTCTCGTTCTTCGTCCCGTAAGTCGTGAAATGCGAGTCTTGTTTCAAGAGCTTGTCTTGATCCTCTTTCTTGATGCCCTTGCCGGTATCTTTCACGCTAACGGTTACGAAATCCCCCTCGGAGCGTGAGGATAAGGTGATCGTGCCCCCCTCGAAACTAAACTTCATGGCGTTAGAGATCAGGTTACGGATAATCGTCTTGAGCATATCGATATCGACCAAGCCTACCAGCTCTTTATCCAGATTTTCTAGGATAATCTTCACGCCTTTTTGCGCCGCCATCGGGACATACATCTCGGCGGTACTATCGATGATGCTGTTTATGTCGGTCTGTTGCTTATATACGTGCTGCTTGTTCAAGCGGTTCTTGGCCCATTTCAGCAGGTTGTCCAGCAAGAGGAAGATTTCCTCGGAGGTCTTGTTCATCATCTGGATCATCTCGTACACCTCGTCGCCTACCCGCTCCTTGTCCACCATCATCAAGATGGCGTTATTCATCATTTTCAACGAGCCTAGCGGGGAACGCAGGTCATGGGCGATAACGGAATATAACGTATCCCTAGACTCGATCGTGTTCTCCAGCTCGGCCTTGATGCGCTTGATGCTGTAAAGCTCGTAGCGGTGGGCCACCCTCTTCACCAGCTCCTCACGTTGGAAAGGCTTTGTGACGTATTCGGTGGCGCCCAATTGGTAACCTTTCACGATGCTTTGCATATCGCTTAGGGCGGACATGATAATCACGGGTATATCCGTAGTCTCGGGATTGCTTTTCAGATGCTGGAGGACCTCATATCCGTCCATCTCAGGCATCATGATATCGAGTAATATCAGATTTGGGTGTTTCTCGTTAGCTATGCGTAGCGCTTTTGTCCCGCTGTCGCAAGTCAAAAGCGTATATCCCTCTTTCTTCAGTATGGCTTGTACTAGCATGACGTTTGTAGGGACATCATCTACGATAAGAACTTTATACTCTGAGGCCAATTTATCCATTGTATCTAAATTGTGTTCTAGTTTTCTTGATATTCAAATAGTATCAATAGCGCAAAAGTATTAATTAAAGTCGACATATAACGACTATTTATCCATCTATTTTTTTATTTTTTTATCCCGCGCCTCGTTTGGCTTTTTCCCAAGCGCCTGTGCCTTTATGCTTAGCGAGATAGCTATACCCTCGTATGACATTGATATTCATGAATAAAAAGTAATAAGGAATGAATAATAGCTTGTTCCGGATGTTCCGTTTTTCCATTTTATACCCCAAGTATCCCAGCAGGTAAAACGCTAATTGCAGGGCAAGGATGACCGTGTAAAGGGTATGCCCGGTACAGGCTAGGAGAAGGTTGAGGGGCAGGAGGGCGAAGAGCACGACCGGCGTCAGCGTCCAGCGCAGTACCCGGTGGCTGATGTATTGGAAGCTCAGTATCCCATACCGGAACATATTCAATAATCCCCGTAGCCGCCATACCGATTGCAATCCTCCGGCCGCTATGCGTACTTTACGTTTCTCCTCCTCCCGCATGTTCAGGGAGGCGCTCTCGAGGGCGTACGCCTCTTTGCTGTAGGCGATCTTGTAGCCTCTCATCGCTATGCGCAGGGAGAGGATGAAATCGTCCAGCAGGGTATCCGGGGGCATCTGCTCGAAGAGGGAGGTACGGATGGCGAAGAGCTCGCCTGCCGCTCCGACGGCGGAGTATAGGCGGTAGTCCAGTCGCTTGAGGGCGGACTCGTATTTCCAGTATATGCCTTCTCCGGCGGTGGCTCCTTGCTCGGCTTGTATCTCTACCCGTTTCTCTCCGGCCACGCAGCCTACCCGTGGGTCGCTGAACTGGCGTATGATCTCCTTGATGGCGCCCTTGTTCAGCATCGTGTTGGCGTCGGTGAAGATGACGTAGGGGGTATTGACGTAGGGGAGGGCCCGGTTCAAGGCGGCGGTCTTTCCTTGTCGCCGCGGTTGGTACAGTACGGTGACCTCCGGGTACTCTTTCAGTCTTTCATTCGTGTTGTCATTGCTTCCATCGGTGATCCAGACCAGTCTCAGCTTATCCGCCGGATAATCCAGTTGTCTGCAATTCACCATCTTGCTCGCCACGATCGCCTCCTCGTTGTAGGCGGCTATCAGCAACGTGGCCTCCGGTAGTGTCTCGGGAAGGCGGGGGAGCCGGGGTTTAACGAACAGCTCCTTGATCTTTACCATAAGGTATAATACGATCCCATACCCCAGATAGGTATAGAAAACGATCCCGATCCCGATCCAGAAGAGGATCTCAATGACTTGACAGCTCTTTTCCATAATTCATATCCTTGTTGATTGCGATTAATCCGTTTATTAATCCCTTGCCTAGCGCCCCGATCAGCCGGAATTTCCCTTTTACGAGATAGATCGAGAGGCGTTTCGGGAAAGCCACTAGGGTTTGGTAGATGTATGCGTAAATCCTTTCATCCCTTTTATCGATCGATCGTTTGGCGAATAAAAGGCGGTTGCGGGTATGATAATAGACCTGAAGCGGACTTTGTTTCCCTACGCTCATGCTCTCCTTATGATAGACGGTGGAGGTAGCCTCGTACCAGATTTTCAGCCCGGCCCGCCTTATTTGCACGCACCAGTCCAGCTCCTCGTAATAGAGAAAATAAAATTCAGGCATCATCCCGAACTTCTTGATATCCGTGGTCCGGATCATCATGGCCGCACCGTGGGCGAATGCCGTATAGCGGGATTCTCTGAATTGTCTCGTGTCGGTTTGACCGAATCCGATATTCTCGTTGCGGAGGGTAACCGGGCTCATCGGGGTGGAGCCTGCGTACTGTAGCTGCTTTTTCTCAGGCCAGCACGCTATCTTGGGGGAGACACATCCTATTTGCGGATTGTTGTCGAGAGCCCTTGCTAGGTTCTCCAGTATCGGTTGGTTGATGATCGTGTCGTTGTTGAGAAACAGGATATAATCACCGTCGGCGTATGAAATCCCTAGGTTGTTCCCGCCGGCGAACCCGAGGTTCTTGTCGCTGCGAATCACTATCGGCTTGGGGCTATATTTACTGAGTACGCGGTGTTCGCCGTGATTTTTCGAGCCATTATCGATGATGATAATCTCATAAGGATAGGTCTCGTACCGACCGAACGACTCGATTAGGTCTACGGTATCATCCTTCCCATTGTAATTGATGGTGATGATGGATACTTTTTTAGCCATTATTTTCTTTATTTTTTATCGTTATGTCATGAGGAGTACTCTGGAAGCTGGTGTCCTTCTCCTTCACCCGGCGCAAGGAGGCTATATATCCTTTTATCAAGACGCAAAAGAGAAAAGGGAGCCTCGACAGGTTCATGTAGAGCTTCCGGGTATGCATCTTCCGGGGGATAGCCAGCGTATACGTCAAGATGCTGACCAGTATTAGCCCATACCATTTCAGGGCAAGCGGGAAAACCGTGAGGCTCCATGCCAAGGCGAGGAGGGACGGGATGATCAGTTTTAATATTCTCGGGAGCGGGAACCATTGGACCGCCTTGTCCATATAATTCCAGTTGAGGGTACGGAGGTCGAGATGCCGTATGATCAAAGAGAATGCCAGCAGTTGGGCGTGGAACCAGCGGGATCTTTGCCGTGCCATGACCTCTTGGCGTGAGGTCTTCTCGTCGTACACGAGGATGTCCTCGGCGTAATCGACAAAGATATTTTCCGTGGCGAGATAGATCTCCAGCTCCTTGTCCTCGGCGAAAGTGCCGCATTGGGGCATGTGGGATTTCAGCCATCCGAAGTCGAATACCATGCCGGAGCCTATCAAGGAGGAGGAGATCCCGACATTGACCCGCCCCTTGCGGAAGATGGTGTTGTTGATCTCCTCGGAGATACCGTCCCATACCGCTATCGGCGTATTGTCGTTCTTGAGGGTACGGTGCGCTTGCAGGGCGATGTTGTCTTGCGTGATATCGTTGACCCGGGTCAGGAAATCCGTATCCGTGAGGTTGTCGGCATCGAGGATGACGACCTTATCGATTCCCCCCTTCAGGTATTCCAAGGCGTAGGTGATGGACTTATGTTTCATGCTATGCTTGAAATCCGGCGTGAGGAGCTCGATCGGGAGCTTGGCGAGCGCTTGGTTCGTTTCCTCCCGCATATGGTCCGATACCACGATCACCCGGTATTTGTCCGCCGGATAGTCTTGCAGGAGGATGCGCTCCACGGATTCCTGTATGACTTGGTCTTCCTTATAGGCGGCGAAGATGACGGCGAACTTCTGGAGCCGTATGCTCCGGTGCTTCCGGTACCTCCTCCGAAAAAAGGACGCCAACGTAAAAAATAGGTCATAGCCTATGAAAAAGGCGATGAAAATGAATAGGGCGATATCTATGTAGATCAACAAGTGCATTCGCTTTTTTTTACAAAAGTACTTATAATTTTCAATAAGAGTTTGATTCTGCCGTTTTTTCTCACCTAAGGGGGCCATATCTTTCCCAGCGAGCTCAGCGCCGCCGAGAGTATCAGCCCCCAGCCCAGCAGGTTCAAGGGGCCGGGCGAGGGGTGGACGAGAGCGAGAGTATCGCCCCGATAGCCGCCAACGCCGCCTCCCGCATGTCTAGCAGGAGGGAGAGTGCCGCCAGCAGGAAGAGGCTGGCCAAGGCGAGCAGGCGGAAGTGGGGGAAAGGGGGGCGTGGGCTCCGTGGGAGTGTCGGTCGTGTCATGGGGCGGTTGTTTTTGGGGCGTGTGAGATCCTAGGTTTAGCAAGAAATCCAGCAGACTGCGGACGAAGGCTAGTATTTGTCGTATCTTATTCATATCAATTGTTGTTTTTTAGGGATGAGTAAATCGGTTCGATCTCGCGGCAGAGCTGTACCAGCGTCTCCCGGTAGCGCTCCCGGTTGTCGCCGTTCAGCTCGCTGATGTAGGGGCTGTAGGCGATGGCCTTGGCGTAGTCGGCGGGGAAACGGCTCATGGCGGCGGCCTGCGGGTAGGAGCAGACGAGGAGGCGGGCGAAGTCGAGGTAGGAGTTGCGTGCCGAGTCGTAGCGGCGGAACAGCAACTCGCCCCGCTTGTATCGGGCGGTGACGCGGCCCCCGTGCCAGAAGGCGTTGCTCGCCCCGTAGCCGGTGATGCCGAAATGGTTGTTGGCCTCACGGGCTAGGCGGGAGGTGCCCCAGCCGCTTTCTAGGGCGGCTTGGGCAAGGAGGATGATGGGGTTTAGGTGGAAGCGGTCGCCGGCGGACTGGGCGTCGGCAAGGTGGGTGGAGATATAGGCTTGTTTCATGATATATACGATGAATTATGGTTTGATTTTTCTTGGAAAATTAATCTTAAATTACTATCTTTGAATAAGTTAATAAATAAACAGCATCAGTATGGAAAAGCGGGAGACCGGTGTCGGCGCCTATTATTTTTGTGATATAGCGATGAGTTATTTTCCCTTATTGTCGAAGAAGAAAGCCTCGGATAAGCTGTCCCGGTGGATACGTGTCAGCGGAAAGTTGATGGAGCGGCTGGAGGAGTGCGGATGGCATCCCCGCCAACGGATCTTATCGCCCCGTCAGCGGGAGTGCATCGTTTCTCATCTAGGGGAGCCCTGAGTCAGATTTCGTCGGGGGATTCGCTGTCGCCTCCTCCCGGGGCGGGTGCGTCGGGCACGATCTTCTCGAACTTGGCGAGGCCGGTGACGCTCTTTAGCGTCACGCTCGGACGGAAGACGATCCGGGGACGTTTGATGAGGGAGGCGTTGAAGTCGGACTCCAGCTTGGTGCCCTTGCTGCCGATCACGGCTTGGAAGTGGCCGAGATCGCCCAGCTGGACGGTCTCCCCTTTCTGGAGGCGTTGCTTGAGGATGTAGAGGAGGCCGTCTACCACGACCTGCACGTCGCCCCGGGAGGCGGTGCTGCGGTCGGCGATCTGGTCGCACAGCTCCTCGAAATCGCAGGTGCCGGTGGACTTGTTCACGGCGTAATACAACTTGGAGCCGGCGGCGGCTCCCTTGGTCATGTCTTTTCGTAAGACTAATCGGTACTTGATCGGCATAATGTCTGGTGTTTTATTGATTACGTCGTAAAGGTACGACATGCCGCCGGTGGGATTCCGGTCAACGGGGACGAAGGGGGGCGAGGTCGGGTGAATGGGGGTAAAGAGGTGATTTTAGGGGGGAGAATGCTTGTTTGTCAAGAAAAATAAGCGTATGTTTGCCTTATCAAAATTCGATTGACATGAAAAATTTACGGTATGAAAGAGAAAGACAAGCGGCGAGACGCGAGAGGTGAGTCCCGTGGACGGGCGAAGTGCCAGCGTGAGACGTTGGGCAAATATTTTTACGATTTGTCAAAACTGACGTTCACGGCGTTGGTGCTGGGTGGAATAGCTATGTTATTCCAATCGGAAAAGATAGAGATAAGTATGATTGGAATGTTCATGGTAGGGATCTTGTTCTCTGTCGGGTTAGCTTTCTGTGGTAATAAAATCTTGAAATAATAAAGAGCTATGAATCCATTGACATTTCTTTTCGGGGTAATGCTATTGATACTTGTGGTGTTTATCGTTTGGATGTACACGCCATCCGGCAAGCGTTGGTTGGATAGCATGAAATAAAAGGACTATCGTATTTCCGGTCCGGACACTACTGTGTTTGGCTCCGGATACTACTGTGTTGGCTTCCCAACACAATAGTGTTCGGTGCCAAACACGGTAGTGTTTTTTTGTGGGCGGCTGATGGTTGGCGGGTCAGCCCTCCACCCGCCTCACGCTCTGGCTTCCCAGCGCCCTCCCGATCCGGTCGCTCAAGGCGAAACAATCCCTTAGTTCCCCGAGGCATGCCGCCCGCTCATCGGTCGAGGTAGCGGAGCGGAGGCGTGCGGCCGTGCGTTGTAGCCGGTCGTGTATGAAAGGTTCGGCGTAGAGGAAGAGCTGGCGTTCGGCCTCGTCGGGCAAAAGTTCGTCGGGGAGCCTTTCCGGCGGTCCCTCCTCCGGGTAGGAGGAACGGAGGGAGAGGATGAGGGCGGAGAGAGACTCGTCCGTGATCCCGTCCGGATGGCCGCCTCCCGAGAGGAGAGTCAGCAGGTCGAGATGGGCGGGTTCCGTCAGGGACATCCCGCCGGCGGACAACTCGGAGGCGACCCATGCCGGGAGGGAGATACCGCTACCATCCCCGGCGTAGAACATCCGGTCGTGGTTGGCGAGGCAGAAACGCAGCAAGGCCCTTTCACGGAGGCGTGCGGGAGGGAGGCCCGTCGCCACTTCCGCCGGCCCTGTCCGGACAGGCTCGCCGGGAGAGGCGGACAACTCCTCACGCAATACGTCGAGGGGGATACCCGTAGCCTTGGAGAGCTCCTCCATCCGCCGGTACACGGCCAGCGGAGAGCCTACGAGACGGATCTCCCCGAGCACCTCCCGTATCCCCCCGGCGTCGGGCCCGCCTTTCCGCCCCGCCGCCTCCCGGATGCGGTGGCTCAGGTAATCCACCGCCTCTGTCCGCACGAGCCTGCGCAGCGCCTCGGCCCCTTGCCGGCGGAACACCTCGTCCGGGTCCATGCCACCGGGCAGGGGAAGGAGGCCCACCTCGCATCCCCGTGCCAGCAAGAGACGGGCGGAGCGGAGGGTGGCGGCCTGTCCCGCCGGGTCCGGGTCGAGGGCGAGCGTGACGTGCCCCGTCAGCCTCCGTATCACCCGCACGTGATCCTCGGTGAGCGCCGTGCCGCAAAGCCCGGCGGCGTGACGGATACCGGCGGCGTGGAAGGCGATCACGTCCTTGTAACCCTCGCATAGCAGCACGTCGCCCTCGGTGCGGACGGCCCTCACCGCCTCGTACAGGCCGTAGAGGATACGTCCCTTGTGGTACGCCTCGCTGTCATCGGAGTTGACGTATTTGGCCGTTCCCGCCCCCTCCGTTCCCCGGTACCGCCCGGCGAAGCCCGCTATCTGCCCTCCGGTGGTCCTTACCGGGAAGACAAGCCGCCTCCGGAAGCGCCTGAAGCCCTCGTGGGCGTCGGGCGGGCAGATACCTACCCCGAAGTGGGAAAAGGCCTCACGGAGCGCCCTGAGGTCTTCCTCGCCGTTCTCGTCCTCGCCCGTTATCCCCTCGGCGGGATCGTAGGGAAGGAGGGAGCGGGCGAAGGCCTCGTTGCCGCGTAAGATCGCCTGTCGTGCCTCGTGCCGTCCGGCCTCTTCCGTGCCCCGTTCCTCCTCCACCTCGATGCCATACTTGCGGGCCAGCAGCCGTACGGCCTCCTCGAAGCCGCATCCCTCCATGTGGCGCACGAGGCGTATGGGGTCCGCCGCCTCGCCGCAACTGAAGCATTTCCCGATATTGAGCGCCGGGCTGATCCGGAACGAGGGGTGACGCTCGTCGTGGAAAGGGCAGAGTGCCACGAGGTCCTTGCCGGAGCGCCGTAGCGTGAGGTACCCGGCCGCTACCTCGTCGATGCGGGCGGTTTCCCGTACCCGCAGTAAAGTGTCATGCGTGATCATCCGAACAGGTCTTTATCCAGCTCAGCTTTCGCCGGTCTGCGGTCGTTCGGCACCGGCGTGCGGTCGTCGGTGAACCGGGTAACCCCCTTGTTGTGGCAGAAACGCACCTCCCCGGACTCTCCGTGCCGGTTCTTGGCGATCGAGAGGGTACCCCGGCCCTCGGTGGAGAGACGGGTCTCCGGGTCCTCGTCGATATTCATCACGGAGAGGCGGCGGAGGAAGAATACCGTATCGGCGTCTTGCTCGATGGAGCCGGAGTCACGCAGGTCGGACAGCATGTTCTTCAGCGTGGGTCTCGCCTCGCAATTCCGGTTCAGCTGGCTCAGCAGCATGACGGGGATGTCGTTCTCCTTGGCGATCAGCTTCAGTTGCCGTGTGATGGCCGATATCTGGTCGTTCGTGCTCTTGCGGTCCTCGGAAGGCGAGAGCATCAGTTGGAGGTAGTCCACGATCACCATCTCGCACCGCCCCTGCTTCCGCCGGAGCGAGATCTGGTAACGCAGGTCGGCCACGCTCAGGTCCGTGCGCTCGTCGATCCATATCGGCAGTCGCTCCAGCTCGTCGGAGGCCCTTTGTATCCTCTTCATCTCGGGGGCGGAGAGGGTCCCTTTCAGGATCTTGGAGGGCTCTATGTCCGCTATGCATCCCAGCAGCCTGAACACCAGCTGCTCCTTCGACATCTCTAGGCTGTAGAGGCAGACCGGGTGCCCGTTCCTCGCCGCGTTCAGCGCCATGAAGAGGGCGAAGGCCGTCTTGCCTACCCGGGGGCATGCGGCGATCACGTTGAGCGTGCCCGGCATCATGCCGCCCGTCATCCGGTCCAATCCCTCCAGGCCGGTATGTATGCCCGGCGTGCGTCCTTCCGTCACCCTGCGTTGTATCTCCAGCATGCGCTCCTTGGCCAGCAGGGTGGCTTCCTTCATGCCTACGCTGTTCGTGGCGTGCGAGAGCCGTTCCATCAGCCGGCCCACGTGCGAGTCCATCTCCTTCAGCAAGGCCTCCGTGTCACGGTCCGGCCGTGAGGCTTTCAAGGCCGAGTCGTAGCAGCTCAGCATGAACTGCCTCGCCACGTAGGCCTCCCGCAGGTGCCGTGCGTGGGTAGGCATGTACTCGTCGCTGGTTTCCAGATACCGTCCGCCCAGCGCCAGCTGGTACAGGTCGGTGGCCAGCGTCTCCTTATCGGGCGCTATCCTCCGCAGCTCCTTCTCCACGGAGAGGGCGTCGGCGCTCTCCCCCCGGTTGTAGATGTTCAGGTACGCCTCGAAGGCCATCGCCACTTGCGGTAGCGTGAACATCTCCGGCAGCAGTTGCGCCGCCAGCGTGGGCATATGCCGGTGGGAGGCCATAAGCCCCGATAAGATCGCTTTCTCGATCTCCTGCTCCTGTGGGAGGGCGAGGCCGTCGGGCAGTGTCGCCGGGCGGTCGCTCTTGTTTTTGCTCGTGTTTGCCATGCTTTACTCCTGTTCTTGTTTGTCGTTATCTTTCTGTATCTTCTCCTCCTTGATGAAGAGGGACTTGTAGAAGGGTACCTTGATGGCGAGGCCGTTTCCTGCCTTGATCTTATGGATCATGTTTTCCTCGGCCAGCTCGTTCAGCGCTTTCCTCGCCGCGTATAAGGAACATCCCAATGCCCTGGCCATGGTCGTGATATGGATGATGCACTGCCCCTCGTAGATAGATACCCGCTTGCCGCCGGCGTATCGATAGTTGTAAGGCTTGTTGGCTAGTTTACCGAAAATGTATATGAACACGCCGATCTTAAGGCGTGTTTTGTTCTTCGGATAGTAATCTTGCAGTAATAGGTCGATAAATAACCTCGGAAAACGTGTGTAACCTCCACTTTTTAACTCTTTGACGCTAACTGTCTGTTTCATTGTACTTTGTATTGTTTTGAATGGTGAAAATAAAGAATCGAACCTAGTTTCGAACCCCCGATCGAATGGGGGGTTTAAGGATTAACAATCTGTTAAATAGTGGTTTGTCTTGAATAGGTGTCTATTTTTCGAATGCCCTTTTTAACGTCATTTCGCACTATATAAGATATAAATAGGTATTTATAATAAAAATAAAAGAATAGAAAACGAAACGTTTCCTTCTTTTTTTGAATTAATAATTATTTATTTTGTATCTCATTAAATCAACTTATTTGTATTTCCTACTTTCTTTACAAAGGTAAGGTTATGTTTTGGTTTATGCAAGCATTATTATTGGTTAATTATTTTGTTTTATAACATGGTATAATTTTTTCTAATGTAGGTTTAAATGATTAATTTGATTCTTTATTATGACTAGATTGGGGTGAGTAACCTTTTGCTTATAATAAGCTATAATGATAGCCTCTATGAAGGTATATGCGAGGTAAATAAATCAACCATGAGACAGGATAGGACCTTATTCATCTGGCTTTTCCATGAAAGCGACAAGATGCTGTTACGGATTTGTTCAGGAGAAAGTTTTTGCCGTTTATAAAATTCGATGATTTGGTAGATATCAATAGGGCTTTCATCGGCTTTCGCTTTAAGAATATAAGGTTTATTCTCGAAGTCGCTATCGATCTCTGAGTAAATAAAGGAGAGTCCACGTGCTGCGTATTCCCTGTTTTTCAGGGTTTTGATATGGATGATACCACTCCTGTGGCGGGCGAGGCTGCCGATAGCCATGTCCGCTTGCTCGAAAAGATCATCCAGTTCCTTTCCATGTCTCGCTCCGTGCAAGATTATGTATTCCTCCAATCCGTGTTGTTTGATGACAGGTAGGATCTCTTTTTTCTCTCTTTCTCCAAAAAACTCCCCTATGATGTGGAAGTAAACTTTATAGGAAGGATGGGTCTGATAATAATTCGCTAGTCCCCTCACCAAACGGTCGAACCCGTGCCAATAATGGATTTCTGCCACCCCGATCAGATGAAGTTCGTGGTTGGTATCGTTAATCTTTCTCTTTAACGGTATTTGGCTGAAATCAACCCCGTTCGAGATCTGTAGGGCCGGTTTCCCGAATATGATTGGATAATCCGAGAAAGTCACTATGCCGGAGAGCTGCCTTGCCAATATCTTGCGGAAACATTGGTCTATGAATAAGAATTTTCTTCTGGATAAACTTTCATATTCTTGATCGTACGGGTAAGTCGGTATCTCCATGACCACCTTGATCCCTGTCTCTTTCAATTTGCGGACCATATGGATCGTGAACGGATTAGCGTTATGGTCTGAGCGCATATAGACGAAATCGATACGTTCTTTCCGGGCATATTCTATGATTGAGGAATATTCTGTCCTTTTCAATAGCTTGCTTTTTAGGCCGGAACCATAATCACGAAGCACGTGATTATCTACCATGCGTAGTTTTCTGCCCGTAGTCTCGTCCATATAACACAGCCTTGTGTCTACGCCGCAAGCTTTTAAGCCATTTACTTGGTAATGGATTTTCTTGCTGATCCCGTTCGCGGGATTGAACCCGTGGAATATGAGGAATAAAGCTTTCATTTCTTTATCTTGGATTGAATCAGGTTAATGATGTCGTAAACGCCGCTTAATTGTATGTATAAGCCGGAGACGAGGATAACGATACCTGTTTTTATCGATAGGGCAGCCAATTCCGGAAGCCTATAAGCCGAAAGGTATATAGGCAATAAAAGCGATACTAATAGAATCGAGAGCGACAGGGGGGAAATAAATAATCGTGCCAGATGTATCAGGCCGCGCTTGAAGGTTACTTTGTACATCCATACGTAGCCTAGTATGAAATTGATGGCGAAAGTCGTGCATATACACCACGCTACCGCCTCGAGTGTCTTGAATATGAAAATACCGATAAGCATGCCCGATACGTTTAATATAGTGGAGAATACCCCACAGATAAACAGGCTTCTCGTATCGTTCGCCGCTTGATAAATGGCACCGGACGTGGATGAGATGATTTGTAAGCCGACCGATAACGATAAGATCCGGAACACGGGGATGGAAGGCATCCATTGGTCTCCGAATAAGATGATGGTGATCTCCCCGGCGGAGAACCAAAGCAATATCGACAACGGGAAACCGATGAAAGCCAAGGTGCGTATGACTTTCTCATAGGAACTCGCTAGTTGTGGCAAATCGTTTTGGAAATTGGAGAAAATAGGGTGCATGACCGGCGAGATCACGAAGGTTATATTCTGTAACGGAAGCATCATCAAGCGATATGATTTCTCATAATAGCCTAAGGCGTTCATGCTCATATATTTCCCTATTAATAGCTTGTCAAGGTTGCGGCTGAAATAATTGATCACGTTAAACATGAGCTGGTAGGCGGAATAGCTGAATATTTTCCGGATGGATGCCAGTCCGAGCGTGCGTTTTATTCTTAAGGGATTTTTCCTGAATGAGATGATAAACAAGAAAATGCTGGTGAATATAGGATTGATGATTAAAGCATATAATCCGGCACCCGATATAGCGGCGCAGATCGCTAGGCTTCCTCCGGCACATTGGATGCCCAAGGCTCTGTATGCTACGAACTTGAACTCTTTATTCTTGAATAGAAGAGCGTTTGGGACGATATTGGCCGAGGCGAAAAATAGGTTTACGGATAATAATTGGCATATGGGTAATAATGAATTCTGTTTGTAAAACAACGCTATTGGCCATGCGGAAGCGAAGAATAAGATAGAGATTCCTATCCCGGTCCATAAGGTAAAAGAGAATATGCCGTTAAGGTCGTCTTCTGTCAGGTCCTTGTTTTGAATGATCGCCGGGGCGATCCCTAGATCACTGAAAATACTGAAAAAGGAGATGATGACGGTGGCGATCGCTACGACACCAAACTCCTCGGGCGCTATCAACCGGGCTAATATGCCTGCCACGACTAAGGATACGATGATTCCTGAGTATTTTGATACAGCCATATAGATTACGCCGGATACCAACTCTTTTTTTGTGGATGCCATATCTTTTATGCTTCAGAAGTTTTTATCCATACTTGCTTGCATGGGTCGTAACGTTTAACGACCTTGGCAGGGTTACCTACGGCTACCGAGTAGTCCGGTATATCTTTAGTGACCACGCTTCCCGCTCCGACTACGCAGTGTTTCCCGATATGTACCCCCGCGGTAATAATAGCGTTCGCCCCAATCCAAGATTCATCTCCTACGACAACTAAAGAGGTGGTTATGCCTTGGGCTAGAATTGGTTTGGAAATGTCATCGTATTTATGATTCAATCCTGAAATAGTGACGTTCTGGGCGAGTATCACCTGATTCCCAATAAAAACCGGACCAATGATCGTATCCTGTATCCCTATGCGTGTGTAATCTCCTATATGTATCTGCCCAACGCCGTTGTCTACGGTGGCATAATGCTCGATTACGCTTTCTTGACCAAGAACGAAAGGGTTAATGGGACTGACATTCATTATGGCTGATCTCCTGATTTTACTTCGTTTCCCGTAGGTGAGCATGAATGGATTGATAAACCATTTAACCCATAGTCTAGGGCAAGAACCACGTTGATTCATTATTAGAAAATGAATGATTCTTTTTAATTTATCGTTCTTCTTGATCTTATGTTTGAGTGCAGTGATACTCATTCTTTTAGGGATTGAAAGATGTTTGTATAAACTTGCAATAGTTCTTTTGCCGTATGATTCCATGAGAATAATCGAGATCTTTGTAATCCATATTTTACTTGTTCGTCATGGAACACGGGATCTTCTTCCAATCGTAACAATAAGCAAGCTATTTCTTCCTCATCGAGAGGATCGGCCAATAATCCTCCTTCACCGGTTATCTCTGGCATAGCTGAGGTATTTCCCGCTATTACGGGCGTACCGCAAGCCATAGCTTCCAGCATAGGGATACCGAAGCTTTCCCGTAAGGAGGTGTAGAGAAAGGCGAAAGCTCCATTATATAAGTAAGCTAGATCCTTATTGGAAATATAACCCGGGTAGGACAGGTAGGGTTTGATTTCCTCTATATGCTGCTCTTTCAATAGCATATCTAACTTGTCCTCTTTCAAGTCCGCTATCAATAGGGGGCGCTTTCTTGACGAGCGCTTAAGGTAAAGGCTATATGCCTTCAAGGTACGAGGTACGTTTTTCTTCGGGTCTGTATTCCCTAAGAAGAAAAGATAATCGTCTGAGTCGATGTATTTACGGGTGATGGCCGATACATTTGACAAGGGATGGAAATGTTGGCTATACCCATTATAGATCGCTATAATCCGTTCTTTCGGCAGGCGTAGGGCTTCCCGTATCCGGTTGCGTTCGAAATACGATACGGTAATGATCCTCTCGCATTTGGGAAGTATACGAGGAACTACCAGACGGCGATAGTACCAACCCATGTTTTGGTATAAGGATGTATTGCCTCCTTGCTTGGGCTCGAGAAAGATGATGTCGTGCAAGGTCAGTACCAATGGGACTGGGCAATGGATGGGGGCCGTATTGCTTGTGCAATGCAATAGATCCGGTTTCACCTTAGCTATGGCATTCGGTAACGCTATCTGCTCCCAAAGGGGATATGAGGGGCACCTCACCTCTACGATATGCATATTATCCGTCTCTTCTAGGCAATGATCTGCTCCCGGGCTGACGAAGATATAATACTCGTTCTCATGATCTATTTTTTGTAACTCCCGGATACTTTCAAGGGCTACAAAATCCATACCATGTTTATTTGTCCGGAAAATACGTTGGGCTTCTATGGCTATTTTCATGATTCTTTATTAGAATGTTTTGTGTGGGAAAAATGCTTACCACCTATTCTGAATACATTCAGAAACATGAGGATGAAAAGTATCGGAACTGAAATGATCGCTTTCTTGAATTTTTTATCTACTAAATAATCTGGTACCGCGATACTGAATGTTATACCTAATAATATGAGTAAACACCACCACTTTATAGATGCGACGAAATCAAGAACAGTCAGAATAATTGCGATTAAAATAATAAAACCTAATAATAAGACACGAGGAGGCATCATCCATTGGAAGAGTTTATCACAATAATCCCATTTCCCCTTAAGCATGGCTACGGGCATTTTAAAAATACCGGAAAACAGATTGGAGAATTGAGTTGTTAACCAACGCTGACGTTGATTGTAAAAATCTTTTTTCCCTCGTACCTTCTCATCATACGTATATACGTCCTCTAGATATTCAATATAGATATTCTGGAATAACAAGACTCGTTCCATATATTTATCTTCTCCGATACCGCTGTATCCCTCTATGGTTTCTTTGAATAGATCATATTCAAAAGCCATCCCGGAACCGCTTAGGGCGGACGAGAAACCTAGGCGGGTATGACCTTTACGGAAAATAGAGTTGTTGATTTCCTCACTGATCGAGTCTAAGACCGCCACACTGCTATCCCGGTTCTTCGCTACTCTATGTGTTTGTAAAACAGAGCATCCGGCATAAAGCGCATCATTGATCTTGCTTAAATAAGTGGGATCTACTATATTATCAGCGTCAAGGATGACTATATTATCATATTTTAAATTCCCTTTTTCAATATATTCAATGGCCTTTTGTAAGGCTTCTATTTTCGTACATTTGAGTGAATCTAGCTCGACAACCTTTATGGGCAATTTTTTTAGATCCTCTACGGTTTGAGCTGTCATTTGGTTGGAAATGACTATGATATCATATAGTTCTTTGGGGTATTCTTGCTGAAGAAAGCTATTTACGGAGTCAAGAATCACGATATCTTCCTTATATGCCGGAAATAAGACGGCGAATCTGTATTTCTTCTTGGCTATAGGATAAGTGTACAAAGGCTTTCGCTTAGAGTTGACCGCAAAAGTGAATAAGTACAGCACAAATATTAAGAAACATAGAAATAAAATCGCGTCTCCTAATAAATATAAGTTTTCTTGTTTTTCGATTAGGTATCCTCCTGTTTGAAAAAATTGTTCTATCATAGTACTTGATTATTTAAGATAGTTCTTTTATCCTTTTGTATATCTTGATCAAAATATGGGCCATTAAGAACAAACGTAAGTCCCATAAACGCGATCATCATAGTAGGAAATTGTCCCCAAAATGAGTTCGAATATGCGTTCAGAAACATGCCGAATATGCCACAAAGCAACCCAGATAGTTGTCCTTTTAATTCCGGATCCTTTATCTGATTTATGATGATCCATCCTCCTTTTGCTATGGAGATGAAGATCATACTAAGATAAAGAATCAAGCCGATGATTCCCCCTTCTACCCAAATTTTCACATACCAAGAGTCATTGGGTATAGATGTCGTAAAACGATTTGATACTTTCATTCCTAATCTATCCCCCGACAGTCCTAGCCCTTCTCCAAGAGGTTTGTATTTTAAGTAAGAGGCTAATTTCTTTTGGTTTTCGATACGCACGTTAAATGAGGCGTCTTCTGTTGGGTTAAAGGCTGTTCTCATTCTTCGGATAGTGCTATTACCTTGTCCTATCGTGGTAAACGCAAAGAATACATATATGAGAAGTAGGGTACATGCGGACCCTATAATTGTCGTTGTTTGTTTACTTATTATAGCATAAAGGGCCAACCCTCCTAAAGGAACAATTATGGTTCCTCTGGTTCCGGATGATAACATTACTATTAATGACAGGATAGCTACTATTAAATAATATATTTTATAAATAGGAGAGCGCATATAAAAGGCGGAAATTCCAAAGAACATAGAGGCGGCCGCTAAGTTCGCTCCCATATTGCTAGCATCCGTGAAAAATGAGAAATAACGGGTCCCGGACCAAATTATATGAGTGACATGACCTCCTTCATCTAACCATTTCTGTTCGTAAGCGTCAAATCCAATATATTTTTGCGCGAAGCCTTTCAGTATGGCAAGCAGGGTGAATAAAGACAAGGTAAAGAACAACGCTTTAAAAATTCTGTAACGAGTGCATAATAAAGACGCTAAGATTGTCATGATTAATCCATTGACAATCAATCCTCTCGATAGAACCCATCCTTCTAAGGAGGCCGTAGGATTAACTAATTCAAGAAAACAGTATAACATCCATACGGAAGATGTAATACTCAGCACATGAATGGCTCTTCTTAATTCAATATTCTGATAAAGTGAGGCATGAATAAAAATGATAACAAGAGCGATCACATATGATATATCCATAATTAAACTGATACCTTCTATTGGAAAATAACGAGTGATACCCATTATGAAATAGTTCAGTGTAAAAATCACGAATAATATGAGCCAAGGGTATTTCAGCAAAAGCATGCAGCCTATGCAAATTAAAGGGAAAAGCGAGATGATTCCGAAAGCCGGTATATTAGCGAATAACAAAGACGTAACGATTCCTCCTAGCCCTAATATCAAGATTAGGTTGGATAGCTTGAATGTAACCTCTTCACTTTGTTTGATGCTACTCATTCGACCTTGTTATTTTACAGCAGAGCTTGTTGACGTTAATCCCATGTACATCATCCTGTTCGCAAACGAGCGCATGGAAGTTTCCGGAGGAAGTTGCCCCGTGAAGTCTTCAACCGCTTCTCGTGACGCATTGTTCAAGTATAAGAACAATGGTGCGTTTTGGGTCATTTCCCGAAGGTATTTTACATATTCATCATCACTTCGTTTCCATACCCGACATGCATTTGCCACTAACAAGTTTACTTGTGCGGAGCGTAGTAGGCAAGGAGGGATTCCATTTTGTCGTATAGCGGGATATTCCACTAGAAGTATATCGGGACGCTTTTCAAAATGGATATGATTCTCGATTTTATCAGTGGTCAAGAATGCGGCGTCAATGGAGATCTCTTGTTCAACCCTTATATATTTCACGTTGAACCCCAAAGTCTCCCATTGATCTGATAAATATTTGCATATAAATGTCTTTCCTTCTTTTGGATCTATACTTAATATGTTTACACATAATGTCCTGTCCTTATGTAAGTATGGATTGAGCCGATTGCAGATATAAGAGGCGGAAATTCGATTACATGCTTTTACGAAGCCACGGAATTTTAACTGGGAGTTGCGCCCGGTGAAAGCTCCTAATATATTCATACCTGTAAGACGTTTGGCACGTTCTGCGTCCCTAAGAGTCCGGTCTAATAATTCTATAATTAAATTTAAGCCGACGATGAATAATAAGCTACCGATAAATGCGGCTATAATTAATAGTAATCGTTTACCTTTATCGCTAAATAAGGGATACGAAGGCTCTGAGATCGTATTTAATGTAGCTGAAGTTAATTGAATATTCTTCTGCTTCATTTTAGCCATATTTAAGGCATACAGAATTTGGATATAAGATTGTTCACTTAGGTTGATTTCTCGCTCCTGTTGCTTGATTCGCGTGCCAACGGGAGAATAAGTTTTATATAGGTTATCAAATTCTTGCTTACGCTTGTTCAATACACCTAGTTCCGCTTTTGATTTGGTATATAAAAGTGTTTGCTTTAGCCATTCATCTACTAAGCCTTCGATGGCTACACCTTCTTTACTCTCTTTGTATGAGTTTATTTGTTCGGTTAAAAGGGCTATTTTCTTTTCTGCGTCTTTTAAGTCTGTTTTATATCCCTGTAATTCCTCATTTGTGGCCTGTTTATCTTCAGAGGTGAAGGTTTCTATCTCTGTTATTTTTCCACTGATACGAGTGACGTCTTCCAATGTATTAATAAATTCCTCATTGGCCTTAATAAGCTTGGCTCGCATGAGCATGTATTTTTCTACATCTTCAATTAACTTTAACGAGCTTTCGTAATTTTTCTCCGCTTCCTCGTAACGGGTTGCGAAGTATTCATAATTTTGTGCGATAGCTCTTGTTTGCTCATCATAATTAATGACTTTATTTGCTACATTATAATCAGTAAGAGAATTTTCTTGCTGATTAAGTTTCGCTCGTACTTTCTTTAATTCTTCCTCGTAGTATTTGACAATATCATCAGCTGCTTGAAATCTCAAGCGATTATATGAGGTTTTCATTTCATCACTAATCAATTTTACGGTATTCCATGTAATGCCGGGATCTGTACTTGTATAAATAATTTCTATCAAGTCGCTATTACCTTGTCGTCTGATAATGATTTTGGAGAGTGCGGCATAACTGAAAAACGGAGTTTCACTATTAAATAGTTCTTGTAAGTAGTTACGGCTATCACTGTTTTTATATTCTTTTAATAATTCGAACGTTTTCTCAAAAGAGGCTGTATCAACTAGATTTAATATATCTTCAGGAATGGTTTCTTTTAAGTGTTTGTAATTTTTGGCTGTGATATAAAGATTATCTTCTTCTGGATTTCCATGTATTAAACATAAGGCTAGTAATTTTAAAGATACGGTTTCTAATGTACCTTTAGACTTTGTTAAACTGACTAAGTTGTCGTATGTGTTGGCTATGATTTGCCAATCAGTCCTTTCTTCATTTGTCGTTAATCCGGTGCTTGATGCGATACCTGTATAAATAGAGGTGGAAACCGTATAGTTCTTCCCCATGAATTGGCTGAAATAGGCGACTAAAATCGTTATGATAAGAGTCCCGAATACTAATTGGTGCCGTATCCTGTAGAAGAAACGAGATATATATAATATGATGTCCATAGATTACCTATTAATAATTTTCACATTGGTAAGCATCTCTAGCAAAGTAACTGCATTATGTAGAGTGGCACGCCCTTCTTGATAAGATATATTGGCGTTGGAGCGTCTACCTCGTTCAAGAGATAGTGTAATAATATCAATTTTCCCATTAATAAAGTCTTGTTCTGATATCTTCATTTGCGCATTGTAGAGAGCCGCAGCGTCTGATTTGGCTTTTAGCGTGGCTAATTCTTGCAATACGCTGTTATAAGCCTCTAGGATTTTTAGCTTACGTTCTTCAATGGATATCTCATATTCATAATCCAATTGACGGAAACGAGCCTTCTTTGCCCGTATTTTCTGTCCTCTGCTGAAAACGTCTCCCAGAGGAATAGATAATGAGATACCGACACTATATGAATGTTGGTTACTACCTAAACTTGTAAAGGATAAAGGATCATCGATAGTCTCTGTGGAAGCGAATTGAACGATTCTACCGTATTGATATTGAGCGAAAGGCCTGAAATAGTTTAGCCATTCTCTACGGGTAACCTTCATCTCCGCATTTGCCTCATCCCGCCTAGCTTCATAGATACGGACAGATGGGTGTTCATATACAGACTCTAAAAAGACTGATAATGGAGGGAGCTGGACACGCTCATAATCATCTAACATGGCTTTTATCGAGTCATTTCCGGAAGTTACTTCTATAGCCGTCGCTTTGTCAAAATATGTTTTCTTCTGACTATAAACTAAAGTTGTATTAAATATCAATAATAGAACAAATAACTTCTTCATAGGTATAAATGTATTATCGATTGTACATATAATGCTATATTTATACATCTTCTTTCTGTATGAATGCTGTAAAGGTTTTTATTATTATCTTAACATCCATCCAAAAAGAAAAGGTATGAGCATATTTGATATCTAATTGTTTACGTTCCTCGGCGGACATACTACCAGAATTGCCACGTTTCTCTACTTGCCAAAGACCTGTAAGGCCGGCAGGAGCCATGAAGCGTTGTATGTATTCGTCACTGGTCAGTAGCTCAGCTTCGTATATGGGAAGAGGACGATTACCAACGATGGACATGTCTCCTTTTAATATATTGAATAGCTGGGGAAGTTCGTCAATGCTGTATTTCCGGATAATATGGCCGATTCCCGTTATACGGGGATCATTTTCTAATTTGATGAAAGCGTTGGAGCGTTCGTGACGTTTTACTTTTAAATAGTCGTTTTCAGGAGTAGCGTCATTGTCGGAATATAAAATGATATTTTGCTCATCGTCTTTAAAAAAAGAAGCTTGCTTCTGTGAATTCACAGAAGTTGCTGAAGAGGCTGTAGCCTCTTCAGCAATAGATTCCGTATACTGATTAAGCTTTTTATACTCTGTTATGCGCTTGTCCGCATCCATATACATAGAGCGGAACTTATAAAAATCGAAAACCTTATAGTTGCTGCCTACTCGTTTCGACTTGTAGAAAGCGGGGCCTTTGTCCTCCAGCTTGATCCAAATCACCGTGATGATAAAGATAGGGGAGAGGCAGAGGAGCGCCATGGATGAGAAAATGATGTCGAAGACCCTTTTCCATAAAGGCAGCTTGAAAATGGCGAGATCAGGCTCTTTTATTTGAGGCTTACGCGCTTTTTCCATTCTCTTGCATTTCTCGGCGATACCCAGTAGCTTCACTAAATCTTCCTTAGAGGTAGACTCGGAGATGACACAGTCCGTTCCGGCTTGCAAATAGGATATTTTCTCCTCCCGGGTCATTTCCGGGGCGATTAATACGATATAGATATTTTGAAACGTCTTATGCAAATGCATGATCGCAGGAATGTTTAACGTAGGATCTGTTTTCTCGATGAATACACAATAATCCATTTCCTCGGCAGGAAGAAGCGTGTTTTTCATCTGCAGAAGCGTTATACATTCTATGACCCCGGTGCCTAATGCCTTACGTAAACGTTCGGCCAACGGCACGTTATTACCGAAAAAGACATAATTCATTATCTTAATATTCGTTTTACCCTTACCCTTAATTCCTCTGGATTGAAAGGCTTCAAGATAAAGTCTTCCGCCCCTTCCTCAAACAAACGTATTCTATTTGAGCTGCTCTCTACGCTCGATAGGATCAAGACCGGTATATGGCTGAACATATCGTTCGCTTTTAAATAAACCAAGAATTCCTCTCCGGACATTTCTGGCATATTCAAGTCAGAGATGATCAAATCCGGTAAATTGCCTTCTTGAAGCCAAGCGATCGCTTTCAAAGGATTTTCTTTATAGGATACCTTGTAAGTACTTGATAAATAAAGCATGATTATCTTTGCGATTTCTTGCTTGTCATCCACTAAAAGAACAGATTTCTCCATAGAGTCGTATAATATTGTCGTCTTTTGTTTTATCTATTATGCAAATTTAGGATATTAAATTGAAAAAATCTATGTTTTTCAATTGTTTTTTTGAAAAAACAGTTCGGACTTTGAAAATAGGGGAAACTGCGATTTTTTGATTAAGTTTGTACGCACATAAATGAGATGAGTATTCGAAGATGCGTTGGAGGAAATATATAGATTTTGATGTTATTCATTTATTGGTTGGCGCTATTGTCGGGATGGGCTTGTCCTCTTGCCAGCCGGAGATGCCGGTGATCTCTACGATAACCGTGGAGGCGGATGGTCTGACGGTTCCCGTGAACCCGGATCTGTATGGTTTGACCATTGAGGAGATCAACCACGGGATCGATGGGGGGCTGTACGCCGAGCTGATCCAGAACCGGAGCTTCGAGGATGGCGTGCCACCCTTGAACTGCCCTTACGACGCCGCCCGGAACGTCTTGATTACCCCGAATGGATGGACGATCCCTTTCATGCGGGGAGATTCCGTACCGGGATGGAGGCGGATCGTCCCTAATACACAGATATACCCGGATATGAAGGAGCTGGTGAATGATAAGAACCGGCGGTCGTTGCTCGTGGCCGTATCGACTTCCGGGGAGTCGGGGCGCGGAGGCGTGATAGCCGAGGGATACCGGGGGATACCGATCCGGAAAGGGGAACGATACGATCTATCGTTTTTCGCCAAGGGGGCGAATATGGTGCCCCGTACCATCCGGGTGGCCTTGGAGGACTCGATGGCTAATACGGTCTTGAGCGATGTGTTTCAGGTAGCGCCGCTATACGAGTGGAAACGATACAGGCATACGTTTACGGCTACGGAGGACGCGCCGAACGCGGTCTTGACGATCACGGCCGATACCTCCGCCGTGTTTTGGCTGGATGTGGTATCCCTCTTCCCGGAGGATACGTGGAAGGGACGGAAGAACGGGCTGAGACCGGACTTGGCGGCGCTGGTCGATTCCTTGGCCCCTCGTTTTATCCGTTTCCCCGGAGGCAGTTTCGTGGAGGGGTATACGGCGGGCACGTACCCGATCTGGAGGGAGACGCTGGGCGATATCTCGGAGCGTAAGCATTTCTGGAACGTATGGGCCTATGGTACGACGAACGGCATGGGCTACCACGAGTACTTGCAAATGTGCGAGGATATGGGGGCGGAGCCTATCTACGTTATTAATAGCGGGATCACGAGCCAAAGCCGCCGGCCCCGCTACGAGGATATCACGGCGATGGATAAGCTCACGGGAGATGCCTTGGACGCTATCGCCTACGCGAACGCCCCGGCGGATTCCCTGCCGGGCGCCCTGCGTGCGAGGAACGGGCATCCGGAACCTTTCAACTTGAAGTATGTCGAGATCGGCAGCGAGAACTATGGTGGGGAGTATTTCAGGCGCTTTGAGCTTTTCCGCAAGGCGATCAAGGAGGCCTATCCGGAGATTACCGTTATCAGCAGTTCGCCCCTCACGAAGCGAGGCCGTAGCGAGTGGGTGGATTCCCATTATTACGCCGGGGAGAATTTCTTTCTATCGAACTCCGGCCGGTTTAATAGCGACCGGTATTCCCGACGTTCGTCGGCGGTGTTTATCGGGGAGTTTGGGACGATGGAGCGGCCCTTGGCCGGTACGCTCCGGGCGGCGGTGGCCGAGGCCTGTTTCTTGGTCGGGGCGGAGGAGAACCCGGATATGGTACGCCGCTTGGCGTATGCCCCGGTATTGGGCAACGTTGGGTTCGAGAACCAGCGCCATCCGTTGATCTCTTTCAACACCCATCAGGCGGTGGTCTCTCCTTCCTATCATTTATTAAAGATGTTTACCCGCCATCGGGGGGATGAGGTGCTGAAGACGATCGTGGATACCTACGAGAAGCCACAGGCACGTACGGGCCGGGCGGGCGTAGAGATGTTTGATAATAGCTATGAGTTCAAGGACGTGCGGATCGACGGCGTGCCCGTATCGGATATATCCGTGATGAGCGGGGGATGGAAGGTCCCGGAGGCTGGTACGTTGGTGCCGGAGGCCAACCGGTGGAACCAGGTATTGTTCGGCGACTCTACGAGCTACGCCTATGAATATACGGCTACCGTCCGGCGTACGAAAGGTAGCGGGCAGATACAGCTTCGCCTCCGCGACAACGGGCGGACGGGCGAGCAGGCGGATTATATCGCCCTGACGATCGGGGCGGGAACGAGCGAGCTGTACCATCAGGTAGGTGGCGTGAAGGATAGCTTGGTCTCTCCCGTGCGCTTCCCTTTTGAGAGTAACCGGTGGTATACGGTTCGCATGACGTGCGAGTACGAGCGTGTCCGTTGCTATGTGGACGGCGTATTGCTGCATGAGGTGGATATGCGTCCGATCCCGTCGTTGGTATCCGTCGCTACCCTCGACAAGGAGAACCGGGTGATTTACTTGAAGGTCGTGAATACGACCCGCCACGAGGAGAAGACCTCTTTGCGTATCGAGGGAGTGAATATCCGTAACGAGGCGGAGCTGATCCAATTGAGAGGGGAGCCGGAGGCTCGTAATACGTTTGAGAACCCGGGGGCCGTAACGCCTGTCACCGAGCCTATCGTATTCCCGATGAGCGGCCCGCTTATCTATAATTTCCCGCCTAATTCAGTGACGATCTTGAAATTATACATGGAGTAGGTCAGATAGGGCAGGAGGGCCGGTACACTTTATCTGTATTTATCCTAACTTCGCGGCGACTTTAACAAAAAAAATGTGTTATGGAACCAATGCATAAGATAAACAAGGTAGAGCTCCGGAGTTTGCAGCTTGAGGACTATACGCAGTTGTCGCAATCTTTCAAGAGGGTATACGCCGACAAGGATGTTTTCTGGACCCGCAAGCAGATCGAGACGTTGATACGGATATTTCCCGAGGGACAGGTCGTGACGCTGGTGGATGACCGGATCGTAGGATGCGCCCTCTCCATCATCGTGGATTATGACATGGTGAAAGGGGATCATACCTACGCCAAGGTAACGGGCAACGAGACGTTCAGCACGCATAACCCGAACGGGAATATATTATATGGTATAGAGGTGTTCATCCATCCGGACTACCGGGGCCTCCGGCTGGCCCGCCGTATGTACGAGTACCGGAAGGAGCTGTGCGAGAAGTTGAACCTGAAGGCGATCATGTTCGGCGGACGTATCCCGAACTATTATAAATACGCCGATCATATGCGTCCGAAGGAATACATCGAGAAGGTGCGCTCACGTCAGATCTACGACCCGGTGCTCACCTTCCAGCTCTCCAACGATTTCCACGTGCGGAAAGTGATGATGAACTATTTGCCGAACGACGAGGAGTCGAAGCATTGCGCTACCCTGCTGCAATGGGATAATATCTATTACCAGCCGCCTACGACGGATTACGTGGATAAGAAGACAACCGTGCGTGTCGGTCTGGTACAATGGCAGATGCGGCCTTATAAGACACTGGACGACGTGTTCGAGCAGGTGGAGTTCTTCGTCGACGCCGTGTCCGATTACAAGAGCGACTTCGTCCTTTTCCCCGAGTATTTCAACGCTCCGCTGATGGCCAAGTTCAACCATCTGGGGGAGGCGCAGAGCATCCGTGGGCTGGCACAGTACACCGAGGAGATCCGTGAGCGATTCGTGAACCTCGCCATCAGTTACAATATCAATATCATCACCGGTAGCATGCCTTTGCTGAAGGAGGACGGGGCGCTATATAACGTGGGATACCTGATCCGTCGTGACGGCTCCTACGAGATGTACGAGAAGGTACATGTCACCCCGGACGAGCAGAAGAGCTGGGGACTCTCGGGCGGGAAGATGGTGAAGACGTTTGATACGGATTGCGCCCGGATCGGCGTGCTGATCTGTTATGACGTGGAATTCCCGGAGCTTTCCCGTATCATGGCCGACCAAGGGATGCAGATCCTCTTCGTGCCTTTCCTTACGGATACGCAGAACGGTTACTCTCGGGTTCGTGTGTGTGCCCAAGCCCGGGCGATCGAGAACGAGTGCTTCGTGGTGATAGCGGGCAGCGTGGGCAACCTGCCTCGTGTGCATAATATGGATATACAGTACGCCCAGTCGGGTGTGTTCACGCCTTGCGATTTCGCTTTCCCTACCGATGGCAAGCGTGCGGAGGCAACCCCGAATACGGAGATGATCCTTGTATCGGACGTGGACCTTGATTTGCTCAACGAGTTGCATACGTATGGTAGCGTGCGTAACCTTCGGGACCGTCGCCACGACTTGTATGAGTTGAGGGTAAAAAAACAGTAGTGTTTGCGGTTGAACACAATAGTATTCATGGTTGAACCCAGTAGTGTTCGCTATTAAACACAATTATATTTGCCGGAAGAATGCAGTAGGGGCGGGATCTGTCCGCCCTCCCGTGCCGTGTATGCGTGGGAGGGCGGACGAATCCCGCCCCTGCGGTTTATATCGGGGGGAGGATCGCTCGCTTCCCCCCTTCGGAAATGATCTTAATGACTTAGCATCTCAGCCGTGATCGGCGTGAATTTCTCGGCATCCGATTTACGGAGTTGTACGCTGCCGTCGTTCCAGTTGGAAGGCCAACCTCCGATGATGTGTCCGAGGAATACCAGCTTGATCTCGTGCAAGCCTTTTGCCAAGGCCGCGGAGGTGTCATGACGGGAGAAGCGTTTTACCTCGCCACCGTTATTGACCATCAACTTGCCGTCGATCCATACCTCCTCTAAATCGGAAGAGATGTAATAAACGCCATCCTCCGGGATATTCACGTAGCCGGTAGCGATAGCGGCGTATTGCTTCACGCCTCGCATGGATTCGGGGGCGGGCACTTGGTTGGTCAGCTCACGGGTCGTCTTGATGACCTGTTTCTTACCGGTCTTCTGAGCGGCCTCCAGATTATTTACGCTTAGGTACATGCCATCGAATACCTCCATGTCGAGGCCCGGGGTCGTCTTGGCTACCTCCTTGGCGGGAGCCAGCGTTTGTTTCTCCACGAGGATCGTGCGGGGCTTACCCATCTTGCCGGAAGGCAACACGGAAGCGATCTTCACGGTCGTAGTCTCGGTGATGTCGAAAGGAGCCGTATATACGGTAGATTCCGGGGTAGGCTCGGTGCCATCCAGCGTGTAGACCATCTTCATCGGACGGTTCGTGGTGAATGTCATGGTAGCCTTGTCCGTGAAAGCCACGAAGTTGCAAGAACCGTTCGGTTGCTCGGGCTGCGGGATGTAGTAGTTGATACCGTGTCCGTCTAGGCGAACCTGAGCGTTGTCCAGACGGCGTTCGAAGTCCTTGTAATCCTTCCGGTCCAGCGGGCTCCAAGCGATCTCGGAGAGGGCTAGGATACGAGGATAGATACGGTACTCCATGATGTCCGTGTTATAAAGGTACTCACTCCATACGTTGCATTGCACGCCCTTGATGAAATGCCCTTTACCGGCCGCTGCCAGCGTGTCGGGGACGGGGTTGTATTTATAGACCCGCTCCGCCGTGGTGAATCCTCCGATAGATACCGGGTTGATCTTGTAGTCGCCTTGGAACTGGTCGATATACATACCCTCGCTTCCCGGGGTCATGATCACGTCGTGGTTCATGCTAGCGGCGGCGATACCGCCTTCCTCACCTCGCCAAGACATTACCGTGGCCGATGGAGCCAGACCTCCCTCAAGGATCTCGTCCCATCCGATCATCTTCTTGCCGTGCTTGTTTACGACCTTCTCCATGCGTTGTACGAAATAGCTCTGCAATTTCTCCTCGGCGGAATGTTCCTTGTCGCCTTTCAAGCCTTCCTTACGGATACGGGCCTGACAAAGCGGGCATTTCTCCCAGCTCGTCTTCGGGCACTCATCGCCTCCGATATGGAAATACTCGCCCGGGAATAGGGGAGCTACCTCGGCGATCACGTCCTCGAAGAACTGGAAGGGCTCTTCCTTCCCGGCGCATAATACGATGTCTTCCACGCCCCAGATGATACGGGGAGTACCCTGCTTACCCTCGCAAGACAGCTCCGGATAGGCGGCGATAGCGGCCATCTCGTGTCCCGGAAGCTCTATCTCGGGAACGATCGTGATGAAACGATCCGCCGCGTATTTAACGATATCCTTCACCTCCTCTTGGGTATAGAAGCCTCCGTACTCGGTACCCTCGCCATCGATGCGCTTAGAGCCGATCTCGGTCAGTTTCGGGTACTTCTTGATCTCGATACGCCATCCTTGGTCGTCGGTCAGGTGCCAATGCATGCGGTTGATCTTGAACAAGGCCAATACATCCAGCTGCTTCTTGATATTCTCTACCGGGATGAAATGGCGGCAGGGGTCTAGCATGATACCACGGTAACCGAAACGAGGCTCGTCCTTGATAGATACGGCCGGAGCGGTCCATGCGATACCTTTCACGGCGGAAGGACTCTCGATCTCGGCGGGCAGCAATTGCAAGAACGATTGCATACCGTAGAAAAGACCTTGAGGGGTCTTGGCCTTGATACGGACGCCGCTGTCGGCTACGTCGAGCGTGTATCCCTCGTCGTTTACGTCCAGAGAGCCGTCGATAACCAACGAGATACCGTCGGAGGTCTCTTTGTCGGCGGTAGCTATCTGGTAGCCTGTCGCCGTGTTCATTTTAGCCGCGAAGAACTCGGCTACGGTTTTCGCCTCCGGGGTGGAAGCGTAGATCTTCGTGTTTTTGTTTAGCTTGAAGTTTCCCTCGTTCTGCGTAAGGCTGACCGGTGTCGGGATGATGTTGATACCTTGGTTGTAAGCTTTCGCTTTACCGGGAGCATCATCACACGAGGCCATCAGGCCCAAGACAGCGCCGGCGCAGATTGTAGCAAGGAGCTTTTTCATAGAATTAAAAATTGAAAGTTGAAAATTGAATATTGTTTAGATGTTTTTGAGAGTTTAAAAAGAGAATTGAGAGTTGAAGATAAGATGCCGTTTGGCATCCTTTTCAATTCTCAATTCTCAATTTCCTATTTACCATGCGAAGATAGGATATTCCTTCATGATACCGTTCACCTTCTCACGAACGGCGCCGATAGTCTTATCGCATTCGGGAGCGGCCAATACGGTGTCGATCAGTTCCACGATCTCGCCCATAAGCGGCTCTTTAGCGCCACGGGTCGTGATAGCGGGCGTACCCACACGGATACCGGAGGTCTGGAAGGCCGAGCGGCTGTCGAACGGAACCATGTTCTTGTTCACCGTGATGTCGGCGGCTACCAAGGCTTTCTCGGCTACCTTACCGGTCAGGTCGGGGAACTTCGTGCGCAGGTCGATCAGCATGCTATGGTTGTCCGTACCGCCGGAGATGATCTTGTACCCTTTGTCCGTGAAGGCCTTGGCCATAGCGGCGGCGTTCGCTTTCACCTGTGCTTGGTACGTCTTGTATTCCGGCTCCAAAGCCTCTCCGAAGGCTACGGCCTTGGCCGCGATCACATGCTCCAGCGGACCACCTTGGATACCCGGGAATACGGCGGAGTCCAACAACTGAGACATCTTCTTGATCTCGCCTTTCGGTGTTTTCTTACCCCAAGGATTCTCGAAATCCTTACCCAGCAGGATGATACCGCCACGAGGACCCCGCAGGGTCTTATGCGTCGTAGACGTTACGATGTGAGCGTACTCCAGCGGGTTGTTCAGCAAACCGGCGGCGATCAGGCCTGCCGGGTGAGCCATATCGATCATCAATAAGGCGCCTACCTTGTCGGCTATCTCACGCATACGTTTGTAATCCCAGTCACGGGAATAAGCGGAACCACCGCCAACGATCAATTTCGGTTTCTCACGAAGGGCTACTTCCTCCATCTGGTCGTAGTCCACCCGTCCGGTATCTTCCTTTACATTATATTCGGTAGCGTGATAGAGAACGCCGGAGCTATTTACTGGTGAACCGTGGGACAGGTGTCCGCCATGCGACAGGTTCAACCCGAGGAACGTGTCGCCCGGATTCAATACGGCGAAAAATACGGCTGCGTTGGCCTGCGCCCCGGAGTGAGGCTGCACGTTGGCCCATTCGGCGTTGAATAGCTTTTTCAACCGTTCGATAGCGATCGTCTCACTTTGGTCTACTACCTCGCAACCCCCATAATAACGCTTGCCGGGATATCCCTCGGCGTATTTGTTGGTCAGACAGCTTCCCATGGCCTGCATGACCTGGTCGCTGACAAAGTTCTCGGAAGCGATCAACTCAATGCCTTTCAATTGGCGTTGGTGCTCCTTCTCGATAATGTCAAAAATGATGTTGTCTCTTTTCATTACCTCTTAAATTGGTTATTGCAATGATATGTTCCTCATTGAAAAGGAATCCTCGCGAATGTACTATATTATTTTAATACTATTTAAAAGATTCCGTTTAATTATTACAGATGCGCCGGAAACGGCTCCGCTTACCACTTGGTGAGGGTTACGTTTCTGAACTCAACCTCCTTACCCTCGCTCTGTAGCCCGATATGGCCTTCCTTCACCTTGTTGGTTCCGGTGTTCTGGTATACGCCGTTGATGTAAACGGTGATGACGCCGTCTTTCACGAAGATGTTCGCCTCGTTCCACTCTCCGGCGGGCTTCTCGCTGGACGGGTTCACGTTCTTTACGACAGGGAAGAAGGGACGTTCCTCTCCCGGGCGTTGCTGGTACTCGACAAGGTCGGAGCCTCCCAGCAGTACGAACAATCCGGCCCTCCCGGCTTGCAGATTACACTCGATCCCGTTCGGGAAGGGGTTCTTTAGGTCTGCGATATGCAGGAAGATGCCGCTGTTTGCGTTGGAATCCCCATTCGGCCAACGCCATTCCACGTGCAATTTATAGTCGCTGTATTTCTCCTTGGTGTACATATAGCCGAAAGGCTGGCCGGTGATGAAGATCTTACCGTCGCGTACGGAATAGACCTGATCGGCGGGGACGGAGTTTTTGTCGACTACGAAATTCCAGTTAGACAGGTCTTTCCCGTTGAACAGTTTCTCGGTCTTCTGTGCGTTCGCCCCATCGGAGAAACAGAAGAGGGAAGCGGCTAATACAGCCAAAGATAGCATTCTTTTTTTCATGGCATTAAACTCTATTTATAGTATGATTAATCAACGATTAGTTTGCGATAGCGTACCCGTTTCGGCTCGGCGTCGCCCAAGGTCTTACGTTTGTATTCCTCGTATTCGGAATAGGTCCCTTCGTAGAAGACCACGTTGGAATCGCCCTCGAACGACAGGATATGGGTACAGATACGGTCCAAGAACCAACGGTCGTGAGAGACGACGACGGCGCAACCGGCGAAGTTCTCCAGCCCCTCCTCCAAGGCACGTAGCGTGTTCACGTCGATATCGTTGGTCGGCTCGTCGAGCAGCAATACGTTCGCGTCCGCTTTCAGCGTCAGCGCCAGATGCAGGCGGTTACGCTCTCCTCCGGAGAGTACGCCGCATAGCTTCTCTTGATCCGCTCCCGCGAAATTGAATTTAGACAGGTAAGCGCGTGCGTTCACCTCCTTGCCGCCCATACGGATGAATTCTTGTCCGCCGGATACGACTTGGTAAACGGTCTTTTTCGGGTCTATATCCTTATGGGTCTGGTCGGCGTAACCTACTTGTACGGTCTCGCCCACCTCGAAGGTCCCCTTGTCGATGCTTTCCATGCCCATGATCATCTTAAATAAGGTAGTCTTACCGGCACCGTTTGGCCCGATGACTCCCACGATACCGTTCGGGGGAAGCATGAAGTTCAAATCATCGAACAGCAGCTTATCGCCGAACGCCTTCGCCACATGCTGTGCCTCGATCACCTTATTGCCCAAGCGAGGGCCGTTCGGGATGAAGATCTCCAGCTTAGCCTCACGCTCCTTCTGGTCCTCGTTCAAGAGGGCCTCGTACGAGTTCAGACGTGCCTTACCCTTGGCGTGACGGGCCTTCGGCGCCATATTGATCCATTCCAGCTCACGCTCCAAGGTCTTACGGCGCTTGCTGACTTGCTTCTCTTCTTGAGCCATACGCTTCGTCTTCTGGTCTAGCCAAGAGGAGTAATTACCCTTCCAAGGGATACCCTCGCCACGATCCAGCTCAAGGATCCATCCGGCCACGTGGTCTAGGAAGTAACGGTCGTGCGTGATGCAGATAACGGTACCGGCATATTGTTGCAGATGTTGCTCCAACCAGTCGATCGACTCGGCGTCCAAGTGGTTGGTCGGCTCATCCAACAGCAATACGTCCGGCTGCTGGAGCAGCAATCGGCAAAGGGCCACCCGACGACGCTCGCCTCCGGACAACGTATCCACCACCTGATCCTCCGGCGGACAACGCAAAGCGTCCATGGCACGTTCCAGACGGCTGTCGAGGTTCCATGCGTCCGTAGCGTCGATCTTGTCCTGCAACTCCGCCTGACGGTTGATCAAGGCATCCATCTTATCCGGATCTTCCAGCACCTCCGGATCGCCGAATCGCTCGTTCACCTCCTCATATTCTTTCAAGGTGTCCACGATCTCCTGCACGCCTTCCTGCACAATCTCCTTCACGGTCTTGCCCGGCTCCAACTTAGGGTCCTGCTCCAGATACCCTACGGAATACCCGGGGGAGAAGACCACCTCTCCTTGATAATCCTTATCGATACCGGCGATAATCTTCAGCAACGTAGATTTACCGGAACCATTCAATCCGATGATTCCGATCTTCGCCCCATAGAAAAAGGACAGATATATATTCTTTAAAACCTGTTTTTGAGGCGGAAAGATCTTGTTCACGCCTACCATCGAGAAAATAATCTTCTTATCGTCTGCCATATAATTTTTTGTGTGTTAATTGGTTCCTTAACTTAAAATAATGGTGTACAAATCTACGTAAATATCTTTTATTTTACAAATGAACAAAGATCATAGGTATCAGATATCTACCGATTGCCAAGTTTGGCGTGTGGAGATTACTCGGTTCAATTCTCTTGTGCAAGAAGCCGGTAGATATGCTATGCCTCGGAAGTTGAGCTTTAGCGTTATCATAAATGAGGGTAGGAGAGGTTGTGCGGCGTTGTGGTTAGGACTGTGCGATCATGTGGCTTTAGGTTGTGTGATCCTAACGATTTAGGATTGTGGTTCGTCTTCGTCTTGTGAAGATATGTAACCGGTTTATGCATGATGTAATACGTGATGTAAAGTGCTTATATCTTGTTTCTTGCGTTTGCTCCCCATGAAAAAACTAAAATTTACCCCTCTTGAAATTTGTATAATAAAATAAAACCCCCTATCTTTGCACTCGCATTACAAAAGTAACGCACAGGATGATTCGCTAGCTCAGCTGGTAGAGCACAACACTTTTAATGTTGGGGTCCTGGGTTCGAGCCCCAGCGGGATCACGGAAGGGGCTGTCTAACAAGTTTTAGACACCCCTTTTTTATTCGTACTGCTATTCGAGAACTTTTTTCGAATACGCATTCTCGGAGGGTTAAAAAAACTTGTTCGACAGCCCCTTTTCGCATGCGGCGGCGACGGCGGACACCCGTGGCCGGCGGGGCCTGCCTTCAGAGCCGCCTTACTTGAAAATCTGGTGGGATCGGATCAGCGTGGAGTGCGGATCGTCCTCGCGGATTTCGTCGTCGTTCAGCCGGTACGCCTTCTTCACGGCTTTCCCGATTTGCCGGTTGACCTGATTCAGTCCTTCGTTCTCGACGAGTCTTAAATAGTTTTGCATCAGGTCGCGGCGTGCTGAATCAGTAAAAAGATTTCGTCGGTGATCGTCCGGTTTTTCAGGGAGATCACCCTTTGATGAAATTTTCCAAATCCATGACTTTCGAATCCATGATCGGACGTATTTATCGGTCGCAGAACAAAGATAGCGGTTTTGAGCGGATTATCCGCATGGACCGGGTGGAAATCGGTTGATCGCGCCGTTGCAGGAATCGGAGTCCCGTCCGATCCGTCGGACGGGGCCGCAGCGTCGTGCGGTTCCGCCGGATGCCGTTCGCGGCTCGAATCCCTCGCCGGAGGCGCCGCTTTGCCCTCGGGTGCCTATCCCTTGACTGATTCGTCGTGAACCGTCGTCTTCTGAGGGCGGTTCCGCTGCGGACCTTCGCGTGTCTGCCGTCCGACGATGGGGCCCGGCTGCGAATCGGGCGGACCCGTCGCATCGCGGCTGTGGACGAAGGGGATGGGGTGCCTTGCCGCAAGCGGGCGGATGGGCGGAGAGACGGAGAGACGGAGAGCCCCTGCCCGTTAAGTATAAATACGTATTTTCCGCAAATATCCGGCCCGCAAGATGCGCCCGATCGGATCAATTTCATATTTTTGTGTCGTTTCTAAACGACAAGGACCCGATAGATGGTTGATTTTCAAAAACTGCCTTCGCCGTGTTTCGTTCTCGACGAGACGTTGCTGGACGCGAATCTGGCGAAGATCGACAGCGTGAGGGCGGCGACCGGCGCCGAGATCATCGTAGCGCTCAAGGCATGCGCGATGTGGCGTATTTTCCCCGAGCTGGCCCGCCATTCCGACGGCGCCACGGCCAGTTCCGCAGCCGAAGCACGGCTCGTATTCGAGGAATACGGCCGTCCGGCCCACACCTATGCTCCGGTCTACACCGACCGCGACATCGGGGAGATCCTTCGGTGCAGCGACCACATTACGTTCAACTCCGTGGCGCAGTTCGAGCGTTTCGGACCGATGGCGCTTCTGCGCGGCATCTCGTGCGGACTGCGGATCAATCCGCAGTATTCGCCCGTCGAGACGGACCTCTACAATCCTTGCGTGCCCGGTTCGCGCCTCGGCATCGCCGCCGGCGAACTCCGGGAGCTGCCGGCGGGTGTCGAAGGGCTTCATTTCCACGTGCTCTGCGAGTCGCGTCCGCATCATCTGCATCTGGCGCTGGAAGCGGTCGAGCGGCATTTCGGCCGTTTTCTCGATCGCATCGCGTGGCTCAACATGGGCGGCGGCCATCTGATGACCCATGCCGATTACGACTGCGACGAACTGATCCGCATTCTCCGCGGGTTCAAGGCGCGGCATCCCCGTCTGCGCCTCATTCTCGAACCGGGCAGCGCCTTCACGTGGCGTACGGGTTTTTTGGTCTCGACGGTCGAAGACATCGTCGAGAACGGCGGCATACGCACGGCGATGCTCGACGTGTCGTTCGCCTGCCACATGCCCGACTGTCTCGAAATGCCCTACAAACCGGCGATCGTCGGCGCACACGAGCCCGCCGCGGGGGAGATGCGCTGGCGCATGGGGGGCAACAGCTGTCTGGCGGGCGACTATGCGGGCGACTGGGCTTTCGACCGCAGCCTGCGGGTCGGCGACCGGATCGTGTTCGAGGACATGATCCATTATACGATGGTCAAGACCACGATGTTCAACGGCGTGGCCCATCCCGCGATCGCCATCGCGCAGCGCGACGGCCGGGTAGAGATCGTCCGCGAATTCGGTTACGAGGATTTCCGCGACCGGATGTCCTGATTCGGATAAAACTTACAAACCGCTTATAAATGAAAGATTTTACACCCACTTCCTATACGCTCGAATGCGTTGCCACGGGCCGCACGTTCGAAGACGAAGGCTGGATGATGGAGGACCGCTCCTGCAAGACCCCCTCGCTCGTTCGGGCCCGTTACGCCGCAAGACGGCTCGAAGTCCGCTCGTCCGAGCTCGGGCTCTACAAATACGCCGACTGGCTCCCCGTCAACCGCATGCTGGAAGGCTCGTCCGCTCCCGTAACCTATAAGAGCAAGGGGCTCGCCAAGCACCTCGGACTGGAGAATCTCTACATCACCTTCAACGGCTACTACCCGGCTATCGGCGCCCGAATGACCACCTGTTCGTTCAAGGAGACCGAAGCTTTCTCGGTGTGCGCCCGCGCGGCGAAGGACGAGAAACGGGTGCTGGTGGTGGCTTCGGCCGGCAATACGGCCCGCGCTTTCGCCAAGGTCTGCTCCGACAACGGCATCAAGCTGCTGCTGGCGGTGCCCGCCGAGAACCTTCAGGCCCTCTGGTTCGAGGAGCCGCTGAATCCCTGCGTGAAACTGATCTGCTGCGAATACGGAGGCGACTATTTCGACGCCATCCGCCTGAGCGACCTCGCGCTCAAGGGCGATAACTTCTATGCCGAGGGCGGCGCCAAGAACATCGCCCGCCGCGACGGCATGGCGACCACCGTGCTCTCGGCCGTTACGACCATCGGCCGCATCCCCGACTACTATTTTCAGGCCGTCGGCAGCGGCACGGGCGCCATCGCGGCGTGGGAGGCCAACCTGCGGCTCATCGAAGACGGACGTTACGGCCCGAATCTGATGAAGCTGATCGTCTCGCAGAACGCCCCCTTCGTGCCGATGTACGACGCATGGCGGGTCGATTCGCGCGAAATGCTCGCGGCCGACGAGGACAAGATGCGCCGCAACGCCGAGATCATCGACGCCAAGGTGCTCTCGAACCGCCGTCCGCCTTACGGCATCGCCGGCGGCCTCTACGACGCGCTGAAGGCTACGGGCGGCGACGTGATGGTCTGCACGAATGCGCAGGCGCGCAAGGCGCGCGCCCTGTTCCGGGAGCTGGAGGGCGTGGATATTTATTCGGCCGCCGGCGTGGCGCTGGCGTCGCTCGTCAAATGCGTGGAGGCCGGCCGCATCGCCAAGGATGCCGTGGTGATGCTCAACATCACGGGCGGCGGCGAAGAGCACTTCAAGGAGGGCAAGGAGCTCTGGTACCTGAAACCGAGCCACATCTTCCCGCTGGAACCCGACGTGGAGGATGTCGTGGCCAAGGTGGAGGCCCTGTTCGCCTGATGCGGCCTCCGACAGACGGAAAATCCTCGGTCCGCCGAGCGCTGCGCAGCCGGAGCGCTCGGCAGGCCGTTTTTTTATTAACTGATCCGATTAAAAAAACGAACAAGATGAAAGAGATCCAAACGAAGCGTATTCCCTGCTTCAGGCGTTGGACCCGCACGGGCTGGGCAGCCTTTGCGAGCCTCCACCGCCCTGTAACGATCGGGGTGCTCTCCGTTACGATGTCGATCCTCTTGCCGGCGGCGGCCGCCGCGCGGGTGCAAGTCTCCGACTCGCTCGAAATCTGCAAGATCTTGCAGATCGACGAGGTGGGGATCACGGGCAATTTGTCCTCGCCCACGCGCAGCGTCGTGCCGCCTGCCACGCTCTTCGACCGGAAGGCCGGGGGTGCGGGGCCGCTTCAAACCTTGGAGTCCGCCCTGCGCCTTGCGCCCGAAGTCGACGTCCGAGAGCGGGGCGGCAAGGGGGTGCAGGCCGACATCTCGATACGGGGAGGCTCCTTCGATCAGACGATGATCCTGCTCAACGGCATCAACTTTACCGATGCGCGCACGGGGCACCAGTCCCACGCGCTGCCCGTCGATCTCGACTGCGTGTCGGGTATCGAACTCATCGACGGGGTAACGGGCGTCGGCGCCTTCGCGGGCGCCGTGAATATCCGCACCGCACCGCTCCGGCCCACCTATCTGCGTTTCGAAGGGGCCGGCGGCGCATACGGCTATGCCTACGGCAACCTTTCGGGCGCCCTGACCGCCGGCCGGTTCACGCTCTTCGCAGCCGGTTCCTACCGCCGCAGCGACGGGTATATCCACAACACCGACTTCGACAACTGGAACGGGTTTCTGCGGATGAACTACGACTCCGGACGGGCCGGTTTCTTCGACGTGCAGGCGGGTTGGCAGAGCCGTTCGTTCGGCTCCAACGGGTTCTATGCCGCCTACAATCCCGATCAGTACGAGCAGACCCGCACGGCGCTCGCTTCCGTTCGGTGGGTGAAGCGGTTGGGCGACGTTACCCTGAATGCCACCGCAAGTTACCGCAAGAACTTCGACCGCTACGACTGGACGCGCGGCACGCCGATGAACCGCCACAATACGGACAATGCCGGTGCGGAGCTGTGGGCCGACTACGGCTGGCGGTGGGGCGAGACTTCGCTGGGCGGCGACTACACCTACAACCACATTTTCAGCACCAATCTGGGCCTTCCGCTTGCCGAACCGTACGGCGAGTACACCCACGCCGATGCACGCCGTGTGGGCAACCTCTGGCTCCGGCACACGAAACGCTGGCGGCGTTTCGATCTCTCGGGTTCGGCGGGCGTGAGTTTCTCGCCCTACGGCACGGCGGCGCTCTGGAGCCTCTCGGGCGGGTTCGCGCCCGCGGCGGGGCTGCGTCTGGATGCGGGCGTCTCGCAGTCGATGCGTCTGCCGACCTTCACCGACCTCTACTACACCTCTCCGGCCCAGCTCAACAATCTCGATCTGGGTCCGGAACATGCTGTGTCATATCGCGTAGGAGCCGATTATCGGAAGGGGCGCTGGAGCATCTCGGCGAATCTTTTCTACCGCGACGGCCGCAACATCATCGACTGGGTGTGGCGTCCCGATCTGGGCGACAAGTGGCATTCCGAGCAGACGAGCAGTCTCGATACGTTCGGCGCCGAGGCCACGGGCGGATATACCTCCGGCAGAGGTTTCCTGCGCCGTGCGACCCTCTCTTACGGCTGGCTTTCGACCGACCGCCGCGGAGAGGTCATCACGTCGAGCGCGATGGACTACATGAAGCATAAGCTCTCGGCCGCACTGGAGGTGTGTTTCCTGCGCCGCTTCACGCTTTCGCTCACGGGCACGTTCTACGACCGCAACGGAGCTTATACGGCCTACCTGCGCAATCCCGACGGATCGCTGAGTTTGGACGAGACGGGAGCGATGAAGACCGAGATGCGCGACTTCGAGCCGTACTTTCTGTTGGATGCCCGTATCGCTTGGGAAAAAGGATGTTGCAAGCTCTATGTCGATGCGACCAATCTCACCGATGCGGAGTATTTCGATTTCGGCGGTCTGGAGTTGCCGGGCCGCTGGCTGACGGGCGGCGTGGTGATTACGCTCGGCAGGTAGCGCTCCTTTCCGGCTGCGACGAACGGGGGCCTGCGGCAAATGCCGCGGGCCCTTTTTGCGCGGGCCGGTGATATTTCTTAACCGGAATGCGATTTTTTCGTTACATATTTGGTGTCCGATTCCTGAAAATTTGTTACTTTTGAAGTCAGAACTTAAATCCAACCGAAAATATATGGAAAAACGTATCGTAGAATGCGTGCCCAATTTCAGCGAGGGCCGCGACAAGAACATCATCCGGCAGATCACGTCGGCGATCGAAGCCGTCGAGGGCGTCAAACTGCTCGACGTCGACCCGGGCGAGGCGACCAACCGTACGGTCGTAACTTTCGTCGGCGAGCCCGAGGCGGTCGTCGAGGCCGCCTTCGAAGGGGTGAAGAAGGCCGCCGAACTGATCGACATGTCGAAGCACCACGGCGCGCATCCCCGTATGGGCGCCACGGACGTGCTGCCGCTGATCCCCATCGCGGGCATCACGCTCGAAGAGTGCGCCGAGCTGGCCCGGGCGCTGGCCAAGCGCATCGCCGAGGAGCTGCGCATTCCGACCTACAACTACGAAGCCGCCGCCTTCACGCCCGAGCGCCGCAACCTCGCCGTGTGCCGCCGGGGCGAGTACGAGGCGCTGCCCGAGCGCATGACCCGCAAGGAGGAGGCGCCCGATTTCGGCGCCCGTCCGTTCGACGAGGGGATCGCCCGCACGGGCGCCACGGCCGTGGGTGCGCGCGACTTCCTGATCGCCGTGAACTTCAACCTCAATACCACCTCCACGCGCCGCGCCAATGCCGTCGCGTTCGACGTGCGCGAGAAGGGCCGCCCCGTGCGCGAGGGCGGTTCGCCCGTGGGCAAACCCCTCAAGGACGAGAACGGCAAGACGATCATGCAGCCCGGGACGCTCAAGGCGACCAAGGCGATCGGCTGGTTCATCGAGGAATACGGCATCGCACAGGTGTCGATGAACATCACGAACATCTCCGTTACGCCGTTGCACGTGGCGTTCGACGAGGTGTGCCGTGCGGCCGGCGCCCGCGGCCTGCGCGTTACGGGCACCGAGATCGTCGGTCTGATCCCCAAGCGCGCGCTCGTCGAGGCGGGCAAATATTTCCTGAAGAAACAGCAGCGCTCGACGGGCCTTTCGGAGGCGGAGATCATCAAGATCGCCGTGAAGTCGATGGGGCTGGCCGACCTCAAGCCCTTCGACCCCGAGGAGAAGGTGATCGAGTACCTGCTCGAAACCGGCAAGGGAACCCGGAAACTCGTCGATCTCACGTGCGACGGTTTCGCCGAGGAGACCGCGAGCGAGTCGCCGGCCCCGGGCGGCGGTTCGATCTCGGCCTACATGGGTGCGCTGGCCGCTGCGCTGGGCACGATGGTCGCCAACCTCTCGTCGCACAAGGCCGGCTGGGACGCCCGTTGGGAGGAGTTCTCCGATTGGGCCGACAAGGGCCATGCGCTGATGCGCGAACTGCTACATCTGGTGGACGAAGACACGGAGGCTTTCAACCGCATCATGGCCGTCTTCTCGATGCCCAAATCGACCGACGAGGAGAAGGCCGCCCGTGCTGCCGCACTCGAAGCCGCCACACTCTATGCCACGCAGGTTCCGCTGCGCACGATGCAGACCGCATTCAGGACTTTCGAAGTCGTGAAGGCGATGGCCGAAATCGGCAACCCCAACTCCGTCTCCGACGCGGGCGTGGGTGCGCTGGCGGCCCGCAGCGCCGTGCTGGGCGCCTGCCTCAACGTGAAGATCAACGCCGCGGGTCTCAAGGACCGCGCCGCGGCCGACAAGCTGGTGGCCGACGCCGTGGCGCTGGCCGCCGATGCCGAGCGCATGGAGCGCGAGGTGCTGGAAATCGTGGAAAACAAAATCAAATAGCCTATGACACTGCAAGAGTTTCAAGACGATATCCGCGCGGGCATTCCCGATGTGCTGCCTGCCGCGAAGCCCTATGACAAGCAGATCAACCATGCGCCGCGCCGCAAGGAGATCCTGACGCCCGAGGAGCGCGTGCTGGCGATCAAAAACGCCCTGCGCTACTTCCCCGCGAAGCACCACGCCGTGCTGGCGCGCGAATTTGCGGAGGAGCTGCGCAAGTACGGCCGCATCTACATGTACCGCCTGCGTCCCGATTACGAGATGCACGCGCGTCCGGTGGAGGAGTACCCCCACAAGTCGCGTCAGGCGGCGGCCATCATGCTGATGATCCAGAACAATCTGGACAAGGCCGTGGCCCAGCATCCGCACGAGCTGATCACCTACGGAGGCAACGGCGCCGTGTTCCAGAACTGGGCGCAGTACCGCCTCACGATGAAATACCTCTCGGAGATGACCGACGAACAGACGCTCGTGATGTACTCGGGCCATCCGCTCGGACTGTTTCCGTCGCACCGGGATGCTCCGCGCGTGATCGTTACGAACGGCATGGTGATCCCCAACTATTCGAAACCCGACGACTGGGAGCGTTTCAATGCGCTCGGCGTGTCGCAGTACGGCCAGATGACGGCGGGATCCTATATGTATATAGGTCCGCAAGGCATCGTGCACGGCACGACCATCACGGTGATGAACGCCGCCCGCAAGCGTTTCGGGCCGGGCCGGACCGACGCCCGCGGCATGTTGTTCGTAACGTCGGGTCTGGGCGGCATGTCGGGCGCACAGCCCAAGGCAGGCAATATTTCGGGCGTGGTGAGCGTTACGGCAGAGATCAACCCCAAGGCCGCGCGCAAACGCTACGATCAGGGCTGGGTCGACGAACTGCACGAGTCGCTCGACGAACTGATCCCGCGCATCCGCAAGGCCGTGGAGGCGAAGGAGGTCGTCTCGCTGGCCTACGTGGGCAATGTGGTGGACCTCTGGGAGCGCCTTGCCGCAGAGAACATCCGTGTCGATCTGGGCTCGGACCAGACGTCGCTCCACAACCCGTGGGCCGGCGGTTACTACCCCGTGGGCCTGAGCTACGAGGCTTCGAACAAGATGATGGCCGAGGAGCCCGCCCGCTTCAAGGAGTGCGTGCAGGAGTCGCTGCGCCGTCAGGTCAAGGCGATCAACAAGCTGGCTGCCGGGGGGATGTACTTCTTCGACTACGGCAACGCCTTCCTCTTGGAGGCGTCGCGTGCCGGCGCCGAGGTGATGGGCGAGAGGGGGCGTTTCCGCTATCCTTCCTACGTGCAGGATATCATGGGCCCGATGTTCTTCGACTACGGCTTCGGCCCCTTCCGCTGGGTCTGCGCTTCGGGCAAGCCCGAGGATCTGGAACTCACGGACCGTCTGGCCGCCGAGGTGCTGGAGGAGATCCGCCGCACGGCGCCCGCGGAGATCTGCGGACAGCTCGACGACAACATCCACTGGATCCGCGAAGCCGGCAAGAACAAACTCGTCGTGGGCTCGCAGGCGCGCATCCTCTACGCCGATTCCGAAGGCCGCACGAAGATTGCGCTGGCCTTCAACGAGGCCATCCGCGACGGCCGTCTGTCGGGTCCCGTCGTGCTGGGCCGCGACCACCACGACGTGTCGGGCACCGACTCGCCCTACCGCGAGACGTCGAACATCTACGACGGTTCGAACCGCACGGCCGACATGGCCGTGCAGAACGTCATCGGCGATGCGTTCCGCGGCGCGACGTGGGTTTCGATCCACAACGGCGGCGGCGTCGGCTGGGGCGAGGTGATCAACGGCGGCTTCGGCATGGTGATCGACGGATCGGACGATTCGGCGCGCCACATCCGCGAGATGCTGCTCTGGGACGTGAACAACGGCATCGCCCGCCGCAGCTGGGCCCGCAACGAGGGTGCCGTGTCGGCGATCAAGCGCGAAATGGAGCGTACGCCCGGACTGCGGGTTACGCTGCCCAACTTCGCCGACGAAGCTCTGATCCGCAAGGCGTTGGAGGAGTAAATGCGCAGGGCTCCGGCCGACCGTGAGGGGCGGAGGCCCGGTCGGTCGGGTTCTCCCGATCCCGACCGGCGGACTGACCCTATCGGCCGTTTCGGAGAGGCCGATCCTGTTTGCTGCCGTCTTTTCGACTCTTCCGGATGTTTTTCGCAGCCGTCTCCCTGCTTCGGCAATATGCGGGCGCCGGCTCGGTTCGCACCCGGTTCGGCGGGAGCGGTCGAATGCTCCGGCCGTTCACTCTGCACGGAGCACCGATGGACGGAACGGGTTTCATCGCTCCGAACTCCGGGCCGGATTGCTGCCACTTCCTGCTTTGCTGGCCGGAAAAGGGGCGCGCATAGTTGTCGGTCGGATTCCGTGCGGAAGCAGAGCGGTGCGGATGCGGAAAGCCGGTTCCCGAAGGTCGGCGGATCGCTGCCTCTTCTTCGTTGCGCCGCGCCGGAAAGGGATTGCGCATGATTGCGGCCGAAGCGCGGGTACGGGAGGACGTTAGCGCGTCGGGCCCGTTCGAAATGCGGTTCCGGTCCCGACGGCCGAGCAGGGGCGTGTGAAGCGGAGCCGGCAAATCGGACCGTTTCGACAAGCCGAGGGCAAAGCCGAACGAGAGTTCGAGCTGTGCCGAGATGGGAAATGGAAGAAAGCGATCCGACCCTATTGATGAGCAAGGGAGAGTGCCGCACGCCGGTCCGGACTTTGCCGCGGCGGGAAGCCGAAGGACGTTTCGTCGGGCCGAATGGCGGGCCAAATTCTGGGGCGGATTGCGCCGAGGCGGAAAATGGAAGAAAGCAGTTCAGCCGTTTTGTCGGGCCGTACGCTGGTTCGGGCTGTGCCGGGGCGGGAGCGGGATTGCACGAAAGCGAATGATCCGAACTCCTGAAGGAGGGCCGGTTCCGGAGGATCATCGCTCTCCGCTTCCGACGGAGGGCGGAATGAAACGATACGAAAACAACCGATTTGAAAAACCTTAAATTCGAATAAACCGATGATTCATCACATCAGCGCCGACCACCTTTCGGTGGAGCGCGTGGAGGAGATCCTCACCAAAAACTACAAACTCGCACTCAGCGACGATGCCCGCGCACGCATCCAAAAGTGCCGCGACTACCTCGACCGCAAGGCGCAGGACACCGACCGGCCGATCTACGGCGTTACGACGGGCTTCGGTTCGCTGTGCAACGTCTCCGTGGGCCGCGACGAGCTGGCTCGGCTCCAGCAAAACCTCGTCATGTCGCATGCGTGCGGCACGGGCGAACGCGTACCTGCGCAGATCGTGAAGCTGATGCTCTTCCTGAAGGCGCAGTCGCTCTCGTACGGCTATTCGGGAGCGCAGGTCGCTACGGTCGAACGTCTCCTCGATTTCTTCAACAACGACATACTCCCCGTGGTTTACCAGCAGGGATCGCTGGGCGCTTCGGGCGACCTCGCGCCGCTCGCGCACATGACCCTGCCGCTGCTCGGTCTGGGCGAGGTGGAGTACGGGGGTGCCGTGCGTCCCGCCGCCGAGGTGCTCGAAGAGCTGGGCTGGGAGCCGATCCGCCTGCAATCGAAGGAGGGGTTGGCCCTGTTGAACGGTACGCAGTTCATGGCTTCGTTCGGCGTGTGGTCGCTCATCAAGGCCAAGCACCTGAGCGCACAGGCCGACATGGTGGGTGCTATGTCGCTCGACGCTTTCGACGGCCGTATCGAACCTTTCGCCGACAACGTGCACCTGATCCGCGCCCACAAGGGCCAGCTGGAGACGGCCCGTGCGTTCCGCCGTCTGCTGGAGGGCAGCGAACTGATCGCCCGGCCCAAGACGCATGTGCAGGATCCCTATTCGTTCCGCTGCATCCCGCAGGTGCACGGCGCGTCGAAGGATACGATCGCCTATGTCGAGAGCGTGCTGACGACCGAAATCAACGCTGCGACCGACAACCCGACGGTCTTCCCCGACGAGGATGTCGTGGTTTCGGCCGGCAACTTCCACGGCCAGCCGATCGCGCTGGCGATGGATTTTCTGGCGATCGCCGTGGCCGAGCTGGGCAACATCTCCGAGCGCCGCACCTATAAGCTGATTTCGGGCGCGCGCGAACTGCCCAACTTCCTCGTGAAGAATCCGGGCCTGAACAGCGGCTTCATGATTCCGCAGTACGCCGCCGCTTCGATCGTCAGCCAGAACAAGGGGCTCTGCTGGCCCGCTTCGGCGGATTCGATCCCCTCGTCGCAGGGGCAGGAGGACCATGTGAGCATGGGCTCGAACGCCGCGACGAAACTCTGGCGCGTCGTGCTCAACACGGAGCGCGTGTTGGCCATCGAGCTCTTCAACGCGGCTCAGGCGCTCGAATTCCGCCGTCCGCTCCGTTCGTCGCCCGCCATCGAGGCGCTCCACGCCGCCTACCGCAAGCAGGTGCCCTTCATCGAGAACGACGAGGTGATGTATCCCCATATCGAATCCTCGATCCGGTTCCTTCGTTCGTTATGAGGCTGCTGGTAAAGAATATCGCCCGGATCGTCGGCATCCGTCCCGCAGGCGTCGAGCGCGTCTGCGGTGCCGGGATGGCCGAGCTGCCCGAACTGACCGACGCATGGCTGCTGGCCGAAGAGGGGCGCATCGCGGCCTTCGGACCGATGTCGGAGCTCGGACCGATCGAGGCCGACGAAACGGTGGATGCCGAGGGAGGGACGCTCTTCCCGTCGTTCTGCGATTCGCACACCCATCTGGTCTATGCCGGCAGCCGCGAACAGGAGTTTCTGGACAAGATCAACGGCCTGAGCTACGAGGAGATCGCCCGCCGGGGCGGCGGCATTCTCAACTCCGCCGACCGGCTCCGCGCCGCCTCGGAGGACGAGTTGTACGAGCAGGCCATGGAGCGCATCCGCGAAATCATCCGCATGGGTACGGGGTGCGTCGAGATCAAGAGCGGCTACGGCCTCGCGACCGCAGACGAACTGAAGATGCTGCGCGTGATCCGCCGTATCCGCGAGACCTCGCCCATCGCTGTGCGCGCCACCTTCCTCGGGGCGCACGCCGTGGCCCGCGACTACATCGGCCGTCAGTCGGAGTATGTCGATCTGGTCTGCCGCGAGATGATTCCGGCCGTAGCCCGCGAGGGATTGGCCGAGTTCGTCGACGTCTTCTGCGACGAAGGGTTCTTTACGGTCGAAGAGACCGCTCGGATCATGCGGGCGGGAGCCGAGCACGGGCTCGTACCGAAGATCCACGCCAACGAACTGGCCGTTTCGGGCGGCGTGCAGGTCGGCGTTGAGCACGGTGCGCTGTCGGTGGACCACCTCGAACGGATGGATGCCGCGGCGATCGCTGCGCTGCGCGGTACGCGCACCATGCCGACGCTGCTGCCGGGGGCCGCCTTTTTCCTCGGTATGAGCTATCCGCCCGCCCGCGAGATGATCGCCGCCGGACTGGGCGTAGCGCTGGCATCGGACTACAACCCGGGGTCGTCGCCGTCGGGCAACATGAAGATGGTGGTCTCGCTCGCCTCGATCCGCATGCGAATGACGCCTGCCGAAGCGATCAACGCCGCGACGCTCAACAGCGCTTACGCCATGGGCGTGAGCGGCGACTACGGTTCGATCACGGTCGGCAAGGTCGCCAATTTCTTCCTCACCGATCCGATTCCGTCGGTGGCGTTCCTGCCCTATGCCTATACGACGCCCCTTGTCCGGCGCGTGTTCCTGCAAGGGCGGGAGATCGGACAGGCCGCCGTTTGACGCCGGCGGGTTTGTGCCGCCGCAGCGGACGACGGGAGCAGGGGAGCCGGAATCTGCCGGACGGCGCAGGACCGCTGAGACGGCCGGGCTCAGGCGGTTTGTCGAACGTCGTATGTCGCTGTGCGGCGGCAGCATGACGCGGATGAGCCGGATGCGTATGCCGTTGCGGCCACAGTAGAGAACGGAATGCCCCGGATCATGAGGGAGCATCTTCGAGACAAATGTTCGGGCGGCATCGGAAGGGATGCCGCAACAGGATCGTCGAAAGGGGCGGTCCTGTTTTTTTCGGGTCGTATGCAGGGCGACGAGCGGGAAGACTCCGGATCGGGTATCCGGCGACACCTGCCGCCGGAGGCCGTCCGCACCGGGGAATTCGGCGACACTTGCCTCCGGACGCAGCCCGCACCGGGAATCCGGCGAATGACGGAATGCCGAAAGCCGGTCCGGATGGACCGGTACGAGGCAACCGGTCCGTCGGTTCGGGCCGGTACGGGTGGAACGGCATCCGCCCGGCAGCTTCCCGGGGAACGGTCGGGGGGGGGCGTCCGGTCATAGGCGGAAGCCATACGACCGGCAGCTGCGGGTATCCGGCGGGGAATCTGCAAATGCTCCCGCGGAAGGTGCAACGGCCGGGACAGTGCCGCCGTTTGTTCGCAGAGACCAGAATACGCTATCCACGGCGAGGGCGGACAACACCTCTTCCCGAAACGAATCCCGCCCCTTCCGAAACCCTCCCCGCAGAGGCGGAATGCCGGCGGCAGGGGTGGCGTACCGGGGGGCCGCTTGCGCGGGGCTTCTGCCCGAATCAGGAGATTTTGCAGAGCAGACGTTCTTCGATGCCGTGAAATAGTACCTCCATGGCCCTCTCGTAGGCCGTTGTCGGAGGCACGGAGTCGTTCTCCAGCTCGTGCATCGCCTGAATCAGGCGGTATTGGATGTCCTGCACGGAGAGTTCTGTGCCGCTCTCTTCGCAATAGTCGTGGAGCAGCTCGGTAACTTCGATCAAATCCGACAGTCGGTCGGCGTCGGCGGATATGTTGACGATTCCCTTCAGGAGTGCGGGTTCGCATTCCGCTCTTTCGCGGGCTCTGAACAACTCGACCAGTTCGGCATTGAGCAAATTGACGGTTTCCGTACGACAGGCGATTTTAGTTGCGTCCATATTATTCCTTTGGGTTGTGTGTTGATGTGTTCAGTGTTCAAACGTTTTGCAGTACGCACAAGGTGCGTTCCAGAGAGTAGGCCGGGAGGTGCCCGGCTTTGAGCAGAGCCAGATAAATCGCAGCGGCCTGCGAGGCTCTCTCGTCGGCTTTTTCGTGCGAGACGGCTATGTCTGTCGTCAGTTCGTAGAACTTGCCGACGAAATAGTTGCGGTAAAAATCGAAATTCTGTTCCATACCACTGCTTTTTTAGTTCGGCCGTTGTTCCCGCCGCAGCGAAGGGCTTCGGGACCGGCGGATTCGGTGTGTGCGCATCAAAAAAATTCCCGGACGGAAAAGAACCGTCGGGAATTGCGAGGGTTTTTCCGTATCATCGAATCCAACGATTAGAAAGAACCTCAGGCAGTACGTACCGGTTGGTACCGATATGCAAATGTATAAAATAAAACGGAGGATGCAACGATGGCTCATAGCGTCCGTTCTGTGGCGGGAAACGGCCGGGTGTGTGGTAAAGTATATTGTGTATGAGATAGATATGATGCGGTCCGAATGCAATATGATACGATGCCCAACCGCAGATTGCATCGAAAGCCGCCCTAAAGACACGTTGCGTTTCAGTGAAACGTCATTTATCCGTCCGTATGTTGCATCGCTTTTTCGGACCGTGGCGGGAGGCGCATGCGCTAAAGCGTACAAATCAGCAAGATGCGAGGAGACGGGGCGCACGGATCGCGTGAACGGACACGGAATGAAGCATTGCGGCGCATGGCATCCGGTCGGCGAGCCGCTGCGGTCGGAGCCCCCGTGCCGAATCCGGGCGATGCCTCCCGGCGGCGGATCCGTGTTCCTGCCGCCCGAATCGCATCCCGTATGCGGCGCCGAATGACGGCCGGACGGCTCGGAAAGGAAGGGTATGATATGACCGTGCGGCTCGTGTGCGGAACGCTCCCCGAAACTTGGCCGCGAACGGCTCCGCAGCCCTTTCCAATGCCGTATCGGCCGCCGGATTCCGGGTTCCGAAGTCGAACGGACGTTTATCATAGGCTGCGTTCGGAGGCATCTGCCCCCTCCCTCTTGCCGCCGTACCGGACACCCGCGGTCCCGGCGGACGGCAGCGGCTCTGCACGGACGAAGAAGCGGCCGACCGCCTGCTCCGCAGGATTCGTGCGGACGGGATGGCCGCCGTCCCCCTTGCGCAGCTATTCCAGGGGTTCGGGACGGGAATCCGCCGTCCTGCTCTTCGGGATCGTCAAATCTTCCGGTCGGATCTTGGGGACGTAATGCACTCCGTCCCGACGGTAATAAACGGTGCTTTCGCCCGCTTCGATCGGCACCGTTTCGATCTTTTCGATCCCTTTGCCGATCGCCAGCACCAAGATCGGTTCGAGCTCCAGACCGAGCGCTTCGGCGATGCGTTTTTTGTCGAACGCACCGATGCAGATGCCGTTCAGGCCGATTTCGGCGGCCTTGAGCAGCATGCTTTGCGCCGAGATGCCCGTATCCATATCCACATAGCGGTTTTCGCCGATCGTCGAGCAGACGACGATAAAGGCATTCGGCGCGCTGTCCGGCGCAGGCAGGTGCAGCTGCGGCAGAGCCGCACCGAGACGGATGTGGGGCAGCACCTTGTGCGCTTCGTCCGCCAGTACCGGCCGGAAACGCAAGACCTGTTGGTTGCGGGCCGACGGGATCTTCGCATTCACGCTGATGATCGTGCGCAACTGGTCTTCGCGCACGGCGAAGCCCGTGTCGTAGCCCCTGTGGCTGCGATTTTTCTGCAACAGGCTGTCCAGTGCCGCCGAAGGTTTGCGGCGGTGCGGCGGGGCCGCGGCCGAACGGGCCCTGTACTCTTCCATCTTTCGTCCCAAATAGTCGTCTGCCATCTGTTTTTCGTGTTGTCGACAATCCGTGAGCGCTGGATTCCGCGTCCGTATCCGGCGGGCCGATATGCCGCGCCGGAAGGGATCCGTTGCGGCTCCCGCCGCTTCTTGCGGCGCTGCGCGTCCGCTTACAAAGTTAGACGAAAGAATCGGGAAATCAAATGCGCCATGCGCTATTTCTGCTCTTTTCGTGTGCCGAACCGACGCAGGGTGGAGTACCGCAGCCTGCGGGAACGGTTTTTGTCCGGTGGAGACGACGGCTTTTTTCAGTCGCCGTCTATCGTCAACACGACCGGTCATATGGATAAAAACGTAATAGCCCTCACTCTGTTGGAGTGGATAAAAAGATTCCTTTCGTGGATCGGCATACCCCGCGACATGCTCGACGAGCTGGATGAAATCCTGTTTCTGATCCTTATCGTCGCCATCGCTTTCATCCTCGCCGCGATCGTCCATTCCATCACGGTGCACGTGATTAGACGGATCCTGAAGCACAAGGAGGTCCCGGTGCTCCGTTCGCTCGTGCAATACCGCGTCGTCCGCAATCTGACGGCTCTGATACCGCCGCTTATCATCTCGGCGCTTCTGCCGTTCGCCTTCGATCATAAGTCCGGATGGTATGTCATCGGTGAAAAATCGACATGGATCTATTTTTTCGTTGTGCTGATCTTCTCGCTCAATGCCATTCTGAATACGGTCGGCGACGCGCTCCGCAGCAAAGAGGAGCTGCAAAACCGCCCGATGAAGGGGTTTATCCAGATTTTTCAGGTGATTTTCACCTTCGTCATCATCGTGGTCATCGTTTCGATTCTGGTCGGGAAATCTCCGTTCAACCTGATTACGGGGCTGGGTGCGTTCGCGGCCATCCTGCTGCTCGTGTTCCGGGATGCCATCCTCGGACTCGTCGCCGGCGTGCTGATCTCGCAGAACGATCTGGTGCGGCTCGGCGACTGGATAGAGATGACGGACAACAATGTGAACGGCATCGTAACGGACATTACGCTGACGATCGTCAAAGTCCAGAATTTCGACAACACGATCGTCTCCGTACCCTCCTACGCGCTGGTCTCCGGATCGGTTATCAACTGGCGCGGGATGAGCGATTCGGGCGGTCGCCGCATCATGCGGGAGTTCGCGCTGAAGCTCGACTGCATCGAACCCTGCACGCCCGAATTTCTGGAGAAGATGAAGACTTTCGATCCCGATCTGTCGAAGTTCATCACCGAGAAACAGAAGCAGGCGGCCGAAGGGCATGTCGCCAACACGGAAAATCCCGCCGGTCTCGTGGACGGAACGATCGACACGAACGCCGGCCTTTTCAGAGCCTACATGGCGATGTATCTGAACCGGCACCCTTTCGTCAACACCGACCTGCTGTCGATGGTGCGCACGCTGGCGCCGACGGAGAACGGTCTGCCGATGCAGGTCTACTGTTTCTCGTCCAACAAGGACTGGCCGCGTTACGAGTCGATCCAATCCGAGATCATGGAGCATTTCGCGTCCGTCTTGCCGGTGTTCGGGCTCTACCCCTACCAGCGGCCCGATGCACGCGACGTCGTCGTCAGCGGATTGCTCGAATCCGGGAAAATCGACTGGACGGCGGTCGAGGGCCTTCCGTGGCACTTCGTGCAGCCGTCCGAAAAAGACGGTAAGGCTTAGACGGCGGTCCGGCGCCCCCCCCCGCGGGGCGCCTCGGTTCCGAGGGGGGGGGCTCCGCAGCGTTCGCCTGCCTGCGGATCGTGCCGGAGCTCCGATAACTTGTCGCGGCCCTCTGCGATCCGTTGCGACAGCGTTCTGCCGTGCTTTCTGCCGGGATCGCTCCCGATCGGCATCCGTCGCCGAAGGGGGGGGGAAGACGACGAGATCGTTGCGGCCTCCGCAATCCCTGTGAAAATGCGGTTCGGAACGGGTGAGCCCCTTTCCGGTAGATTCCGGACGCGGGACGTTCGTATATTTCCGTGCGGAGCTCGTGTGAAAGGCGCCCGAAGCAAAAACTCCCTGCACGTGCCGCCTCGGTGCGGAAAGCCGCATGCGGCGGGGCGTTCTGCCGGGGCTGCGGTCCGGCCGTCCGTTTCGGGATGATGCCTTTCCGGGCGGACGCCGTCTGCCGCCGGCCGGCACCTGTCCGGATTGTGCGGCGCTGCCCCCCCCCTGAGGGAACCGCACGCTACGGCATTTCGCCGGCCTGCGCCGCTGCGCCCTCCGGCTGTGCATCCTCTTCGGTGTCGCCGAGGCTGAACTCCTTGTCGGCGAAGAGTTCCGCGAGACCCGTGATCTGCTTGAGCCGCAGCAGTTCGTCGCGGTCCATGCCGATGTGCCGCATGATCCATTGGTCGGACATATGGGCCCGTGTCAGTTCGGCGACGATCTCGCTCATCAGTTCGACGTTGTGCGTGCCGCGCGCCCGGTTGTGGCGGATGGTCGAGGCCATGCGGTTCGAGAGGTCCTTCTCGATCACGGCCACGGGCAGCAGCCCCCGCTCCCGTTCGTAGATGCGTTTCGAGGTCTTGAGTACCATGTACCGGTGATAGCCGTCCACGAGTTCGTAGAGATCCTTTTCGGCGTCGTAATAGCAGACGCAGGGCATCGTGTAGCCGTCCTCCCAGATCGACAGCTCCAGCAGTTTCATTTCGGGCGGCGCGACCACGTTGGGATTGTAGCTGTTCGCCACGACCTTCTCCACCGGCACGGCCCGTACGTTATAGACAGGGCTCCGGTAGGCTCCTTTTTTCGGAGGGTTGCAGTAACGACTCATATTTTTCCATGATTTTTTTCCGGCGCAGCGTCTCGCTCTTGTTCGGCGAGAATCCCATGTACTTGCAGGCGTGGTCGTTTTTCAGAATGCAGATGCAGATCCGCTTGAACGTCGGCAGCCTGCTGAACTCGGGCAGATCTATGTCGTCGAGATACTCCATGCGCACGGGGCGCTTGTCCGTCCGATAAGCGCTTTTGTCGCCCACCTCGATGCGGATGCCCGCCTTTTGCAGTTTGGCGATGGTCTCGTCGGGCAGACACCCGCCCTTCTCGCGCCAGAAACGGATGCTGACCGAGAGTTTTTCGAGGTAGTTGCGCCGTGTCCGCTCCGGAAGCGTCGAGAGCAGGAACCGCATGTAGCGCTCCCACGTCATCCCTTCGGGCAGTCTGACCGACTGCCAGCCCGTAGCCGCCGTCCGGCCGTACAGGGCGGCGAAGTTCGCGCCGTTGACCCGTCCGATCATGCGGCCCCACGTGTCGGGGTCGATGGCTTTGTAGAGGTGCAGGCTGGCGATGGCCTGCGAGATGAACGGACTGGCGACGCGCTGGCTGTCCAGCGGCACGCCGGACATGTAGAAAAGGTCGTACAGACGGTTGTAGGGCCAGCCGAACCGTCCGTTGGCCGTCCAGATGTCGGTCGTCAGCCAGTCGTATAGGGGATAGGCGTTGCAGATGTCGCCGCTGGCCCATTGGCGTATCCATCGTTTGCCCGCGAAGCGGTGGTAGTTGCGATCGCTGTAAATCGTGCGCCAGCGATTGACGCTTTCCTGCGTGCGGATGCCGATCAGACAGCAGGTGCGCGCCGCACCGCTGCGGGCATGGAGCCACTCGGCGAAGCAGTTCTGGAATTCGTAGTCCCACATGTCGTCCTTGAAAAACGGGAAGTCGCGGCGCGTGAAGCATCCCGCGGGCATCTTCCGCACCCACAGCTCCCGCTTGGCCTCCTCCCACGGCCGCCAGTATTGCTGGAACATCGAGGTGCAGGTCCGCACCTTGAAGGGCACGCAGACGCGGTAGACGTCGAGAATATCGGCATTCGCGGCCAGCGTCCGGTCGACGTATTCGATCGTGTCGCGGTACTGGATTTCGTAGTCCATGTGGAATACCGCGAGGCGGCGTTTCAGACCGTGCCGCCGGATATAGTCCATGCAGAGGTTGAGCAGCACGCCGCTGTCCTTGCCTCCCGAGAAGGAGATGCTGATGTTGTCGAAGTGATCGAAGATCGTTTTTAGCCGCTGTTGCGTCCGCTCGTAGACATTCATGGTTGTTGCCGGTTTTTGCCGTACTGCATGGCGACATACTGCTTCCACTCGCGTATGGCGGTGAATCCTTCGGCACGGAACACCTCCTTGTGGCGGATCAGCGTAACGGATCGGATCGTATAGTCCCGTCCGTAATACTGGACTACTTCGCGCAGAAACCGTGCGAGCAGCTTCGGATCGTCGCCCGAGACGTAGTAGTTGTTGATTCTGGCGATCCCGTTGTCGGCGAACTCCACCGGTACGAATCCGTAGACCGTCTCGCCCTCCCACGCGACGAACCACGTATGCGAGCGCGAAGTCCAGAACGGGTAGTCGTTGTTCTGGCGCAGGACACTGCGCCGCATGACCAACGGTGCGACGAGCGCATAAAGTCGGGGCGAAGTCCCCTCCAGCTTCTCGATTGTCATAACAAAACCTCAGTCGTTTGGACCATAAATTACATGAAGGTGTCCGAATGTGCTATATGCTTGAACATCTGCTACAAATATACGAAATATAGTCCGTTTTTTCAAAATATACGGTTTTGCGGATGTCCGTTTTGCGGAAAATCATACGGTGTGCGGACGCCCGCCGGCACAGCGGGCGGATCGCGGGACGACGGTCGTCGTCCGTGCGGAAAATGGAGGGTCCGCTGCCGTCCTCCTGCCTGCGTATCCGTCGTTTCGGGCATTAAGCCGGAATCGCCGCGTGTCGCCCGGCCCGGAGGCTTTGCCGGCCGGCGTCCGCCCGCACCACACGGCTCCGGGGGCGGCGCACGGGAAGAAACCGCGTGTAAACAGCCCGGGACAGGATAGGATAGGATAGGGCAGGACCGATAGGATACGAACGGTTCGGAAGAGCCGGACCCGACAGGTTCGGTCGGATTGGAATAAGGTCGGGGTAGGAGGGTTGGGTGAAGACCAATCGGAATCGTGCAGACCGGATGGGATAGGGGCGGGGCAGGTCCGAATGAAGCAGGGTAGAAGGGCGGGGCGGGGACCGGATCGGTCGGGCTTGGCAGGCATAAGTCCGGGAAGAATGGCGGTCGGGGTAGATGGAATCACGACCGGATCGGTCGGGTGTGGGATTATAGTCGAGGTAACGGCCTGATCTGGTGCCTGCCGACAGCAATGCGCTGCCCGTATTTCTCTCCGGTAATGTCCCCCCCCCTCCGAGGCGTTTGCCTTTTGGGGGATTCATCAAGAAAATTATCTTCGTCTACCTGCGATTGATTTTAGATCGGCTATATGAACACGAATCCTGATAATAGGCATATTGCGTACATAATATATTTCTACGTATACTTACCCTATACGTCCCTTGACGGCATGCGCGAAAGCGCTGATGTCCGAAAGGCGCGCGAGGTTGAGTTCGGCAATCTCAAATCAGCTTCTCCGGGCGAACCGTTCCGTTTCACGATGTGCGTGGGAGATGATAGATACGTGAAATATCCGCTTCGTTCTGAGTTATGACAAGGTATAAGGATCGGGCGGCCGAGTTGAAGGAAGAGCTGAACGAGGCGCTGAACGACGAGCGCTACCGAAATCCGTCGTTCGTATCCGTCGGAAACCTCACTCGCGGAAACCGGAGCTATCTGACCCGACACATGGAAAAATCGGTCGAATTCAACACCGATACGACCTTTGCGTGCGCATGCAGCGAATTGTCGACGGTGAGCCCCCCTACGTCATAGAGAAATGCCGGAGAGAGAGCCATGCGCCAATATCCCGAATACGGACAGGAGATAGGACCGCCCTATGGAGTAATCTTTACGGCGGAAGCCATACGGAAATCTCTTACCCCGAAATATGACCAACA